>ENA-UOJO01003111-UOJO01003111.1-human-gut-metagenome-genome-assembly--contig:-P57-NODE-3111-length-16164-cov-29.498293_pt1 | contig 16164 bp, 13 predicted proteins | sample MGYA00242351_ERZ723898 | MGnify/ENA metagenome assembly ERZ723898 | reverse complement strand
ATTTTCTGGTCGCACACCAGATGAAGCGTATCCGCTTTCACGATCTGCGCCATAGTTGTGCCAGTCTGCTCTATGCCAATGGCGTGAGCCTGAAGGAGATTCAGGAGTGGCTCGGTCACAGTGACATCAGCACAACAAGCAACATTTATACACATCTGGATTTCTCCAGTAAGGTGTCCTCGGCGAATGCAATCGTCAATATCTTCCCAGAAAACACCAAAGTATAAGAAACTGAGCAGAAAAAGAAAAACAGCCCAAAATCTTTCGATTCTAAGCTGTTTTATGATGGAGTGCCGATGGTGGGACTCGAACCCACATGGTTTCCCGAACGATTTTGAGTCGTTTGCGTCTGCCATTCCGCCACATCGGCTTATATTCAATTTTGAGACATTAGTACCGGTTTCTGAAGATTGGAGGGATGTTCAGGAGGGATGTAAGAAATCCTGCTTCGACAAACTCTCGAAATTCAACGAATACTCGTGAATTTCTTGCACAGACAAGAAAAATCACGAAACGGATTTTGAGTCCCCCTCGTCTGCCATTCCGACACACCGGCGTATGTAGAACGGTATTATTATAGCGGATTTTCCGTCCAAAATCAAGACGCTATTTCCTTTTGCAGAAAAAAGAATTTTTCGCCTTCCCTTTCCGGGGATTCCGTGGTATCCTTACAGCAAAAAAAGAGCCTGGAGGTTCCTATGAATCACACGTTTTCTGCTCCCGTTACCGCTGCACAGCGTCAGCGGGACACTCTGCTGGGCGCGCTGGTGGGGCTGGCGCGCTCCACGGTCAATGAACCCAAAACGGAGGACACTGACCGCATACTGGCTGCCGGTCTGCGGCTGGCGGCTGACCCCGAGGCCGCCGAGAGCGCGCTGCTCCGGATGACTGACATCGTTGAAGCCGAGAAGCACCGGGTGGCGCCCAACTGTGCCGCCTGTGCCATGCCCTGCGGAAACACCAGCAATTATGACCTTGCCCGTTTGTGGGGCGCACCCGCAGAAATTTGTGCCCTGAAAGTTCGACTGCTTTCTGCGGTCTGCGTCCTTGCCGGACAAAAAACGACGGCACAAATCCAGAAGGAGATCTGCGATGATCTATTTGTGCTGGCAGAGGACTGGGATGCTGAACTGCTGCTGTCCATCGTCACACGGGCCGAGGGACTGTGCATCCAGTAACTTTTCCAGAAACAAAAAAGCATTTCCTGCCTGAAAACGAACCTTTTTTCACAAAACCTCTTTACAAATGCACCGCAAAAAACTATTATATAGTTATATGCTGCTGTTTGAAGCAAAGTTTTTCTACTGGTGCATTCCGGTATTATTCCCACACGCAAAACGATATGAGAAAGAAGGTAGAATCCATGTCAGTGAAAAAGCCTGTCGTTCCTGCCGCTGCAGAAGCTCCCGCAGCCGAGGCAAAGCCCGCACGCAAGACCGCAAAGTCCGCTGTCAAAACGGAGAAAGCCCCCAAAACGGAAAAGACTGCCCACAAGGGCCGTCCCCCGCTTTCCCCTGAGATCTACGTTGAATTTGCCGGCAAGCAGTATAACATCACCGATCTTGTGGACCGCGCCAAGGCCGATTACCGCCTGACCCACAAAGTGGGCGTGCAGTCCTGCAAGATCTACGTCAAGCCTGAGGAAGAGGCCGCCTACTATGTCGTCAACAAAGTCGGCGGCAAGCTGCCTCTGTAAAGGCTGCGTTTCTGTTTTTCACCGCACAGAAAAAGACCAGAGCTGTTCTGCCAAGTGGCAGTTCAGTTCTGGTCTTTTGTTTTACAATGTTACAAACCCATACGCTCTTCCCTGACGCGGAACGCGGGCTCTTACTTCAAGAACTTGTGCACGGCGCGGGCCACGATGCCGCCCAGGATGCCGGAGACGAGGAACTCAGCCACGCCCTGGACACCAACCAGCAGCACAACGAACATCAGGGGGTTGGCAGCGCCCTTAACAGACACCAGGTTCTGGACATAGTCGCAGTTGTAGAACGCCAGCACGATATAGCCCATGAAGAACAGGGTGTTCAGGGCCGGAGCGCACATGGCGCTGACGATATAGCTCCAGGTGCGGCTCTTGTCCAGCTTGCTCAGGCCGTTGAAGATCAGGCCCACACACACGCCCATCAGCACACGCATTCCCACGCAGAGGATAAAGGTGTTGACAGGGCTGACCTGGAACAGAGCGCCGGTCATGGCAGAAGCACCGGTAATGGCATCATAGAAGCTCACCGCGCCGAACACGCCGCCCAGCACAGCACCGGCCACAGGACCCATGGTGATGGCACCCACCGCAATGGGCAGGGTCAGGAAGCTCATGTAAAGCGGGCCCATGGGCACACTGCCCAGGCCGATGGCCTTCATTACAAGCTCGATGGCGACCAGCAGTGCCAGTCGGGTGAGAGTGCGAAGATCGTTGTTTTTCATAATTCAGTTTTCCTCCTGCTGCCGTTCCGCCCTATACGTCGGATACGGCGCAAATCTGGTTTTTGATAAAATGTCAGGGATGCTTGAAAATTTATAAACGACCTCACCCTCTCCGTCATTGCTTCGCAATGCCACCTCTCCCGAAGGGCGAGGCCTTGGCAATCCATGCAAAGTTTGTGGTTTTGTCAAAAGCTCCCCCTTTGGGGGAGCTGGCACGAAGTGCCTGAGAGGGTTAGGATGTTTATCTATCACAGGGAAATTTGATGTCGGCGCTCCGCCGGGCCACGGTCAGCACACGGCTGACGGCCACGGAGGTATCCAGCATCCGGCTGCACAGCTCCTGGTCACCGCCCTCGATGGCCCTGGCAAAGGCGTGGAACTCCGCCGCCTGCCGGGGCCTGCCGCCGTTCAGGTTGAAGTGCTCTTCCTTGCCCTGATTGGGGTGGAAGGTCACGCCGCCGCACCAGTTGGCCGTGGATTTCTGCAGGATATAGCCCTTTGTGCCCTGGATGACATACCGGGCAGGCGCACCGCAGTCCTTGGCGGCCATGCTGACTGCCTTGAAGCTGTTGTACTCCATGGTCAGGATACCGCTGGTGTCGATGCCGCGCTCCATGTTAGCCAGGTAGTGCACCTGATTCGGCTCACCGAACAGGCCCACGATATAGCTGATGTTGTAGACATTCAGATCCATCAGGGCACCGCCCGCACACTCCGGGTCAAAGGAGACCGGCGTTTCCCCGGCACAGAAGGCATCGTAGCGGCTGGAATACTGGCTGAAATTGCACTGCACCAGCTTCACCCTGCCGATGCGGGGCAGCAGCTCCCGGATCTTGTTGTAGTTTTCGAGGTACTGGGTGGTCATGGCCTCAAACAGGAACACCTTTTTGCGGCGGGCCAGCGCCGCCAGCTCCTCGGTCTGGGCAGCGGTGCAGGCCATGGGTTTTTCCACTATGACATGCTTGCCCGCTTCCAGCGCCACCTTGGCATAGCGGTAATGCTGCAGGTTGGGCACGGCCAGATAGATCACATCCACCCACTGCAATAATTCAAAATAGTTCGTGGTGTGCTGGGGAATGCCGTACTGTTCGCACATCTCGTCGGCCACCGGCGCACTGCGCTGGGTGCTGCAGAGCGCCTGCACCGTAAAGGGGCAGTCCGGCCCTGCCAGCCAGGGCAGAAACTCCCGCACGATCATCCCCGTGCCCAGGATCCCTAGTTTCATTGTTCTCTCCATCCTGTTTCGTCGTCAGCCGTTTTTGTTCTTCTCCTCGCGGCGTTCCCGGCGCTGGGAGCGGGGACGGCGGCCCCGGCGGAAATTGTTGTTCGGGTTCCGCCGCCTGCCCCCGGCGGCATAGTGCGGCTGAGGTGCGTTCATCTGGTACAGCAGTGCCAGCCCCTTCAGCAGCAGCTCCGGGTCGTAGGTCAGCGGATGGCGGCAGAGCGGCGTGACATACTTTGCCAGCCCGCCCGTGACCACCAGGGTGGCCGGGCGGCCCAGCTCTTCCTCAATGCGCTGGGTGATGCCGTCCAGCAGGACTGCCGTGCCCAGCACAGAGCCCGAAAGCATACAGCTCTCAGTGTTCACACCAATGGCTGCTTTGGGGGAGCTCAGCCGCACCTGCGGCAGCTGGGCACAGCGCTCCCCCAGAGCCCGCAGGCCGGTGGAAAGCCCCGGGCAGATCACACCGCCCCGGAATACCCGGTTCTCATCCACAACATTAAATGTAGTGGCAGTGCCCAGATCCACGGTGATGACCGGCAGCGGGAAGTTCGCCGCAGCGTAAGCGGCATCCACCAGCCGGTCCTTGCCCACGGCATGGGGGTCAGGCACCCCCATGGTCAGGCCCGTGCGGATCTCCGGCGAAACAATGACCGGCTTTTTGCCGGTGTAATAGCGGGCGCACTCAGCCAGTGCCCCGGTGATCTGGGGCACTACGCTGGTCAGCACCGCGCCCTCGAACCGGATGGGCTTTTCCGGGTGGCGGCGGTGAGCAAACACCTTTTCCATTTCAATGCGGTATTCCGCGGCGGTACGGGTGCGCACCGTATCCATGTGGGCCACAAAGCATACACGTCCGTCCTTGATGCCGCCCAGGGCGACGGTGGTGTTGCCTATATCAATGGCTAAGATCATATTTTACCTTTCCTGCAAAACCTCTCAGGCGCTTTGCTCCGGCTCCCCTGCCAGAGGAGCCGGGTGGCTTGCCTCTCCCGGCAGGAGCGGCGGCAAAGACGCAGACCTTGACGGAGAGGTTTTATTCTAAGTCAAGTTATTTTACCGCATTTTTGCGCTGGATACAAGACCCAACCGAAAGATTTTGTTGTGCTGGCGGTGATTTTGGATTATACTAAAGAGGCAAACCCGCAAAACAGGAGGTTTTTTGGATGGATCTGCAGGGCAAATGCGTCCTTTTGGGCGTTACCGGCGGCATTGCCGCCTATAAAATGGCAAATGTGGCCAGCGCACTCAAAAAGCTGGGGGCGGACGTGGAGGTCATTATGACCGAGAACGCCACCCATTTCATCACCCCTCTCGTCTTTGAGACGCTGACCGGCCACAAATGCATGGTGGACACCTTCGACCGCGATTTCAAGTTCGAGGTCACCCACATCTCGCTGGCCAAAAAGGCAGATGTCGTTCTGGTGGCACCGGCCACGGCCAACGTCATTGCCAAAATGGCCCACGGCATTGCCGATGATATGCTCACCACCGTGGTGCTTGCGGCCAAGTGCCCTAAGCTGGTCAGCCCGGCCATGAACACCGGGATGCTGGAAAACCCCATCACGCAGGACAACCTCAGAACGCTGGAGCACTACGGCTTCACGGTCATCCCCTCTGAGAGCGGGGTGCTGGCCTGCAAGGATGTGGGCAGCGGCCGCCTGCCCAAGGAGGATGTGCTCATCGAGTACATCCTGCACACCATCGCCCGGCCCAAGGATCTGGCCGGTGTCCGCATCGCTGTGACCGCCGGGCCCACGCAGGAGCCGCTGGACCCCGTGCGCTACCTGACCAACCACTCTACCGGCAAGATGGGCTATGCCATCGCCCGGGCCGCCGCCATGCGGGGAGCAGAGGTCACCCTCATCCACGGCCACACCGACCTGCCGCCGGTCCGCTTTACCACCGATGTTCCCATTACCACGGCGCAGGATATGTACGATGCCGTGACCAGCCGCTTTGAGGAGATGGACGTGCTGGTGATGGCTGCCGCCGTGGCCGACTACCGCCCCGTAACGGTGGCAAGCGACAAGATCAAGAAAAAGGACGGCGACCTCTCCATCCCTGTGGAGCGCACCGCCGACATTCTGGGTACCATCGGCCCGAAAAAGACCCACCAGTTCCTCTGCGGTTTTTCCATGGAGACCCGGGATATGGTGGAAAACTCCACGGCCAAACTGACCCGGAAGAATCTGGACATGGTGGTGGCCAACAACCTGAAGGTCGCCGGAGCCGGTTTTGGTGTGGACACCAACGTGGTCACCTTCATCACCCCCGACGGTACCCGGGAGCTGCCCCTGATGAGCAAGGCCGATGTGGCCGATGCCATTCTGGATGAGATTTTGAAGCGCAGAGGTTTATAAAAGCTTTTATCCCTCTCCGTCAACCCGGCGGAGAGGGTTGTTTTTGTAAGAAAAACGTTCACTTTACCCTGCTTTTACAAAAACATTTTTCAAAATCCGAGCAAATCACTTTCCAAAAGTGCAATTTTGATGTATTCTATTCCTATCCGCTGTTCAGGACCACTGTCCGCGGAGGAACCACAAACGAAAGAGGGGTGCGCACAGATATGCTGAAATATCTGTCAAAACGCATCGGGCGTTCCATCCTGACGCTGTTCGTCATTGTAACGCTCGTGTTCTGCCTGCTGCGGCTGATGCCGGTGGAAGGCTACTTTGCAAACTACGAAAAAATGACCGAGGCCCAGATCCAGGCGGGCCTGCAGTCCATGGGCCTGCTGGACCCGCTGCCGGTGCAGATCGGCCGCTTCTGGTGGAATGCCCTCCACGGCGACCTGGGCGTGAGCCATATTTATAAGGTAAATGCCTCGGTCACCGGCATCCTGGCCAAAAAGCTGCCCATCTCCATCCAGATGGGCGTGTTTGCCATGCTGCTGAGCCTGGTCATCGGCATTCCCATGGGCCTGCTGATGGGCCGGTTCAAGAACCGCTGGCCGGATAAGATCGGCACCGCCATCATCGTGCTCATTCAGGCTGTGCCTGCCGCCGTGTATTACCTTTATATTCAGATGTACGGCACCACCGCCCTGGGCGTGGGCCTGTTGTTTGATGCCTCCGACTGGCGGTACTGGGTGCTGCCGGTCTGCTCCATGAGCCTGGGCAACGTGGCATTCTACGCCATGTGGCTGCGCCGCTACATGGTGGACGAGAGCAACAAGGATTACGTCCGGCTGGCGCTGGCCAAGGGCGTGAGCGAGAGCAACATCGCCCTGCGCCACATCTTCCGCAACGCCATGGTGCCGCTGGTGCAGTATATTCCCTCTGCCTTCCTGAACACTGTGGTCGGCTCCATCTACATCGAGAGCCTGTATTCCATCCCTGGCATGGGCGGCCTGCTGGTCACCTGCGTCCAGCGCCACGACAACACCATGGTGCAGGGCATCGTGCTGCTGTACGCCTGCGTGGGCATCATCGGCCTGATCCTGGGCGATCTGCTCATGGTGCTCATCGATCCCCGCATCAACTTTGGCAAGAAAGAAGGTGGCCGATAATGCTGTTCCACATGAAAGATCACAAGGCAGCTGTTCTGGAAAACGATCTGAACAAGCTGCAGAAGGACGGCCCCGCCGCTTGGGCCGACCTGCCCGAGGACGAGCTGTTCACCCTCGCCGGGTTCAGCGAGGAGCGCGCCGAGGCCACCTCCTACTCCAATTACAGCTATTGGGGCAGCACCTTCCGTGCTTTCTTCAAGAATAAGATCGCCGTGGCCCTGCTCATTGCACTGGTGTTCGTGGTGGGCTTTGCCTTTTTGCAGCCTTATCTGCCCGGTCAGGCAGACCCCAATCTCTGCCAGGTAGACTCTACCACCGGCATCCAGTTCCGCAATATCGCCCCCGGGGAAGAGGGCTTTATCTGGGGTTCCAACGCCATCGGCCAGGACCTGTGGGCCCGCATCTGGGCCGGTGCACGCACCAGTCTGACCATCGCCTTCTTCGTGGCCCTCATCGAGGCCGTGGTGGGCATCACGGTGGGCGTGCTCTGGGGCTATGTCCGCCAGCTCGATTTCTTCTTCACCGAGCTGTACAACATCTGTGATAACATCCCCTCCACCATCATCCTGATCCTGATCTCCTATGTCGCATCCCCCAGCATCCAGACCCTGATCCTGGGCATGTCCATCACGGGCTGGATCGCCATGGCGCGCTTTATCCGCAACCAGATCCTGATCATCCGCGACCGTGATTACAACGTGGCTTCCCGCTGCATCGGCACCCCCATCCGCCGCATCGTGCTGCGCAACCTGCTGCCCTATCTGGTATCGGTCATCATGCTGCGTATGGCCCTGACCATCCCCGCCGCCATCGGCAGCGAGGTGTTCATCACCTATATCGGCCTGGGCCTTTCTGTGGAAACGCCCTCTCTGGGCAACCTGATCAACGACGGCCGCAAGGTGATGATGCAGGCGGGCCTGCGGTACCAGCTGCTCTACCCCACCATCATCCTGAGCTTTGTCACCATTGCGTTCTACCTCATCGGCAACGCCTTCTCGGACGCTGCTGACCCGAAGAACCACCTGCAGTAAGGAGGGACAGAAGATGGAAAAAAATCAGCTCATCCTTTCTGTAAAGGACCTCAACATCAAATTCAACCTGCGCGGCAAGGTGCTGCATGCCATCCGCGGCATCGACCTGGACATCTACCACGGCGAAGTCCTTGCCATCGTGGGCGAATCCGGCTCCGGCAAGAGCGTGTTCACCAAGAGCTTCATGGGCCTGCTGGATGCCAACGGCTCCATCACCTCGGGCACCATTGATTATTACGGTGCCGATGACGGCAAGCCCATCCGCCTTTCCGACCTGAAAAAGGAGAAGGACTGGCTGAAGGTCCGGGGCCATGAGATCGCCATGATCATGCAGGACCCCATGACCAGCCTGAACCCCCTGAAGACCATCGGCGACCAGATCATGGAAGCCGTGGAGCTGCACCAGCATCTCAAGGGCAAGGCCGCCCGGGAAAAGACCCTTGAATACCTGCGGGACGTGGGCATTGCCGACCCCGAGGTGCGCTTTGCACAGTATCCCCACGAGTTTTCGGGCGGTATGCGCCAGCGCGTCGTCATTGCCATTGCGGTGGCCTGCAACCCGCAGATCCTGATCTGCGACGAGCCCACCACCGCACTGGATGTGACCATTCAGGCCCAGATCCTGCAGCTGCTCAAGGAGATGCAGGTCAAGTACAACCTGACCATCGTCCTCATCACCCACGATCTGGGCGTGGTGGCCAACATCGCCGACCGGGTGGCCGTCATGTACGCAGGTGACATCGTGGAGATCGGCACCTCCGATGAGATCTACTACGACCCCCGCCACCCCTACACCTGGGCGCTGCTGTCCAGTATGCCCCAGATGGGCATCAAGGGCGAGGATCTGTTCAACATTCAGGGTACACCCCCAAATCTGTTCACCGAGATCCACGGCGATGCCTTTGCGCCCCGCAACCCCCAGGCGCTGAAGATCGACTTTGTCAAGCGCCCGCCCTACTTTACGGTCAGCCCCACCCACAAGGCCAAGACCTGGCTGCTGGACCCCCGGGCTCCCAAGATGGAACCACCTGCCGCCGTCAAACTGTTGAAAGAGGAGGGGATGCAGGATGCCTGAAAATCGTGACATTCGCGTTTGCGAAGCAGCGAACACCCCGGCGGGGTGTTCGAGCGAAAAAACGGTCTTGCGCCAGCAAGATGGAGAGGCTTCGCCCCGGCAGGTCCTGCTTGAGGTCAAGGACCTCGAGGTAACCTACGGCTCCGGCCGCAAGGCCTTCAAGGCCGTGAACCGTGCCAACTTTGAAATTTACAAGGGTGAGACCTTTGGTCTGGTGGGCGAATCCGGCTCCGGCAAGACCACCATCGGCCGCGCCATCATGCGCATCCTGCCCACCTCGGGCGGCGAGGTCCTGTACAAGGGCCAGAAGATCAACGGCAAAATCTCCCGCCAGCTGGACCAGCAGGTCATCAAGGAGATCCAGATGATCTTCCAGGACCCGCAGTCCTCCCTGAACGAGCGTGCCAAGGTCAGCTACATCGTGGGCGAGGGCCTGCAGAATGTCCGGCCCGACCTGACCGCCGCCCAGCGGGAGGAGAAGGTCCGGCAGGCACTGCTGGATGTGGGCCTGCTGCCTGAATTCGCTTCCCGTTTCCCGCATGAATTCTCCGGCGGCCAGCGTCAGCGCATCGGCATTGCCCGCGCCCTGATCGTGGAGCCTGAGTTCATCATTGCCGACGAGCCCATCTCGGCTCTGGATATGTCCATCCGCGCCCAGGTGCTCAACCTGCTGCGTCATCTGCAGAAGGAGCGCGGCATCACCTACCTGTTCATCGCCCACGACCTCTCGGTCATGCGGTACATTTCGGACCGCATCGCCGTCATCCACAAGGGCGATATCGTGGAGCTGGCCGATGCGGAGGAGCTGGTGACCCATGCCATCCACCCCTACACCCGCAGCCTGCTCTCCGCCATCCCCATGCCCAACCCCAGGCTGGAGCGGAAGAAAAAGCTGCTGGTCTACGACCCCGCCATGCACGATTACACGCAGGAGGCTCCCCAGTGGCGGGAGCTGCGCCCCAGCCACTGGGTGCTCTGCAGCGAGCAGGAGGCCAAAGACTGGCTGGCTGAAATGTAAACTTTCTCTTGCGTTTTTTGGCAAAGTTCGCCCTTTGTTTCTTGACATTTCCACCCTGCTCTACTACAATAGCTCTTGTACGTATTGTATTGTTTTTAACAAACGGACGAAATTTAAGACCCTGTTGAATCCGGCTGCCCCGGCAGCGGGTGCAGTGACTGCTCAAAGGACAAAGGACAATTTATGACAACATCCAACACCCCGATCTATGCTTCCCAGGCACGTCCCTGGCTGAAATTCTACGATCAGAAGTACATTGACCAGACCATGCCCGCCTGCACGGCGTTTGAGCTCGTCTGCCGGCAGAACAAGAACCGGCTGGGCGAGACCGCACTGGAATACTATGGCCGCAAGTTCACCTACGCTGATTTTATCGTCAACGTCAAAAAGACGGCTGCCGCCCTGCGGGCCGCGGGCCTGAAAAAGGGCGATATCGCCACGGTGGTCAGCGTGATGACCCCGGAGATCATCTTTGCGTTCTATGCCGCCGACATGATCGGCGCGACTCTGAACCTGGTGGATCCCCGTTACAGTGTGGAGGGCATCCGCGAGTACATTGAAGAGGTGGATTCCCACCTGCTGATCTGCCTGAATGTGGTGTATGAGCGCTGCCATCAGGCTGCCAAGCGCACCCATGTGGAGCATGTGGTGGTGCTCTCCCCGGCCGATTCCCTGCCGCTGCCTCTGGCGCTGGGCTACAAGGTCAAGAATCTCGACAAGAACAAGTACCATTCCAACGTCATCCACTGGAAGCAGTTCCTTGCTGCCGGGAAGGACGAGAGCATTGCCGCAGAACCCTATGACCCGGAGCACGCCTGTGTGGTGGTGCACACCGGCGGCACCACTGGCTCCCCCAAGGGCGTGATGCTGACCGATAACAACTTCAACGGCATTGCCATGCAGTTCTCCGCCTGCGACACGCTGTTTTCCAAGGGTCAGTCCCTACTAAACATCATGCCCCCCTTCATTGCCTACGGCTTTGCCTGCGGCGTACATCTGCCGCTGACGCTGGGCATCAAGGTGGTTATCATCCCCAACCTCGACTCCAATAAGCTGGGCAGCCTGATCTGGAAGTACAAGCCCGAACACATGTTCGGCGTGCCCTCCCACTACCAGCAGCTGGCTGTTGACCCCAAGCTGCAGAACAAGGATCTCTCCTTCATCCGCAACTATGCCGCGGGCGGCGATGCCATTGCCCGGGGTGCCGAGCAGACGGTCAACGACTTCCTGGCCACTCACAACGTGGAATTCCCCATCGCCAAGGGCTACGGCATGACCGAGGCATCCTCTGCTGCCACCGCTGCTGCTGGTCGGAACAACAAGCCCGGCAGCGTGGGCCTGCCACTGGTCAACACGCTGGTGTCCGTTTTTGAGCCGGGCACCGACACGGAGCTGCCCATCGGCCAGCGGGGCGAGCTGTGCATCTCCGGCCCCGGCGTTATGAAGGGTTACTACAACAAGCCTGCCGAGACCGCCGCCATCCTGCGCACCCATGCAGATGGCCGGGTCTGGGTGCATACCGGTGACATCGGCTATCTGGACGAGGACGGCTTTGTCTATCTGGACAGCCGGATCAAGCGGCTCATCATCCGCCACGATGGCTTCAAGGTGTTCCCCTCCATGATCGAAAATGTGGTCAGCCAGCATCCCGCCGTGCATCAGTGCTCTGTGGTGGGCTGCGCCGACAAGGATCATGTGCAGGGCCGCCTGCCTTTTGTCTATCTGGTGCTTGACCCTGCGGTTCCCGCCGCCAAGCGCAAGCAGATCATCAAGGAACTGCGCCAGCTCTGTATTGAGGAGCTGCCCGAATATGTCCAGCCCGTGGGGTACAAGATCATCCCCGAAATGCCCCTGACACTGGCCGCTAAATTTGATTATCGCAAGCTGGAAGAAGAGATCACTCCCCGCGATTATTAAGCAGAATAATACACATTGGAAAGGATTCGTGACGACACCATGAAAAAGAAACTGATTGGCCTGGCCCTTTCGGCCGCCATGCTGTTCTCTGTCCTGAGCGTTCCGGCCTTTGCAGCCGCCCCGGAAGAGAGCGCAGACCCCGCTCCGGCCACTGAACAGACCGCTGCAGAGGAGGAGAACTGTTTCTTCACCTCCAGCAGCACCGAAGAAGAGAAGGAGCCCAACTCCATCACCTATGTTGCCCTGGGCGACAGCATCTGCGCCGGCATCGGCCTGACAAAGGTGCAGTACGCCACCAACCTCATCGGTGTGGATGTTTCCTTCAACTTCAAGGGCTACCCCGAGGCCTGCTATGTGGGTCAGGTGGGCAAAAGCCTGAACCTCGACCGGGATCATGCCATCAATCTGGGCCTGCCCGGCGTGATGAGCAAGGATATGCTGGAGCTGGTCAAGACCGGCACCATGGCCGAGATGAACACCCTCTCCGGCTGCCAGTACAATTACCCTGAGTTCATCGACTACATCAAGAGCGCCGATGTCATCTCCATCCAGCTGGGCTCCAACGATGCCTTTGTGCCCACCGTGGTCTCCTTTGGCGAGGCCACCAACTGGAAGAGCGCCGACCTGGCTTCCATCGTGCTCAGCGGCAACCTGCGCGACCGCGACCAGGACACTGAGGCTGCACTGAACGAGAGCCTGAAAAAGCTCAGCCTGACCCGCAGCGAGAAAGATGCCGTCTGGAACCTGTTCTTCTCCGGCATGAACAAGATCTGCGAGAACGCTTATCCCGAAAGCAGCAGCAACCTGCGCCAGATCGTGGCGACTGTCAAGGAGCTGAACCCTGATGCCCAGATCCTGATCATCGGTGCCACCAACCCTGTGCCCCTGCTGCCCAGCTGGAGCGACTACTTCAGCAAGCTGAACAACTACGAAAAGCAGCTGGCCGATGTTTACGGTGCCACCTATGTTTCCATCCCCTTTGCTCAGACTGAGCTGGATGGCCACCCCACCGTCTCCGGCCACAAGTACATCGCCGACAAGATCGTCAAGGCCATCGAGGCCCAGCAGTAAAATAAAAGAGGAACAACCCTCTCCGTCAAAGCCTGCGGCTTTGCCAGCTCCCCCGAAAGGGGGAGCTTTTTTGATGCCGTAAAGTACAGCACCAAACCTCTCCCCCTCGGGAGAGGTGGCATTGCGAAGCAATGACGGAGAGGGTCGTCCCTCTCGATGAAAAAAATATTACTTTTCGTAGCTCTGAGACAGTTCGTTCTTGGGGTCACGGTCCATCAGGGAGCGCACCGCCTCGGCGGCGCTCATGCCTTTGTTCACAACGGCGTTCACGGTCTGAACGATGGGCATTTCCACCTGATACTTGGCGGCAAGTTCCAGCGCGGCGGGCAGGGCGTTCATGCCCTCGACCACCATGCCCACCTCCTTCACGGCCTGCTCCGGGGTCTCACCCTTGCCGATGAGGATGCCAGCCCGGTTGTTGCGGCTGTGCATACTGGTGGCGGTCACGATCAGGTCACCGATGCCGGCCAGACCGGCAAAGGTGTGGACATTGCAGCCCATGGCCACACCCAGCCGGGCAAGCTCGGCAATGCCGCGGGTGATGAGTGCGGCGCGGGCGTTGTCGCCATAGCCCAGGCCGGTGGAGATGCCCACGCCCAACGCAATGACGTTTTTCATGGCACCGCTGAGTTCCACGCCCTTGATGTCCTCATTGGTGTACACACGCATGACGTTGTTGGTGAACACCGTCTGCACGAATCTGGCCGCTTCCATATCCTTGCTGGCCGAAACGATGGTGGTGGGCAGGTCGATCGCCACCTCCTCAGCGTGGGTGGGGCCGCTCAGGGCCACCAGACGCACCCCCTTGGGACCGCCCTCTTTGCCCAGCTCATCGGCCAGGATCTCCGTCATGGTGAACAGGGTATCCTTTTCAATGCCCTTGGCAACGTCCACAATGATCTGACCGTCCGGCACAAAGGGCCGGGCCTTAGCGGCGGTGGAACGCACGAACACCGACGGCACCGCGAACAGCAGGATCTCCTTGTCCGTGCACACCTCTTCCACGTTCTTGGTGAACTTCATCTCTGCCGGAATGGTCATGCCGGGCAGATTGGGGTGGACCCGGGTGGTGGAAAGGTTGTCGATCTCCTGTTCCAGCGCCGACCACACGGTCACGTCATTGCCGCTCACCGTCAGCATCCGCGCCAGAGCCATGCCCCAGGTGCCTGCACCCAGAATACCAATTTTATGCTTCATTGTGTTTTGTCCTCCGTATGCGCCGGGCTGCTTGTGTGCCCGGCCTGTTCCCCGCGCTTCCTGCACGGGGCCTGTCTGATTCCATTTTACACGAAACATCGTACCGCGTCAACTCCTTGCCAGTCTGCACAAAGTTAACCTGTGTTTTCTTTCGTTTTTGGCCAGAGTGAAGGATTTTCGCCAATGGATTGCACTTATCTCCATTTCATGCTATAGTATTTTGGTAGGAATTGTAGGATATGCTCTTGACCTGAACCATAGTTTAAGGTGTATCCTAAAGATATTCCACCGTTTTTTATCAATAAGGAAGAAAAATATGTTTGAAGCACTTCTTACCAACCGCACGGTCAGCGTGCTGTGGGAGGCCCTGCCCCGCATCCTGACGGCAGGCCTGACCATGACCATTCCCCTGACCCTGATCTCCTTCAGCCTTGCCATGGTCATTGCAGTGGCTGTTGCGCTGGTGCAGTACGCCAATGTTCCGGTGCTGCGCCAGATCGCCCGGTTCTACATCTGGGTCATCCGGGGCACGCCGCTGCTGGTGCAGCTGTTCATCATCTTCTACGGCCTGCCCAGCCTGGGCATCATGCTGGATGCTTTTCCGGCAGCCGTCATCGCCTTTGCCTTCAACGAGGGTGCCTACTGCGCCGAGACCATGCGCGGCGCGCTGGAAAGCGTGCCCCAGGGCCAGCTGGAAGCCGGTTACTGCGTAGGCATGAGCTGGGTGCAGATCATGCGCCGCATCGTGCTGCCGCAGGCTTTGCGCACCGCCGTGCCCGCCCTGTCCAACTCCCTTATCGGCATGATCAAGGACACCTCGCTGGCGTCCAACATCACGGTGGCCGAGCTGTTCATGGCCGGTCAGCGCGTGGCCGCCCGCACCTACATCTTCCTGCCCATCTACTGCGAGGTGGCGGTGGTGTACCTGCTGTTCTGCACGGTCATCACCAAACTGCAGGCGCTGCTGGAACGTCGGCTCAATGCCCACGGCTTCCAGTAAGAAAGGAGCGTGGGAACCATGTCCATGTTAGAGATCAAAAATGTCCGCAAGTCCTTTTTCACCTACGCGAAGCCCGGCCTGCAGGCGGGTATCTTCCACCGGCCCGGTGCCCGCAAAGTGACCAGTGAACTGAAGGTGCTGCAGGGCGTGGACCTGACCGTGGAAAAAGGCGATGTGGTGGCCATTCTGGGCCCTTCCGGCTCCGGCAAGACCACCCTGCTGCGCTGCCTGAATTTTCTGGAGACCGCCGACGCAGGCCAGCTGGTGCTGGACGGCGAGACCTTTGACCTGGCCCATGCAGGCCGGGCCGACATCGCCCGGCTGCGCAAAAAAACGGCCTTTGTGTTCCAGAACTACAACCTGTTCCGGAACAAGACCGCCCTGCAGAATGTGACCGAGGGCCTGATCGTTGCCCGCAGGATGCCCAAAGAGCAGGCGGATGAGATCGGCAGACGGATGCTGGAAAAGGTCGGTCTGGCCGACCGGGCCGACTACTATCCCCGCCAGCTTTCCGGCGGACAGCAGCAGCGCGTTGCCATTGCCCGCGCCCTTGCCACCGACCCGGAGATCATTTACTTTGACGAGCCCACCAGTGCCCTTGACCCGGAGCTGACCGGTGAGGTGCTCTCGGTCATGCGGAAGCTGGCCGAAGAGGGCATGACCATGCTGGTGGTCACCCACGAGATGGGCTTTGC
>ENA-UOJO01003103-UOJO01003103.1-human-gut-metagenome-genome-assembly--contig:-P57-NODE-3103-length-16186-cov-13.362470_pt1 | contig 16186 bp, 16 predicted proteins | sample MGYA00242351_ERZ723898 | MGnify/ENA metagenome assembly ERZ723898 | reverse complement strand
AACCGGCATATCACAAGATTCGACAGATTGCAAGGAAAACTCCGGTCTTATTTGTGCTAAAGTATCCCACACACCAAAACGCCCCGGCGGCGCAGTATCTGCGCCGCCGGGGTCTCTCTTTTACTTTTTCACCAAATCGGCCAGCGTCACGCTGTCTAAGTACCCGCTGATGCGTTTGTCCAGCTCGCTCCAGACCGGCAGCGTCGGACAGCTCGCCGCCCGGGGGCAGGTCTTCGCGCCGCACTCTAAGCAGGCTACCGGCGCAAGCGATCCTTCCGTCAGCCGCAGGATCTCGCCCAGCGTGTATTCTCCCGGCTCCCGGCTCAGGCGGTAGCCGCCGCCCTTGCCCTGAATGCCGTCCACGATGTGGTTCTTCGTCAGCACGGGCAGGATCTTCTCCATGTACTTCAGGGAGATCTCCTGCCGGGCGGCTACGTCCTTCATGGGAACATAGCCCTCCGACCGATGCTCCGCCAGATCCGCCAGCACCCGCAGGGCATAGCGGCCACGGGTCGATATCATCATGGCGTCAATCCGCGAACAGCGGCGTGGACAAATACCGGTCGCCGGTGTCCGGCAGGAGGACGACGATGGTCTTGCCCTCGTTTTCCGGCCGCTTGGCCAGCTCGATGGCCGCCCATGCCGCCGCGCCGGAGGAAATGCCTACCAGCACGCCCTCCGCCTTGCCGATCTGCTTGCCGACCGCAAAGGCGTCCTCGTTGGCGACGGGGATAATCTCGTCGTAAACGCCGGTGTCCAGCACCTTGGGGACGAAGCCCGCGCCGATGCCCTGAATCTTGTGTGCGCCCGCCGTACCCTTGGACAGCACGGGAGAGGTCGCAGGCTCCACGGCCACCACCTTAATTTCCGGCTTCTTGGACTTGAGGTACTCGCCCACGCCGGTGATGGTGCCGCCGGTGCCCACGCCCGCCACGAAGATGTCCACCTCGCCGTCGGTGTCGGCGTAGATTTCGGGGCCGGTGGTCTCAAAATGCGCCTTGGGGTTGGCCGGGTTCACAAACTGGCCGGGGATGAAGCTGTCCGGAATTTCCGCTGCCAGCTCGTCGGCCTTGGCAATGGCGCCCTTCATGCCCTTGGCACCCTCGGACAGCACCAGCTCCGCGCCATAGGCCTTCATCAGCTGACGGCGCTCCACGCTCATGGTGTCCGGCATGACGATGATGATACGATAGCCCCGGGCAGCCGCCACGGCGGCAAGGCCGATGCCCGTATTGCCGGAGGTCGGCTCGATGATGACGGAGCCGGGCTTCAGCAGACCCTTTTCCTCGGCGTCGTCGATCATGGCCTTGGCCACCCGGTCTTTCACGGAACCGGCGGGGTTAAAATACTCCAGCTTTGCCAGCACCTTCGCCTTCAGGCCAGGGGCTTTTTCAATGTGGGTCAGCTCCAGCAGGGGCGTTTTGCCGATGAGCTGGTCGGCAGAAGTGTAAATGTTTGCCATGATTATCCCTCCTTCACGGCGTCAAAGCCGCGCTGCAGATCCGCAAGAATGTCGTCAATGTGCTCCGTGCCGATGGACAGGCGGATGGTGTTGGGCTTGATGCCCTGATCCAGCAGCTCCTCCTCGGTCAGCTGGCTGTGGGTCGTGGTGGCCGGGTGAATGACCAGACTCTTGACGTCCGCAACATTGGCCAGCAGGGAGAAAATTTTCAGATTGTCAATGAACTTATGGGCTTCCTTCACGCCGCCCTTGATCTCAAAGGTGAAGATGGATGCGCTGCCGTTGGGGAAATACTTCTCATACAGGGCGTGATCCGGGTGGTTCGGCAGGGAGGGATGGTTCACATGCTCCACCTGAGGATGGTTCGCGAGGAATTCAACCACCTTCTTGGTGTTCTCGGCGTGGCGCTCCAAGCGCAGGGACAGCGTCTCAACGCCCTGCAGCAGCAGGAAGGCCGCGAAGGGAGAAATGGTCGCGCCGGTGTCCCGCAGCAGCACCGCGCGGATATAGGTCACGAAAGCGGCGGGGCCGGCGGCGGCTACGAAGGAAACGCCGTGATAGCTGGGGTTCGGCTCAGCGATGGCGGGGTACTTCCCGGAAGCCGCCCAGTCAAACCTGCCGGAGTCCACGATGATGCCGCCCAGGGTGGTTCCGTGGCCGCCGAGGAACTTGGTTGCGGAGTGGACGACGATGTCCGCACCGTGCTCGATGGGGCGGATGAGGTAGGGCGTGCCGAAGGTGTTGTCCACCACCAGCGGAATGCCGTACTTGTGCGCCAGCTCGGCCAGCGCGTCGATGTCGGGGATGTCACTGTTGGGGTTGCCCAGCGTCTCAATGTAGATGGCGCGGGTCTCGGGGCGGATGGCGTTCTCCACTTCCGCAAGATCGTGGATGTTCACGAAATCGGCGGTAATGCCGAAGCCGGGCAGGGTGTGGGCGAGCAGGTTGTAGCTGCCGCCGTAGATGGTCTTCTGGGCGACAAAGTGGCCGCCGTTCTGACCCAGCGCTTCCAGCACGTAGGTAATGGCCGCCGCGCCGGAGGCCAGCGCCAGCGCCGCCACGCCGCCTTCCAGAGCGGCCACCCGTTTTTCCAGCACGTCCTGCGTGGAATTGGTGAGACGGCCGTAAATGTTGCCGGCGTCCGTCAGCCCGAAGCGGGCAGCGGCGTGGGCACAGTCATGGAACACGTAAGAGGTGGTGGCGTAAATGGGAACGGCCCGGGCATCGGTAGCGGGGTCGGCCTGCTCCTGACCGACGTGGAGCTGCAGGGTTTCAAATTTATAGTCAGACATAATGATTATTTCCTTTCTTCAGTCAAATATTATCTTTGGTGTTTGGAACATCGGGGATACATTCGGCCAAAGCGGAAATTCGCCCTTACGAGGGTCTCAAAGTGATTTTTCACGGGGAGTGCCTCCCTTCAAAACTTACCTGCTTGGTAGGTGATTGCATCATACCATAAAATTCCTACCAGGTCAATCGGTTTTTTATCAAAAATTTCCTACTTGTCCGGTAGGAAAACAGGCGATATGACCAAGGCGTGAAAAAGCCGGTTCTGCCAAACTTTTTTCCTTTGACAAATTTCGATTGCATGATAGAATGTAAGCGAAAACTCCCCAATAAAAACAGACAGGAGTGTCCCCCATGGAGATTTCCTACACCATTTTCGACCTGCTTTTCTATCTGCTGCTCTACGCCTTCCTCGGCTGGTGCGTCGAAGTCTTTTGCGCCGCCGTGAAAAGCGGGCGGTTTGTGAACCGTGGTTTTTTGAACCTGCCCCTGAATATGCCCTGCGGCATTGCCGCCGCGCTGCTGCTGCCAGTGCTGGGCACCATGAACCACAAAACCATCTTACAATATATCATGACGCTGGTGATCTACATTCTGGTCCGGTGCGTGACCGACCAGTTCGTCCGGGGCGTCAGCCGGGGAACCTTTGCCGCCGCGCCGAAGGGAAGGCCGTTTTTCCTCAACGCGGCCGCCGCGGCGGCCGTCATGCTGCTGGTGTATCTGGTGGTGCATCCCGGCGTGATGGGTCTGGTGTACCTGATGCCAAAGTGGCTGGAACGGACGCTGGTCATCGCAGGGATCGTCCTGATTCTGGCGGACTTCATCGGCGTGATGCGCGCCCTGCGCACCAGCAGCGCCACCCGGCTGAATAAGGTCGGGCAGGAGACCACCCAGCGCATGGCCGACCGGATCAGCAATACCATCTGGCGGCGTCTGCAAAAAGCCTACCCCGGCCTTGCGGCGGCGGACGTTCCGGGGCCGGAACGGTATGTCTTTGCCCGGGGCATCTGCTTTGACAAGCTGGTGTGGGTGTTTCTCGTGACCTCTTTCTTAGGGGCGCTGATCGAAATGGTCTTCTGCCGGGTCACGTCGGGGCGGTGGATGAGCCGTTCCGGCGTGCTGTACGGGAGCTTCAGCTTCGTGTGGGGTCTTGGCGCGGTGGTGCTGACCATCACCTTGCAGCGGATCGCGGACAAGCCCGACCGGCGGATCTTTCTCGCGGGCTTCGTCATCGGCGGCGCTTACGAGTACCTTTGCAGCGTGTTCACCGAGCTGGTATTCGGCACGGTGTTCTGGGACTACAGCAAAATGCCCCTGAACATCGGCGGCCGCACCAACGTGCTGTACTGCATTTTCTGGGGACTGCTGGCTGTGGCATGGATCAAGGTGCTGTATCCGCCCATGAGCAAGGGCATTGAGAAAATCCCGGCGCTGCTGGGGAAGGTGGTTACATGGGTTATCATCTTTTTCCTAGCCTGCGACGGTCTGCTCACTGCCGCCGCCATGCTGCGCTACACCGACCGTCAGAACAACCCGGAACCCAAAAATGTGGCCGAAGCGTTTCTGGACGACACCTATGACGACGACTGGATGGAGCACCACTGGCCGAACATGGTGGTCACAAAGGACGCGGAATAGCGAAAGCTGCTTCCGGAAAATAGCGAATGGAGCGTATCGATGCAGATACGCTCCATTTTTCGTACCGGGGTACACCCCCCTTGGCTCTCCCTCCGGGAGAGCTGTCACCGCAGGTGACTGAGAGGGCATCGCGCCCTGGTTTCCCCTCTCCGTCCTCGCTTCGCTCGGCCACCTCTCCCAAGGGGAGAGGCAAGGGAGTTCTTTGTCAATCCACAGCCCGCCGGGCGGCGGACTCGGTGTATGTCCAGCTCCGGAAATCCGAAATGCTGCAATAGCTGTTTTCCAGAATGTCCATCGCGGTGGAGGCAATTTCGGGGTCGCGGTCATGGGTCAGCTCTTTAATGTAGGGCAGTGCGCCGTCCCCAAGGCTGCCCATGTGCCCCATGTCGATGGTCTCCAGCTGCCCCGACTGGTAAGCGCGGACGTTGTACCGGGCGACCTGCGTGTCCACGTCCGCCCAGAAGGTGACGCACCCCAGAATCAGCGCGCAGATCACCGCCCCCTTCATGTAGGGGAATCGGGGCTTGAACAGCCACACGGACACGAGGATCGTCGTGACCCCCAGCCAGAGCATGAAAACTTCCGTCAGCACCCGCTTTCTCGTCAGGCCGTAGCCGCTAATGTAAAGCAGCATTTTGGCGCTGGCCGCGGCGATGAGGAACAGCGCCGCCAGCCCGAGGAACAGGCACAGCCCTCTGGTCAGCGCCGGGGCACCGGCCTTCTTTTCCACCAGTCCCATGGCAAGGCACATCAGCCCCAGATTGATAAAGCTCAGCCACGCCATCTCGAAAAATCCCCGGCGGGCATATTCCGCCAGCGTGTATCCATCGGGCAGAATTCCCGCGAAGCCGCCGCCCAGATACGCCAGCTGACTCAGCAGGTACACGGCGTAGATCAGGCACACCGTTCCCAGCAGAATGTTCACGGTAATGGCGCTGAAACCGTGGAAGCTCTTCGCTTCTTTCCCGTTTTTCTCCGCGTATTTCAGTCCCACGCCCCGGGAATACAGTATCCACCCGGCAAACACGCCGAAGAACAGGGAGAGCAACGGCTCCGACCAGTCGGTATCGGGGAGCATATCCATCAGCCCCTCAAACGCCGCGTCGGCGCGCATCAGCAGCACGATCAGCACCGCCGCCACCGGCAGGGCGATCAGTACGCCGAGGATCGCCGCGCCGCCCCGTTTGCCCGCCGTACCGGCGTTTTTCCGGGCGTCGTTCAGCCCCCGGACGGCGGCGCTCATGCTGCCCACGCCCAGCGTGAACAGCGCCCGGGGGGCGTCCAGCGCCGACGCGATGCCGCCGGGTTCCCGGCGGCTCTGCCCGGCCATCCGGCAGAAGCTGAGGTTCACGGCAAACAGCGCCATCAGCAGCATCCCCGCCTTCACGTCGCTGTCCGACGACCGGGCAAACCCGGCGAAAATCGCCGCTGCCAGAATCAGCAGCGCCGCCTCATACTTCCCCGGCCGGAAGCCGCAGCGAAGCAGATACCAAAAACTGCACCCCGTCAGAGCCACCGCCCCCAGGGCAAATCCCAGACAAAAACCGCCGTAAAGAATGCTGTTCCACGTAAACGTGCCGAAAAGCAGCACCAGAAGGCCAAAAATCAGTTCCCGTTTTCCCGCAGGATACCGGGGCAGCGTCCGTTCTTCCATAAATATCTCCTTTCTCAGCGTTTCCATGGGTCGTCGTCCTGCACGAACTCGAACAGGTCGCCCGGCTGGCATTGCAGCTCCCGGCAGATGGCGTCCATGGTGCTCATGCGCACGGCCTTTGCCTTGCCGGTTTTCAGAATGGACAGGTTGGCGGGCGTCATGCCCACCCGGTTCGCCAGCTCAAGGGAAGTCATTTTCCGCTTTGCCAGCATCATATCCAGATTCACAATAATCGCCATACGCCGCCTCACACCGTCAGATCGTTTTCTTCCCGGATCTCCACCGCGGCGGCCATGACGTTCTTCACCACGCTCACCGCCAGCGCCAGAAACGCCATGATCGTCGTCATGAAGATCAGGGGCGGGTAGAAGAACGCGGCGGGCAAACAAATGCCGCTTACCGCCGCGCAGCACCAGCGGATGCGCCGCAGAAACCGGACGTTCTGTGTAACGAACACATCCTCCTTCAGAATATTCCGCACCAGCCGCTCCATGCAGGATAGCGCGTACAGCACCGCAGGGACGCAGCAGTAAAACCCTACCATGATCGCCGCCGCGCCATACCGCCCCAGCGGCCGCAAAGTCTGATACCACCGCAGCAGTCCCGGCATGGCAAAAGTAAGCAGGCAGATGATAATGAACAATCCCCGGCTGCACCAAAGTGTAAATTTCGCAGAAAGCTGTGAATTCATAAAAGCACCTCCGTTTGAATGGAGTGTACCATAGAAATTATCGAATGTCAATAATTATTTTCCTATTTACGAGAATCGCATTTTCCCGCCGCCCGAAAACTTGTTACAGAACTTCATACGAGCTTAACATTTTCCCACTTTAATCGTTAATATTTTACCGGTATAATAAGGCCATAAAGATCAAGACAACGTTAGCCCCGCCGCAAGGCACATGGGGCAGTATATAAATTTGCTACCAACCTTCATCTTTTTCATTTTTTCCTCTCCTCTTTTCTTGTTGCAAAATCCGCGGTGATGAGCCGCGGATTTTGCATTTCTTTTTAATCAAAACTTAAGCTGTCCGCACCGTTTTCCGTTGCAAACACGGATATATTATGGTATAATAGGGGAAATTCACATTAGGGTGATGGAATGTTTGCCAAATATCTTCTGATTTTCTTCGTGTCCATGGTGCCGCTGGTGGAGCTGCGGGGCAGTATCGTTATGGCCGTGGGCATGGATCTGGACTACTGGACGTCTCTTGCGGTGTGCGTCGTGGGCAATATGCTGCCGGTGCCGCTGATCTATTTCTTCGCCCGGAAGGTGCTGCACTGGGGCGCGGATAAAAAATATATCGGGAAGTTCTTTTCCTACTGCCTGGAAAAGGGCGAAGCCGCCGGTCACAGGCTGATGAAAAAGGCCGGTCGGGGCGGGCTGTTTGTGGCGCTGATGCTGTTCGTCGGCATTCCCATTCCCGGCACCGGCGCGTGGACGGGAACCCTCGCGGCCAGTTTTCTGGACATGGGCATCAAAACCACGGCGCTGTCCGTTTCTCTGGGCGTCATCATTGCGGGAATCATCATGGGAGCCGCCAGCATGGCGGGCGTCCATGTCTTCGGATTATAAGGAGGAAACATAAATGTCCGATTGTCTGTTCTGCAAAATCATCGTGGGGGATATCCCCTCCACCAAGGTCTACGAGGATGATTTGGTCTTCGCCTTCCGGGACATCAACCCCCAGGCACCGACCCACATTCTGGTGATCCCCAAGACGCATATTTCCGGCTGCAACGGCGTCACGGAGGAAAACAGCGCCGTCGTCGCCCACATTTTTGAGGTCATCCCCAGAATCGCGGCGGCGGAGGGGCTGGCGGGTGGCTACCGGGTGGTCAGCAACTGCGGCGCCGACGCGGGTCAGACCGTGCCGCACCTGCATTTCCACATCCTCGGCGGCAAAACGCTGGCGCTGGATATGGCGTGATATCTTGAAACCGGCATCCTTCGGGTGCCGGTTTTTCGCGCTTGACATCTTACATTTTTTTGCTATACTAACCTTGGATCGCAAAACAAATAAGTCTTCGGGGAGCCGGAAAGACCGGCTGAGAGTGGGCGTGTGCGCCCTGACCCGTGAACCTGATACGGCTAATACCGTCGGAGGGAAAGATGCATATATGGGATACAATTCAGTATCGCGTTGCACCTGGACGGTTTGCAATGCGATACTTATTTTTTTGGAGGTTCCCAAAATGAAAACCAAAAGACTGACGGAAAGCGCCATGCTGCTGGCGCTGGCCATTGTGCTGGAGCTGATCTCCAAGGCCATCATCCCCGAAATGCCCTTCGGCGGTCAGGTGACGCTGGTGGCCATGCTCCCGGTGGTGCTGATCTCCTACCGCTACGGCGTGAAGTGGGGCTTCGTTTCCGGCTTCTGCTACGCGCTGCTGGAAATGGCACTGGGCGCGAAGACCGTGAGCGCCGCCTTCCAGCCCGGCTATTTCGGAGACGACACCATGATCTTCAAGGCCATCCTCATGTGCCTGCTGGACTATCTGCTCGCCTACACCATGATGGGTCTGGGCGGCATTTTCCGGGATAAGATCAAGAATCCCGGCACCAGCCTGATGTGCGGTTCTCTGGTGGCGCTGGGTGCGCGGTATCTGTCTCACATTCTGTCCGGCTACCTGCTGTTCTCCGGCTGGGCGGAGTGGTTCTTCACGCAGGACGGCTTCCCCGCATGGGGCGCAAGTCTGGTGGAAAGCCTCAGCCCCGTCGCGCTGGGCTGGGTCTATTCCATTGTGTACAACGGCTTCTACATGGTTCCCGAGCTGATCCTCACCGCCATCGCGGCGCAGCTGATCGCCAGAATTCCGAAGATCGTGGTCAAGGTTGACTGAGAATTTTCCGCAACGTATAGTAACATCGCCCCGGGCTGAAGCCCGGGGCGTTTGTTTTTATGCCTTTGCGATCAGTTCATTTTCCATCTGCCACGCGCGGTAGAGGATTTCCGCGGCAGTCTCCCGGGTCAGGGGGGCGTCGGCTTCCAGGCTGAAGCCGTTTTGGGCAGCGGCTGTCAGAGCGTCCTGCGCCCAGGCGGAGATTTCCGATTCCTCTGCCGAGGTTTCCGCGGCTTCCTCCGGGGCGTCCGCCGTCAGCGCCAGAGCGTTTTTCAGCATGACGCCCGCCTCCGCGCCGGTGATGATCTCGTCAGCGCCGAAGGTTTGCTGATCGGGCAGCCCCGCCGTCAGGCCGGAACGCACTGCGGCGGCAAGATAGGGCTGGAGCCACTCAGGGATTTCGTCGGTAAACCCCGCGCCGGTCAGTTCCTCGTCCACGGGGATGTTCAGCGTTCTGACCAGCATGGTGACAAATTCGCCCCGGCTCACCGTCCGTTCCGGGCCGAAGCAGGGATTCCCCGCCACGTTTTCCCCGGAGAAGATTCCGGTGTTCTTCATCCACTCCGCGGAGAACCGGCAGTCCCTGCCCACCGTGTCGGTGTACTGGGTCGCGTCGGCGGGCTTGAGGATGGTGATGGTGACGGTGGCTTCCCGGGAGGTCTTCCCGGAAGCGTCCGTCGCCGTGAAGGTGAAGGAATCGATGCCTACCTTATTCTTCTTGGGCGTGTAGGTGAAGCTTCCGTCCGGCTGAAGGGTCACGGTGCCCCGCTTGGGCCGGCGGACGATGGCGTAGACCATGTCCTCCCCCTCCGGGTCAGCGACCTTCAATTTGCCGTCGGCAGCGAGATTTTTGTAGGTTTCCAGCGCAGAGTCCTCCGCCACGGGGGGCTTGTTTTCCTTGCCCCGGATGCCGATGGTCATGGCGGCGGACGCCTCCACGCCGCCCGGGTAGATGGGCAGGTAGCCCACCTCGGCGAATTCATCCAGTTCGGTCAGGCGGGGGGAAAAGGTCATCTGCGCCGCCTGTTCGGCGGTGAGAACGTCGCCGGGAACGAGAACGCGGCTGCCCAGCATCACGCTGCCTACCTTTTTATCCGGCAGACTGGTGATGCAGATGCCCGCAATGGGGGCCTCCCCGGAAAAGTCCTCCGCCGAGAAGCAGTAAACGCTGTCGCAGTCCACCTCGGCGGCGGCCGCGCCGCAGGACAGCCCCGCGATGCAGCATACCGCCAGCAGCAGAGCCAATAATCGATTTCGGAACATGGCAATACCTCCAAAAAATGATTTCCGGTGGTATTGTTTGCCAATGTTGGAAAAATTATTCCTACAAATTTTTTTGATGGGGCACAAGCCCTTGGCTCTCCCTTTGGGAGAGCTGTCACCGAAGGTGACTGAGAGGGTTTTGCACCACCCCCATTCCACCGGGTTTATAAAAAATTCAAAATTAGGTGCAGACAACCGGCAGCTTTTGTGTTATACTATTAAAATCTATAAGTGTGCGTTGCGTACATTATGCTTTTCGCTGTCTGAAGGAGGCGTTTCCTTTGAAATATTGGTTCGGCTACCTCACCGCCGCCATCTTCGGCGCCATCACATGGGTGCTGATGCGGTTCGGTGAACGGTTTTCTACTCTGGTGGATATGGTGTACCCCTACGTCATCCGCACCTCGGAGTCCATTCTTGCCCAGTGGGCAAGCGGCGCGGATTTCCCCGTCTGGCAGCTGCTGGCCGTGGCGCTGGGCGCGCTGATCCTTGCCAGCATTGTGCTGATGATCGTGCTGAAATGGAACCCCATTCAGTGGGGCGGCTGGGTGCTCGCGTTTTTTGCCGGTATTTACATGCTCCACACCATGCTCTGGGGTCTGAATTACTACTCCGGCCCCCTGTCCGACGACATGCGGCTGGACGTGGGCAGCTACAATCTGGAGGAACTGACCGAAGCCACCGAATACTACCGGGACAAAGCCAACGCCCTTGCCCTGCAAGTCAACCGGGACGGGAGCGGAAATGTGGCCTTCGCGGATTTTGACGCGCTGGCAGACAAGGCCGGGGAAGGCTTCCAGACGCTGACCTACGACTACTTCTATCCCATTTTCGCCGGTTCCACCCTGCCCGTGAAAAAGCTGGGCTGGGCGGATATGTATTCCTCCATGGGCATCACCGGCGTCACCTTCGGCCTGACCGGCGAAGCCTGCGTCAATCCCCAGATCCCCGGCGTGTCCCTGCCTTTTACCATGTGCCACGAAATGGCCCACCGCATGTGCATCGCCCCGGAACGGGATGCCAATTTTGCCGCGTTCCTCGCCGCCTCCGTCCATTCCGACCCGGAATTCCAGTACAGCGCCTACTTTATGGCCTTCCGCTACTGCTACAGCGCGCTCAGCAGCGTCAATAACCAGTCCGCCGCGGCGGCTGCCGCACGGGTGAGCGCCGGGGTCAACGACAATCTGAAATTCGACATGGCCGCCTACAACAGCTTCTTTAGCTCTCGGAAAAGCACCGCCGCCACGAACCTCGCCGACGCCGCCAACGACACCTATCTCAAGGTCAGCGGCGACGAAAGCGGCGTCGCTTCCTACGGCGAGGTCTGCGACCTGCTGGTGAACTGGCACATCCAGACCGTGGTGCTGCCCTCCATCACCGTGGAGGAATCCCCCTTCGACCCCTACGACGAAACCCAGGTAGACCTGAGCGGCATCGTCAACGCAAGGTGACGGCCATGATGAGACAGACTTTGGATGCAGGTCTGCCCGAGCTGGGGCTGGACCTGCCGGAAAGCGCGCGCCAGACCCTCTGCGATTTTGGCGCGGCTGTTATCAAACAGAACGAGGTCATGAACCTCACCACCATCACCCAGCCGGATCAAGTGGCAAAACTCCATTTACTTGACAGCCTGACGGTGCTCACCGCCGCCGATCTGCGGGGAAAGCAGATCATCGACGTGGGCTGCGGCGCGGGATTTCCCGGTGTGCCGCTGGCCATCGCCTGCCCGGAGGCGCAGGTGACGCTGCTGGACAGTCTGGGCAAGCGGATGAAATGGCTGGAGGAAATTCTCCCCCAATTGGGTGTCCGCGCCCAATGCGTCACCGCCCGGGCGGAGGAAGCGGCGGCGGAACGGCGGGAACGCTACGATTACGCCGTCTCCCGCGCGGTCGCCCGGCTGAACATCCTGCTGGAGCTGACCGCCCCCTATGTGAAGGTCGGCGGCGCGGTGCTGGCCATGAAAGGCTCCGCCGCAAGGGAAGAGCTGGCCGAGTGTACATCCGCGATCAAAAAGCTGGGGTTACAACTGGAATCGGTAAAGGAATTTTCCATCAACGGGGCGTCCCACGCGGTCATCGTCCTGCGGAAGACCGCCCCCACGCCGAAGCAGTACCCCCGCCGTTACGCAAAGATCAAGCAGTCTCCACTTTAAGGCACTTTGGAAAGTGAGGTTTTTATGGACGCAGCTCTCAGTATCGCTCTGGGATATTTTGTCGGTTCGCTCAGCCTGTCCTCTCTGGTGGGCAGGGTGAAGAAGACCGACGTGCGCAAATCCGGCACCGGAAACCTTGGCGCTACCAATACCATGCTGGTTCTCGGCTGGGGCGCGGGCATTTTCGTCATGCTTTTTGACCTGATGAAGTCCTTCCTCTCCGGCAAGCTGGCGCAGTACCTGTTCCCCGGACTCAGCGTTGCGGGGATGCTGGCCTGCATCGGCGCCATGATCGGCCACTGCTTTCCGGTGTTTCACCGCTTCCGGGGCGGCAAGGGGCTGGCGGCCTTCGGCGGCCTGGTCATTTACTGCGGGTTAAAGTACGTACCAATCGTGCTGTGCGCCGGATGGGCGGTCATGTGGATCTTTGACTGCACTGTGATGTTCCCCATAACGGTGGGCATCGCCCTGCCCCTGCTGATGTATCTTTTCGGCGAAGCGCCGGCGAAAATTATCACGGCCATCTGCGCCGGAGCGGTGCTGGACGTCATGCACATCGGCAATATGAAAAAGGCCCTCGCCGGGGACGGGATCATGCACGTCCGGGACTATTTCAGGGAGAAACTGCACAAAGAACGCTGAAAAGTTTTCGCCCGAAAAAGTGAAAGTTTTCCTTTACTTTTGGGCAAACTTGTGATATACTCGAAAAGCTGGTTATGACCAGACACAATTTTTGCGCCCGTTGCTCAGTTGTGGGACAACGCCCATGCGGCACTTCACCGGCCCCTACTTAGCTCCCGGGCTACCGATTTGAAAGGTGGAAAAATCATGATTCAGAAGGAAAAGAAGACCCAGGTCATCCTGGAAAACGCGACCCACGAGGGCGACACCGGTTCTCCCGAGGTTCAGATCGCCATCCTGACTGCCCGTATCAACGAGCTGACCGAGCATCTGCGCGTCCACAAGCACGACAACCACTCCCGCCGTGGTCTGCTGATGATGGTCGGTAAGCGCCGCAGTCTGCTGGACTATCTGGCCAAGAAGGACATCAACCGCTACCGTGCTGTGATCGCCAAGCTGGGTATCCGTAAGTAAGAGATTAAGGGGGCGACTGTCGTCGCCCCTTTTCTTCGTGTCTTCTAGGGAAACTCTGAATAAATCGTCTGCGACTGTGAGCGGATCTTTTCCGCCCACTCTTCGGTATCGAAAACGGGAAATATAGCGCAGCCGTTGCCAGCGCAAGCTGGCTTACGGATGCGGCATACCCCTTGCGGGTACACAAAGTATTCCGACCTTTCCGATACCTCGATTGGTCGAAAAATCTCTCGCTCACAGTTCTTGCCGATTTATTCAGAGCTTCCCTAACCGTAAATCACGGGAGATGCTTTAGCAGTTGAATGTGCCGCCGGAATCCGGCCGCAGATTCAAGTGCTAAACCTCCCGTACAAATAAAACAATTAGGAGGTAAACCAATGATCACCCGCAAACAGTATCCCAACCATCACGTTTTCGAGACGGAAATCGGCGGCCGTGCCTTTACCGTGGAAACCGGTAAGGTCGCAGAGCTGGCCGACGCCGAGTGCATCTGCCGCTACGGCGACACCGTCGTGCTCACCACCGTCACCTGCAACCCCATTCCCAAGGCCGGAATCGACTACTTCCCCCTGACCATCGAGTTCGAGGAGCGTATGTATTCCGTGGGCCGCATTCCCGGCTCCTTCAACCGCCGGGAGGGCAAGCCCTCCGAGCGGGGCATCCTGAACAGCCGCATCATCGACCGTCCCATGCGTCCCCTCTTTGACGAGGAGCTGCGCAACGACACCGTCGTGACCTGCACCGTTCTTGCCAACGACTACGATAACCCCGTGGAGATCGTGGCGTCCCTGGGCGCTTCCATCGCCATTGCCTGCTCCGACGTTCCCTGGAACGGTCCCGTGGCCACCACCAACGTCGCCCACCTGAACGGCAAGTATATCATCAACCCCTCCTCCGACGAGCGGGACGCCGCCGACTGCTTCGTGTGCATCTCCTCCACCTTCGAGAAGGTGGTCATGATCGAGACCGAGGCCAAGGAAGCCCCCGAGAACATCGTCTACGAGTGCATCCGGGTCGCCCACGAGGCCAACATGGAGATTGTCAAGTTCATCAACTCCATCGTCGCCGAGATCGGCAAGCCCAAGTTCACCTTCGAGAAGGCCGCCGTCAACCACGAGCTGCTGGACGATCTGATGGCTTACGGCCTGGATAAGATCGAGTACGCTCTGGACACCCCCGACAAGAACGTCCGGGAGGAGCGCCTGACCGCTGCCCGTCTGGACTTTCAGGAGAAGTTCGGCGAGAAGTACGAGGACTTCGACACCCATATCGAGGTCTGCCTGTACAAGATGCAGAAGAAGGTCGTCAAGAAGTGGCTGCTTCAGGGCAAGCGTGTGGACGGCCGCGGCATGGACGAAATCCGTCCTCTGGACGCCGAAGTCGGCGTTCTGCCCAGAGTCCACGGCTCCGGCCTGTTCTCCCGCGGTCAGACCCAGGTCCTTTCCATCTGCACCCTGAACACCCTGTCCGCCGCTCAGAAGATCGACACCATCTACCCCGAGGATACCAAGCGGTATATCCATCACTATAACTTCCCCGCCTACTCCACCGGCGAAGCCCGTGCCGCCCGTTCCACCTCCCGCCGGGAGATCGGCCACGGCGCGCTGGCCGAGAAGGCTCTGCTGCCCGTGATCCCCAGCGTTGAGGAGTTCCCCTACGCCATCCGTGTGGTGTCCGAGGTTCTGTCCTCCAACGGCTCCACCTCTCAGGCTTCTATCTGCGGCTCTACGCTTGCTCTGATGGACGCCGGCGTGCCCATCAAGCGCCCCGTGGCCGGTATTTCCTGCGGTCTGATCTCCGATCAGGAGACCGGCGAGTGGAGAACCTTCACCGACATTCAGGGTGTTGAGGACTTCCACGGCGAAATGGACTTCAAGGTCGCCGGTACCACCGAGGGTATCACCGCCATCCAGATGGATCTGAAGAACAAGGGTCTGACCATGGAGATTATCGCCGACGCTTTGGAGCGCTGCCGCAAGGCGCGCCTAGAGATCCTGTCCGAGGTCATGCTCAAGGCCATCCCCGCGCCCCGTCCCGAGGTCAGCGAGTACGCCCCGAAGATGCTGTCCCTGAAGATCCCCGTGGACAAGATCCGCGAGGTCATCGGTTCCGGCGGCAAGACCATCCAGAAGATCTGCGCCGACACCGGCGCCAAGGTGGACATCGACGACGACGGCAGCGTGTTCATTTCCGCCGTTGACTCCGCCGCCGCCTACGCCGCCAAGAAGATGGTGGACGACATCTGCTTCGTTCCCGAGGTCGGCAAGCTGTACTACGGCAAGGTCGTGCGCATCCTGCCCATCGGCGCGTTTGTGGAGATCGCCCCCGGCCATGACGGCATGGTCCACATCTCCAAGCTGGAAAACCATCGCGTGGAGAAGGTGGAAGACGTGCTGAATCTGGGCGACATGACCTGGGTGAAGTTCATGGGCTTCGACGAAAAGGGCCGCGCCAACTTCAGCCGCAAGGACGCTCTGAAGGAAATGGCGAACCAATAAGGTTCAATAGCAATTCCCCGCTTTCGGTAACGAAAGCGGGGAATTTTTTATGCAGAAAATCCGGCTGGGGCGCGGGGCAGTGTATCCCGCCTGTAAATCAAACCAACAAATCGGAATTTGTTATTCTTTATTATTTTTGAAAACCATTATAAGTCCAACAATTCCAACAATTATCCCGATAATAGCAAATGGGAAATCGTTAAAACTTGCCAATACAGTTCGATTCATTTCTGCACTACTTGCACTTAAGAGTATTCCAAATAGAATAACTGCTATACCCTTTAACCTGC
>ENA-UOJO01003099-UOJO01003099.1-human-gut-metagenome-genome-assembly--contig:-P57-NODE-3099-length-16194-cov-44.450586_pt1 | contig 16194 bp, 11 predicted proteins | sample MGYA00242351_ERZ723898 | MGnify/ENA metagenome assembly ERZ723898 | reverse complement strand
GCGCAAAGGCACCGTCGTTGGTCATCAGCAGCAGGCCCTCGCTGTCCTTATCCAGACGGCCCACCGGGTACAGGCGGGCCGGGATATCGCTCACCAGCTCCATGACCGTCTTGCGGCCCAGCTCGTCGCTGGCGGTGGTCACATAGCCGCGGGGCTTATACAGGGCCAGATAGTACAGCTGCTGGTCCTTTTTGATATAGATGCGCTCGTCATCCACATGCAGCACATCGCGGTTGGGGTCCATTTTGTCGCCCACCTTCACGGGGTGGCCGTTGACCTTGACGCGGCCCTCGGCAATGATCTGCTCGGCTGCGCGGCGGGAGCACAGACCCTGCTCCGCCATGATCTTCTGAATGCGTTCTTCTGCCATAATCAAAACTCCTTGTGCGCCTCCCGGCGCTCAAAACGCGCACTGCTCCCCTGTTTTGAGGCACAGGTGCGCCTGTATCAAAAACTGCGGGTCGGAAGCCCGCAGTTACGGCTTGGGTTTACTGCTCTGCCGGAGCAGCAGGTTCTTCTTTCTTCTCGTCCTTCTTGACCATAGAGGCCAGCTTGTCCACCAGCTCCGGCAGCATGGTCAGGGCACGGTCGATGGTGTTGGAGGTATCCGACAGCTGGATGGTGCGCACGCAGCCATCCTTCACCACGAGAAATGCCACGGGCTGGATGTTCACGCCTGCGCCGGAGCCGCCGCCGAACAGGTCCTTATTGGCGGCGTTCTTGCCGTCGAAATCGGTGCCGCCGGATGCAAAGCCAAAGCTGACCTTGGACACCGGCAGGATGGTGGTGCCGTCCTCGGTGGTGATGGGCTTGCCGATGATGGTGTTGGAATCCACCATCTGGTGAATTTTCTCCATGGTAACGTTCATCAGGCCCTGAATGGGATGCTCAGCCATAAAACAGCTCTCCTTTATCATTCAATTCGGGCGGTTCGCCCGTTGTCTGCAGATTCCGATACACTTATAGTGTACCACATTATAAGAAGATGTCCAATACTTTTTTGCGCCAGAACTCATACAAAACGCGCACCGCCGCAATGACGATGAACAGCGCCTGCGCGCTGATACGGCAGGACACCCGGTCTTCCACGGCAGGCTGCCCGCTGCCGAAGTCCGGCAGGATGCGCAGCTCGTCGAACTGCAGCCAGATGAAGCGGTCCAGCACGCCCAGCACCGGGTACAGCCATGCCTGCAGTTTGCCATAGCTGCGGGCGGCGTCAGCGGGGTCGGCCCCGCGCACACCGAGACGCACCTGGATCTTTGTGAAGCGCAGGGCACCGAACACGGCCTTCATCAGGGTGCCCGCACCTTTCAGCATAGTGCAGACGATCTCCAGCGTGATCTTTGCCTTTTTGCGCGGTTCCTTGGGCTTGTTTGCTTTGGCTGCATCGGCGGCGGCCTTTTTGCGGGCCTTTTCCTCCGCTTTTTTCCGCTTGCGCTCGGCCCGCCAGGCGGCGAACTTTGCTTTGATCTTGCCGAAGCCTTTCGGCGGCTCCGGGTTTTCCGGGGCAGGGGGCGGCTCCGGCTTCGGGTACTGGAACACCGGGAAGGTGATGCCCAATGCACCGGCCTTCACCGTCAGCGTACCGTGCTCCCAGCACACATCGGCGCAGAAGGGGCAGAGCAGCAGCAGTGCGGCCAGCGCCAATATGACCAGCAGCAGGATGCCGATGGCCTTTAACAGAAAGAGCAGCACTGCGCCCAGCGCAGCGAAGAATGCTCCCATGCGTCACCCCTCCCCTTCCTGCGGTGCTGCGCCGCTTTGTTCCGGCGTCTGCGGGCCGTGCACCGGCGGCAGGTCGGCCAGACTGGAAAGGCCGAACACCCGCAAAAAGGTGTCGGTGGTGCGGAAGCTCACCGGGCGGCCCGGCAGATCGAGACGACCCGCTTCTTCGATGAGGCCCTTTTCCAGCAGGCCCGACACGCTGGACGAGGAGTCCACGCCGCGCACCTGCTCGATGAAGGCACGAGACACCGGCTGATTGTAGGCAATGACGGTCAGTGTCTCCATGGCGGCGGGACCCAGCGGCACAGCGCGGCGGCTGTCCAGCACGCGGCGCACGCAGTCGGCCCACTCGGTCTTGGTGGCCAGCTGCCAGCGGGTGTTCAGGTGCAGCAGGCACAGGCCGCTGTCCTCCCGGGTATAGCGCTCCCGCAGAGCTTCCAGCGCGGCTTCCACGCTGAGCTGCGGCAGCTGCACCGCCTGGGCCAGCTTGTCCGCACTGATGGGTTCCCCACAGGCAAACAGCATGGCCTCCACGGCGGCGCGGATCTGTTTCTGGTTCATTTCGTCTCCTTATCCCGTTGGATGCGGCCCCGCTGCATGGTCAGGCCGCCTGCGTCGTCCAGCGTCACGCGGCCGCCGCGCACCAGCTCCAGCAGGGCCAGAAAGGTGGCCACATTGGTGCTGCGGGTCTGCTGGCGGCTGAACAGCTGGCTCATCTTCGCCGCTGTACCGCCGATGAGCCGCCGCAGGATGTACACCACCCGGCTGGTGACCGACACCACCGGCGCGGTGACCAGCGGCTCGAACTGCTGCTGGGTGGGTTCGCGGCGCAGCCGGGTGCGGCCCGCAAGGGCTTCCCAGTAGTCGGCCAGCACCTGCGGCGCATGGTGCAGGTCGTAGGTGGTGTCGAACTCCACCTCCATGGGCGGGCGCACGAACACCGGGGCGGCCTCGGCTTTTTCGCGCAGCAGCGCGGCCATGCGGCGGCACTGGTCGTACTCGATCAATTGGCCGGTGAACTCCTGCTTCATGCGCTCGCCTTCTTCGCTGCGGGGCAGCAGCAGGTAGCTTTTCATCTCCACCAGCCGCGCGGCCATTTCAATGAAAGCACTGGCGGCTTCCGGGTCCGGGTCGGCCTGCTCCACGGTGCGGGTGTACTGGTCGATCAGTTCCAGAATGGGGATGTTGTGCAGGTCCATCTTATGTTTGGCCACAAGCGCCAGCAATAATTCCAGCGGGCCGTCAAAATCTTCCAGATGGAAGGTCATTTCCTCTGCCAAAGCTCACATCACCGTCCCGATGCCGGCATAGTAGATGGAATAGGCCAGCTTGTCAATATAGCCGGTGCCCGCGCTCAGCAGGCTCCACACCGCGTTGTTCAGGTAGTACAGCGGGGTATCCAGCGCGCCGAACCACACGGCCGCCAGCAGCGCGATCATGATATAGCGCTCATATTTCATCAGGCCGAAATACACCCGCTGGGGCAGCACCACCAGCAGGATGCGGCTGCCGTCCAGCGGCGGCACCGGGATGAAGTTGAACACCGCAAGGCTCACGTTCATGAGCACAAGGTACTGCAGGAACATGGCAATGTAAATGGTGGCGGTGTTCACCGGGGCCCAGTAGTACATGACCTTCCACACCACCATGCCCACATAGGCCAGCAGGATGTTCGCCGCCGGGCCCGCCAGCGCGGTGAGGGCCATGCCCCACTTGGGGTTCTTGAAGTTACGGGGATTGGTGGACACCGGCTTTGCCCAGCCCACGCCTGCGAACACCATGCACAGGGTGCCCAGCAGGTCAAAGTGGGCGAAGGGGTTCAGCGAAAGACGGCCTTCCCGCTTTGCGGTGGGGTCGCCCAACAGCCAGGCGGCCAGCGCGTGGCCTGCCTCGTGGAACGGGATGGCCACCAGCGCCACCAGCGCACGGATGAGATAATAGATGCCCTGAGAGGTCATTCGATATTCCTGCCTTTTTTCAGTATACCGTATATAATACTATCTTTTTGCCCTGCACACAAGCCCTCGGCAAAAAACACGGATATTTTTTGAAAAAAGGCTTGCTTTTTGCCCGGTAATCTGCTACAATAGTCAAGCTGATTATTTTGATTCCTTACTTCACTGCAGGAGGTGCAAGTACCATGGCTAAATGTGAATGCTGCGGCAAGGGTGTTGCCTTTGGTATCAAGGTTTCTCACTCTCATCGTCGTTCCAACCGTACCTGGAAGCCGAATGTCCGTCGTGTCAAGGCGGTCGTTGAGGGTTCTCCCAAGTACGTCTACGCATGCTCCCGTTGCCTGCGCGCTGGCAAAGTTACCCGCGCTGTCTAATTTGGTGTATGTGGCCGGTCACTTTGTCGAGTGGCCGGCTTTTTTTGTTGCCGAAATGGCCGGTAAGGAGGAAAAACGCAATGAATCTCCCCAATGACCCCATCATGCTTTTGAGCGTCGTGAACCTGAAACTGCGCGATTTTTACAAAGACCTCGATGCACTGTGCGATGACATGGACGCCGACAAGGCAGACCTGTGCGCAAAGCTGAAAGCTGTGGGCTACGAGTACGACGCCCAGCGCAACCAGTTCGTGTGATCTTTCCCCCAAAAGCTTTCTCTAAATTGCGAACGACCGGCACCGGTGCGCAGCGACTGTGCCCGGGCCGGTGAATATAGAATGAAGGAGTGCTTGATTTTTTATGATCCAGGGTACCTATTACAAAGAGTGGAGCCGCGTGCTCGGCCGCGATATGGAGTTCAAGGTGTACGGCACCGCCGGTGTGCCGGTGCTGGCGCTGCCTGCCCGCGGCGGCCGCTTTTATGATTGGGAGAACAACGGCATGCCGGACGCCATCGCCCAGCTGCTGAACGAAGGCAAGGTGCAGCTGTTCTGCGCCGACAGCATCGACGGTGAGGCCGTGCTGAACGGTGACATCCCTGTGCGCCGCCGCGCCGAGATGGAGGAAAAGTACTTCGTCTACCTGACCGCCGAGCTGGCTCCCCGTGTGCTGGCCCTGAACGAGGCCGAAAAGGACACGAAACTGTGGTGCGTGGGCATCGACCTGGGTGCCGTGCACGCCGTGAACTGCCGCCTGCGCCGCCCGCAGCAGTTCGCCGGTGCCATCGGCCTTTCCGGCATCTACGACCTGACCCGCTTCTGGGGCAGCGAAGCCGACGACCTGGTGCTGCGCGCTTCTCCCCTGCAGTACCTGACCGAAAAGGGCATCGCCAACAAGCTGGCCCTGGCCAAGGCCGAGGAGAACAGCCTGATGCTCTGCGCCGGTCAGGGTGCCTACGAAGGCGACGCACTGGCCGACACCCAGGCGCTGGCCGATGTGCTGAAGGCCGAAAAGCTGCCCGCCCATGTGGAGCTGTGGGGCGGCGATGTCTCCCACGAGTGGTACTGGTGGGGCAAGATGCTGGGCCTGTTTGTGCCGCGGATTCTGGAGAAGTAAAAGTGATTTGATAGAGGGAAGGCATTTGCAGTGCCTTCCCTCTTTTTGTTTGTATTTTTCAATTCCCTACTTGATTTATCGGGTTTGCTGTGCTATACTCATGCTGTAAGATGCATACCCCCTATGGGTAAAGGAGATATTTTATGGACAACGAGAAAAAGTCCTGCTGCTGTTGCAGCGAAGCGTCCGCCCCCGAAACGTCTGCTGCCGAGGTGTCCGCACCCGCCGCTGCAGACTGCTGCGCGCAGGCCGAAACCGAACCTGCCGCCTGCTGCCGCCACAAGGACCGCACCCCCGCCGAGCACAAAGCCCTGCTGAACCGGCTGAGCCGCATCGAGGGCCAGGTGCGCGGCATCCGCGGCATGGTGGAAAAGGACGCCTACTGCGTGGACATCCTTGTGCAGGTGGCTGCGACCACCTCGGCGCTGAACAGCTTTGCCAAGGAGCTGCTGGCCCAGCACATCGGCACCTGCGTGGCCGATGACCTGCGCGCGGGCGGCGAGGAAAAGCTGGATGAGCTGCTCTGGCTGCTGCCCAAGCTCATGAAATGACCCTTCCCTGCACATACTCGATAGCGGAGTGAGTTTTTATGGAACAATTCAATGTTACCGGCATGAGCTGCGCGGCCTGCTCTGCCCGGGTGGAAAAGGCCGTGAGCAAGGTGCCCGGCGTCACCAGCTGCTCGGTGAGCCTGCTGACCAACTCCATGGGCGTGGAGGGCACTGCTTCCAGTGCCGACATCATCAAAGCCGTACAGGACGCAGGCTATGGTGCCAGCCCGAAGGCTGCGGGCGGCGCAGCGGCCGCTTCCAGCACCAATGCCGATCTGGACGCCCTGGCCGACCATGAAACGCCCAAGCTCAAGCGCCGCCTGATCGCATCGGTGGGCTTTCTGCTGGTGCTGATGTACTTCTCCATGGGCCACATGATGTGGGGCTGGCCCCTGCCGCACTGGTTCGACGGCAACCACATCGCCATGGGCCTTGTGCAGCTGCTGCTGGCGGGCATTGTCATGGTCATCAACCAGAAGTTCTTCATCAACGGCTTCAAGGGCCTCATCCACCGCTCGCCCAACATGGACACGCTGGTGGCGCTGGGCTCCATGGCAAGCTTTGTGTGGAGCACCTACGCGCTGTTTGCCATGACCCGCGCCCAGGTGGACGGCAACAGCGAGCTGGTCATGCACTATATGATGGAGTTCTACTTTGAGTCGGCGGCCATGATCCTGACCCTCATCACGGTGGGCAAGATGCTGGAAGCCCGCTCCAAGGGCAAGACCACCGACGCCCTCAAGAGCCTGATGAAGCTGGCCCCCAAGACCGCCACCCTGCTGCGGGACGGCGCGGAAGTCACCGTGGGCATCGAGCAGGTGCAGAAGGGTGACATCTTCGTGGTGCGCCCGGGCGAGAACGTGCCCGTGGACGGCATCGTGCTGGAAGGCACCAGCGCCGTGAACGAGAGTGCCCTGACCGGCGAGAGCATCCCGGTGGACAAGGCCGAGGGTGACAAGGTGAGCGCTGCCACCACCAACCAGTCCGGCTTCCTCAAGTGCCAGGCCACCCGCGTGGGCGAGGACACCACCCTTTCCCAGATCATCAAGATGGTCAGCGATGCCGCCGCCACCAAGGCCCCCATTGCAAAAATCGCCGATACCGTGTCCGGTTTCTTCGTGCCGGCCGTCATCACCATTGCAGTGATCACCACCATCGTGTGGCTGCTGCTGGGCCGTGAACTGGGCTATGCGCTGGCCCGCGGCATCTCGGTGCTGGTCATCAGCTGCCCCTGTGCGCTGGGCCTGGCAACGCCCGTGGCCATCATGGTGGGCAACGGTCTGGGCGCGAAGAACGGCATCCTGTTCAAGACCGCCGCTTCGCTGGAAGCCGCAGGCCGCACCCAGATCGTGGCGCTGGATAAGACCGGCACCATCACCAGCGGTGAACCCAAAGTCACCGACATCCTGCCCGCCGAGGGCGTGACCGAAGGCGAACTGCTCACCCTTGCCGCCGCATTGGAGCGCAAGAGCGAGCACCCGCTGGCAAAGGCCGTGCTGGCCTGCACCGACGCGCAGAAGCTCACCGCCCCCGAGGTGACCGACTTCGCAGCCCTGCCGGGCAACGGTCTGGCCGCCAAGCTGGACGGCGTGGACATCTTTGCCGGCAACGCCGTTTTCATCCAGACCAAGGTCACCGTGCCTGCCGCCTTGCAGGAGAAGGCCGCCGCCCTCTCGGCTCAGGGCAAGACGCCGCTGTTCTTCGGCGGCGCGGACCGGCTGCTGGGCATCATCGCGGTGGCGGACACCATCAAGGAAGACAGCCCCCGCGCCATCAAGGAACTGCAGAACATGGGCATCCGCGTGGTGATGCTCACCGGCGACAACCAGCGCACCGCTGACGCCATTGGCAGGCAGGCCGGTGTGGACGAAGTCATCGCAGGCGTGCTGCCCGACGGCAAGGAAGCCGTCATCCGCCAGCTGCAGGCTTACGGCAAGGTGGCCATGGTGGGCGACGGCATCAACGATGCCCCGGCCCTGACCCGCGCCGACACCGGCATCGCCATCGGCGCAGGCACCGATGTTGCCATCGACGCAGCGGACGTGGTGCTGATGAACTCCAAGCTGTCGGACGTGCCCGCCGCCATCCGCCTGAGCCGCGCCACCCTGCGCAACATCCACGAAAACCTGTTCTGGGCGTTCATCTACAACGTCATCGGCATCCCGCTGGCGGCCGGTGTGTTCATCCCCTTCGGCCTGACCCTGAACCCCATGTTCGGCGCGGCCGCCATGAGCCTTTCCAGCTTCTGCGTGGTGAGCAACGCCCTGCGCCTGAACCTGTTCGACGTGCACAGCACAAAGCACGATCGTGCGGCAAAAAATGCTGCTTCCCTGCCCGCTGTCTCCGCACAGCCCGCAGCGGTTGAAAATAAAGAGAGTACCAAGGAGGACACTGCTATGAAAAAGACCCTGAAGGTGGAAGGCATGATGTGCGGCCACTGCGAGGCCCGCGTGAAGAAGGCTCTGGAAGCCCTGCCCGAGGTGGACGAGGCCGTGGTGAGCCACGAGGCCGGCACCGCCATCGTCACCCTGAACGCCGAAGTGGCCGACGACGTGCTGAAGAAGGCCGTCGAGGACCAGGACTACAAGGTGACCGGCATCCAGTAAGCCAAAACCAGGCTCCCTTCCAAACGAGCGTGCGCATGGGCAGTGCCCCGTGTGCACGCTTGTTTTTTGTGTGTGCATAACGGCGGCGCTTTTCGGCCATACTCCCGGTATCTCACGCAGGAAAGGGAGTTTTTCTATGGACGAGCGGATGTTCTGTTTTCAATGTGAGCAGGCGGCGGGCTGCACGGCCTGCACCGGGGCAGCGGGTGTGTGCGGCAAATCGGCCGAGACAGCCGCCGCGCAGGACCGGCTCACCGGCGCGCTGATCACCTATGCCGGGCAGCTGGTGGACGCGGGCCGCGCCCCGGCCCCGGAGCAGGCCCTTTTGCTGATGCAGGGGCTGTTCACCACCATCACCAATGTCAACTTTGACGCCGCCACCGTGGACGCCCTCACCGAGAAGGTCCACGCCGCCTGCCCGGCCGTCGCGCCGGACTACGACATGCAGCGGCTGTGGCACGAGCCGGACCCGGACGTGCGCAGCCTGAAAAGCTTCGTGCTGTTCAGCCTGCGGGGCATGGCGGCCTACAACTACCACGCCCGGGTGCTGGGCCGCATCAGCCCGGAGCTGGACCGCTTTTTCTGCACCGCGCTGGAAACTCTGAGCGCCGAGGGCCTTTCCATGGACGAGCTGTGGGCGCTGGTGCAGAAGACCGGCGAAGCCAGCTACCGCTGCATGGAGCTGCTGGACGCCGCCAACACCGGGGCCTTTGGCGACCCGGTGCCGGTGGAAGTGCCGCTGACCATTGAAAAAGGGCCGTTCATCGTGGTTTCCGGCCATGACCTGTTCGACATGCAGCAATTGCTCGAGCAGACGAAGGGCAAGGGCATCCACATCTACACCCACTCGGAGATGCTGCCCGCCCACGGCTACCCGGAGCTGAAGCAGAAATACCCCCACCTGAAGGGCAACTTCGGCACCGCATGGCAGAACCAGCAGACCGAGTTTGAGGATATCCCCGCGCCCATCCTGTTCACCACCAACTGCATCATGCCCCTGCGGGAGAGTTACGCCGACCGGGTGTTCACCACCTCGGTGGTGTCCTACCCCGGCATCGTGCACATCGACGAAGGGCGGGATTTCTCCCCCGTCATCCGCCGGGCGCTGGAGCTGGGCGGCTACAAAGAGGACACCCTCGTGCCCGGCATGAACGGCGGCAAGGCCGTCGTCACCGGCTTTGCGCACAATGCCGTGCTGCGCCATGCGGGCGAGATCGTGCAGGCGGTAAAGGACGGCAAGATCCGGCACTTTTTCCTGGTGGGCGGCTGCGACGGCACACGGCCTTCCCGCCGGTACTACACCGAGTTCGCCAAGCTCACCCCACAGGACACGGTGATCCTGACGCTGGCGTGCGGCAAGTTCCGGCTGAACGATCTGCCTTTGGGCAACGTGCCCGGCACCGGGCTGCCCCGCATTCTGGACGTGGGCCAGTGCAACGACGCCTACAGTGCCATCCGCATCGCACTGGCGTTGGCAGACGCCTTTGGCTGCGGGGTGAACGACCTGCCGCTCTCGCTGGTGCTGTGCTGGTTTGAGCAGAAGGCCGTGTGCATCCTGATCGCGCTGCTGGCGCTGGGCATCAAAAACATCCGGCTGGGGCCCACCCTGCCCGCCTTCCTCTCGCCGGGGGTGGTGCAGGTGCTGCAGCAAAAATATGACCTGAAAGCCGTCACCACGCCGGAAGACGACCTGCACGCCATTCTGGGCGGCTGAGCACCCCGCCGGACATTTCCCCTGTCATTTCCGCTTTGCTCCCGGTATTTTCCGGGAGCTTTTTCATTTGTTGCAATTCGTGCACGTTTCCGGTATTTTTCGGCATGGATGCACGTTTTTAGGACCGTTTCGGCAGCACATGCCGGAGAAACTCCGGTACCGTTCCCAATCGGCGCAAAAAGCCAATTTTTTGTGGTGCAAAATCCTTCGAAACCCTTGTTTTTCCGCAAAGCAGATGATAATATATGAATGGTGCACAAAATGCACCATATTTTAGAAAGAAGGAGGTAATAAATTATGAAAAAAAGATGGTTCGTAGTGATACTGACCATCGGATTGCTGCTTTGTGTCATGCCGCTGAGTGCGCTTGCACTGAGTTCCGACCCCATCACGGATTCGGACGGCACCATTATTGGCTGGGAAGACCTTTCCACCGATCTCTGTTCCTTTGATCTTTCAGAGGAACAGACCCCGGTGGCTGTGGACCCCGGCACAAATGCTGCTTCCGGCCCGGCGGAGACGGACCCGGTGGAGACGGACCCGGTGAAGGACGCTGCGGATGCAAACAGTGCGAAAACAGCGGCGGCCGCGACAACGCCGTTTGTGGAAGACCTGTATGCAGACGACCCCATCCCCGATCTCTACGCGGACACGCCCGGCTCTGCGGACGGCACAGGCAGCAATCAGGCTGTGTGTGCGATCAATGGCAAAACCTATGCAACGCTGACCGAAGCGATCGACGATGCAGCGGATGGCGCCCAGATTGATCTGTTGCAGGACATCGAGCTGAGTACGGGCCTTGAGTTCCATAGTAAGAACTTGACCATTTCCGGCGGCAATACCTACACGCTGACGCTGGAGCAGTATGGCATGTATGCGGAGTATAGTGACATCACGTTCAAGGATCTCACGTTGACCATTCATGCGGCTCAGCATACCCATGAACACAGCGCAGGCAATACGGCCAACCTGATCACCCATTCCAGCAAGCTGCATTTGAGCCATGTCGAATTCTCATTGACACCGGACCAAATCTTAGGCAGCGGCATTTTCCTGGAGCACGACAGTGATTTGTATTTTGAAGACAATACAAATGCTGAAATCTCCGGTTTTGCTGCCGAAGAAGCCAGCGGTATCTACGCAGAGAGTTACAGTGAAGACGGTCACGGCATCTGGGTCACTTCGTCTTCTCTGAAAGTCACAGACTGTGGCTGGTACGGAATGACCATCGACCCCATCAATCTCACGCTGGACAATGCCGATGTCTATTTTACTGGTAACGGTCTCTACGGTTATGGCGGTGCTCTCGGCTGTTATGGTGTAGGAAGCTATGGCGGCACGCTGACCATGATATCTTCCACGCTCACCGCAACCAATAACCCCGGCGGGTGGTATGGCTATGCCGTTTATGCTGGTGTCCTTGATATGGATGCTGCTTCTACGTTGTATGCTACTGACAGCGGCGGCTCTGGCGTCGGCATTGGCAACAGCCGTGAAGGTGAAAGTCATATTCGTGGACGGGTTATCTGCACGGGCAACGGTAAGGCTGACCTTTATGGTGCCACCGGCGGTTTTGTCGTGCACGCACAGCATGACGATGCCACCTACGAAGGCAACGTGACCATCGAATCCGGTGCGTATATCTATGCCCGCAACAATTTGGGTTTATCCGGCCTTTTAAACGAGTGGAAGCTGTGCATTGAGGGCGGTGCAACCGTCATCGTTGATGACAACAGCCAGCTTGGCTTTGCAAACAGTTTCGATGCTCGTACTACCATTAAAAGCGGTGCCAATGTCTCCGCAAACAATAATGATGTCGGCATCTACAACTATGCAGGCGGTGGTGATCTAGCGTGGGCAACAGGTTTCTTCCTTATTGAGGGCGGCGCACATGTCACTGCCAACAACAATGCGTCTGCTGGCATTTACAACACCGTCTACGGAAATTTCTCCACCCCTGCAGATGACTACTTTACAATTCAGAGCGGTGCAGATGTTTCTGCCGACCGTAACGAAGGCTACGGTATTTACAATGACGGTGGAGTTTTCACCATAGAAAATGGCGCAAATGTTTCTGCCGACAACAATAAATCTTTCGGTATTGGTAATTCCCTCGGAACGTTTATTGTAGCGACTGGTGCAAAGGTTTCTACCGATAGCAACAATTCCTACGGTATTTATAACACCAAGAGTGGAACGTTTACTGTAGAAAGAGACGTTGACCTGCAGGTCGAGCACAACAAGAACAGCGGCATTGTCAATAACGATGATGCAACACTGACGCTGCTCTCCGGCCGCGTCCGTTATAACACCACTTCTAATTGGTATGGCGGCGGTCTCCGAAACTATTCTACTGCAACTCTTTCGGATGACGTGCAGCTGTACAACAACCATGCAAAGGTTGGCGGTGACGACATTGAGAATGGTGACGGCGCCACCATTACCTTTGGTGCTACCGGCAGCGACTGGGCACTGGACGGTTACCCGGACTGCTACCACCCCATTGACGGCTGGTACGACGACAGTGACAACACCCGCTGGAACGCCCACGCGGAGGCCGTAGCGGACCTGCACATGGTTCTCGTCGAACCCGTCACTTCTTATACCAACCGCCTGTCCCTCAAGGCCGCCCACGGCCCCACCGGCACCCTGATCGTCCACAAGCAGACGACCGGCGAACAGCTGGTGGACGACTGCGACGCCGAGTTCACCTTCGTGCTCACGCTGGACGATGAGACCATCGACACCGTGAACGACGAGCGCTACGGCGTCCGGTTCGAAAACGGCAAGGCGACCTTCACCCTGAAAGACGGCGAAAGCAAGACCATCGAAAACCTGCCTGTTCGCATGGGTTACACCATCACCGAGCAGTCCAAGGGCGGCTGGCTGCTGGCCCGGGTGGACGGCGACGCCGAGGGCAAAGTGCCCTACCGCGCCACCGCCGAGATCGCGTTCGTCAACGAAAAGCAGACCGCAACCGGTTCCCTGGTGGTCACCAAGGAGCTGGCCGGTGAGCTGGACGCCGACGACGCGGACACCGTCTTCAACTTTATGCTGATGCTGGATGACAACACCATCACCACCGCAGACGCAGAAGAATACGGCGTGCAGTTTGAAAACGGCATCGCATCCTTCTCGCTGAAGGGCGGCGAAAGCATCACCATCGCAAACCTGCCTGCAGGCGTTGGCTACACCATCGCCGAGGTCCGCCAGACCGGCTGGACCCTGCAGAGCGTCAGCGGCGCAGACACCGGCGTTGTGCCCAAGAATGACACCGCCGAGATCGTCTTCACCAACCTGAAGAACGGCACGGACATCCCCGATGTCCCGGTCGTCCCGACGGAGCCCGAGGAACCCACGGAGCCCGAGACCCCGGAGACCCCGGAGACCCCCGAGGAGCCTGCAGAGCCCGACGCACCTGCACAGGACGAGACCCCCGGCGAGGAACCGGCTCAGGACGATACCACCGTGCCTGCCCAGCCGGCTGAGACCCCCGCACAGGATACCACCAAGGCCGACACCCTGCCCCAGACCGGCACCACCGGCTGGCTGGCTGTCGTGCTGATGAGCTTCGGCTTCGGCCTGCTGGCCTGCGGATGGTTCTTCACCCGCAAACAGCGTGCTGCAAAGCACTAAGGGCGGAAAAGCCACACGAGCGCACACAAACCGCTGCATCCCCTGCCCCGCAAAGGCGGCCGGATGCGGCGGTTTTGTTTTGTACGGTGCACAGTTCGGGCCGTTCGCGGCGTTTCGCACAAGAAGCGGTGGAAAGCCGCCATCATATTTGGTGCAGCTGTCACTTGAAGATTTTTCAGCGCCCGCTATAATAGAAAGTACCGGAACAAAGGCGTTCCGCAAGGGTAAACTCTGCCCTTGCGGGGCGCTTTTCTTTTTTGTCAGAATGCGGAGGGTGCCGCATCCGGTGAGGATTTTGATAAAGGATGGGAAAGTCTATGGAAAACTTTACAGAGCAGAAAAACACCCTTGGCCTGTACGATCCACAGTTTGAGCACGACGCCTGCGGCATCGGCGCTGTGGTGGACATCAAGGGCCGCAAGAGCCACCAGACCGTGGACGATGCACTGGCCATCGTGGAGCGGCTGGAGCACCGCGCCGGTAAGGATGCCGAGGGCAAGACCGGCGACGGCGTGGGCATCCTGCTGCAGATCAGCCACAAGTTCTTCTCCAAAGTGGCCGAGGAAATGAACATCCGCCTGGGCAACGAGCGCGAGTACGGCGTGGGCATGTTCTTCTTCCCCCAGAACGAACACCTGCGGGCCCAGGCCATGAAGCTGTTCGAGGTGGTCACCCGCAAAGAGGGCCTGGAATTTCTGGCCTGGCGCAAGGTACCCGTGAACCCGGACGCCGTGGGCCAGAAAGCCCGCGACTGCATGCCCGCCATCTGGCAGTGCTTCATCAAAAAGCCCGCCAAGGTGAGCAAGGGCATCGACTTCGACCGCAAGCTGTACATCGTGCGCCGCGTGTTCGAGCAGGCCAGCAACGGCACCTATGTGCCCAGCCTGTCCAGCCGCACCATCGTCTACAAGGGCATGTTCCTGGTGCACGATCTGCGCCTGTTCTACCTTGACCTGCAGGACGAGGATTACGAATCCGCCATCGGCATGGTGCACAGCCGCTTCTCCACCAACACCAACCCCAGCTGGATGCGCGCCCACCCCAACCGCTTCATCCTGCACAACGGCGAGATCAACACCATCAAGGGCAACACCGACGCCATGCTGGCCCGCGAGGAGAGCATTTCCAGCTCCATCATGCAGGACGACATGAACAAAATTCTGCCCATCATCAACACCTCCGGCTCCGACTCCGCCATGCTGGACAATGCGCTGGAATTCATGGTGATGAACGGCATGGACCTGCCGCTGGCCGTGATGATCACCATCCCGGAACCGTGGGAGAACAACAAGAACATCAGCCAGAAAAAGCGCGATTTTTACCAGTATTACGCCACCATGCTGGAGCCCTGGGACGGCCCCGCCGCCATCCTGTTCTCGGACGGCGACGTGATGGGCGCTGTGCTGGACCGCAACGGTCTGCGCCCCAGCCGCTACTACATCACCAAGGACGGCCGCATGATCCTGTCCTCTGAGGTGGGCGTGCTGGAATGCGACCCGGAGAACATCCTCGTCAAGGACCGCCTGCGCCCCGGCAAAATGCTGCTGGTGGATACCGTCAAGGGTGAAGTGGTGGACGACGAAAAGCTGAAGGAGTTCTACGCCAGCCGCGAACCCTACGGCGAGTGGATCGACCGCAACCTTGTGGAGCTGGCCAAGCTGAAGATCCCCAACGTGAAGGTGGAAAGCTACACCGGCGACCAGCTCACCCGCCTGCAGAAGGTGTTCGGCTACAAGTACGAGGACGTGAACACCATGATCCTCTCCATGGCCCGGGCCGGTGCAGAGCCTTCCGGTGCCATGGGCACTGATACGCCGCTGGCCGTGCTGAGCGACCAGCATCCCCCGCTGTTCAACTACTTCAAGCAGCGCTTTGCGCAGGTGACCAACCCCCCCATCGACGCCATCCGCGAGAAGGTGGTCACCTCCACCAGCGTGTACATCGGCGCCCACGGCAATCTGCTGGAGGATAAGCCCGAGAACTGCAAGGTGCTGAAAGTCCACAACCCCATTCTGACCAGCACCGACCTGCTGAAGATCAAGTACATGAACGTGCCGGGCTTCAAGGTAGCCACGGTGTCCATCAACTATTATAAAAACACCAGCCTGGAAAAGGCCATCGACCGCGTGTTCCTGGAAGTGGACCGTGCCTACAAAGAGGGTGCAAACATCATCATCCTGTCCGACCGCGACGTGGATGAATACCATGTGACCATCCCCAGCCTGCTGGCTGTTTCCGCCGTGTCTCAGTACCTCATCCGCACCAAAAAGAGCACCGCACTGGCCCTGATTCTGGAAAGCGCTGAACCCCGCGAGGTGCACCACTTCGCCACCCTGCTGGGCTACGGTGCCTGCGCCATCAACCCCTATCTGGCCCACGAGACCATCGGTCAGCTCATTGACGAAGGTCTGCTGGACAAGGACTATTATGCCGCCGTGGAGGACTACAACAACGCCATCCTGAACGGCATCGTGAAGATCGCCTCCAAGATGGGCATCTCCACCATCCAGAGCTACC
>ENA-UOJO01003095-UOJO01003095.1-human-gut-metagenome-genome-assembly--contig:-P57-NODE-3095-length-16204-cov-8.017153_pt1 | contig 16204 bp, 19 predicted proteins | sample MGYA00242351_ERZ723898 | MGnify/ENA metagenome assembly ERZ723898 | reverse complement strand
AGCCGCAAATAGTTTGGAGTGAGGAGTGAGGAGTTAGAAGTTAGGAGTGAGGAGAGAGGAGTGAGGAGTGAGGAGTGTGGAGTGAGGAGCTCACTGCGCGGAGCGCAACTCACTCCTAACTGCGCGAAGCGCAACTCACTCCTAACTGCGCGAAGCGCAACTCACTGCGCGGAGCGCAACCAACTCCTAACTGCGCGGAGCGCGCAGAGCGCGCGAAGCGCAACTCACTCCTAACTATCAAACTATTTCTTTTGCCAGTTCGTTTCTTTTTCATAATTTTGTCGGCTGAAAACAAATTTCAGACACTCATTAAATATAAAATATACCTCTATGCTGAAAAATTTAGTGATTGTGGAGTCCCCCGCCAAGGCCAAGACCATCGAGAAGTTTCTGGGCCCTGACTACAAGGTAATGTCCAGCTACGGCCACGTGCGCGACCTCAAGCGCCGCAGTTTCAGCATAGACGTCGAGCACGGTTTCAAGCCCGTCTACGAGATTCCCGACGACAAGCAGCAGCTCGTGGCCGACCTCCGCAAGGCCGCCGCACAGGCCGAGACCGTCTGGCTCGCGTCCGATGAAGACCGCGAGGGAGAGGCCATTTCCTGGCACCTCTACGAGGTCCTCGGCCTCAAGCCCGAGAACACCCGACGCATTGTCTTCCACGAGATTACCCGCCGGGCCATCCTCAACGCCATCGCCAACCCCCGCAGCATCGACCTTAACCTCGTCGACGCCCAGCAGGCCCGCCGCGTGCTCGACCGCATCGTGGGCTTCGAGCTCTCGCCCGTGCTCTGGAAGAAAGTCAAGCCCGCCCTCTCCGCCGGACGCGTCCAGAGCGTGGCCCTCCGCCTCATCGTCGAGCGCGAGAACGAGATTAAAAACTTCGTCAGCGAGCCGTACTGGCGCGTCGGAGCCACATTCGCCACCCGCGGCGGCACGGCCTTCCCCGCCGAGCTCACGCGCCGCCTCCCCGACGAGGCATCGGCCCGACGCCTGCTCGAAGCCTGCGCCGGAGCCGCCTTCAGCGTCGGCGACGTCAGCGTCAGGCCGCACAGCAAGGCCCCCGCGCCGCCTTTCACCACCTCCACCCTCCAGCAGGAAGCATCCCGCCGACTCGGCTTCACCGTCTCGCAGACCATGATGGTCGCCCAGCACCTCTACGAGGCCGGACACATCACCTACATGCGTACCGACTCCGTCAACCTCAGCCAGGAAGCCATCGCCGCCCTCTCCGCCGAGATTTCCGGCAAGTACGGCGACCGCTACCTCTGCGTGCGCCACTACCACACATCCTCCAAGGGCGCCCAGGAGGCCCACGAGGCCATACGCCCCGCCTACGTCGACCGTCCAACCATCGAGGGCACCGCGCAGGAGAAACGCCTCTACGCCCTCATCTGGCGCCGCACCATGGCCTCCCAGATGGCCGACGCACAGATAGAGAAGACCAGTGTCGACATCGTCTCCCCCGCCATCGGCGCCGACCGCTTCACGGCCTCCGGCGAGGTTGTCAAGTTCGACGGCTTCCTCCGCGTCTATTCGGCCGACCATGCCGACGATGACGCGGCCGACGGCGCAGCCTCCGGCACCCTCCCGGCACTCGCGCCGGAGCAGGAGCTCGACGCCCGGGCCGTCACCGCCACCGAGCGCTTCACCCAGCAGCCCCCGCGCTACACCGAGGCCACCCTCGTGCGCAAGATGGAGGAGCTCGGCATCGGCCGACCCTCCACCTACGCCCCCACCATCTCCACCATACAGCAGCGCGAGTACGTCGAGAAGGGCGAGAAGGACGGCACGCCCCGTTCCTTCACCGTTCTCACCCTCGGCCCCGGCGGAGACGTCACCCGCGAGCAGCACACCGAGACCGTCGGCAGCGACAAGGGCAAACTCGTGCCCACCGACATAGGCACCGTCGTCAACGAGTTCCTCACACAGTATTTCCCCGACATTCTCGACTACAATTTCACCGCGCGCGTCGAAGAGAAGTTCGACGACATCGCCGAGGGCAAGCTGCCGTGGAACAACGAGATAGGCGAGTTCTACGACAAGTTCCATCCCCAGGTAGAGAACACCCTCAGCATGCGCCTGCAGCACAAGGTGGGCGAGCGACTGCTCGGCCACGACCCCGCCACGGGCGAGCCCGTCAGCGTCAAGATAGGACGCTACGGACCTCTCGTGCAGGTGGGCGAGGGCGACGGCAAGCTCCGCTTCGCGTCCCTGCTCAAGGGCCAGAGCATGCAGTCCGTCACCCTTGAGGAAGCCCTCCGCCTCTTCGACTTCCCCCGCGAACTCGGCACCTTCGAGGACGCCGACGTCACCGTAGCCATCGGACGCTTCGGACCATACGTCCGCCACAAGGGCAAATTCGTCAGCATACCCAAGGACGAGGCTCCCGCGGCAGTCACCCTCGACCGCGCCATAGAGCTTATCCTCGCCAAGCGCGAGGCTGAGAGCAAGAAGACCGTCAAGGCCTTCGGCGACGATGCCGGCACTCAGATTCTCAACGGACGCTTCGGCGTCTACATCGCCAGCGGAGGCTCCAACTACAAGATTCCCAAGACCGTAGCCGACCCCGCCGCACTCACCCTCGACGAAGTCCGTGCCATCATCGCCGCACAGGACGCCAAACCCAAAACCAAGCGCACATCCCGGCGCTCCAATTCCTGATAGGCCATGCGTCAGCTATCCTGCAAACCCGGCGCCGAGCGCTCGCGCCTCCGCCCCGACGTCATCCTCGAGTTCACCCCTCAGGCCGACGCACGCCTGCTCGACTTCCTCTATCAGGCCATGCCCGACCGCAAGCGCACCACCGTCAAGGACTATCTGCGCCACCGTCAGGTCATGGTCGACGGCAACGTCACCTCACAGTGGGACACACCCGTAGGCCCCGCATCGCTCATACGCGTCAACACCTCCCGCGAGTTCCAGACTCTCGCCAATCCCCGCCTGCGCATCGTCTACGAGGACGACGACATCATCGTCGTCAACAAAGGCTACGGACTCCTCTCCGTCGGCACCGACACCAAGCGCGAAGGCACCGCCTACTCCATTCTACGCGACTACGTCAAGCGCGTCAATCCGCGCAACAAGCTCTTCATCGTCCACCGCCTCGACCAGCACACCTCCGGACTCATGCTCTTCGCCAAGACCGAGCAGGCCAAGGAAACCATGCAGCACAACTGGAACAACATGGTCCTCGAGCGCCGCTACGTAGCCGTCGTCGAAGGCGGCGCCCCCGAGCCCCCCGAGGGGCAGGTCCGCACACTCCTCGCCGAGAACTCCGAGCACGTCGTCTACGTCACCGACAACCCCGCCGAAGGCCGCGAGGCCCTCACCGAGTACTGCACCCTCGCCGCACGCGGCAACTACGCCCTCCTCGAGCTCGAGCTTGCCACCGGACGCAAGAACCAGATCCGTGTCCACATGCAGCACATAGGCCACCCCATCGCCGGCGACCGCAAGTACGGAGCCAAGACATCGCCCATCCACCGCCTTGCCCTCCACGCACGCACACTGCGCTTCGTCCATCCCGTCACCCGACGCGACATGAACTTCTCCACACCCGTACCCGCCGCATTCCGCAAAATGCTCTGATGAAGGAAGCCGCCGCCATACTCGACAATGCGGGCATCAACCCCACCCCCAACCGCCTGCTCGTAGTCGACGCCCTACTGCGCGCCGCAGCCCCTCTGTCGCTCGCCGACCTCGAGCAGCTGCTGCCCACCATGGAGCGTTCCGGCATCTTCCGCGTACTCAACCTCCTCGCCACCAGCCACATCACCCACAGCCTCAACGACGGCACCCGTTCCGTAAAGTACGAGCTCTGCCCCTCCCACGGCCACGACCACAGCCCCTCCGACGGACACGTCCACTTCCACTGCCGCCGCTGCGGACGCACCTTCTGCACCGAAGTCCCCCTGCCCCCCGTCACCCTTCCCACCGGCTTCGAGCCCGAGAGCGCCAACTACATCATCGAAGGCCTCTGCCCCCGCTGCGCCGTTAGTTTATAGTTTATAGTGTATAGGTAAGAGGGAGTTCGGCCGTCCGACAGCGATTACCCGCCGCATGGCGGGTAAAATCCGGTTAGCCGGTGGTTAAGGAGCGACCAAAGGGAGCGACGTACCACCGGTAACGCCCCCATCATCCATCAACCCGCCGCATGGCGGGTTGCACCCCACCATCCACCCCGTCCGACTCGTCCGACCCCGCAAGTCCTTGAAGAGGACGTGTCCGTCGTTAACCATGATAAGCAGCGCCTTGCGCTGCGTTCATGGGGCAAGGAGAGGTTCCATCCATGACCCCCACTACAGTTTGCCGCCAGGTGCGATTACCCGCCGCATGGCGGGTAAAATCCGGTTAGCCGGTGGTTAAGGAGCGACCAAAGGGAGCGACGTACCACCGGTAACGCCACCATCACGCATCAACCCGCCGCATGGCGGGTTGCACCCCACCATCACTCCCTCCGACAAGTCAGCCCCTTCCCACTCCTCCCGGCAATTTTCCGCCAAACTAAAAATTTTTTCTTCAAAAATCAAAATTTTTTCTCGCTGTAACACAGCGAGTTATCCTCGATTTTAACATTTCTTAACTATGAAATGAACCGGGGGGTGGTTCATTTCATAGTTCCAAGGGGTATTCGCGACAGTAACTTTGCAGTGTCAATTTTCTCACACTAAAATCAATCACAAATCATGAACGAAGAAACCCAAGGAACCGACGACACCCCCATGTTCGCTTCCACCGCAAGCAAGCCCACAGAGGCTCCCGCCGAACCCGGCATCGAAGAAACCTTTTTGTCTAACCTGCGCCCGTCCTTCTGGGACTAATCACCTATTAATTAACTTCTTAACTTTTCACCTTTTTAACTCTAAAAAATCATGAACGAAAACATCGTAACCACTACCCTCACGCGCCAGGTCGCTCCCGGCCTCCTGCGCAACACCATCGACGAGCGCGTTGCCGCCATCCGTCCCATGTCGACACCCGTCGACCAGATCTCCCGCATGGCCGGCAGCCGTGGCTGCAAGTCCATGAAGGTGGAATACTACAGCGTCGACACCAAGCCCCTCTCGGCCAAGGTCAAGACCGCCGCGAGCTACACCGTCGAGGAAGGCGAGAGCCCCGAGCTCACGCTCCACACCGACAACGACGACATCTTCCAGGTGTCCGAGACCCTCATCGTGCCCTCCGCCAAAGTCGTTGCCGACGGACGCGAGATTACGGCCCAGCTCTACGTCACAGGCCGTCCCGCCAAGGCATCCGGAGGCGGCGTCGAGTGCCTCCTCACCAACATCCCCGCAGGATGCACCGTCAGCTTCGCCAAGGGCAGCGAGGTAGTGCGCATGGGACGCGCCGCAACCGAGCTCGACGTACAGACGCCCCAGTTCGTCGCCCTGCCCCGCAAGGCTTTCAACTACTGCCAGATCTTCAAGATGCAGATCGAGCAGTCAACGGCCCAGCGCATTCAGGCCAAGGAGGTGGGCTGGACTTTCTCCGACCAGGAGGAGGCCGCCGTCATCGACATGCGCCTCGGCATGGAGAAGAACTTCCTCTTCGGCAGCCGGCAGTGCCTGCACCTCACCGACGGGCGCGAGGTCTACCTCACCGGAGGCATCTGGACGCAGACCGACCATGAGGCGCTCCTGCCCGGAGGCGCACTCTCCGACGCCGACGTCAACGACCTCTGCCGCGAGGCTTTCACCGGAAGCAACGGCTCCCGACGCAAGATTCTCATCGCCGGCACCGGACTCACCGACCGCCTCTCGCGCCTCAGCTACAGCAAGAACGTGGGCGCTATGGAGAGCACCGTCCGCTGGGGCATCGAGCTCCGCGAACTGAAGTCCAACTTCGGCACGCTCTATGTGGTGCACAGCGAGGTCTTCGACCAGTGCGGACACAGTCAGGACGGCTTCGTGCTCGACCCCGACTACGTCACCAAGTACTGCCACACGCCCTTCAGCGTCGAGACCCTCGACCTCCGCACCAGCGGACAGCGCAACACCGACGCCGTAGTGCTCACCGAGATCGCATGCCTCACGCTCCGCTACCCCGACACCCACATGCGCGTACTGTCGCTCCCCGAGGATGACACAAAAAACGTCTGAACCATGCTCCGTACGCTCACTCACGACGAAATGCTCAAGCTCTGGCGCACAGCCGCCGGGCTTGAGCCCCTGCGGAGCGACTGCCGCGTGGAGCGCGTGGAGGGCCTGGACGCCGACGCCGTCATCGAGCCGCGCATGCGCTCATGGTACCTACGCCTGCTCGACACAGCCCCGCCGCAGCTCCTGCCCGTGGCCGACGTCGCCGACCGTCTCACGCTCACGCCCGACCCGGCCGCGCCGCGCGCCGCAGCCACGCTGCCCGACGGCGTCCGCCGCCTGCTCAGCCTGCGCCTCACGGGCTGGATGCGCCCCGCCGGGCCGGCCGACGAGGCCGAAGCCTCCCGACGCGCCGCCCTCGCCCTCAATCCCTATCTGCGCCCCGGGCCATACTGCCCGCTGTGCATCACCCGCGGACGACGGCTGACGGCCGCACCTTTCGAGGACGGCGACATCGTGGCCGAAGCCATGGCCGTGACCGACCCCGGGCCGGAGCTTTACATCCTTGACGAATCATTACTCGACACAATCCCTGACATTCTACAAGATCATGACAACTTCTGAAACCACAGGACAGACCTGCCTGCTGCGCGCACGCGACGCCTGGCTCGCCGCCGCGGCTCAGCGCGCCCAGCGCGCACGGTGCAAGCGCTTCACCTACGGACGGCAGTGGAGCGACCCGGGCCCCGGCGGCTACACAGAGGCCGAACTGGCCGAGAAAAACGGACGCCGGCCCCTCACCAACAACCTCATCCGCCAGCTCGTCAAGACCGTCATCGGCCGCTTCCGGGCCCTCGCCGAGGAGCGCAAGACCTACGACGACGAGCCAGGCTCCGACCGCCTGCGCAACCAGCTCGCCGAGCTCGACTGCCGCATGCTCGAGGAATTCCTCATCTCCGGTACCGCCGTACAGCGCATCGTGGCCGAACGACGCCTTCAGGGCAGCGGCGTGTGGGTGGACAACGTCAGCCCCGACCGATTCTTCTGCAACGCCTACCACGACCCGCGCGGCTTCGACATCGACCTCGCCGGCATGCTCCACGACATGAGCCCCGCCGAACTCCTGGCCCGCTTCGGAGGCAGCAACGCCCAGCGCCAGCAGCGCCTCCGGCGCATCTACGAAGGCCTTTCGGGGTCCGACATACCCCTCTCGCCGGGCATGACCCTCGCCGCCACCGACTTCTTCACGCCCGACCCGGGCAAGTGGCGCGTTGTGGAGCTCTGGACTCTCGACGCCGTCAGCGCATCCCGCAGCCGCGGAGGCGGCCGCGAACGCTCGGCGCGACTCGACTTCGTGTGGCAGTGCCGCTGGCTGGCACCGGACGGCACGGTGCTCAGCTCCTACGCCTCGCCTTTCGCCCACGGTACCCATCCCTTTGCCGTGCGCCACTATCCCTTCACCGACGGCGAGGTGCATTCCTTCGTGGCCGACCTGCTCGACCAGCAGCGCTGCATCAACCGCCTGATAACCATGATCGACCACATCATGAGCTGTTCGGCCAAGGGCGTGCTCCTCTTCCCCGTGGAGCAGATGGCGCCAAACATGGACTGGAAGAAGGTGTGCGACGCATGGTCGGCCGCCGACGGCGTCATCCCCGTCACGGGCCGCGGCATGATGCCCCAGCAGGTGGTGACCGGTGGCGGAGCCGCGGGGGCATATCAGCTGCTCTCGCTCCAGATGAAGATTTTCGAGTAAATTTCCGTCGTGGGCTACACCCTCAGTGGGCGCAGCGAAAGCGGAGCCCGCGGAGCCGGACTCTACGAGGCGCAGGTGCGCAACGCCACCATCGCCCTCTACGACCTCCTCCTCACCTTCGACGCCTTCACGGCCCAGCGTGATGAAAAGATGAAAAATTGCTGAAACAACAATTTTATTGCAATATTTTTTGTTGTTTTGTCAATTTTCATTAACTTTGCATCACCAACGTATATGAATTCTTTTTTGCAAAATTACTACACCAGTTTTCAAAGCATCACGTTATGAACAACAAACAGAGAAACCGCGACTTCTGCCGTCGCTGCATCGAAATCTACAACGACATGGAACGGGTCGGCCTCGTGCCGACCATAAAGGAGGTGGTGCGCCGCGCCATCGAGACCCCGGCTCCGAGCTACTACATCGACTCCTACTACGCCTACACCAAGATCCTTGCGCTTCGACGCACGGGCATCGACACGCTGCCCGACACACCCACCGGGCGCATGTGGCGCGAGATAAACAGGAAAGTCGAAAACGAGCTGCGGCGCAATCCGGGCTACATAATCAACGCCCTGACCTACGTGCTCAACTTCTGCCATCCGTCATTTTTCCCGATCTCAATGGTGCAGGGCATGCGCATCGCGCGCAATGCATTCCTCTTCCGCGCACGCTACGAACACCGTCCCCGCAGGGGCAAAAAAACTATAGCCTTATGACGGTGACGGTAAGCATTCCCGCCATTGTGCAGTCCATGATGGCGGGAACGGCGCTCGGGGCCATCGGCTCCGGCGCCACGCACCCGGCGGCACTGCTGCAGCCCGACCATGAGGAAGCGATGCGCATGGCGGCGCGCAGCACCCTGAGGAACATAGTGCTGGCGATAGCCGACCTTACGGACAATGTGAATTTCAGCGCAGGCGACATTGTGGAGTTGGAGCTGTGCGATGAACTGAACATCAGTCCGGAGCTGGTGGCCGGAGCCATAGAGGACGCCGTGACGGCCCGGGTGCTGCAACTCTTCTATGCCGACGCGATGCCGCGGACATCCGCGGCCTGTGCCGGCGGCACCGGGGAACGGGTCTCCGCACTGCGCCGCATGCTCTTCGCCGCACTGCCCGCGCCGGGACGAATCAGGCCGCACCGCTGAACATTCGCGGCCGCCGCAGTGTTTCACCTATGAATTAAATGAACTAAATCTGTAAATTATGGCTAAACAATACATCGCCCTCCTGAAGGACAAATGGGATGCTTCGGCAGCAGCCCTGGCTAAGCTCAACGCCACTATGGCCGACGAATGGCACGGCTATTGCCGCCGCTATGTGGTCGACGAACTCACGCGCATGCGCCGGCGCCTCGCCGCATGGGCCGACGAGGAGCAGGAAATGAAACGCTTCAGCATCTGCTGAACGGCCCAGCCGCGCTACCAGAACAGTTCCTCCGTGCCGGAGCGCATGTTGATGGTGCGCGCCAGCGCGAACAGATAGTCGCTGAGGCGGTTGACGTAGCGCAGCACGCGCCCGTCCACCGCCACTCCGGAGTGCATCAGCGCTACGATGCGGCGCTCGGCGCGGCGCGCCACGGTGCGGGCCACATGCGCCCGCGAGGAGTCGGGATGGCCGCCGGGCAGTATGAAGCGCTTGTGGCGCGGCAGCTGTGCGTCCAGGCGGTCTATCTCGGCCTCCAGGCCGGCGATGGCCTGCTCGGACATGGGCTGCGGCTGCCACTGCGATGTGGGCTCGGTGGCGAGGATGGTGCCGGCGTCGAAGATGCTGCGCTGTATGGAGTGGAGCGTGGCACGGTCGGCGTCGTCAAGCACCGGGCTCGCCGCCACGAGGCCTATGTGGCTGTTCAGTTCGTCAAGGGTGCCGTACGCCTCAAGGCGCGCGTCGTCCTTGCCTGTGCGGGTGCCACCCACGAGCGATGTGTTGCCGGCGTCGCCCCCGCCGGTGTAGAGAGAGCTTTTCATTGTTGCGTCCTTATTTGTCAAACGTCTCGTCCAGAGCCGCGGCTATGCCCTCGGGATTGTCGGTCACGCGGAGCACGTCCAGCGCGCCCGGCCGCAGCAGCCCGGCGTCGGTCATGCGTCTCAGCTGCTCCAGCAGCGGGTCGTAGAGGCCGTCGGGATTGTAGATTATGATGCGCTTGCCCTGCTGCTCGTTGAAGTTGATGTAGCTGAACGAGGTCGAGAACTCGTCGAGGGTGCCGTAGCCGCCCGGCAGCACCACGAAGGCGTCGGCCAGGAGCTGCATCGTGCCCTTGCGCTCGTTGAGGTCGCTCGTCGGCACCACGATGTCGTTGTAGGGCGACGACCATTCGCGCCGTCGCGTGGGCACCACGCCCACCACTCGCGCGCCGTTGTCCCTGGCGGTGCGCGCCACCACCGTCATCAGTCCGGCGTCCACACCGCCGTAGACCAGCGTGGCTCCGTGCTGTCCTATCCATCGCCCGGCCACACGGGCGCCCTCCTGCCAATGCTCCGGCAGGCCGGCCGCGGCGCTGCAATACACCGCTATCGTAATCTTATCTTTCATCGTGCCGCAAAGTTAGCAATTTCACCCGTATTCTCCAATGTTTCAGCAAAGAGAGAATGACACTCCTCCGAAAGAGAATGCCGCAGGGACGCCCATAGCCTTGAAAGCCCTGACGATGGTTCCTACGGTCAGGTTCCTGCCGCTTTCGATGCGTGATACCTGAGCCCGCTGCACGCCCATAAGCTCTCCGAGTTGCTCCTGGGTGAGTTTTTTCTCCTTGCGGGCCTGGCGGATGGCCTCACCTATAAGGTAAGACTGCAATTCGGCTTCCATCGCGTCGCGGCGTGGTGTGCCTTTTTCTCCGACCACGCGGTCAAGCATCTCTTCGTGTGTATATAGTTTCATTTTTGCCATATTTTAATCCAATTTATCTATGAGATATTCTTTTCTGAGAGCTTCGGCTCTGGCGATTTCGCTTTCGGGCGTTTTCTGAGTCTTCTTGATAAAGCCGTGGGTTGCCACGACCAGGTTCCCCGTATCGTTATCCCAGAACGCGAGCAGACGGTAAGTCATCCCCTGATAACGCGTTCTGAACTCCCAAATATCATCGTTTAACTTCTTGAATAGTTCTTTGTCAATGAAATACCGGCTTTTGGATATATTGTATGCAATCTTATCCCTCACCTTTTCAGGCAGGGATTCAAGATAGCTTAATGCCGCTGTCATATATATTACATTAAACTTTGCTTTTGGTTCCATTGGATTTGGATTTCATCTCGCAAAGATACACAAAAGTTACATATATAGAAACATTATTCGGCTTTTTTGTTCATCCCGGGGTGAAAAATGCTTTCAGAAGCCGGGGGTGGAGAGGATGCGGAGGGAGTCGGCGGAGGCGACGGCGAGGAGGATGGAGCAGCCGGGGAGGCGGGCGGCCATAGCCAGGGCCGAGTCGGGCTGCATGCCCATGGCGGCCGTGGCGAGTGCGTCGGCGAGCATGCACGTGGGCGCCGTGACGGTGGCCGAGAGCACCGGCGTGTCGACAGGATGCCCCGTGGCGGGGCTGATGATGTGGCCCGCGCGGGTGCCGTCGGCGAGCGTGCGGTAGTTGCGGTAGTTGCCCGAGGTAGCCACAGCGCGGCCGCTGCCGGGAGCTATCACCCGCAGGCGCTCGTGGCGGAGGCCGCCGGGGTCGTCTACCGGGGCGTCGATCTGTATGTGCCAGGGGCGGCGCTGCGGGTTGAGGCCGCCGAGAGCCACCTCGCCGCCGATTTCCACGAGGTAGTCGCTCACGCCGTTGCGGCGCAGCATGGCGGCCACAGCGTCCACGCCGGCGCCCTTGGCTATGGCCGAGAAGTCGAGACGCGTGGCCGGATGCTTGCGTTCCAGAACGCCGCCGGGGCGGAGGCGGCAGTCGCGAATGCCCACCGTGGCGAGCACACTATCGAGCGCCTGCTGCGAGGGCTCCGCACCGCGGCCCGAGGGACCGAAGCCCCACAGGTCCACAAGGGGCATCACGGTGGGGTCGAAAGCCCCGCCGCTGATGCTGCACACGCGCTGCGACTCGCGCACGAGCATGGCGAGCATGGCGTCGAGCGTGTCGGTGCGTCCGGCGTTGAAGGCCGAGATGCGCGAGGCGGGGTCGAAGGGCGACACGCTCAGCTCCACGCGGCGCATCTCGGCGCGCACGCTGTCGTGCAGCGGGGCGTCGCTGCGGTAAGTGATGTGGTAGACGGTGCCCCAGGCCTCGCCGCTGTCGCGCTGCCAGCCGTCGCCGCGGGAGCAGGCTGCCAGGGCCGCGGCGGCCGCGATGGCGAGCACAAGGCGCGGCGCACTCACGGCTCGAGCTGCTGGAGTATGGCCTGAAGCTCGGCGTCGGTGGCCGTCAGACGCTTGCGGCAGGCGTCGAGCAGCTCGGCGGCGCGACGCGTCATGGCCGTAAGGCTGTCGACGTCGCAGTTCTCGGCGCGCAGGCGCGCTGTTATGGCTTCCAGCTCGGCCACGGCCTCGCTGTAGGTGAGTTCTTCTACGGGTTTCATTCGTAAGGGGTTAACGTGGTTTTGCCGCCGGCGAGGATGGCTTCCACGCGGCAGCCGGGAGTGAGGACGGACGGGTCGGTGACGCTGCGGCCGTCGAGTCGCAGTATGCTAAAGCCGCGGCGCAGGGTGGCCTCGGGCGAGAGGGCCTGGAGCAGCTCGGCCACGGCGTCGAGGCGGCGGCGCTGCCTGTCGGCGGCGGCACGGGCCAGGGCGGGCAGCTGCTCGGCTATGGCGTCGAGGCGCATGCGGCGGCGCTGCACGTGGGCGGCTCCAAGCTGCGGCAGCTGCGCGGCGATGTAATCGAGGCGGCGCATGCCAGCGGCCACATGGGCGGCGCTGAGGCGCACGGTGTCGGAGGCCAGGCGTCGCAGCAGGTCGAGTTCCTGCTTGCCGCGGCCTATGAGCCACTCGGCGGCGGCCGTGGGCGTCTTGACGCTGCGCCAGGCCACGGCGTCGAGCACGGTGGTGTCGCGTTCGTGGCCCACGCCCACGATTACGGGCAGGGGGAACTGCGCGACGTTGGCCGCGAGGTCGTAGTCGTCGAGGGTGGCGAGGTCGCTTGTGGCGCCGCCGCCGCGTATTATGACGGCGATGTCGAAGCTGTCGGCGTCGGCGGCCACCTGCTCGAGGGCGGCGATGATGCTGCGTGCGGCGCGCTCGCCCTGCATGGTGGCCTCGAAGATGCGCACGCTGAAGCGCAGGCGCGCGTCGTTGGCGGCGAGCTGGTGCATGAAGTCGCCGAGTCCGGCGGCTCCGCGTGCGCTCACTACGGCCACGCGGAGAGCCGGACGCGGCTCGGGAAGCGACCGGTTCATGTCGGCCACGCCCTCGGCGCGCAGCCGCATCAGTATCTCGCGCCGGCGGCGCAGCAGGTCGCCGAGGGTGTACTCGGGGTTGATGTCGCTGATGACGGCGCGGAGGCCGTACAGGGGATGGAACGTGGCCGAGAGGCACACCATCACCTTGATGCCCGAGCCGATGTGCGCGCCTGTGGCGGCGAAGAAGAGCGCGTCGAGGCGCGGGGCCGAGGAGGCCCAGATGGCGGCGCCGAGTCGCGCCACGGTGGCGCCCTGCGCGTCCTTCTCGATGAGCTCCATGTACATGTGTCCGCCGGAGCGCCGCACGTCGACGGTCTCGGCGGTCACCCACTGCGCGCGCAGCCCCGGCGCCTGCATGGCGCCGACTATCAGGCGGTTGTACTCGCCGAGTGTCATAGCTTTCGCTGTCATGGTGGTGTCAGTCAGCCCGCATGGTGTCGCGGGATAGTACAAATATACATCGTGTTTTCGTGCCAGCCAAATTTTTATGCAAATTTAGAATTTAGGGAGGGGGAAATAAGAACCCGCAACGTGGCGGATGGCTCCGTTGCGGGTTGTGTTGCGTTGCAGGATTTTTATTTGGTTCGCTTGATGACGAGGTTTTCGTTGACGGTCTTGTACCAGTCTTCGTTGCCCTCGGCTTTCTTCACCCAGTCGCGGAAGCGGGGATATGCGCTCTCGATGGAGATTCGCTCGGCAGGCCAGCACCAGCGCACGGTGTTGCCGGCGTCGTCGGTCCAGGAGTCGGGTATGCATATCATCTGTGGCACGGAGAACTCGCCGTCGTCCTTGGGATGTATTTCGTACACGCCGTCTACCCAGTCGGTGTTGTCGTTGGGGTTTACCTTGACGAAGAAGCCGCCCATGTTGGTCTTCATGGTCTCTATGGTCTCGGCCATGGAGAACTCAGGGTCGACCTGTATGGTGACTTTGCCGTAGGTGTGGTCGAGTGCGGTTGTATTGATCATCACCGAATGGTCGCTTTCGCCGAAAAATTCGTTGATGTGCAGATAACCTTTCGAGGTGCCTATGGCCTCGGCAATGTCCTTGAGGTAGATATTGGCGGGGAGGGTGCCGCCGGCGGCGAGCAGTTCGACGGTGGCCTCTGTTGTGCCGGAAACGTGCGACACGCGGAAGACGATGTCGTTGAAGTCGAAGTCGTCGGTGTTGCCGAGGTCTTCGACAGCGACGATCCACGACTGGGGTCTGTAGTCCTCGTGCATCTCATATGTCTCATTGCCGAAGTTGCCACGGAAGAAGAACATCATGTCGTTGAGGTCGTGGTCGCTGCCGCCATCGTAACCGCCTCCACCTACGCCGTCCTCGACACCGATGACGTGATTGCCCATCCAGTCGAAAGTGCAGAAATCCTCGCAAGGCCGCTGACGTGTTTCCTCACACTTGCCGGATTCAGTCGGGTTATGATTCACCACATAACCCATGATTTTGTTCAGTGTGGGGTAAGAGTATGAACGTTTCCATTTCTCAATATTATCCACACTGCCGCAGTTGCCTCCCTTTATTATGAACAATACTATACGTGTGCCTTTCGGGAATATGTAGCTTCCCTTCGCGCCCTTTTCGAATTCGGTACCTTCGCCGAAATATACCAGCTGGTGCTTGGTGCCGTAGAGATAGCTATTGGCTGTCATAGCATACTCACCGCCGCCACCTTGGAGTTCATACATATTGTCATCGCTGTTGCCGACCTTCACGTTGACTTCGGGACGCCCGTTGTCAATCAGGACAAAACGCGGTGCGGCCATTATTTCCTGAATGGTTGCGTTCTCCGGGAAATAAAGATAGCCCAACTTATTATAGAACATCGTACATCCGTAGAAATAGGAAAGCGTCACAGGGCCGTCTTCGGCAGTCACGTAACCCAATCCTTCCTCAGGATGCAGAAGCTCGCGGTAATGCGTCATATTGCAATGCTGTTCCCGAAAGACGCCGTCGGTTGAGTTCATCAGATCAAGCACCATGCTTGTATTCAATCGGGCAGTGGGTTCCGTCACCTTATTGTCGAGTACATAGGTGTTGAATACATCAGTGGCATTGAGCTTACCCTTTCCGTCCTGAACCACTTCATCATACCTGTCGCCGAGAATTTCTCTCCATAAATCAAGGGCCTCGCGCTGGAGATCATGATTGACGTTATTGTTCTGATCGAAAAAAACATTGAAATCCAGCGAGACAACATGTTTGCCTCCGTCGATGTCGCGGATGTGGTCGCCGACGGTGACGGGGCAGTCTTCCTGGCCTACGAGAGCGTTGGCGTTGATTGCCAAAGTGTTGGCTTTCATGTCTACATAGTCGGCGGCGAGGACGCTGCGTCGTGCGTCGAGGATACGCACATAGGCTTTATCGGCTTTCTTTGCGAAGTCAAATTTGAAGGTGCTCTTGGCTGCGGGATACTCTGCAGCGAGCATGGCGCCGGGCGACATGGGGTCGGCCGTAAACACCTGCACGTAGGCGGCTCCTGCGGGCATGGTGCCTTGAACAGTGGCTTCGGCGCGGGCGGCGGCGTTCCAGTCGCTCCCGGCGTCGGGGACGCCATATTTTTTGATGAATTCGCGTGTGTAGGCTTCGTTTTTGTCGATGGCGGGCACTTCGTCGGAGCATGCGCCGAGCATGGCGCACAAAACGGCTCCAAGCACCGCAGTGCCGGCATAATGTAGCTTCATTTTCATTTTTAGTGGCTCGCTATAAGGATATTGTCTGCTTGATAATGATTTGGCTACAAAGGTAGCAAAAATTTACCCCCCCCCATTGATTTTAACATATTTTATATGTTTAGTTGATAGTTGAGAGTTGATAGGTAAGAGGGGGGTGCGGGCTTTGCCCGCAGTTAGGAGGGTGGAGTTAGGAGTGAGGCGCTATCGATACAAGTTAGTACGCCTGGAGAGATACAGAAAGACATAAGGTCAGAAGGGACAAAAGATTATGCTGTTTCAGTATCGATAACTTCTAACTCCTCACTCCCCATTCCTAACTCCCAAACTCACCACTCCGTGGTTCTCGGCTATGGGGATTCTCTGCCGCGCGTTCCGCTGCGCTCCCCACGCGGTTAATCATGGAG
>ENA-UOJO01003089-UOJO01003089.1-human-gut-metagenome-genome-assembly--contig:-P57-NODE-3089-length-16230-cov-5.051623_pt1 | contig 16230 bp, 7 predicted proteins | sample MGYA00242351_ERZ723898 | MGnify/ENA metagenome assembly ERZ723898 | reverse complement strand
CGCACTACGTTCGGGACGTAGGGGTCGGGCGTTCGAGTCGCCTCATTCCGACAGTAAAAAGGTCTAATTCTAAAGAATTAGGCCTTTTTAATTGTTCACATCCTTGTTAATTACATACACTCCTTTATTAACATCCTGTTAATAAACTATCTACTTCAAATCTTATTTAATCATATCAATCTGATTATCAACAATTTTACTTCTCTACAATTTATACAGTAGCGTGTTCATAATGTAATAAGCATCTTCAAATAAACAGCTGTAATCCACAAAAAATAATGCATAATAAAAAGCCGCTTCAACTCAAGTGAGCTAAAGCAGCCTTTTCTATTTATACCTTTATGAATAAAAGGATATTTATGGGTTAACGTACATTTACCTGATGCTTAACGGGTTTCATAATGAAAGTAAACTCGTAATCAGCATAAGGAACCTGATATTCAGGTCTGGTAATACGTCCCCAGCTATCTTCACAGCCCAAACCTGCCTGTAACTTATCAATGCAAAGATTGGTCAAGTCAGCTTTTTCTACTTCCGGAGAGTGTCTTTGGTCTTTTCTTACACCATCATCCAACGATTCGATTGTATAATGCAAAGCGGAAGCAGAGAATGGAGCAGAAGCAACAATTTCCAATCCATTACCACCGGCATTCAGCATTTTCCACCAACGAATATCTGATTTTGTACCGTTTTCCTGCGGACGAATGTAAGAATAGAACTGATCGTCGACCTGCTGACGGTAAATTCCGATATTTGCATTCCATTTACGGTCGGCATAGTTTTCAACAGGACCTCTACCATAATATTCTATTGTCTCGAATACTTTAGGCATAGGCATCTGCATACCGAAACGGAACATATTAGAAACTTTAGCATTCTTATCGGCTTCCATCCGCTGTTCCACCTTAATAGCTCCGGCATTGTTGATAACATATTTCAAATTCAGTTTTGCAGAGACTTCTTTCATCTCGTAAACAGCCTCAACAACCACCAAACCATTTTCTGTCTGCTGTTTTAATGAAAGCAATTTCATTTCCGGATTCTTCCAAACTGCATATTTATTCTGAAGTCCAGCTAAGAAATCATTATCTACCGGTGCACGCCAGAAGTTAGGAGTCAACGCTTCGCCACCTTTAATAAAGTTGATGCCATCAGCTTCATATTTTACCATAAAGCCTGTGTGCTTGTTGAATTCAGTTCTAAAGTTTTCTCCTTCTACAATAAGATAGTTATAGTCATTGTCTTTTACTTCGGCCGGAATTGTCTGAATATTAGCTTGGGCTACATTTTCCATTTTCATTTCAGGAGCTACATACTCATTCAATGTCAGCTGATTCTTTGCAACTTCAAACCCTGCAGGCAATAAACCTTCACGGTTTTTCAGTTTATAAGAAACATTCAGCAACCATTCTCCACACTTACAAGTCTTACCTAAATCAAGTTTGACGCTAGCGGTCTGCTGAGGAGCTACATTCAGTTTTTCGACACGACCTGTACGGACTGTCTTTCCATTTCTCATCAATTCCCACTCCATGTAATAAGCGCTCAAATCACGGAAGAAGTTTTCATTATAAACTTTTACCTCTCCTTCAGCCAGATTTCCTGGAGTAGTCCAGATATTCTGATAGAAATAGCCAACCTCATACATATGTGGATTAGGTTTACGGTCCGGACTGATCAAGCCGTTATTACAGAAGTTATTGTCACTGGCATCGAACTTATTGAAATCACCGCCATAAGCATAAATTGTTGCTCCGTTTTTGCCTTTCCAGCGAACAGACTGATCTACAAAGTCCCAAATAAAGCCTCCCTGATACTTCGGATACTTACGTACCAAATCCCAGTATTCCTTAAATCCACCCTGTGAGTTACCCATTGCATGTGCATACTCACACTGTATCAACGGTTTTTGTTTTGAATCGTCTTTTCCATAGTCTTCACAACTCTGGTAACCATAATACATCGGGCAGAAGATATCGGTTTTTCCATCATAACCTGCTTGCTCATATTGCACAGCTCTACTTGAATCTTCAGCTTTTATCCAATCATAGGCAGCTTCAAAATTCGGACCATAACCGGCTTCATTACCCAATGACCAGAAAATGATACTAGGATGGTTGAATCCACGTTGAACATTTCGTTGGTTGCGTTCCAGATGGGCCTTCTTGTAACTTGGGTTCTTAGCCAGCGTTTCAGGACCGTAACCCATACCGTGAGATTCCACATTGGCCTCAGCCACAACGTAAATACCGTACTTATCACATAAATCGTACCAGAAATTATCATCCGGATAATGGCAGGTTCTCACAGCGTTCAGATTAAACTGCTTCATGAGCTGAATATCCTGAATCATACGTTCACGCGAAACAACATAACCGCCATCCGGGTCCATTTCGTGTCTGTCGGCTCCCTTGAACAAAACTGCTTGACCATTAACCAAAATCTGTCCACCTTTAAGTTCAATCTTACGGAATCCCACTTTAACCGGAATAACTTCCAGTGTTTCATTTCCACGCTTCAAACTGGCACGTAAAGTATACAAATAAGGAGTTTCTGCACTCCATTTATTCGGATTTTCTACATTGAAGGTAGCTGTGGTCTTGCCCGATGCTTTTACTGTCTGACTTTGTACAAGCCCATTCTTTGCATCCAGCAAATCTAACTTCACTTCTCCACTACCGTTCATGTCAAGACTGACTGACAAGCTTCCGTTCTGATACTGAGCATCTAAATCGGGAGTCACACGGATATCCGCAATATGCGTTTTATTTCGTGCATACAGATAACAGTCACGGCCTACCCCACTATAACGGAAGAAGTCCTGGTCTTCCAGATAAGTTCCATCGCACCAGCGGAATACCTGAAACGCGATCAAGTTTTTTGCTCCCGGTTTTACATAGTTGGTCAAATCAAACTCTGCTTCCAACTTACTGTCTTCACTATAGCCTACAAATTTGCCATTGACCCACAAATACATATTGGAAGTAACAGAGCCGAAATGAGCAACGATTTTTTTACCCTTCCAGTCGGCAGGAATTACAATTTCTTTTCGATATGAACCTACATGATTGTCGGTAACAGGAACAAAAGGCGGATTATTTTTAAACTGTTCCCTCCAAGGATAGCCTACATTTACATAAATAGGATCTCCATATCCGTGAAGTTCCCATACGCCAGGCACAGGCAGATTATCCCATCCTTTGTCATTATAGCCAACTTTCCAGAAATCAGTAGGACGACTGTCTGAATCTTTAACCCAAAAGAATTTCCAAGTACCATTCAAGGTCATAAAATTCTCTGATTTTTCTTTGACTGCCCGAGTTGCAGCCTCTTCATTTTCGTACGCAAAATAATTGGCATGCATCGGCGCACGGTTTACCGCATTTACTTCTGCATTCTGCCATTCTGTAAACGACTGTGCACCAGCGGTCAACGCACAGGTGCCCAAAAGTCCTAAAATCAGTTGTTTTTTCATATTATATATACATTAAGATTTATTCAACAATCCATCTTTTATCATGAGGAATAATTACCTTCGAATTATAATACATTGATTCCTTTGCTGGAATTTTAATTGCATAAGTCTTTCCTTTATGCACATGTAAAGAAGTAGACCGTAACCAAGGATTCATATTCTTCAGCAACGAATAATTAATACCTTGTCCACGGGCAAAGCGTGCCAGATCTTCGATATTCTCTGAAACCTTGATTTCCCGGTAATGAATGGGAGGATACAAATCAGACGCTTTCAGTCTAAATCCAAACTTCTGCGGTTCGGAAAGCAACATCTTTGCAGCCATGACACGATAAGGATATCGTGTGGTTTCTTCTACCAGATAAAGGTCAAGCGCATCATCCACATCCTGCCGGAGCAATTGTCGGGAAATACGTGCCTGACCTGCATTATAGGAAGCAATGACATTCATCCAACTTTTATAATTCCGATATGCATTCTTCAGATACTTACAAGCCGCATGAGTAGCTTTCTCCAAATGATATCTTTCGTCTACCGTATTGCTTACTTCCAGACCATAATCGCGTGCCGTGCCTTCCATAAACTGCCACATACCTGCAGCACCAGCCCCCGAACGTGCCAATGGATTCAGGCTACTCTCTATAACCATAAGGTATTTAAAGTCATCGGGAATTCCATGCTGCTTCAATATGGGTTCCACAATCGGGAAATATCGATTAGCACGCTTTATTATCTGCAACGAAGTACTATGCATATACGAAAAAGCCAATAATTCTCTATCCAAACGCTCCTTCCGGTCGTAACGCGACAAATCAACCGTACTATCACAAAGTGTAAACTGAGCAGGTACATCCAGACAACTATATAATGGAAGTGTTTTTTCAACGGTCTGCGTTGACGGCTCTTTTAGCTGATTTCCCAAAAGAAACGGCATACTTCCTATTAAAGCAGCAATAACCCAGGGCATATAGGAGTGTAAGGATATCTTTTTCATAGCATATCAATATAAAGTATAACAAAATTTCGAATTCACCTTACAAAGGTAATAGAATTCTGCATATTGAAAAAAGAAAGAGCACAGCTCTTAGTAAAAACAAGCTGTGCTCTTCTAAAATTTATTTAATTTCAAATGTTCCTTGCAGCGGGAGGTTATTGGAAGCTCCACCAACCATTACTTTAAATTCACCTGGTTCAGCAGTGAACTGCATATTTTTGTCGAAAATAGACAAATCTTTGCGAGTCAGGACAAAAGTTACATCTTTACTTTCTCCTTTCTTCAGGAATATTTTCTCAAAGCCTTTCAAACGGATTGGAGGTGTTACTACAGAACTTACTTTATCATTAATATAGAGTTGTACTACTTCGTCACCGTCACACTGGCCGGTATTGGTTACTGTACATACAACTTTCTGCATCACATCTTTGCCATCTCCTTCTTCTAGTCTCAGATTGCTGTAGCCAAAAGTGGTATAACTCAATCCATAACCAAAAGTAAAGAGCGGTGTTCCCGGACTGTCCATATAGTCCCTCTGAGGACCTTGAGAATAATGAACCGGAATCTGACCTTCATTTCGTGGAACAGACATCGGCAATCTTCCGCTCGGGTTATAATCACCGAAAAGGACATCTACAATACCATTACCACCTTGTTCACCCGGATACCAAGCAGTCAAAAGTGCCTGTGATTTTTCGTTTGCAAGATTCATATTCAAAGGTCTTCCAGCGATATAAACTGTAACCAGAGGTTTACCTGTAGCAGCCAGTGCTTTCAAGAGTTTTTCCTGGTCGCCCAGCAAATTCAAGGTTGCACGGTCAAAACCTTCACCACATTCCATATCTGACAAGATACCGTCACCTTCATTCGATACGGTAGCTGCTCCTGTATTGATATATTTTGTCTTAAAATCGCGTGCACTTGAACCACCTACTGCCAAGATAATCACGTCGGCTTTCTGAGCAGCCTGTACTGCCTCAGCAATATTGCTCTGAGTTGTATCACGAATAGCACATCCCTTTACATAGTCAATCTGTGCATTGGGAAGCTTTGTACGTACTGCGTCCAGAATTGTAACAACCTTCGAGCGTTCCTGCGGAGCAGTATAGTCGCCCAAATAGTTATACATCACATCTGCATTAGGACCAATTACCGCTACACGCTTCAAAGATTTGCTCAAAGGAAGAATGCCATCGTTCTTCAGCAATACAGTTCCTTCGCGAGCAATCTGACGGGCAATTTGACGATGAGCATCACAATTCACCACAGCCTTAGCCTCTTTAGGCGATACATACGGATTCTCAAACAATCCCATATTAAACTTCAGACGCAGAACATTCTCTACTGCACGATCAATGTATTTTTCCTCAATGCGTCCTTCTTTTACAGCTTTCACCAGACGCTTATATGCATTGGCACCCAAGTCCATATCTGTACCAGCTTTGATAGCCTGAATAGCAGCATCTTCCATATCGGCAGCTACATTTCCACCGGCAATACCGTCAATGCTGGCCAAATCTGAATACACAAAGCCTTCGAATCCCCATCTTTTTCTCAATACTGAGTCAATCAGGAAAGTGTTGCTAGTACATGGTACGCCATCAATAGAATTATACGAAGTCATCACAGTTGCAGCTTTACCTTCTTCTACGGCACGCTGGAAACCTGGCAAATATTCGTCAAACAAAGCGCGCATACCGATGTCTGCCGGATTACCGTTATGACCACCGCGAGGAACACCATAAGCAGCCAAGTGCTTCAATGTAGAATACACATGCTTGCCATCTTTATAATCGGTACCCTGCATACCCTTTACAAATGCAGTTCCCAAGATTCCAGTCAGGTAGGGATCTTCACCAAAAGTTTCTTCTACACGAGACCAACGCGGTTCACGGGCAATATCCAAAACCGGACCATAACCAATATTTGCTCCCTGCGAGCGTGCTTCCAGACCAATTGCCTCACCCATTGAAAAAATCAGATTCTTGTTCCAGGTAGAAGCTTGTGCCATTGAAGTTGGAAAGACTGTCGCCCCAATTGCCATATGCCCATGCGGACATTCTTCCGCAAAAAGTACCGGAATACCCAAGCGTGTTTCTTCTACTGCATATTTCTGCAAAGCATTCAGAGCTTTGGCAGCCAGTTCAGGATTCAATCCAGTCTCCAGTGTTTTCTGTGTCCATGGATCGGCTCTCAGTACAGCCCAATAAGAACCAATAGGAGCCTCACTCATTTGTTTCTTATACAACTCAGAAATAGTGACACTGTTTTTACCGGTTTTGGTATACATCTCCCAACCCAATGGACAGCAAATCTGACCGACTTTCTCTTCCAAAGTCATTCTGCCCAGTAAATCGTCGATACGTTCTTCTACCGGAGCAGAAGCCTGTTTGTAAAGAGGTTGTTGTGCCATAACAGGCGCAACACTCATAAACAAACAAGCGGTTGTAGTTATCAATATTGATTTCATACAACGTTATTTTTTCAGTTTAAACTTAAATGCCAAGGATTCGTTTTTAAGACCTTCCGGTAACTTAACTACAACCTTATCACCTTCACAGCTGTATTTCACTTTTTTACCAGTCTGCAATAATGTCATCTTTCCTTTTGGCAGATTACCTTTCCATTCAATAGTAGCAGGTAAGGTTTCACCATCACTTACTGTATAGATAGCATACAATGTTTCACCGTCTTTATTAGCCGTAAACCAAGTTTTTCCATCATTATAAACTGGAGTTATACGTGTATTGTAGATAGCTTCTCCATTTGTACGCATCCATTCACCAATTTTGTGCAGACGATCTACTACGGGCTGTTCTATGATACCATCAGGAGTAGGTCCAACACCTAAAGCCAGACAGCCACCTTTAGCAACAATCTCAGCCAAAATAGAGATTACTTTTTCTGGAGATTTGTAAGGAGCATTCGGAACCCATCCCCAGTCATTACTCAATGTAATACAACTTTCCCACGGATAATTCAGCTGAGTAGCCGGAATGCTACGTTCCGGAGTCTGGTAATTTTCGTTTTTTCCACGAATACTGCGGTCTACTGAAATCAGTCCCGGATGTGTTTTTCTAGCTTTTTCCAATACACGGTCCAGATTTACATCGTCACCTGTAACCCAACCACCATCAAGCCAGAGGATATCCATGCTGCCGTAGTCGCTCATCAACTCACCCAACTGGTTCTCTGTAAATGTCTGATAGTTTTTCCACCAGTCTTTATGTTGCTCTATCTTATAATTCTGTCTGCGGTTAGGAGTAGAATAGTAAGGATTCCAGAACCACTCACAATGCCAGTCAGGTTTTGAGAAATAACAGCCAATCATAAAGTTCTTCTGTCGGAAAGCTTCGAAAACATACTTCGCTACGTTGTTTCTCGGATTATCTTTGAAAGCTCCGTTCGCAATAGAGAAATCTGTATATTTTGAATCGAACATACAGAAGCCGTCATGATGCTTTGTTGTAAACAACATATATTTCATACCGGCATCTTCCATGACATCCGCCCATTGTTCCGGATTAAAGTTCACTGGATTAAACTTATCTTTAAGTCCCCAGTACCATTTTTTATAGTCCTCATAACTCATGCTCTTATCACGAGGAATCCAGTCTTCATCTTCCGAACAGATAGACCATGACTCTACAATACCTGGTACAGAATACAAGCCCCAGTGAAACAAAACACCAAATTTCAAATCCTGCCATTTATCCAGTTTATCCAAAACTTGCTGGTCTGTTGGCCATACATAATCTGATGCAGCCGACTGCTCATGCACAAAGCCCTGAACTTCCTGAGCATTTGCATTCAAGGTAAAAGCTGTACCAATAAGACAATAAGCTAAAATATTTTTCAGTTTTTTCATGATATTCTACGTCTATAATTAGTTGTTTATTTTTTTACTTTAAAGCTGAATGCCAGAGATTCATTTGCCAAGCCTTTAGGCAATGTTACTGTAACCTTATCCCCGTTGCAAGTATATTTCACTGTACGGTTTCCTTTCAAAAGTTTCATAGTTCCAGTCGGGATATTTCCTGTCCATTCAATGGTAGCAGGTAGTTTTTCATTATCCGGCAAAGTATAAATAGCATAAAGTGTTTTTCCGTCCTTATCTGCAGTAAACCAAGTTCTGCCATCGTTATAATGAGGAGTGGTGCGTGTATTATAAATAGCTTTACCATTTGCTCTCAGCCATTTTCCTACTCCCTGTAGTCTTTCTACAACTTCTGGCTGGATAAGTCCTTCAGCTGTAGGCCCTACTCCTAAAACGAAGCATCCACCTTTAGCTACAATTTCAGACAACAGATTCACAACATGGTTAGATGTCTTGAATGTTGCATTAGGTACCCATCCCCATGCACCAGAAAGCGGCATACAAGTTTCCCAAGGATGATTCAACTGCTTTTCTGGGATTGTATGTTCTGGAGTCTGATAGTTTTCATTCTTTCCTTTAATGGTACGGTCTACCGAAATCAAGCCTGGCTGCTGTCCGCCTCTGGCATTAGCCAGAACCTCATCCAAGCGAACTTCTTCACCAGTAATCCATCCGCCATCCAGCCACAGAATATCAAATTTACCATAATTAGTCATCAATTCTGTCAACTGGTTATAAGTAAAGTCCTGATAATTCTTCCACCAGTCAGGATGCTTTTCTCTCTTATAGTTCTGCATACGTCCATTTGTATCAAAGTAAGGATTCCAGAACCACTCACAATGCCAGTCCGGTTTTGAGAAATAACAGCCAATCATAAAATTCTTGGCGCGGAAGGCATCAAAAACATAACGAGCCACATCCTTTTTCGGATTATCTTTAAACGGTCCGTTGGCAATAGAGAAATCTGTATATTTTGAATCAAACATACAGAAACCATCATGATGCTTAGTAGTGAAAATCATATACTTCATACCAGCATCTTCCATAACGTCGGCCCATTGTTCCGGATTAAATTTGGTAGGATTAAATTTCTCACTCTGACCCCAGTACCATTTCTTATACTCATAATAAGAATCCATCGGACGGTTTATCCAATCTTCACAACAAATAGGCCATGATTCACAGACCCCAGGAACTGAATAAAGTCCCCAATGAAACAGTACACCGAATTTTTGGTCCTGCCATTTATCCAGTTTAGCCAAAACTTCTTTGTCGGTAGGCCATTCATATCCGTCCGACTGTTCATGTACATAACTATTCGCATCTTGTGCATTCAAGCTGCTCGATAAGGCTGCTCCCAATAAGCAGACCATCAGTTTTTTGATGTTTTTCATGATGTGTGATATGTATTAATAATGATTGATTGACAAATGTTATTTACCCACTATTTCTTCAAGCCATGCCAGATTAAATCTGTAGTGTAAACGGCTACTTAATATATGTATAGTATTATCAGGTGTCTGTGTTCCGGCCAAATAACCTCTTGGCTCTGCATGACAGGCATCCATCACAAAGTTTCCGGTCCACGCTCCCCCATCCAGAAAACGCTCCTGTCCATCAGTAATCAAACGTCTTACCGGCCATGTTTTTCCCTCATCATACGATACGGCTGCATACATGCCATAACCTTTATATTTTTTCCCATCCACCGTCTTAAATGACATGCCACGTTTATCTTTTGGAGTACGTTGCGGATGATCTGTAAAAGAAACCAGCAACAAAGGTCCTTCGTTTAACCGCAATAAAACCAAACGCTGCCCTCCATCAATAGGTGGAAAAGGAGAAGCAGAATAATGCCAAGTCTTTCCTTTATCATGCGAAATACTCATAGGCATACGTTTTTCTCCTTCACTGTTAGTTATACTGTTTCCTCGTCCTAAAGCCAAAATATCTCCGTTTTTCAGAGAAACCACCCCTGCATGTATCCCGGCAATCGTACTACCTGTTCCACCTTCCTTAAATTCAGGAAGCGGAGCACCATCCCAAAGGTCTTGCCATGTTTTACCCCCATCCTTACTGATGTGAATCGCTGTACCATCATGACTTTCCGGACCAGCATCACAGGCTTGGATAAACCATCCTTCTGGAGTTTTAGATGTACCTGAAATCACCTGATGCCGCTTGGTATGTTCAGGAGCAATAATCTCCGGCCGACTCCATGTCAAACCGTTATCGGTACTCTTACGCATAATCATCATCAGATTTTGCCAGTCGCCAGATGCCTCTACCCCATTCAAATGAAACAACGTACCCTCCTTGTCATTAAACAAGGAAGTACCTGTCATATTACGGTCTGGAACTTTAAAGAAAAGAGAAGCTTTATCCCATTCATCTGCACCTTTTCTAAGTCTGGACGAAAGGACAACCATACCTCTTCCGTTTTCTTGATTGGCAGAAAACCATGCAGCAAGCAAATCTCCGTTATCACACCAGGTAATAGAAGGCTGATGATTATGTAGATAAAACGGTACATCTTTATCGGTTGGTTCAACCACAAATGGTATTGGGGCTTTAAAAAAGGCTTCTCCATTTGCTGCCTTAGAAGCCAATGGATTAAAATCACACTCTACAACACGAAAACCCGTTTGTGAATGTTTATCTTCAGGAATCATCGCCATACGATTTGCACTCCTCAGATATTCAGTCGGTGTATGATGGCTTCCCCCACGAGTAACTCTATACATACCTTCAGCTGGACCAACTGGATCAATCTGTTCTCCTTCCTTATAAGGAGCATACCAATCTAAGCACCATTCTTCCACATTGCCATGCATGTCATAAAGGCCAAAAGCATTCGGCAGAGTTTGTCCTACCTGCAGTGAAACCGGTTTAAAGTTACGCGCAACAACCTGATTCCGACACATTGACTCCGGCAAACCATCTCCTGTATAATAAGCAGTGTATGTTCCTGCTCTACAGGCATACTCCCATTCAGATTCAGTAGGCAAGCGGTAGTTCTTTCCTTCCTTCTTACTCAACCAAGTGCAAAAATCTACAGCATCTTGATAAGTAACATATACCACAGCATCATCGTCATTAACAGAAATACCATTCTTTCCGCGCAAAGCCTTGTGCTCTGGACGGAATTGTTCGTATTGCGCATTAGTCACTTCGGTTTTACCCATACGAAAAGCATGTGTAATGGTAACTTTATGAATAGGTGCCTCATCATAGTTTTCCCCTTCACCTTTACTGCCCATATAAAATGAACCGGCTGGAATCTCAACAGTAGGAATCAAAGGTTGAGAAAACATCGGAATTTCAGACAAAAACGAAGTAATAAAAATTATGGCAAAATTTTTAATTTTTTTATTCATCCCACCTGAATTGGAGTTTTAGTATCGAAATTTTCACATACAAAGATAGTAAAAGATTATTATTATTTTACTTAAAAGTACATTAGTTTTCAACATTTAGACCCACTTTCTCCAATAGATATAAAAAAGCAACTCCAGCCACTAAATACAGTTGCCGGAGTTGCCCCAAGTTATTGATTCTAAAGAATATTAATTAATCAAAGAATAATAATTTTCTTTTGCCCAGAACAATTTAGTATAGTAACCTGTAGACTCACTATAATTCAACTTAATAGCATTCTGACAGTTTGTACTATTAAAGTTCAATTCATCACTAGTATAAGGCAAGCGATGAGGAGGTGTTGGGTAACTTGAAACTTGAGCATCTCTTGAAAATTCTACTACAGGATAACCCGTACGGCGAACAACATTCCATGCAGCATGCTCATTCAAGAAACCGAAATTCAACCAAAGCTGAGTACAAATAGCTTCTTGAGTAGGTTCCCATATGCTCTCGATATAAGCAGCAATTTGATCTTCTGATGGTCTAACCAATGTACGGTAACCATTATAACTATCGTTACCTTCCTTATACAAAGTACTATTTTCTTTCTGATTCCAATAGTATTCTACAGACTGAGTTACACCATTTACAAAATTAGCTTTAGCAGCTGCCTGATCAACAGCAACACCATAACCCATCAGATAAGCTTCAGCCTTACTCAAGCTAACTTCAGCTGCGCCAATCCACATACTGAAAAGATTTTCATTACCTTGACCACCAGTACGACCCATAATAGCTTGTGAGTCAACCTTACAATAGTAATTAGCGTTCATAATCTTTCTTTCGATATATTCTTTGCGCTTTTCTTCTTCAAGTCTTGTGATTTCAGCATTTGTCTTTGTTATATCAAAAGATACATATTCTCCATCCGGATTAGGGTCACACATAACCTGAATACGTGGGTCAGTATTTGCATCAGGAATACCATTTGCAGGAACATGCATTACTTTCAGCATTGTAGCCGAAACATTACCCATATAACCGGTATGCAATGCATTTGAATAGTCCTTTGCATAGTTAAAGTCATCGGATTGTGTATCACACGTTACACCCATATTCTCCGAATTATTTTCAATTACCGGATATTTTCCAGGATTTTCCAAGATTTCCTTAATAGCAGCATGAGCATCCGCTACACAATCACCATTACTAGCTAAATGTAATGCAACACGCAAACGAAGGGAATTAACATACTTACGCCAAATATTGATATCACCTTTAGCTACAGAATAATCCTGACGAGCCAAAGTTGTAAGTACAGCAGGATCTATATTACCATTCAAATAATCAGCAGCGTCTTTCAAGCCTTTCAAAATTTGTTTATATAACTCAACATCGTCATCATAAACACAAGCTGTTTTTGCACCTTCATAATCACTAGTTGCCCACAACATTCCAGCTCCATTATATGGAACATCTCCCCACATAGCAGCCACTTCATGCAAACGTGAATAAACCATCGTACGAGCTAAGTGCACGAAGATTTCATTCATCGGTTTCTGTTCATCTGGTAATTTATCATAGTTCTGCTCCAACAAACGAAGTTGAGTTACCATATCATAAAACTCAGTCCATTCGGTATTAAAATAAGATTCAGTAGCACCTAAAAAGCGGCCTGGATTATTAGTATCACCTACAACTCCAGCAAATAAACCTGCTGTAGAAGAATGTACATAATAATTATAATATTTCAGGTTCATCCATACATTACCTTTATACATTACACCAGTAAAAACCTGAGGAATACCTACGGTCTCTGTGTTAGCAGGATTTTTATATTTTTCATCATAATCAGAATCTGAACATGATGAAATAGACATGCATGTCAATCCAGCTAATAACAATGAATATATCTTTTTCATAAGTTTTTCTTTTTTACAAAATTAAATTTTAAGGTTTAGAAACTTGCACGAAGTGAGAAACCGAATGTACGTGCACTGGCTGTAGAACCACCAACCTGCGCCTGATAAATCCAGTTAGTACCATCTGATGTTTCAGCATCAAACAACTTCAATGTACGATATACATAGAACGGATTACGAACAAATGCAGAAAGAGTCAATCTATTACAAGCAAATTTTTTAGTCAAATCAACAGGTAATGTGTAGGCCAAACTAATTTCACGACATTTAATGTAATCATTTTTTTGAACTGCTTGTGCATAACTTTGTGTTGCACTTGTACCCCAGTTATAAAGATTACTATTAGCCTCATACTGAGTAACGATAATATCATTAGGAGTTCCATCTTCTTTTACTCCCGGAAGAATTAAACCATTATCCCATACATAGTGGCCATTCACCATTGATTCACCACGTTTATATTCACCCATAGCTGCGATTTGTTCAGCAGTTAACACATGAATAGACCCCTTATCAGAAACATTCTCTGTATCACTATAATAGAAAATACCTCCTGTAGAATGATCGCGAACACCAATTGCATCTTCAATGTTACCAGCAGCCATCATAAACTGCCAAGGCTGGTTAATAACGTGACCTCCGAAACGGAAATCAAATGTCATATCGAGAGTAAAGTTCTTATAGCTCAAGCTTGTACCAAAACCTCCAGTAAACTTAGGCATAGCATTACCGACTTTATGACGTTCAGATGTATCAGTAATATACAAACCGTTCTCGCCCACAAGATAGTTACCGTTTTCATCAGTTTTCCATGTATAAGCATAGAAGTCACCCATTGGCTGTCCTACATGTGATTCCAACATAACGGCACCATTATCAAAATTACCACCATCATGAGACAATACATCCAATCCATTAGCTAGCTTCTTAACCTCATTACGGTTCCAAGCTAAATTAGCACGCAAATCCCATTTCCAGTCTTTATTTTCAATAGGAGTACCATAAACATTCAGCTCAATACCCTTGTTGGTCAATTCACCAACATTCATTAACATGGTTCGTGCACCCATAGAAGCGGCACTAGAAGTATTCAAAATCTGATCTTTAATATCGTTGTAGTAGAAGTTAAATTCCATACCCAAACGATTATTCAAGAATTTGTTTTCGATACCTACTTCAAACTCATGCTTAGTTTCAGGTTTTATTCCTTCATTACCAATATTGGTCGGCACATTATTATAAATATAAACAGCATCTCTGGTTATAGAGCCCTGATTGAAAGCCAAATTAGCTCTATAAATTTCAGGAGCGTTACCTACAATACCATATGAAAAACGTATCTTACCATAATTCCACCATGATGGACAATTATCCTTCAAGAGTTCAGTATACAAAACGCTCAAACTTGCAGAAGGATACCAGAATGAGTTATTTCCATTCGACAAAGTAGAAGTCTTTTCCTGGCGGATTGAGCCTTCAACAAATCCCCAGCCATCATAACCGTAACTTGCAGTCAAGAATGCACCAGTTTTCAACATATCCTGTTTAGTCATACTTGCTGATTTCTGACCAACAGAAGCATTTAAGTGGAACCAGTTTTCTTGTGTCAAACCTTGTGTAGTAGAAACAGATGTTAAATAATAAGTTTCTTGACGAGCATTCCATCCTAAGTTTGCAGTAATGTTATGTTTTTCATTAAATGTTTTATCAAACATCAACATGATATCACCATAAACAATAGAATAACGGCTATTTGACAAGCTATATCCATCAGAGTATTGTCCATTAGTAGAGAATACATGAGCTTCTGTAGCACTTTTCTTAGTCTCAACTTTATCCAATGTCATATCACTAGCCAAGCGTCCACTTAAAGTCAAGCCCGGAATAATAGTCCATGTAGGGTTTACAGAACCGATAAAGCGCTGATGGTCTTCATCTTGGTTATTACCATAAATTTGCCAGAAATAATTTCCAATCAAACCAGTAGAGCCCATTGGAGAATACAAGAACTGTTCATCTGGAGTTGAGCTATCTGGTGTTCCTCCATTTATAGCAGCAATACTATTCTGATATCCCAAACTAGTTACTGTATGTCTACGTATATAATCAATATCAGTAAATCCACCAAACATACCACTAAAGTCCTGAACCAAACGATTAATACGGTATGCACGGTTGTGAATAAACTGAGTGCTATAATTGGCAGAATAATTCAATTTTATATCCTTAGTAATATCAAAAGTACCATTCAAACTAAATGTATGTTTATTATTGTTTGAATTATACTGCATAGACTCAATATCGTTGTAGGTATACGAGAAACGCACATTATTACGCTCTGTACTATTAGTCAACGACAAGTTATAAGTCTGGTTAATACCCGTACGGAATACATCCTCCCACTGATTGTGATCTATAGGAGCCCATGCACGCTGAGTGCCATCAAAATAAGTAACCGTTTTACTAGGATCATATTTAGCACCCCAAGTGTAAATACTTGTCGCATTAGGTGTAATAATCGAATTACCATTGCGGTCAACCTTTGTATTGCTAAAACCAGTCAAAGCCTGTGGATCCGAATTACTTCCCAATCTATAGTTAT
>ENA-UOJO01003071-UOJO01003071.1-human-gut-metagenome-genome-assembly--contig:-P57-NODE-3071-length-16299-cov-5.285705_pt1 | contig 16299 bp, 10 predicted proteins | sample MGYA00242351_ERZ723898 | MGnify/ENA metagenome assembly ERZ723898 | reverse complement strand
ATAACTCACACCCGGTTTTACCTTTTTTATAGCCGTTTTTGCAGAAAATAATAGAGTGATTTGAATGGATGTGAAACGGGATTTCCGAATTTTGGTGCGGTTGCCCTGGAAGTTCTTTTATATGCTGTGTTAATTTCTTATATTTGTGAACGATTTGGCATGTCTAAGAATGAATATACAAATAAAATCTATTATTCCTAAAATGAACATCATGAAAAAAATCTCGTTAGCCTTAGCGCTTTGCTGTGCTTCTTTCTATAGCATGGCTGATCAATTGTCGCTTGGGGGATTTAGTTACGGACCGATGGAAGCACCGACCGGTAAAGAGTGGGAGTCGCCTGAGAACCTGGCTCTGAACAAAGAACAACCGCATGCTTATATTTTCCCTTTCCAGGATGTGGAAAGCGCTCGTAAGGTATTACCGGAAAACAGTAAATTTTGGCAGTCTTTGGATGGAGACTGGAAGTTCAATTGGGCGCCTGATCCCGATTCACGGCCGAAAGACTTCTATAAGACGGAGTTTGATGTATCCGGCTGGGATAATATCCCGGTTCCTTCCAGTTGGAATATTTATGGAGTCCAGAAAGACGGTAGCCTGAAATATGGAGTTCCGATCTATGTGAACCAGCCGGTAATCTTCCAGCATAAAGTGGCGGTCGATGACTGGCGCGGAGGTGTGATGCGTACTCCGCCAGCAAACTGGACGACTTACAAGCACCGGAATGAAGTCGGTTCTTTCCGTCGTAATTTCGAGATACCGCAGGATTGGGACGGACGCGAAGTTTTTATCAGTTTCGATGGAGTCGATTCTTTCTTCTATCTCTGGATCAACGGTCAATATGTCGGTTTTTCCAAAAACTCCCGCAATACGGCTAATTTCAACATCACTCCTTACCTCCGTAAAGGGACGAATGTGGTGGCCACTGAAGTATATCGCAGTTCCGACGGTTCTTTTCTGGAAGCGCAGGATATGTTCCGCCTGCCGGGTATCTTCCGGACGGTCGCTCTGTATTCGGTTCCGAAAGTGTATGTGCGCGATTTGGTGGCGATTCCGGATTTGGATGTGACTTATACGGATGGTTCGCTGGCAATCTCGGCCGATGTATGCAACTTGGATAAAAAGGTTGCGAAGGGATATAAATTGGAATATGCGTTGTATGCCAATGAGTTGTATTCGGATGAAAACGTCAAAGTGGAAAATGTGCTTGTTTCGGCAGCGGTGGATGTGGTAAATCCCGGACAGATACAGACCACGAAAGCTGTCTTGAATGTAAAAGCTCCCCGGAAATGGTCGGCAGAGTTCCCATATCGCTATACGCTGGTTGCTGAGTTGAAGAATGCTAAAGGGAAAGTGGTGGAGACAACCTCTACGATCGTCGGGTTCCGTAAGGTCGAGATCAAGGATACACCGGCTGAAGAAGATGAATTCGGGCTGGCGGGACGTTACTATTATATAAATGGTAAGACTGTCAAGCTGAAAGGCGTGAACCGTCATGAATCGAATCCGGCGGTCGGACATGCCATCACGCGCGATATGATGGAAAAAGAGGTGATGCTGATGAAACGTGCCAATATCAACCATGTGCGTAATTCGCATTATCCGGATGATCCTTACTGGTATTTCTTATGTAATAAATATGGTCTTTATCTGGAAGACGAAGCCAATATCGAGTCGCATGAATATTATTACGGGGCCGCCTCCCTTTCACATCCGGTAGAATGGAAAAAGGCGCATGTCGCACGTGTGATGGAGATGGTTCATGCTAATATCAACAACCCGTCTATCGTGATCTGGTCGTTGGGCAACGAGGCGGGACCTGGTGAAAACTTCGTGGCTGCTTATGATGCGTTGAAGCAGGTGGATAAATCCCGTCCCGTCCAATATGAACGTAATAATGATATAGTGGATATGGGGTCGAACCAGTATCCGTCTATTGGCTGGACGCGTGGTGCGGTGAAAGGTGATTATGATATCAAATACCCGTTCCATATTTCCGAATATGCTCATTCGATGGGGAACGCCTGCGGTAACCTGGTGGATTACTGGGAAGCGATAGAATCGACAAATTTTTTCTGTGGCGGTGCTATCTGGGATTGGGTGGACCAGTCGATGTATAACTATGATAAAAAGACCGGTAAGCGATATCTGGCATACGGTGGGGATTTCGGTGATACTCCGAATGACGGTCAGTTCGTGATGAATGGCATTGTGTTCGGTGATCTGGAACCGAAACCGCAGTATTATGAAGTGAAGAAAGTCTATCAGCATATTGGTGTGAAAGCGGTCGATGTCAGGAAGGGACTTTTTGAGATATTCAATAAATATTATTTTAAGGACCTTTCGGATTATGATATAAGATGGTCGCTTTATGAAGACGGAAAGGAGATTCGATTCGGTTTGGTTAATTCCGGAACGATTCCTGCCCGTGCTAAAGCACAAGTGTCAATACCTATGCCTTTTGACAAGTTGAAGAATGATTCCGAATATTTTGTAAAGGTGCAGTTCCTTCTTAAAGATGATATGCCGTGGGCTGAAAAAGGATTTGTGACGGCGGAGGAACAAATTTTGTTGCAGGAAGCTATGGCGCGTCCTTCCATCAGTGCCGTGACGGCTTCTGCCGGAAAGGTGAAGTTGGATAAATCGGATACTTCGATTAAAACGGTGAGTGGTGACGGTTTCGTTGCTAAGTTCGATATGGAGACGGGTACGATTTACAGCCTGGCCTACGGAGGCAAGACGATTATAACCGATGGAAACGGTCCGAAGCTCGATGCTTTGCGTGCTTTTACCAATAACGACAACTGGTTCTATTCGCAGTGGTTTGAACACGGCTTGCATAACCTGCAACATCGGGCAACGAATAGTACGGTTTTGGAAAGAAACGACGGTACGGTCGTCTTGGCTTTCACTGTCGAATCGCAGGCGCCGAACGGTGCTAAGATCAAAGGTGGAACCAGTACGGGAAAAAATAGTATAGAGGAACTGACAGATAGGAGATTCGGGGAAAATGATTTCAAGTTTACGACGAATCAAATCTGGACCGTTTATCCTGACGGGTCTGTCGAGTTGCAGTCGAGCATCACTTCTAACCGTCCGAGTCTGGTATTGCCACGCCTAGGATATGTAATGAAAATCCCGCAGCAGTATGCAGACTTCACTTATTACGGACGTGGCCCGATCGATAACTATGCTGACCGCAAGAGCGGACAGTTTATCGAACAGCATAGGAATACGGTGGCTGGCGAGTTTGTGAATTTCCCGAAACCGCAAGATATGGGCAACCACGAGGATGTACGCTGGTGTGCCCTGACCGATCCGGATGGCGAGGGTGCTGTGTTTGTGGCTACCGACCGTTTGTCTGTATCGGCTCTTCAATATTCTGCGTTGGATTTGATTCTGGCTTCTCATCCCTACCAGTTGCCGGTTGCAGGGGATACGTATCTGCATTTGGATGCGGCTGTGACCGGGTTGGGTGGTAACAGTTGCGGACAAGGCGGACCGTTGGAACAGGATCGCGTCTTTGCCGGACATCATGACATGGGCTTTATAATCCGTCCTGCCGGAAAAGATGTAACCGTTACGGCAAATGTTGCACCCGCCGGAGAAATGCCGTTGACAATCATGCGTAATCGCGCCGGATCCGTTGAGCTCTCATCGGCTCGTAAAGACGCTGTGATTTGCTATACGACCGACGGGAAAGGAAAAGCGAAGGAATATTCGGAAGCCATACCGTTCCGCAATGGTGGTACCGTAAAAGCCTGGTTTAAAGATAATCCGAAAATCAATGCAACGGCTTCTTTCAGCAAGATCGAGAGTATTCAGACGGAAGTGGTCTATACAAGCAGCGAAGAGTCCGGTTACGGAGATGCCAAGAACCTGACGGATGGTGATCCGAATACGATCTGGCATACGATGTTTTCCGTTACCGTTGCCAAATATCCGCATTGGGTGGATTTGGATGCAGGGGAAGTAAAACAGATTAAAGGTTTTTCATTCCTTCCCCGGCAGGACGGATCGAATGGTAATATCAAGGATTATTCGATTAGTGTCAGCCTGGATGGTAAAAACTGGGGTGAACCGGTCTTGAAAGGTACTTTTGAAAATAACCAGAAGGAAAAGAAAGTGCTGTTCGATCAGCCGGTCAAAGCCCGCTATATCCGTTTTACAGCATTGAGCGAGCAGCGCGGACAGGATTTTGCATCGGGTGCTGAATTGGTGATTCTGGCTGATTAATTGAACTTTATATTATGTGATGGAACAGGAGAGGAAGTCATTCCTTTCCTGTTTTTTATACTTTGTGCCTTCGATATGTCTGTTATCTCATCATTTTTGTTTTTCTTTGCGGAAAAATTCAGACACGTGAATCTCATTATAGAACAAGGAAACACATCATCGAAAGTGGCTGTATACAATAAGAGGCATATGGAGGCTTCTTTTGTGTTTAAGAAATTCGACGTGGAGGTTGTCTCTTCTATCTTTAAGAAGTACCCGCTGACGAAAGGGATATTCTCGACAGTGATAGATAAAGATGACGAATTGGTTGAATACCTGGGAAGCAATCTTCGGAATTTTGTGTTTTTGGACGAAACGGTATCTCTTCCGATCAAGGTGCAATATAAAACGCCTAAAACGTTGGGTAAAGACCGGCTGGCTGCCGCTGTCGGGGCTAATTACCTGCAACCAGGAAAGGATTTGCTGGTGATTGATGCCGGAACAGCTATTACATATGAACTGATCGATGCTTCCGGTTCTTATTTAGGAGGGAATATTTCACCTGGAATGACAACCCGGTTCAGAGCATTGAACTTGTTTACGGAGAAATTGCCTTTGGTTGTCGAGCAGGAATACATTCCTTTGGTCGGAACGGATACGGAAACAGCCATCCAGGCTGGAGTAGTAAATGGTATAGTGTGCGAGATGGATGGGTATATCGAAATGCTTCGGCTAAAATATCCTAACCTTTTGGTTTTTTTAACAGGCGGTCATTCGTTTTATTTTGAAAGACGACTAAAAAACTCCATCTTTGCAGACATTAATTTAGTGTTGACAGGATTAAACAGAATCTTAGAGTATAATGTTGAAGATTAATAAAGTACTAATAACAAGCGTTCTTATATTCATGCTGTTGCCTTTGATGGCGCAAAACAATACAAACTCGCCCTATACCCGTTTCGGGTATGGTGATTTGGGAGAACGTTCGTTCGGCGCAGGTCGAGCCATGGGCGGTGTCGGTTACGGATTACGTTCGCCGAAACAAATAAATCCGATGAACCCGGCATCATACAGTTGCATGGACTCCCTGACATTTCTCTTTGATTTTGGTGTAGCCGGTCAGTTGTCGTGGTTTGATGACGGAAATGCCCGTCAGAACGATATCAACGGAAACGTGGAATATATTGCAATGCAGTTTCCGATTCATCGCCGGATAGCCTTGAGTTTCGGTTTGTTGCCTTATTCTTATGTCGGTTATAAGTTTGGTGCTTTGCGTAACGACGAAGGAGTTACATTTACGGAAACTTATAACGGCTCAGGCGGTTTGAGTGATTTCTATGGAGGTGTCTCTATTGATATCTGGAAAAAACGTTTAGCCGTGGGAGCCAATTTCGGTTTCCTGTTTGGGAATATCAAGCATGAACAAGTTGTAATCATGAGTGGTGAAGGAACAGGAGCATATAATACGAACCGTAATCAGGAATTGAGGGTGCGTGACCTGAAAATGGATTTCGGATTGCAGTACACACATCCGTTAAGCAAGACGGAGAGTGTGACGTTAGGTCTTGTTTTTTCTCCTAAAAAAAGTTTGCATGCAAAATCCTATCAATTGACTCAGTCTTATACATCTTCTGGTTCAGATGGAGAAGTGCTTCAGTCTGATACTATCAGCGGGAAAGCGTTTGCGTTGCCAAATTCGTATGGAGTGGGGCTTTCTTATGTGAAACAAAATAAATTAACGTTAGCAGCCGATTTTTCCTATGAGGATTGGGGAAAAATGCCTTACTTTGGGGAGAAAGATAATTTCAAGAATCGTTATCGGGTAGCGGTTGGTGGCGAATATATACCGGATTATATGCGCAAATCATATTTCAGTAGGATTCGTTATCGCGCAGGTGTTCATTATGGCAATTCTTATTTGCGTATGAACCGGACAGATGCCAATCCTTCCGGAGACGGTTATAACGAGATCGGAGCAAGCCTTGGTCTGGGATTGCCGTTAATTGATAACCGTTCGTTGATTAACATATCGTTTGAGTATGTGAAAAAGAAACCGGAAGTGAAGATGAACATGATTGATGAACAGTATTTTCGTTTTACAGTGAATTATACGTTCAATGAAGCATGGTTTATGAAATTTAAGGTTGATTAACTAAATAGCTAACTTTAATAGAAATAAATATGAAGATCAAAGTATTATTATTGGCTTTCGGATGCTCTATGATGTCGTTCGGAGCTTATGCACAAAAAGGTGTGGATACTGGTACTCCGTTCGGTTCTGGTGAAGATAGCGTACGTTGTATTACCAATATCAGCTTATTTGTCCCTTATGCCAAAGCAGGGAATTTCAAGGATGCTTATGAATTCTGGTATCAGGCTTATACCGAATGTCCGGGAGCTCATAAGGATATCTACTTGTATGGTGTGAGGATCATGGACTGGAAAATCAATACCGAGAAAGATCCGGCTAAGAAAGCTGCTCTTATCGATGATTTGATGAAGGTGTATGATACGCGTGTGAAATATTTCGGTAATGACCGAAAGTATGGAAAGGATTGGATTATTGCTCGTAAGGCTGCTGATTATATCCGCCTTAAGGGAGATAATGCAGACCCGAAAGTGTATTATGCTTGGTTGGGTGAAGTGATCAATGAGTTTGGTGAAAACTCTGAAGCAATGGGAGTATCTTTGTATATGATGGGGTCTCACCGTCAACTGTTGGCTGATCCTAATTTCAAAGAGACTTATTTGGAGGACTATTTGAAATGTTCAAAGATCATTGCAACTCAGTTAGCCGCAGCTCAAGCAGCAAATAATGAAAAGGAGATAAAGAACCTGACTACCTACAAGTCTGCCATTGATGGTGGTTTTGCAGGTAGTGGTGCTGCCGATTGTGAAACGTTGCAGAATATGTATGCTTCCAAAGTTGAAGCTGCAAAGGATGATTTGCCTGCGTTGAAAGAAATCGTATCTCTGTTGAGACGTGTTCGTTGTCAGGAAATCGATGCTTTTTATACAGCTGCAGGTTATGCCTATAAACTGGAACCGAGTGCAGATGCCGCTCTGGGTATTGCAAAACAGGCTGTAAAAGCTAAAGATTATGATAAGGCTATCCAGTATTTTGAAGAAGCAGCCAATATGGAAACAGATGCAGTTTCAAAGGCTGAAGACTATTATCTGATCGGTGTACTGTTGTTCGAACAGAACAATATGTCAAAAGCAAGACAATATTGTCAGAAAGTAATTGAAACCAATAATGATTACGGTGCGCCGTATATACTTATTGTCAATATGTAATCTAAATCTGCAAAATCTATCTATCCGAATGATGCCGTTTTGGCCAAAGCTGTTTACTATGCAGCTATCGATAAATTTGAAAAGGCAAGACAGGTAGATCAGAATGTGGCAGAAGACGCTGGTAAATTGGCTAATACTTATCGTGCTCACCTTCCTTCTACGGAGGAAGTTTTCATGCATCCGGATCTGGAAAAAGGAAAAGCTTTCAAAATCGGGGGATGGATTGGTGAGACTGTCACAATCAGATAATTATGATTAAGAACCGTTTTCTTTGTAAAACGAACGAACAAGGCATAACAACTATCTTTGCGGTAGTTGTTATGCTTCTTTTATTTACTGCCTCTTGTAATGGAGATAACAAGGAGGTTGTTGTGGTTGCTTTCGATCCTGAAACAACTTATACGTTGAGGACTACTGATTATACTACTCAGTTCTCCGATTCGGGGATTACACGCTATCGTGCTATCGCTAAAGAATTTTTGAAATTCGATAAGGCAAAAGAGCCGTTCTCATATTTTCCTGAAGGTATTTATGTGGAAAAATTCGATACTTTATTTAATATTGAAGCGAGTCTTAAAGCGGATACGGCTTATAATTATGAGAAGAAAGGACTATGGAAGCTGATAGGCAATGTGAGGGTTGAGAATCTGGAAGGGAAAAAATTTGAAACTTCCTTGCTTTTTTGGGACCAGAAAGAGGAAAAGGTCTATTCTGATAAATACATTCGGATACAAGAGGATGATAAAATCATAACGGGTATCGGATTCGAGTCGAATCAGAATATGACTCAATATAAAATATTTAATTCTCAAGGAGTATTCCCTGTCAGTGAATCGGTAACGACTGATTCAACCCAAAATATTGTTCCAGTAGATTCTATGCCCATAGCTGCCAACCCTGCTATGGAGACTGTTCCGCAGAAGCAACCGGCACAGAAGGAAAAAGTGGTTCCACGAAAATTGGTGCCGGCCGAGATGGATAAAACGAAGTAATGGGTGCACTTACATACATATTAATATCATTGGCTTTTTCTGCATTCTTTTCAGGAATGGAGATAGCCTTTATCTCTTCCAATAAGTTACGTTTCGAACTTGATAAAAAGGAAAAAAGCTTGACGAGTAAGATTCTGGATATATTTTACCGGAACCCGCATCAGTTTATATCTACAATGCTGGTCGGAAACAATATAGCGTTGGTGGTCTACGGTTTGCAGATGGCGATTATACTGGAACCTCTTATTGCTCGTGTGGTAAATAACGAGGCACTGATTGTTTTGACTCAGTCTATTATCTCGACTATCCTGATATTGTTTACCGGAGAATTTATTCCAAAAACTGTTTTTAAATTGAATCCGAACTTTTCGCTTACGTTGTTTTCGGTACCTTTGTTAATCATATATGTTGTTTTGTATCCGGTTTCTAAATTTTCTTCTTTGCTTTCTTTCCTGATTCTGAAAATTGCTGGTGTAAAGAATGTGACCGGTTCGACGCAACGGGCGCTGGGCAAAGTCGACCTTGATTATTTTATCCAGCAGAGCATTGAAGATGCGCCTCAAAATTCGGATATGGATACGGAGGTAAAGATTTTTCAGAATGCACTTGATTTTTCGAATGTGCGTTTGCGTGATTGCATCGTTCCCCGTACGGAAATTGTGGCTTGCGATAAGACGGCTGCTCTTGAGGAACTACGTTCCCGTTTTGTAGAGACTGGACTTTCTAAGATTCTTGTTTATAATGAAAATATAGATGATATTGTCGGATATATCCATTCTTCGGAAATGTTTAAAAACCCGGAAGATTGGACACAAAGTATCCGAAGCGTCTCGATTGTTCCGGAAACGATGGCTGCCAATAAATTGATGAAAGTCTTGATGCAGGACAAGAAAAGTATGGCTGTTGTGGTGGATGAGTTTGGTGGAACTTCGGGAATCGTAACCTTGGAAGATTTGGTGGAAGAAATATTCGGAGAGATAGAAGATGAGCACGATATCAAGTCGTATGTAGCCAAGAAGGTGGGAGATGACGAGTATCTATTGTCCGGTCGTATAGAGATCGATACGCTGAATGAGAAGTTTGACTTGGAATTACCGGAGTCGGACGATTATGTGACAATAGCCGGTTTTATATTGCATTTTTATCAGAAATTTCCGAAGTTGAATGAAACGATTGTAATTGATAAATATTCTTTTAAAATCGTAAAAGTGACAGCTACGAAAATCGAATTAGTTCGTATGAAAGTAGTGAGTTAATTAAAAAAAAAGCATAAAAAGATGCGGCAATCTCTTTTTTTCGTATCTTCGTGCCCTTAAAATGTGGAATAATAAACTTTAAAATAGATAAAGAGAAATGGCTACGCTGGAAAAAATCAGAAGCAAAGCAGGACTGCTCGTACTCGTTGTGGGTTTGGCATTGTTCGCTTTTATCATCGGTGACTTTTTAAACTCCGGTTCTACTTATTTCAGACAATCGCAGGAGACGGTTGCGGAGGTAGACGGAGAAGTTATTAAAATTCAAGAATTTCAGGATCGTGTAGACGAAATGACTGAAATGTACAAAATGCAGACAGGTTCCACCAGTCTGCCCGAAGAATACCAGACTCAAATCCGTCAGTCTGTATTCGATGGTATGGTTCAGGATATCGTTTTGAATGAAGCAACTTCCGAGTTAGGAATGGGAGTAGGTCCGGAAGAACTGTTCGATATGGTTCAGGGTGAAAACATTTCTCCGATGATCCAACAGATGCAGATGTTTGTGAATCCGCAGACAGGTGCATTTGACAAAACTGCATTATTAAATTTCTTAAAGACTATCGATGACGATAATATTGCCAACTATCCCGCTGACCAGCAGGCACAGTTGTTGCAGGGGCGTCAGTTCTGGATGTTCTGGGAAAAGAATATCAAACGTCAGCGTTTGGAACAGAAGTATACAACTCTGTTGAGTAAGGCTGTTTCTGCTAACAAACTGGATGCAAAAGATGCTTTCGATGGCTCGGCTGTAAGCTCTGATATCGTTTATGCAATGCAATCTTATGCTTCTATTCCTGATTCAACTATACAGGTAAGCAAGAGTGATATCGAAAAGCTGTACAATCAGCGTAAGGAGTTGTTCAAGCAGAAAGAAGGAAAAGTAATCAAATATATCGCTGTCGATATCCGTCCGAGCAAAGAAGACTACGACAAAGCAAGTGCTGAAATCGAATCTTTGAAGAGCGAGTTGGCTACTTCTGAAAAAGTGGCTGATTTGGTGACGGAAAATTCTGAAATACCTTATATGGACGCTTTCTTTACAGAGAATGCATTGGATCCTGAAATGAAGCAATTTGTAAAGACTGCAAATGTTGGTGACGTATACGGCCCTGTTTTTGAAAACGATAAATACAGATTGTTTAAGTTGGTCGATAAAACCGTTGCTCCTGACTCTGTGAAGGTCAGTCATATTATGTTGGCAAATATAGGCGATGAAGCTGCTATCAAAGCAAAAGCCGATAGTTTGTTGAATGTACTGAAGAAAGGTGGTGACTTTGTTGCCTTGGCAAAGGAATATTCAGCTGACCAGGCTGCTGAAAAAGGGGGTGAACTGGGCTGGTTTACTGAAGCGACAGCTTTGAGAGGTGTAAATGATGATTTCAAAAAAGCTGTTTTCTCGACTCCGGTCAATGACTATTCAATTGTAAAATCTTTGTATGGTACACATATCATCAAAGTTACCGATAAGACTACAAATGTAGACAAATACAAAGTAGCAGATATTGATATGACCGTATCTCCGAGTACAAAGACTTATGGTAACATCTATAATGAATTGAACCAGTTCATTTCAAAGAACCAGAATATAGATAAATTGGATGATGCCGCTAAAGAGGCCGGTTACAACTTGTTGTCAAATGTGACAGTAACTGCTAACGACCAGTTGCTGGGTTCTATCAAGAATTCCCGTCCGGTAATCCGTTGGGCGTTCCAGAACAACAAAGGCGATATTTCTGAAATTTTTGAATGTGACGATAAGTTTGTGATCGCAGCTATTCAGGGTACGTTGCCGGAAGGTTATCGTTCTTTGGAATCTGTTACTCCGATGTTGAAATCAGAGTTGATCGCTCAGAAGAAGGGTGAAAAGATCGCACAAGACCTGTCTGCTAAAAATCTGAGTTCTGTCGATGCTTATGCTCAGGCTATGAATTCTTCTGCAGATTCTGTTAAGTTCGTTAGCTTTGCAACACGCCGTATCGCAGGTATCGGGGTTGAGCCGAAGTTGAATGCAATGGTTTCCTTGGCTCAGAAAGATCAGTTGAGCGCTCCGGTTGTCGGCAACAACGGTGTATATGTGTTCAAGGTATACGAACAGAACAAGGACGCCAAGAATTATGACGAAGCTGCTGAAATCAAAGCATTGGATGCTTCTAACGCTTACCGTTTTGGTTTCCAGGCTATTCAGTCATTGGTTAACAAAGCTGATGTGGAAGATAACCGTATCCGCTTTTATTGATCGTTGAACTGTTTGCGGCAGGAGAGACTGCCGTCCATTATAGGGAACCGCCAATCGCAACCGATTGGCGGTTTTTTTATATCTTTGCATGAAAGAAACACAAGAAGGATCATGAATGAGAAAAGACGTTTATTGGGAATGACTTTGGATGAACTGAAAGGAGTGGCTTTTGAAGCCGGACTTCCAGGCTATGCAGCTAAGCAGATGGCTGACTGGCTGTATAAAAAAAAAGTGACTTCTATTGCAGCGATGACGAATATAGCCTCGGCGAAACGTGCCTTGTTGGAGAAAAACTTTGAGGTGGGGGCCGTACCTCCTTCCGACTTGATGAAGTCGGTGGACGGGACGATCAAGTATTTGTATCCTGCCGGTCCTGGTAATTTTGTTGAATCCGTGTACATCCCGACGGAAGACAGGGCGACATTGTGTGTTTCCTCCCAGGTCGGATGTAAAATGAATTGCCTTTTCTGTATGACCGGTAAACAGGGGTTTACCAAGAATTTGTCAGCTAATGAGATTCTGAACCAGATACAATCTTTGCCGGAAACGGAAGAATTGACTAATATCGTTTTTATGGGAATGGGCGAACCTCTGGACAATGTGGATGAACTGTTCAAAGTATTGGAAATCTTGACCGCCTCTTATGGATACGCCTGGAGTCCGAAGCGAATCACGGTTTCGACTATAGGGGTAGCCAAAGGGTTAAAACGGTTTCTTGAAGAGAGTGACTGCCATTTGGCTGTCAGCTTGCATTCGCCTTATCCGGACGAACGGCGATCTTTGATGCCGGTTGAAAAGGCTTTTCCTGCGTGTGATATTATCGAGACGATCAAGCAATATGATTTTACGCATCAACGTCGTGTTTCATTCGAATACATTGTTTTTAAAAATTTGAATGATGATCTTCAACATGCGAAGGCTTTGGTTTGTTTATTAGATAAAGTTCCCTGCAGAGTCAATCTGATCCGTTTTCATGCAATCCCTAATGTGTCGTTGGAAAGTTCGGACTTGGCAAGAATGGAGGCGTTCCGGGACACGTTGAATGCAGCCGGTATCGTTTGTACGATCCGAGCATCACGAGGAGAAGATATATTTGCCGCATGCGGGATGCTTTCTACGGTGAAGAAACAACAAAAAGAATAGAAATGGTTTCTTTTGAGGGAAAAGAAGCTATATTTGTATAACAAAAAAATAAACGGGTATGAAAACACATTCTTTATTGATCAGCTTTTTAATGCTTCTTGTCATTATGGGAGCATGTAGTTCGGGCCCAGTGATGAGAAATGCTACCGGTTTCGCCTATGAAATTGTTGTGACGATGGATAAAGCTGACTGGGATGCTCCTGCCGGAAAGGCTATCAAAGCCGAATTGACTTCCGATATTCCAGGATTGCCACAGGCTGAACCTGCCTTTAAGATCACCTATGTGACTCCTGACCAGTTTAACGGTTTGTTAACATATGTGCGCAATGTTTTGATTGTTAGGATAGATAAGTCTCAGTATACGAAAGTTTCACTGAACTATGAGAATAATCGCTGGGCGAAAGGTCAGGTAGTGATGACATTGACAGCTCCTGACGATGCAGCCATTCTTGAATACGTAAAGGCTCATCCGCGGAACATAGTGGAATTTTTTACCAAGTGCGAAAGAAACCGTACGATCGGACAATTGGAGAAGGAACATAGTCCGGTGGTTATGGATCACGTGAAGGACCGTTTTAACGTCATGTTGAGTGCTCCGGCAAATATGACCTATTTCCGTGACACGACCGGCTTTTTCTGGGCTTCCAATAATGCCAATACTGGGCGTACGGATATTGTTGTCTATGATTTCCCATATAAGGATGCTGATACTTTCACAGCCGACTATCTGATTGCAAAACGTGACTCTGTCATGAAGCTGAATATGCCGGGGACGTTTCCCGGATCTTATATGGCTACGGATACAGCTTGGGTAACTTATAATCCGACAACGGTAAATGGTAAATATTGTGGTGTGTTGCGCGGTTTATGGCATATGAAAGGCGATATGATGGGAGGACCATTTGTCAGTCATGCACGTTTGGACGAAAAGAACAACCGGGTTGTAGTCGTTGAAGGCTTTGTATTCGCCCCGGAGACGGATAAGCGCAATTTTATCCGCCGTGTCGAATCAGCATTGTATACCTTGCGTCTGCCTGGTGAATTTGAAGAAACACAGGTAGAGAAACTGGATGTTCCCGAAGAAAAGTAACAAAAGATTTGTGGTTTGTGATTTATGATTTAGAGCAGCGATGGAATAAATCATAAATCATAAATCATAAATCATAAATCAAAATATATGGAAGAACGATTGGTTAAGGTGGGCATAACCCACGGAGATATAAATGGTATCGGTTACGAGGTGATACTGAAAACATTGTCGGATACTCGTATAGCCGAACTTTGCACGCCGGTCATTTACGGCTCGTCGAAGATTGCCGCTTATCACCGGAAGGTCTTGGATTTGCCTGCTGTGAATTTAAGCATCATTGCACAGGCTGAAGATGCCGGGGCAAACCGGGTGAATATTATCAACTGTGTGGATGACGAGACTAAAGTAGAGTTGTGTCAATCTACAACTGCTGCCGGTGAAGCCGCTTATCTGGCTTTGGAGGCTGCCGTTACCGACTTGAAACGCGGTGCGGTGGATGTATTGGTAACGGCTCCGATCAATAAGCACAACATACAGAATGAACAATTTCATTTTCCCGGTCACACAGAATATCTGGAACAATGTTTCGGTGGTTTGGGAAAAAAGGCATTGATGATTCTGATGAAAGATAATCTTCGCGTTGCCTTGGTAACGGGACATATCCCATTAGCACAGGTCGCATCAAAGATTACCGTTGAAGATATTGTGTCCAAATTGCGTATTTTTAATCAGTCACTTAGGCAAGATTTCGGAATCGTGCGTCCCCGTATAGCTGTCCTTGCTTTGAATCCGCACGCTGGAGATGCCGGATTGTTAGGTAAGGAGGAAGAAGAAATCATTATTCCTGCTATCCAGGAAGCAGAGAAGAAGGGAGTAATGCCTTTCGGACCGTATGCTGCTGACGGTTTCTTTGGTTCGCAATTGTACGATAAATTCGATGGTGTACTGGCTATGTATCATGATCAGGGCTTGGCTCCGTTTAAAACGCTGGCGATGGATGACGGTGTTAATTATACGGCAGGTCTATCAATCGTACGGACTTCACCGGCTCATGGTACGGCTTATGATATTGCCGGCCAGAATGTGGCCTCTGAAGAATCTTTCCGCCAGGCCCTATATGCTGCATTGGATATTTACCGGAATCGTATCCGTTATCGTGAGGCAACAGCCAACCCTCTGCGCAAGCAGTATTTCGATAAAGGAGGTGACAATGAAAAGCTCGACCTGACAAAAGAGGAAGACGAATAACCGGAAGCCCGGAAATCATTTGAATACTAAAAAACCATTTCTTGCTTTATGGATAAAGCAGGAAATGGTTTTTGTTTTTTGTCCGTAGTCGAAAAGTAAGAGAGAGGTATTTTTGTTGTAAGAGCCTGTTTAGTCGTTCGTTAGTTGAAGTTGTGTCATTTTTGTATTTTACTTAAGTATATAGTTGTGGATATGAAGCGGAGAGAGAGAATGCCCAAACTGAATCAGGACGAGAGTCCTTTTTACCGCCATTTTTTTTTTGATAGGAAAAGTTTGTGTAAGTTTGCGGTTTCAAAAGGATATTAAGTATTATGTTTAAGGATAAAACGATTGTGTATACATCAGGAACATTCGATATGTTCCATTACAACCATCTTCGGATGATAAATTATGCCCGCAGCCTTGCGGATATTTTGATTGTGGGGGTGAGTACGGATGAATTGGTGTCTTCTTATAAGGCGAAGCCGATCATTCCTTTTACGGAACGTCTGCAAATCATCGAAGCATTGAAAACTCCCGATATTGTCATTCCACAACATACGTTGGATCATTCCGAAATAGTCAAAAAGCTGAATATCGACGCTTTTGTCGTGGGAGACGATTGGTATGGCAAGTATGATTATTTGAAAGACTTGGGCGTTCAGGTATTCTATTTCCCTTACGGGACAGGAGTGTCCTCTTCCAACTTGAAGAAAACGATCCATGATTCATATGAAGCGAATTTGAAGTCTCAACGGCAATCCAAACCTGAATCTGTTAAAGGCTTCGGTGAAAAAGAATAAGGGTGATGATGGAAAAAAGGGTATTGATTACCGGAGGGACGAAGGGGATAGGCAGAGCGGTTGCCGAATGTTTGGCAAAAGCTGGCTACAGCCTGATTTTGA
>ENA-UOJO01003068-UOJO01003068.1-human-gut-metagenome-genome-assembly--contig:-P57-NODE-3068-length-16305-cov-5.244923_pt1 | contig 16305 bp, 14 predicted proteins | sample MGYA00242351_ERZ723898 | MGnify/ENA metagenome assembly ERZ723898 | reverse complement strand
ATGATTAACGTGAATCTATCGAAAAATGGTGAATTTGGTTTATGGCTGATTCTGTAGCTCGGGGATTTTTTTTAATATATTAAAGTGCTGTAATTTAGGGTTTTGAATTTAAATATTCGATTCCTGGTGGCACCACAGAGAAATCAAGTAAAGCAGTTTGCTTGACTATTTTTATTGTTTTTTAGTCATTCTTTGACAGATAATATTAACTTTGTAAATCTATGTAAATAATGTAGTGTGGTGCTAGTGTTTTATCGGGTGGATGCACTGTGGTAATTCTATAACAATTAATTAAATAAACGACAAAATTATGTTTAAACAGTTTAAGAGAAGATGGAAATGGGCCGTTGTGGTATTGGTTGGTGTTTTTATAGCTGTAGGTATTGGCTTTTGGTTCTGGGTTGATAACTCAGCGGATAAGGAATTGGATGAGGTTGCAGTGACAGATTCGATAGAGGTAGAAGAAATTGTTTACAAGTATGGAATACCAGTTGATCGGTATAATGTGCAGTATGGTATTGTTAAGCCGCGACAGAATCTGTCTGTTATTCTTTCTGAGCATGGGTTGTCGTCTAGTACAATACATGGTTTGAATGAAAAGTGCCGGGGCGTATTTGATGTCAGGAAAATAAAGGATGGTCAGGCGTATGCAATGTTTACGACTCGTGACAGTGTACCAGTATCTCGTTTCTTTGTTTATGAAATAGATCCAAAATCGTATGTTGTCTTTGATTTAAGAGGGGAGCTTGGAGTCCGTTGCGGACAAAATCCGGTGGAGTGGCGGCAGAAGGAAGTAAAAGGGCAGGTCCGGTCTTCTTTGTGGGTAGCAATGCAGGATTGTAATACTTCGCCACAATTGGCAATTGTTTTATCGCATATTTTTGGATGGTCTATAGATTTCTTTGGCTTGCAGAAAGAAGATGAATTTCGGGTGATTTATGAACAGGAGTATGTGGAGGATAATGGCTTGGAGAATTTTCATATTCTTGCAGCTTCGTTTCGTGCTTCCGACAGTGTTTTTTATGCCATCCCGTTTGTACAAGATGGTGAAGAGTTGTATTATAATGCGGATGGAAATAGTCTGGAAGGGGCTTTTCTGAAAGCACCGTTGGATTTTTATCGTATTTCATCAAGATTTACGAATAGTCGTTTTCATCCGGTTTTGAAGCGTTATCGGGCGCATCATGGTGTGGATTATGCAGCTCCTACAGGGACACCTGTATATGCAATAGGTAATGGTAAGGTAATTGCCAAGGGCTATCAGACTGGTGGAGGAGGTAATTTTGTGAAAATTAAGCATAACGGTGCGTATGTTACTTCGTATATGCATCTTTCTCGTTTTGCCAAAGGTTTGAAAGTGGGGAATTCTGTAAGTCAAAAGGAAGTTATAGGGTATGTGGGCTCTACGGGTTTGTCTACAGGGCCGCATCTTGATTTTCGTGTGTATGAAAATGGAAAACCTATAAATCCGCTTACGATTAAATCCCAACCTAAGAAACCAGTTAGTCCTGAGAATGCAGAAAAGTTTGCTGCTTTGCGTGATTCGCTTGTCGCTCGCCTTTCTGCATTGTAGGTCACTTGTGATTATTGCTTTTCGTAATATCGTACCCAGAATATCAAATTCTGTAATATCCCTAACAAAGCCTATTCTGGTAAAAACGTATCGAAACTGTCCTATTCGAACGCCAACGCGAAGTCTTAAATCTGTATCTGGACGGTTATCTTGGTAAGCTGATGGATCGGGCACTACTTGATTCTTTTCTTTCATAATCTTCTTCATTTTGCAAATCTATAAAATAAAAAATACGAGACTCAAACTTGAATCTCGTATTTTCCATTTACACAAAATATTTTATAGTGCCTTCTATTATGCAATATGTACTCTCCCAGAGGCTTACTAATTAGGTTTTATTTCGTCTAATTTTGTCTGTAGACTAGTTGGATTTGAGTGTTCAGTGATGTTGTTTGAATTATTACATCAATTTTCTTTGACAACTTTTATACTATTCAGGAACTTATTGAATGCCATATAATCCCCTTTAAACAGATTGATGTCTATTTCTCCTTGGTCATATCCACTAATGACTCCCTTCTCTGTCCGTTGCCATATGTGCCAATCAAAATTTTCAGGTCCGTTTTCTGAGTAGCGTGCAATCCAAAAATTATATTTCTTAAACCGGGAGTCATTTAAATATTTGTTTCGTATGCTTTCGCGGGTATATATGATGGGACGGACACGGAGTTGCTTTTCGATAGATTCCAACCATGCCAAAGCCATTTCTTGTAGTTTGGATACGCCATATTTTTCTATTTCTGAAATTACCTCAATATCCAAAGCTGGCGGCATATCACCAGGATGCCATGTTACTACATCGGTAAAATTCTTCACTTGGTCCTCTACAGAACTTCCCAGACGGAAGAAGTGGTAGGCTCCGCGTACGATACCATGTCTTTCTGCTTCAATCATTCTCACATTAAAGGTATTATCCTGAACTGTAGCCCCTTCTGTAGCTTTTATATATACAAAGAATACTGGTTGCATGTATTCTCTATTTTCGGGATTACTGTAATACACATTACCATCCTTGTCACAATAAAGCGCCAATTTATCCCAATCAATGTCCGGCTGGTGATGAGACACGTCAATTCCATATACACTTCCACCAATGCGATAGTTAGCTCCGTTGTTATTTTGAAGGATACCGTCCGCATAGATTCCAAAATTCATGCTTCCGTCTATATTTACAGATCGCCCGATTCCATGTTTGCTGTTCTTCTTCCAGTTACCGATATAGGACTCCACAATTTCGTAATCATTCTTTCCTTGTTTCTTCTTGCCAGCAATGTATTCAGCCGAATAGTTGATGATTCCGAATCCATCATTGTTGAAATCCTTATCGAACTTTCCAGAATATACAGAAGATTTGCCAATCCGTTTTCCATAAGGCAAAACGTTTTCTTTCCAGTTACCTTCATAAACAGTTCCGTCTTTCATTGTCAATCGCCCAAATCCATGACGTTTTTTGGTCTTCGCTACGATAGTTCCTTCATAGACAGATCCATCTGGGAACTTCATATTTGTTGTATCAATTAGTTCACGTTCATTCGAATCTTTGATTACATTTCTACTGACATGCAGTCTGAAAGGTGACGGAGCAATCAGTCCCAACATAAAGGCAAAAACAGGAAGAACAATCTGCAAAATTACAGTCTTATTTTCTGCTAGGAAAACCGAAAATCCACTTCTTGATTTTTTGTTCATAGGTCATTTTTTATGTTTCAACATTACATTTACTGACATTTATGGGGCATCATACTTTTTGTAAGTATCTAATTCCAAGGTATCCCTCCTTTTAGACGAATGCCAGCGGGCATCTGTCTAAAAAAGAGTTCATAAATTAAAGGATTATCATTTGTATATATGACAAGAAAATTTATGTTATATTCTTCTATTTTTAGATTCTCTTTAGCAGTTAGCAGAAGTAAATCAATCTGTTATAGGTTATTTGGCATTTTAGGCAGTCCCTAATTAGTCGCATAGTATAAATTCTGCAATATGGTCCTTTCAGACTTATTCACTTCATATGCTATACCCAACTTCTCCACATAATCCAGCAATTCTTCTCTCTCCATCCATACATCCTTATCATGAAGATGTCTGTAATACTCCCTCTTCTTATTGTCAAGCATACTTACATCAAAAAAAATATGCCACAATCCTCACACCAATCACTTTCATCAAGTAATAACACCTTATATAAGATCCAAGATTGCTAATCTCATAATTGGTATTATAGTGACATACTGCTTCTATAATGTTGTCAAGTTCCACCTCATCGTTTTTACATTTTGATAAAGGCAACTCCAAAAGCAAGTCTGTCAGCATATCCACCCAATTGACCTGATTACCTTCTGGGAACAAGTAATTTTTCTCAGATTTATTTATTCCATACAGATTACACAGAACATCATCCACATGCATCAAACTAATAAACTTATTGCCGATTTTTAAATAATAACATACACTAAGACTCATAACTCTCTGCTTTTTTTTGTCTTTACAATCGTTAATCAAACTTCATTTATTAGTATTATCGCTGTATCAGCAGTAGTTTTCACATACCTGAAGTACACGGCAGAAGCCCTTCAATATAACATCCTTTTTATTCTTCTCCCTTGAAATAAGTCTCCTGAAGTCCAAGGTTACTAGACATTCTATTTGAAAATTTGGCAAAACAAATTTGAGTCATTTGACGATATCCGTCTTGTATATTCCGAATACCACGTATTTCATCTCCCGGCTCACCTGTTTCAGAGTAGGTATATTTCACATCTGAACCAGGTATTGAAAACAATACGTCAAATTTCACATCAATAGCTAGTATATAAGCCTTTGGCTTATTGTCCGATCTATATGTCCAAATGCTAGGCAATTTATTGTCACTATCCTCTGTCCTGTTTTTTATAGTATAATTGAATGTTAATAAGGGTGAAACATCATCGGCCACTTGAGGAGAAGTCACGATAGATACAAGATCTGATGAAAACATTCGGCTAAAGCTTTTTTCAACCCCTTCGGCAAGTATTTGCTTCAATTCGTTTTGATCTGCTGCTGTAAAATTTTCCTTTAATGATACAATATTTCCTTTCAATGGTAAAGCCTCTTTACTAGTAACAAGCTCAAGGATGAATCTCACATTTTCATCATATTCCTCATAATCTTTTAGATTGACGGTTGGATTGATATTTAAGCAAATCGTATTAATACGATGTTGTTTCATATGGCGAAGTACCTCTATCATATATCTCACAGCCTCGGGGGATTCTTTCGTTTTATCACGATTCTCATACTTCGCAATTTCTGCATCCCACAAAGCATTGTATCGATTGTCTACCTCTATGGCATATTTCCCTTTTGGATACTTCTTCAAATAAGCCACCATGGGCTTTACTGGATTTGCGGAAAGATTTATCTCCAAAAGCATCACATCCTCATAATGCCTGCCTTCAGGATATTCTTCATAATAATCTTGACAACGATACGGATTCTGAGCTTCTACTATGTCATTGTAAAATCTCAGTTCTTGAAAATAAGGAAGATTATAAATAATAATTGCAATAATTATGGTAGCAATGATTCCCCATAAAATACACTGTTTCTTAGCTTGTCTCTTTTTTTGTTCTGCTATGCGTTGTTGTTCTTCTACATAAAAATCTGTTCTCTCCAACAGATTATCAATACTTTCGTTTTTGCGCAATATAACGGTAACATCATACAATCCCTGTTGTTGATACTTATTGTCATCAAACTCGCTAATAGAGATGTGATTGGTCTCTTCATTTTGTTTTGCTTCACTCCATTTTCGCAACAATTCATTGATGACCTCTTTTTCTTTTCTTGTTGCTAAATTAAATACCTTTATATATAGAGTCTGTAAAGTTTGATTTTCCCCCTTATCTAAGGTGATGCCTTTCATACTTGCCAGATTTAGGAGTAAACCCAACAATCTGCCATACCAACGGGAAGATGAAAAATTCTGTTCCATGATATGTTAATTTTAAATTACTAATATAAGCCTATTTAGGACAATTTACTTCGTAATTCCAATTAGACATAGTTATATCAGAAGTTCTGATAACAACGGTTATAACCCCTTGAGTAAAATGAAACTTACGAATAAATATACCACTAATATATTCATTGGGACCAACAAGAATTCTACCAGATGTATCTGGACCGTCATGAATGGTCAAATAATCTCCGTTACGCATAAAATCACCTGAAATTGAGGCAGTACCTTCTTCTACTCCCATTCCAAATGAACGTTGATGAAGTGCTTCGTTTGTTTTCATAGGTATATTTTCTCCTCCATTACAAGGAGGCAAATCCAATTTCAGCGGTATATCTCTCCGCTCTTGGTTTACCCGCAGATATTCCCAATTTTTGTTTTGTATTTTGGTGCTATTCGTTTTATAACCTTTTCTGGAAGTAACAATCGACAAATATTCATATTTACGCATTGTAACAGAAAATTCCCCATTTTCACTGTTAGTAGGTGTAAGCGAACCACTTTCCGAGCCGGTTATCGCTAACGTACATTTAGGAAGCAATACATTGGGTTTTTCCTCTCTGACTGTTCTGAACTTCAACGTTTCCAAAATGGGTTGCATCTTGATTTTCTTTTCTTCTTCTTTAATATCTTTATATTTAGGATAAATAGAAATTTTCTTCTTATAAGAAGGAGCTTTGGTTGAAATAATTTCCACCTTTGCGTCTTCTTTCGCCCATACAGGGAATACTCCATTACTATTACTCATTTCCGTGGTTTCCGTTACTGTTCCGTCATGGTCGGTTACCTTAATTACATTCGTCACTCCTGGTATAGGCTTACCTGTTATACTGTCAATATTGACAAATTCTTTCAAATAAGGTTCAGGCTCCAGCCAAATGGTCCGTATGCTGTCATTCTGCTTATTGAAAATCTCTACTGTCCAAGGAGCACCCTCTAACTGTCCATTCTTATAATGTAGCTTACTGGCAGTTATAGCTATGGTAGAAAGGATGAAGGCCTTATCATATATGGCAAGTCCTTGTCCGTCAATGCTGGTTCTTACTTCACGGTTTTCCATATGTCTACTCTTACCCGGATGTGTCAGCGATACTTTACATAGAGCGTCAGGAATAGGCTGCTTTGTCTCCTTGTTCTTTACAAAGAAAGTAAAACGTTCCTTAATCGGCCTGAGTCGTAGTGCCGTACTGTCATTAGCGTTCAACAGACTTAGACAAGGTATGTCCACATGCATTGTGTCCGCATAACCATAACAAATTCCTTTAAGTTCTGTCATAACCGAACAATAACGCATTTGTGGTAAAGTTGCTATACCTGCTGCATCCACATGTGTCGAGTCTGTCTTTTCTTTTCCCAATTCTGCATATTTATAAATCAAGATAGCATCGGGAAGTATATCTCCAGTCTCCTTATCCAAAAGTTTGACATGCAAATCTTCACGGCGTGGTTCCATGTCTAATGTCACATGCCAACGATAATGGAAGTTTCGTCTTTCGTCAAGAGTAGCATGACAGTCATCGATTGCCGTAAATGAAGCTTTCTGCAAACAATAGAATACATAACTGAACACACTGCACGGCAAATCCTTAAATACAGTTTTCCCCAACGAATCTGTACGCTGTGTCAGCCGAATGGAATCTGATGCAAAGAATTTTCCATCATTCCATAAGAAATGCGATTGATATTCCATTGTGACCGGTATATTTTCTACCGGAAGTTCACCTATCGGTTCTACGCAACTTACCGTAATGTCCTTACTGCATTTAATAAAAAGGAGTAAAGGTAACAGCAAGAACAGCAACCACCAAGGACGGTGTATGTGGCATAACTGCAAAGAGTACTGATTTTGCTCTTCTTTATATTTCAGTTTTTTGTCAATCCGTATGGATTGAAGATTATTATTTTTTGCCATATTTCTTTTTGCTTTTTACATCATGCAAGTCATGTATTTGCTGATATTCGGAAGATATAGTAAATTTGATTTTGAATTTTTCTTTTTTTGTAAACCATTCTTGAGGCACGCGGCAAATCCCGTTGGCATCTGTCTTTAAAGAAACCTCACCTTTCTTTTTGGTGACAAGGATAAAATCCAATTCAACTAATGGATAGCCTCCATAATCCAACAGTTCAAGTTCAACAAACAGTGGAGTGGTGTCCTGTTCCTTTTCCGTATTCTCTTCCTCCGGTTCTGTTTCTACTGGTGAATCAGGCTTGGGTTGATCCGGCTCTTCCGGTTTCTCGGTCTGGAAAAAGAATCTAAATGCCAGCCGGTCTCCATCATTGTAAGGGACTTGTTCTTTTCGTTCAGATTGGCAAGTCACTTGACAGACAGGTTGAGGTTGCTCCAGTTCTCCGAATGGTGTACAAACTAACGGTATTCTTTGTGAAGCAGTTCCCGCTTCATCAGTCATGAGCTGATAATGCCTATCATTAAAAATGACTTCACACGCACAACCTTTTAATGACACATTATCTTTCTGTACAGTAATGTTAACGGAAGCATATTGTGTCACATCAAAGATATAGTCTTCTTTTCTGTGCTCTACTTTTAGGATAAACGTAGTGCCGGAAGGAATTTTTAAAACATATTCGTTTCCTACAGGCAATGGTTGTTTGGTATCAAACCATCCGTCTGCAGATGTCCTTCTATCAAAGTGGTCTAAATAAAAAAGAAAGTTCTCTAGAAGTTGGCCATCCCATTCGAAACCGATGCGGACATTTTGCAAAATCTCTTTTTTAATCCAGGTATTTAACTCTTTACAAGGTGTCTGATTCGGGTATCTATATCCCCATGCAACCAAGGAAATATCATAATCCGTCTCGTTTTTACGGAAATAAATAAAATCCTCCGAAGGGGTGGTCAAGGCAGCGTCCATCATCGGTGAAGTTTTATAAGCTGCTGTCAGTTGTTCTTTGCGTTGCTGATAGAGTTTGGCTATAATAGGTTTTTCTTCTTCCGATGCTTGTGGAAACGGCTTCCAGTCATTACCAGGCAACGGCCATTGCAAATAACCGGCACCCGCTTGAGGCATAGGCAATCCCAATCTTGCTTTTTCTGCCAAAGGTGCAAGTTGATTATAAACCGCCTTGACCGGCACGCGATTGTCAATCAATCGAACAATTTCATTCAGATATAGTTTTACATTCATCAGGCAGAAGTATTATAAATACACAAAAAAATAAGTATAGCCAACCAAATCACAAGACAAACAGGCACGATGATTTGAAACGAACGATGCCGTGTTTTATGCCTGAAAAGCGACATAGCCATACCGGCACCGTAAGCACCGCCGATGATAGCCAGAAACAACAAAACCCATTCGGGGATACGCCATCGGCTGTAACAGGCATGACGTTTGTCTATAGCATACAGCCCGAATGCCAATACATTGATAACAAACAGAAACGTATAAATAATAATCGCAGTAATACTCATATTCTATTATTTAAGGATTTCACCAAAAAGCATTTCACCGCAAAACCAAAAAGTCAGACACAACAGAGCAATCAACAGCAATGCTGACAAGATCTCCAACAAATACATCCACCAAGGCATCTTCCCCAGTACTTCAGGAGGGTCCATAGGGACTGATTGAAGATAAAACTCAAACAGATTTACACCTTCTTTTAGCGGTTCTTGCTGAACCAAGTCTTCTACTAATACTCTGCAAAGACTTCCTTTCTCATCCAATGGCAACTGTACCGTGGCACAACCATTCCCATCACAAACCATTTCCTGTTGCCTATTCATATACGACAATGTCACTTTTGTCCCTGCAGCAGGCATGCCGTCACGTATCACCTTGATTTTTACAGTAGTCTCTTCTATAGGTGGAGGAGTCGGAGATAAAACTTTTTCCAATTGGAAAACAAAGACATTGCCCGACTCCTTCAAAATTTCCTGCTGAGTGGAATCGTCAATAGACACCTTGCACAAGCTTTCACCCTCAAAAGGTAATCTTGTTTGAACATTTCCATTTTCGTTACACACTAATTCCAACTGTTTATCTCTGTACGATAAGGTCACTTTCGCTCCATCGTAAGGTTTACCGTTAAGAATGGCTTTGATTGCCACCGTAATATCTTGGGGTTCCGGAGAAGGTGGTGGAGGCGGAGTTTTCAGTTGGAAAACAAAAACATTGTCTGTTTCTTTCAATATTTTCTGCTGAACAGCATCTTTTATGGATACTCTACAAAAACTTCCGTCTTTGTCCAGCGGCAACTTAGTAATTACACATCCGCTGTTATCACAAGTGAGTGGAATAGACTGTCCCATATACGACAATTCGACCTCTGCCCCTGCATAAGGAACACCATCAAGTGAAGCACGTATTTCCACTGCCGCATATTTGGTCAAGTCTATAACAATATTTCCTTCCCCCTGTGTCACTGTAATATGTCGTCTTTCGTTCTCTACGCTCACATCGAATTGGTACCCGATAGGTAAATCACCTACATCCAATACTCCTTGGTCGTTTACAATACGGCCAAAACCATTAAGGCGCAACATTTGGTTAGACATGGGTTTTCCGTTATAGACCAATGAAATGAATATATGTTCTGTCGGTGTTTTAGGGCGGATAACCCCTGTCATACTATTACCTATAATTTCAGGGAAACGGTATCCCCAAGCGGTTAACTTTATCATCAGGTTACCATTACCATCCGGTTTATAATAGACATACTCATCACTTGGTACGGAAAGTATTGCTTGCGCCATTTCTTGATTGCCTCCAAACTGTGCGCATACATTTTGCTGAAGAGCTGATAGTTCTTTCCGTACCAATTGTTCTGTCAGTGGGTCACCGTTAGATAAAGCAATCCAACCATCCCCGGGTAATGTCCATTGTAAATAATTACTTCCAGGAGTACGTTCGGCAAACAATAGCCGTTCCTTTTCACCCAATTGTTTTTGCAAAGCGATGAATACTTGATCGTAGTTCTTGTCTTTGATCAAACAATAGGCTCCTTCCTTTATTTTTACATTCATGGCTTATATCGTTTTAGTAATTCTTTTTTTTCATGAATCGATCATGTATAATCTCATGTTTAACCTGAATAATTTCCTCAAAAGATGAAAACGGCCATTTTTTATCCATAAAATGTCGAAGTTTCTTTCTCTCATTAGGTGACAAATCTTTTGATGGCAAATTTCTTCTATTGGTTAATATCATCTCAATAGCCCCACGTTCTTCAGCAGTAAGATATTCATGCCACCCGGGATGCTCGCGACACATCACCAAGTCTTTTCTATTAACCAATTGCAAAATTTCCTCTCTCGCTTTCTTCCTATTTTTCAGCTCTTTAGCTCCTTTCGATAATTTTGTATTTATCGGCTTGGAATCCACACGTGAATTCATATCCGTAGGAAGAAAATTCTCTTCTTTTTGCTTAAAAGGAACAGATTTTACAGAATCCGTTACAACAAGTCTCGAATCGGTAGAATCTTTGTCATACAGTTTGTAAATACCCCCTAAACCTGCGGCAATAGCAATCAACAAAAAGGTGTATACGATTTTCTTCCCTTTGTTACGTTTTTTATCAGTTTGTTCAGCTTCTATTGCTTCACCGACAGGTAGTTCAACCTTGGGTTTAACAGGTTCTTTAGGCAAAGCAGACTCCAATTGAGCAATCTTTTGAGGTTTGGCTTTAATCGGCAAAAAGATAGTAGTTGCACAATGTAATCCAATCTCCAAACGACTGACATTCGCCAGTTGCGGATACAGGCTGAACATCAATAAGGCTTTCATCTGCAGTCGCGAGTCCGCGCAAAACGATGCGGGTTGTTGTCCGTACATGACCGGAAGATGTATTTCCGGCATGCGTTCTTCTAACACGCATCGTGCCAATCGTTCTTCAATCAATGCATTCTGATTGCCTTGGCTTTCCAAAATTTTCCATAACTCCAGCAACAGGCTATACGGATTATCATCGGCAGAAAGCTGCATATCGGCAGGTACTAACAAGCAAATCTGTCTGTAGGTCGTATCTTCTCGTGTTACCTGATAAGCATACAGTGTATAGTCGTACCGATGTACTAAAATCCACGTTTCCGGTTCATCTACAAGCGAAGGCACGATAGGCCAGAACGTTGCCAGTACTGTCCCGACCGATACCCAAGGATACTCATCCAAAGATACTCCACTTGTTCCCTTATATATGCGCAATGCCAAATGTTTCATTGTTGGCTGTATCATGTTTGTGGTTATTGAGGTAATGCAATGTTCAGAATAGCTTCACCTACTTCATTCGGTTTTGTAGCATCCTTCTTTAATAGCCCATAATAGTTATCGTATTGTATCGCTAACCAAGGAATCATTTTGATAGCTGAAATATATTCAGACTCCTTTTCCTGCTTGTCCAATGTAGCTTTCGCTAATGGCCATGCACCTGCAGGCGATTGGCCGTTCACCGCTTCATTTACAGCCTTGATTACATCCTGAAAGATTTCTATGGTGATGGCATAATTATCCAATTGCCAACAAAGGTTCGCCACATCCTCCCGATTACTACCTTCCGGCATATTGTCACGAAGTGTACGCATCAGCTCGACCAAAGAAGTTACTTCTGCTGCATGGTATTCCGAATTGATTGCATTTTTCCCTTGTTGGTATAAACGGGCATTGGCTACGAAGGAAGTCAGTTTGTTTTTCGCTTCCGCAACTTTCGCATCCATTGGGGCATATTGCTCATATTGTGCATAGTCTCTTTCCAATGCTGTCATATCGATAGCGGCGTATGGCTTGTTCAACCATTTCTCATCCACCGATTCTGCTAATTGCGCCAACCATTTCACACGGAATTCCTTCAAACCATTCAGTTCTTCCTGAAGGGATACGATGGTCAACGAATCTTCCCGGTGTCGGTCGATAAATGCATCTGTTTGTTGTTGATGCTCTTGCTGCATCTTCTCAAGTGCCGTTTCCATTTGCTGGGACAATGCTAACGAATCCTTTTGCAATTGTTTGATTTGCTTCTTATAAATCGTAGCTTTCCCTTCTTTCCTTTCAGCCTGCAAAGCAGAATCAAGCTGTTCGTTCTCCGTTTCCAGTTTTTCCAATAGAAGATTCAGTTTTTCGATGGTTTTGGTCCTATCCTCCAACTCTTCTGTTAAAGACTGAATGGCTTTCTCCTGTTTTTGAGGATCTACCGTCTCTTCATTTTGGGCATACAGGTTGCTTAAACACAACACCATACCTATCCCCAATATTATTATCCGTTTCATTGCTGTATCATTTGTTCGTTAGTTTTCAGTTTATCTCTATAATTTACAATAAACGTAGCCAACTTCTCCACTCCGTAATTGCTTTCCTGATTAATGAACGTTTTGTATATCCCATTAAGTGTTTCCGCATTCTCCTGACTCAATGAATCGGCTTCAAAGTGATTGATGATTTGCGTACACAAGTTTTCGTAAAAACGGCTACGCTGCACATTAGTTACCGATTTTAAATGGCTTTCACTCAATCCGCTTTGAAAGCCGGGGATATGCGTCATTTCTTCCGTATACAGTTTGTTACTCCGATAACTTCTTGCCGTACCAAGGATGTTGTTCTGATAGGCAGCAAAAGAGGTCCAGTTGGCATCTTCTGTATCAAACTGCGGTGAAATGTAATGAGGGCTCTTTACAAACCGGTCTATTTTCTCGTAAAGCGCATGGCGTTCTTCCACTTCCTTCACACGCGGGTCACTCTCTAATTTCTCACGTTCTTTCAGAAACTGTACACCGGCATATTGTTTTTGCAGCTTCGAGTCATCAAATAACGTGTCATGCAGGCAAGTCAGATAGCTTCCACAGGCTCTGTTGGCAGCCGATTCGCGCAAAGCATTGTTTACCGTATTATACCCTTCCCGCGAAAACATACCCATCGATTTACTTTGGTCAAGATCTGCACGTTGCACTGTATACAACTCTTCATCCCATTCGGTACAACGCCCCCATGCATCACGAATTTCGTCACACTTCGCACTGATATCAATCAAGTCTTCGTCTGCGAAATTATCGCTGTTACCTTCTGATGTGGTAATAGACTTCCAATTCAGCGCCATAAATAGTCCACCTGCAAAGACTAAGAATATAAGTAGTAATTTTAGTGCTTTCATTTATTTTCTTTTTTCTTTTTATTAGGATCATTACCCATAATCTCCCAAATATTTCTCTGAGCCGCTATTACTTCATCAAAAGATTGAAAATTTCCTTTATTCAATTTTTCAATTGCACTTTTGCTCTGTGGAGTTAATGGCTTATATTGCTCTGATTTCAAATCTAACACAGCTTCTATTGCACCACGTTCTTCCCCTGTTAGATAGTTATCCCACCCACTATGATTACGACAATCTTGTAATTTTTTAGCATTAACCAACGCTAAGATTTTCCTTCTTGCTTCCTTTCTAGCTTCATCATTAGTCCTCTGTCCTGTATTAGGAATTACACCTGTTGATAAATTATCCTGCTGAGCTGTCTCTGTTATTGTTTTAGCATCAATATCTGCCTCAGTAATACTCGTAGAATCTGAGAGTTCATCCTGTTGTTCATTTTCCGTCAAACTTTTAATATGATTTTTCAAAGGTGAATTCTCATCTATCATCTCTTTAGTTATAATCGAATCAGGATTAATTAGCAAGATTTTTTTTGCAATCTGAATAGAATCTTCATGTGTCAATTCTTGCTTTTGGCCTCCAACTATCCACCAAGTTGCTTCTACTATTCCTGCACCGATGCATATACCCATCAAACAGCCAACCACCAATAATATCCATCTTTTTTTCGTCTTATCAGAAAGCTTTGTATTAGAAGGTTGCAAATTCTCCAAGTCTTCTTCATGATCCTCTTCCATCTTTTGTCCCTTGTACGGCTGTGGGATATTAACAAGAGAATCATTCAAGCTATATTTTCTATTCGTAGGTTTAGAAAGATCATCAGAATAAGTCTTTCTCTGCGAAGTATCAATCGTAATGGTTACCATAACGTGTTTTCTTTCATCATCAACTTTTGATGCAACCTGGAATCCGAAAGTAACCATCTGTTCTGCTTGATAACTTACAACTTGATGAGCCCAAGAAGCTGGGATGAAGGTCTTTTTAGGATTAGAAGATGATAGAAAGAACTCAGGTGATTTTCCTCCAAAAGTAAGTTTTACTTCTTTGTGCAAAATCCAGTTAGCCATCTTTTTCTGCTCTTCTTCTGTTCCCCCTATAACTTCATATTCTAACAAATAAGTTAAACGCTTTTCATCTATTTTGCAAACAATCAGACTGCGCTTCTCATCCAATATCACAGAAGAGTTCTTCAATTCAAATTGATGTGTTGGTGCATCCAACAACTCTCCCAAACTAAAAGACATCTGCTCATATTTAACATCCTCTGTATCATGCAGAAATCTTGCCGTATTGAAGGAATCGCTTCGTCGGATCAGCTTTTGTTCGACTCGTTTACCATTTACTTCAATAGCATAAATCTGAGGACGCGGAATTTCAATATTTTCAAGTCCCCTTACTGACAATGTTTTCGAACCGTCAACCCCGATTTCTATTTCTTTGAATTGCGCAAATTCTGGATATTGACTGTCACGGAATAAATCTTCCAGCTTTTCTTGCGGAACACAAAGTTTACCCGACCTGCTATTAGAGTCGGAACTCATCAGAATATACTCAGACAATCGTTCTTCTAACGGATATTGTTCCAAAATGGCATCAAAATCAGCTGGATTTACATCCTTATTAAGGAAGTTTTCATATCCCTTATTGTCAAGCCTCATATATTCGCTTCTAAACTTATCATACGCCTCCCTCAATAACGAATAGGGACTTTTACCATCAGCTAATTGTACATCTTTTTTGATAGTCAATGCGATGCTCAACAAGCCCGATGTATCCGAATCATAAGCCTTTACATAGCTGTCTATCAATTGGTAAAGTATATATTCATTTGTATGTGTGATGATATATGCAGGTCTCTCCAGAACCAATGAGACCCTATCCATCTTTTTTATATCGCAGGCTAAAATACCTGAAATGACCAATGGGGTGAAACCACTTTGACGCATTTTCGTTCCACCTATACATAAACCTATTTTCTGTTTCTGAATGGTATCCATAATATTCTGTCTTTATTGTTTTTTAGTCTCCAATAGCTTGCATTAATTTGTCCCACCAAGATACCTCATTTGTACCTCCTGTAATAGCACGAATAGTATCAACTATTTCTAAGGTTTCCGTTTTATCGAAATCAAAAATATCACCTAAATAAAAACGTCCTAAAGAGAAAGTGAACACATGAGGTCGGTAATTAGTGGAATAATTAATTCGCTTGGATTGTTGGCAATAATTAATCAGCTTCTGTACTGGTGCACTATATTGGTTAAGTAGTATTTCTCGAGCTTTTTCAAGACGTTCTTTCCTTTCTCCTAACATATCCGCTTTGGTGACAATGAAATGAATAGCATCTACATGGCTCATAATATCTTGGTTTTCAGCCAAACTAAACAATGAAGCGAATTGATTTATGACTGTTTTCTGATTGACATATGTATTATAAAGCTCTTGTCCTACCACATTGCCTTCTTCATCTGTTTTATATACCATATGGTTAAATTTTACCACTATGTAGTAGGGTCTATTACTATAAAAACACTTTCCGATTTTTTTTACGCAATAGGTTAGTAGCTCCTGTTCCCATATATGCCAAAGAAACTTTTTCATTACCGGCTATATGAATGGCAAACTCCTCTCCGGA
>ENA-UOJO01003067-UOJO01003067.1-human-gut-metagenome-genome-assembly--contig:-P57-NODE-3067-length-16305-cov-24.662954_pt1 | contig 16305 bp, 12 predicted proteins | sample MGYA00242351_ERZ723898 | MGnify/ENA metagenome assembly ERZ723898 | reverse complement strand
CCACCGTATCCCCCTGCGTGATGGCACCCGAGAGGGGCAGGTTGACCAGAATGGCTCCAAAGCCCATGGGCAGCAGCAGGCTCGGCTCCATCTTTTTGACGATGGCAAGGTAGATGAGCAGGGCACCGATGCCCCACATCACCACCATCTGCCAGGTCAGATTCCCAAAATTGGAAAAGAGACTGGCGAATGTGTTCAGAAGATCCATATTTATTTTTCCTCCTTGTGTTCCGGTGCCGGGCAAGAAAAAAGAGACCCCTGCCACAGCACTCTGTCTGTGACAAAAGTCTCAAGCCAACACATGACATCGGGCATTTCTGCCGTGATGACGCTGCCATGCAGCACCCCGCAGGCCCTGCGGGATGCCCTTTACTCCCTTTTATCGATTCTAATTAAATCAGAATGCAGTCCCCTCTGTCAAGGGGTTCCTGCATTTCTTTGCCAAACTTTGCTTCAGCGCTCAAACGTTGTGCTGAGGGTGGTCTCCCAGGTCTGGCCGGGCGCAAGGCAGGCGGCAGCGGCGCGCTGGCTCCACTCCTGGGTATCGGTCTGGGCACCGGGCAGGGAGTGCCACGGCTCAATGCAGACAAAGCGCACAGGCTTTGCCGGAGCCGACCAGATGAGGGTGTAGGGGTAGCCCTCCACATTGCAGACGATCCCCTTGCCGGTGTCCTTCTCGTAGATGCCCAGTGTGCGGCTGCGCAGACCGGCCATGCAGAAGCTGTCGTTCTCAAACAGATCGTCTGTCAGGGGGATGCTCTGCTCATTCTTCCACCGGTAACCGCACTTGCCGGTCAGCAGACCGTTGGGATAAGCGTCCAGGATCATCGGGCTTTCCGGCTGGTCGAAGCGGAACTCGTAATCGGTGGTGGTGTGCTTGTCATCAAAGGGGATGCGGAACGCCGGGTGGTAGCCGATGCCGAACTGCAGCTCCTCGGCGGCATCGGCGGGGTTGGTGACGGTCAGGGTGTGGTGCACCGTCCTGCCCTCCAGCCGGAAGGTGCTGGTCAGGACAAAATCAAACGGGAAGCGCTCTGCCTTGCTCTTTTCATCCGAGCGCAGCTCCAGCCGGATGGTGTCACCCTCGGCGCAGAGCAGGGTGTGCTCCACGTCCCGGGCAAAGCCGTGCTGCCCGCCGGGGTAGGTCTTGCCCTTGTGGGTAAAGGCCCCGCCGGTCAGCTTGCCCGTCCAGGGGAAAAGGATGGGGGCGTGGCGCTTCCAGACAGCCGGGTCGGCCTGCCAGAGCATCTCCTGCCCGGCGGCATTTTTCAGGCTGACTGCTTCGGCACCATGGGTATCCACGGTCAGGGTCAGGAATTCGTTGTGAATGGTTGCCTGCATGATTCATCTCTCCTTTTTATCTGTTGACGATGTGCTCGCCGTTTCCTTCCAGCCAGGTGCGCAGGTTCCGGGTGGTAATGTCCATCAGGTTCTGCAAAGCCTCCCGGGTCGTCCACGCAATGTGCGGTGTGAGGATAGCGTGGGGTTCTGCCCGCAGGGGGCTTTCCTGAGGCAGAGGCTCGGTGACAAAGGCATCGGCCCCGTAAAAGCCCAGCTGACCGCTGTGGAGGGCCGCTGCCACGGCCTCCTCATCCACCAGCGCGCCCCGGGCCGTGTTGAGCAGAATGGCCCCGGGCTTTATCTTCGCCAGCGCCTCCGCGTTGACAAGGCCCCGGGTCTGGGGCGTGGCCGGGCAGTGCAGGCTGAGGATATCGCACCGCCTCAGCAGGGTATCATAATCCACGAACTCCACACCGTCAGCGGCGTATTCAGGCCGGACGGTGCGGGTGCAGACCAGCACCTCCATGCCAAAGGCTCTGGCAATGCGGGCCGACTGCCGCCCGATGCTGCCATAGCCGTAAACGCCATAGGTCTTGCCGTAGAGCTCCATCTGGGGCAGCAGGCCGATGCTCTCCGGGATATCCAGCTGCCAGCATCCCTGCTTGACGGCACGGTTGTAGCGCTCCGCGCACTGGCAGATGGCCAGCAGCAGGCTGAAGGTCATCTGGGCCACGCTGTAAGTAGAATAGCCCGGCACATTGGCCACTGCAACGCCGTGGCGGCGGCAGGCTTCCAGATCCAGGTTGTCGGTGCCCGTGGCGATGATGCCCACCCATTTCAGGTTCGGGCACTGCTGTAAGATCTCCTCATCCATGCGGCACTTGTTCAGCAGAACGATGTCCGCATCTCCAATGCGGGGGGCGATCTCCTCGTAGGCCGTGCGGACATAGCTGGTGGTATCGGGCACCAGCGCCTTTACCCCCGACCAGTCGAGGTCGCCTTCCTCCATGACATAGCTTTCCAGAATGACAGCTTTCATCTCAGTCCTCCAACAAAACGTCCTCGCTCAGCACCTGACCGATGGGCTTGGCAATGCACAAGTCGGCCTGCGCATCGGCCCCGGTGGGCTGCATGTTGATGACCACCAGATGGCGGCCACGGAAGTACCGGATAAGCCCCGCCGCCGGGTAGACCACCAGACTGGTGCCGCCGATGATGAGAGTATCCGCCTTGCGGATGGCAGACACGGCCCCGGAGAGCACTTCCTCGTCCAGCCCTTCCTCATACAGAACGACATCCGGCTTGACGATGCCGCCGCACTTGGGGCAGCGGGGCACGCCGGTACTGTTGGCAATGAAGTCCACATCGTAGAACGCGCCGCACTTCACGCAGTAGTTGCGCAGGGTGCTGCCGTGGAGCTCGTAAACGGTCTTGGACCCCGCCGCCTGATGCAGGCCGTCGATGTTCTGGGTGACGATGGCCTTCAGCCTGCCCTCCCGCTCCAGCTTTGCCAGCCGCAGGTGGGCAGCGTTGGGCTTTGCCCCCTTCACAATAAGCTTATCCCGGTAGAACCGGTAGAACTCCTCGGGGTTCTCCTCCCAGAAGGTGTGGCTCAGGATGGTCTCGGGCGGGTAATCGTACTTCTGGTGGTACAGGCCGTCCACGCTGCGGAAATCGGGGATGCCGCTTTCGGTGGAGACCCCCGCGCCGCCAAAAAAGACGATGCGGTCGCTCTCGGCAATGATTTTTTCCAGTGCAGGAACCATAAAAGAAACGCTTCCTTTCCGGCAGATCGTTGTGTTTTGGATAGCTCCAGTATAACACAAATCCAGAGGAAAGGAAGCGTTTCTTTTTTTGATGGGATCGTCCCCTTGCTCAGCGCCCGTTTTCGGCAAACAGGGTCCCCAGCGCATCCAGCAGATCATGCGGGAGCATCCCGGTTTCCCCGTGCAGGGCGGCGGCACGGTCGGCAGCTGCACCATGGAGATAAACGGCACAGGCAGCGGCCTCAAAGGCAGGCAGGCCGCAGGCCAGCAGGGCGCTGGTCATGCCCGCCAGCACATCCCCGCTGCCGCCCCGGGAAAGCCCCGGGTTGCCGGTGGGATTGACCGCACAGCGGCCATCCGGCCCTGCAATGACGGTGTGCGCCCCCTTCAGCACCACCACAGCATTCCATGCTTTCGCATAGCGCAGCGCCGTGCCTTCCCGGTCCGCATTGATCTCTGCCGCAGAGCGCCCGGTCAGCCGGGCCATCTCGCCGGGGTGGGGCGTTAAAATCAGTTCTCCTTGAGGATGAAGCATTTTTCCCGTTTGGAGCAGGTCAGCGGCGGCGTTCAGGCCATCCGCATCCAGCACTGCACTGCCGGAAAAGCCGGGCAGGAGCGTTTTTATCAGCGCCCGGGTCTCGGCGGCACGGGCCGCGCTCTGGGCCGTATAGCCCAGCCCGGGGCCCGCCAGCAGGACAGAGGCCTTCTGCCGCCGGATGCGGTCGATATTCTGGGGCGAGATGCCGCCCTCGGCCCCCGCTTCGCAGGGGCAGAGGCAGCACTCGGGCAGGCGGGCGGCCACCGCCGCCAGCACCGGCTCCACACTTGCCAGCGTAACGATGCCGGCCCCGGTGCGCAGGGCACCTTCCACGGCCAGCGCCGCCGCGCCCCGGTAGGACGCACTGCCCGCCACCGCCAGCACGGAGCCAAAGGTTCCTTTATGCGCGTCCCGGGGGCGGGGCTGGATCTTTTGCCAAACAAAATCAGAAGTTGTTTCGAACATAGGCGGCTCCTTTCGGGTGAGATTTCGCCCTCTCAGTCAAAGCCTTACGGCTTTGCCAGCTCCCCCAAAGGGGGAGCCTATTGCGGGTCTTGGATAAAGGCAGCATTGCCTCTCCCTTTGGGAGAGGTGGCAGCGCGTAAGCGCTGACGGAGAGGGCGAGGATGTTACCCTTCCCCCTGCAAATACCTCCGGATCTCTTTCTCCGCCTCCTGCACCTCTTCGTGGAACATGCGGGCAGAGACACGGAGGGCACCATGGCCCAGAATGATGACCTGTTCCATGCCATCGGAGGTGGCCACGCGGACGCGGCGGCCCTTGCCGATCTCATGGGTGACACGCTCGATGAACATATCGGCGGTCTCGGCTTCCCGGGTGTAGACCACATGGATATTGTGGTACTGCTCTATGCTGCCGGGGCTGCCCGGCACACGGTAGGCATCAAACACAAGGATGAGCACGCACTTCTTAAAGCCCTGATAGTTGCAGAGGATGTCCATCAGCCTGTGGCGGGCTGCTTCCAGGCTCTCTTTGGAGAGTGCGTTCAGCTCGTCCCATGCAAAGATGATGTTGTAGCCGTCCACCAGCAGGTATTCGGGCTGGATCTCCCACTGCTCGGCGTTGAAATCGGGGCGTTCCCGCTTCTGGGTGGGGCGGAATGCCGCCAGCGGGTCCCGCTTGATGGGCCCATAGGTCTGTTCAAAGATCTTCAGCAGCTCAGCATCCTCTTCCAAAGTAGCACGGTAGACGGCCATCCGGCGGGGACGGGCCTGCACCGCTTCCTCGGTCTTTGCAGTCTTACCCCAGCCGCTGTCTACATGCATGTGGCTGCGCACCTGCTCCCAAGGCACCACAAATCCGGCCCCGTGGGCGCAGAACACCGAATCCGCCGGGTTGTCGAGGTCGTGTTCCGGCTCATAGCCCGCAGCCTCGATGACCTCTGCTGCATTGTGGCAGGGACGGTAGCCGTCCAGCGTCAGGGTCAGGTGTCCCCTGCCCCGGGTGTAGCCCACCACCTCCATGGGGTAGCTGCGCATGGTGGAGGCCGGTGCCGTGCCGGTAAGCAGGGTGGTATCCCCGTCGGCTCCGGTCTCGGGCGGGTCAAAGCTGCCGCCCATGTTCTGGATATCGTTCATGGCGCGTCCCACGTTGTCAGAGGGCAGCTCCAGCCGGAAGGCATACCACGGCTCCAGCAGCTGGGTCTTGTGGATCTGGTCTGCCATCATCAGGCCCTGCCGGACGGCGCGGTAGGTCGCCTGCCGGAAGTCGCCGCCCTCGGTGTGCTTGAGGTGGGCGCGGCCCGCAATGAGGGTGATCTTCACATCGGTCAGGGGTGCCCCGATGAGCACGCCCAGATGCTGCTTTTCCTCAAGATGCGTCAGCACCAGCCGCTGCCAGTTCTTGTCCAGCACCTCTTCCCGGCAGTCGGCGGCAAACTGCATTCCACTGCCCCGGGGCAGCGGCTCCAGCTTAAGGTGGACTTCCGCATAATGGCGCAGGGGCTCGTAGTGGCCCACGCCCTCCATGGCTTCGGTGATGGTCTCCTTATACAGGATGCCGCCGGGGCCGAAGCTGACCTCCAGCCCGTACCGCTCGGCCAGCAGGCTTTTCAGCACCTCCAGCTGGATCTCGCCCATCAGCTGGACATGGATCTCGCCCAGGGTCTCGTTCCAGACCACATGGAGCTGGGGCTCTTCCTCTTCCAGCCGATGGAGCTTTCCCAGCGCGGCGTGCACGTCTGCGCCCTCGGGCAACAGCACCTGATAGCTCAGAACCGGCTCCAGCACCGGCAGGTCGCTGTCCCGTTCCGCCCCCAGACCCTCGCCCGGGTGGGCTTTGGTCAGGCCGGTAACGGCGCACACCTGGCCGGGGCCGATGCACTCCGCCAGCGTAAACTTTGCGCCGGAGTAGAGCCGCAGCTGGTTGGCCTTTTCGGCCCATGGCTCCCCGTCGGCTTCTCCGGTGAGCTGGGCTTTCACCTTGAGCGCACCGCCGGTCACCCGCAGCCAGGTCAGGCGGTTTCCCTGCTCATCCTGGCTCACCTTGAACACCTTGGCCCCGAAGGCTTCCAGCGCAGGGGCCGGGCGGGTATAGCGGTCCAGGCCCTCCACCAGCGCGTCCACCCCCTGCAGCTTCAGGGCTGAGCCAAACCAGCAGGGAAACACATGCCGCCGGGCAATGGCGGGGATGAGGTCGGTATCGGTCAGGCTTCCCCGGTCCAGCATCGTCTCCATCAGCCGCTCATCGCAGAGAGCCAGTGCCTCGTCCCGGTCGGCCTGCTCTGCCCCAAAATCCACAAAGCCATCCCCCAGCCGACGGTTCAGCTGGGTCAGAAGCGCTTCCCTGCCCGGGCCGGGCAGGTCCATCTTGTTCACGAACACAAAGGTGGGGATGCGGTACCGCCGCAGCAGCCGCCAGAGCGTCTCGGTATGGCTCTGCACGCCGTCGGTGCCGCTGATAACCAGCACCGCATAATCCAGCACCTGCAGTGTCCGCTCGGTCTCCGTGGAAAAATCCACATGGCCCGGGGTGTCCAGCAGGGTAAAATCGGTATTGCCCGCCGTGAAGAGGGCCTGCTTGGAGAAAATGGTAATGCCGCGCGCCTTTTCCAGCGCGTCGGTGTCCAGAAAGGCATCCTTATGGTCCACCCGGCCCAGCTTGCGGATGGTGCCGGTGCCGTAGAGCAGGGCCTCGGAAAGGGTGGTCTTGCCGCTGTCCACATGGGCCAGAATGCCGATGACCAGCTGCTTGTGCTCTTGTTCCATGCCGCGGCCCCCTTACAGCACGCTGGCGATCAGCGCAGCAGCGACCAGCGGCAGGCCCAGCACCAGATTGGAGAGCAGGCTGCAATAGGTGCGTTCCTCGGGTTCCAGCTCCTCAAAGGAGACGATCTTCTCATCCGCATAGTCGATGATGGAGCGGGTGGAGTGGATCTTTTTCTGCCGCTTGCCCATCCCCTTGAATTCCTCCAGCAGATGGTGGATGGTCACGCCATCCAGCCGCAGGTAGTCCACCCAGGCCCAGATGAGCAGCATCACGCCGCACAGAAAGCCCGGGGCCTCCCAGATGGTAAACGTGCCATCGCTGACATAGCGCTGCCACAGCAGCATCAGCACGGCCACAATGGAGGTGCGGGTCACGGTCTTATATAAAATGGGGTGGAACATGTAGCGTTTGTACATCGAGGTCAGTTTCTTCATGGTGCGCTCCTTATTGATACAGATACACTTTATTGTATCATTTTTTTGTGAAAAAAGATAGCTTTTTTGTGCGCACGGCGTGAACAGTTTCTCTCTTTTGCCTGTTCTTCACAGATATACAGTTCTTTCCATTTTATAGTAATTTTTTCCACATTCTTTTCCCATGAAAGTGTTTGTCACCGTTTTGTTTCCAATTCTATGCTGTGGCGGATTGACTTCTTTCCAGTAAAGTGCTAAAATATACCGTGGTGTGACTTTTGTCTTTCCTGTGCACTTTTTGGAAAGGCAGACAGCCTCACTGTGTTTAGGAAAAGGAAAAACGCGCGGCTCTGTCCGCGCAAGATCTGGGAGGATCATCCAATGAGCTTCAATTTTGATCGCCGCACCTTCCTGAAGGGTGCAGGTGCTGTGGGTGCCGCCAGCCTGCTGGCAGCCTGCGGCGGAAAGTCCAACAACACCGGCAATGGTGCTGCCGCCAGCGGCGCTGCTGCCCCCAACTCCACCGGCGCTACCCCCCTGAAGGAGTTCATCTCCTTTGAGAGCGGCAACCGTGAGCTGGAAAGCTGGAACATGCTGTACACCCAGAAGGCTGAGGATGCCAACGTGGTCACCAACCTGTGGGACGGCCTGCTGAGCTTTGACCGCTACGGCAAGGTGGTGCCCGCCATCGCTTCCAGCTGGGAGCACAATGAGGATGCCACCGTCTGGACCTTCCACCTGCGGGACGACGTGGACTGGGTGGATTGCAACGGTGAGGTGAAGGCTCACCTGACCAGCAAGGACTTCCTGGTTGGTTTTGAATGGGTGATGAATGCCATTAAGAACGAAGCCAACAACACCTCCATGCCCAACGATACCATTGTGGGCGCTTACGAGTACTACGAGCTGACCAAGGAAGCCGGTGACGCTGCCGCTGACATGACCTACGAGGACATGCTGGCTGCCGGTGTGGGCATTGAGGCTCCGGATGATTACACTCTGGTGTTCACCTGCCCCAGCGCCTGCCCCTACTTTGATACCGTTGCCGCCTACAACAGCTTCTACCCCGTGGCTCCTGCTCTGATCGAGGAGCTGGGTGTCGATGGCTTCCGGAGCTGCGACAACACCACCATGTGGTACAACGGACCCTATGTGGTGGAGGAGTACATCCAGGGCAACACCAAGAGCTACATCCCCAACCCCAACTACTACGATGCTGCCAACGTCAGCCGCTTTGAGCGCTTCACCGTCACCATGATCAGCGACGGTTCCATCAGCCTGCAGCTGTATCAGAACCGCGAGCTGGACGAGGTGGACCTGGGCGAGAGCAACATCACCACCATTCAGTCCGATCCTTCCAACGAGTACAATCAGCAGCTGTGCGAGAAGCGTGCCAAGAAGTTCAGCTACTGCTTCATCTTCAACTACGACAAGAAAAACACCGACGGCACCCCCGATGAGAACTGGAACAAGGCCATTGCCAACAAGGCGTTCCGTCAGTGCTTCTCCAAGGGCATGGTGCTGAACAAGTTCTTCGCCCGTTACAACCCCATCAATCCCCTGAAGTGTGAGAACGATTTCTTCACCATGAAGGGCCTGTGTTACACCTCTGACGGCACCGACTACACCAACCTGGTGGCCAAGGAGATGGGTCTGGACGGCGAGGCTTACGATGGCAAGACCATGAAGCGCCTGCGCGCCAACAACGGCGACATCACCGAGCTGAAGAAGCAGGCCATGGAAGAGCTGAGCGCCATTGGTGTCACCTTCCCTGTTCACTGCTCCTACTATATTCTGGCTGGCTCCACCTCCGCTCTGGACAGCGCAACCGTGCTGAAGCAGTGCTTCACCGACAGCTTCGGCGATGACTTCATCGTGCTGGATATCAACACCTTCGTGTCCTCCACCATGAAGGAAGTCGTGGCGCCCAAGCTGCAGAGCTTCGTCCACATGGGCTGGGGCGCTGACTTCGGCGATCCCATCAACTTCCTGACCCAGATCATCGTTCACGACGACAATGCTTACTACAGCTGCAACATGACCAACATCGCAGGCATTGTGAACAATGGCCCCGCCAGCTACCAGACCGAGCTGGTTGCCGCCTACGAGAAGTTCACCGATCTGGTGAACGAAGGCCGTGCCATCGTTGACGACACCGATGCGCGCTACGCCGCATTTGCCAAGGCCGAGGCCTACTTCCTGGACGAGAACCTGATCTTCCCCACCGTCTACGATATCACCTGGTGCCTGACCCACGTCAACGAGTACAGCAAGATCAACGCTATGTATGGTCCCTGCAACTACAAGGCTGTGAACTGGGAGACCAGCGAGGAGGCTTACACCACCGAACAGTACGATGAGTTTGCTGCCGCATTCGATGCAGCCACGCAGGCCTGATCGAATTAACCCATAGCAAAAAGCAGAACCGGACGTTTTTGAAGCGTCCGGTTCTTTTTTGCTCCCTGACAGCACAAAACCCCGCCGCGCGGGAAAGCTCCCAGCGCAGCGGGGTCATTGTGTTAAAATACAGGAAAGCGGTTCAGCTTACAGCTGGCTTTCATACTCCTTGCGGTAGCCTTCCAGCTCACGCTGGTTGCCATACACAAAGTGGCCGTTTGCGATCTCTTCCCAGACCGGCTTATCCACGCTGTAATCGTGGATCGAGGGGTCATAGACCAGCAGCTTCTTGTGCTTTTCGAGGCTGGGGTCAGGGATGGGGACCGCGCTCAGCAGGGCTTTGGTGTAGGGATGCAGCGGATGGAGGAACAGCTCCTCCGCCTCAGCCAGCTCCACGATGCGGCCCTTGCTGATAACAGCGATACGATCCGAGATGAACCGGACCACCGACAGGTCATGTGCAATGAACAGGTAGGTCAGGCCACGGCTCTTCTTCATCTCGTTCAGCAGGTTCAGCACCTGTGCACGGATGGAGACATCCAGTGCAGAGATGGGCTCATCGGCCACGATAAACTCCGGCTCCATGACCAGAGCACGGGCAATGCCGATGCGCTGGCGCTGGCCGCCCGAGAACTCATGGGGGAAGCGGGAGGCAAACTCCGGCAGCAGGCCGACCTCATGCAGGGCGTTCATCACCTTTTCATGCAGGTCTTCCTGATCCTTGTAGAGATGATGGTTCAGCAGGCCCTCAGCAATGATATACTCCACCTTGGCGCGCTCGTTCAGCGAAGCCATGGGGTCCTGGAAGATCATCTGGATCTTGCGGATGACCTCTTTGTCCAGTTCCTTGGAGATCTTGCCGTTGATCTTCTGGCCCTTGAAGAAGATGTCGCCGCCGGAGGTCGGGTTGATGCGGCAGATGGCACGGCCAATGGTGGTCTTGCCGGAGCCGGACTCGCCGACCAGCGAGAAGGTCTCGCCCTTATAGATGTCAAAGTTGACATGATCGACAGCAACAAATTTCTTCTTACCGGAGCCAAAGGTGATCTGAAGGTCTTTCAGCTCAATCAGCTTTTCGCGTTCAGCCATTTAAGTTGGCACCTCCCATCTTTCCCATTTTCTCACGCAGGTTCTGGATGGAGTGCGGCCGCTCGATCTTGGGAGCGCGCGGGTCCAGATACCAGGTCTTTGCGGCGTGGGTCTCGGACACCTGGAAGAACGGAGGCTCTTGCACAAAGTCGATTGCCAGCGCATGCTTGTTGCGGGGCGCAAATGCGTCACCCTTGATCTCGTTGAACAGGTTCGGGGGAGTACCATCCACGCTGGGCAGGGCCTCACCCTTGGTGCCCAGCTGCGGCAGAGCCTGCAGCAGAGCCCAGGTGTAGGGGTGCCATGCGTCGTAGAAGATCTCCTCCACGGTGCCGTATTCCACGATCTGGCCGGCGTACATCACGGCCACACGGTCTGCCACGTTTGCCACAACACCCAGGTCATGGGTGATGTAGATAACGGACATGCCCAGCTCCTTCTGCAGGTCGCGGATCAGCTGCAGGATCTGTGCCTGAATGGTCACGTCCAGTGCAGTGGTGGGCTCGTCGCAGATCAGGATCTGCGGGCGGCAGGCCGCTGCAATGGCAATGACGACACGCTGACGCATACCGCCGGAGAACTCGTGGGGGTACTGCTCGTACCGACGCTCGGGGTCGGGGATACCCACCTTGCCCAGCATCTCGATGGCAGCCTTTTTGGCTTCCTCGCCCTTCAGACCCTGGTGATGCTCAATGCTCTCCTGGATCTGCTTGCCGATCTTCTTCAGCGGGTTCAGGCTGGTCATAGGATCCTGCATGACCATGGCGATCTTCTTGCCGCGGACACCCAGCCAATCCTTCTCAGTGAACTTGGTCATATCGCGGCCTTCGTACATGATGGAGCCGCCGGTGATCATACCGTTGGCATCCAGCATACCCACAAAGGTCTTGGTGAATACGGACTTGCCCGAACCGGACTCGCCCACGATGGCAAGGGTCTCGCCTTCGTACAGATCCAGCGAGCACTTGCGGATGGCGTTCAGCTTGCGGCCGCGCAGGCTGAAAGTGATCTCCACGTCTTTGGCAGAGATAATCGGTTGTCTATCCATTTACGTCTCTCTCCAATCTATCAAACGTGGTTGCGCGGATCAGCCGCATCCGACAAAGCGTTGCCCATGATATAGAAAGAAATGGAAATGATGGACACGATGGATGCAGGGAAAACCAGCAGGTACGGATAATCCAAGAAGAAGCCGCGCACCTTGCTCAGGATCAGGCCCAGAGAAGGCGTGTCGATGCCCAGGCCCAGGCCCAGGTAGGACAGCGTGGATTCCAGGTTGATGGTGCCCGGGATGGACAGTGCCATACGCAGGATGATAACGGAGACCAGATACGGCAGGATGTTCTTGGTCAGCACACGCCACAGCGGGGTGCCCAGGCAGCGGGACGCGAGGTTGTACTCGCGGTCACGGAACATGAACACCATGTTGCGGACACGGCGTGCCATAGAAAGCCAGTTGATGGCGATCATGGAGATGGCCATGATCCAGAAGCTCTGGCCCACCATCAGGGCGATCAGGGTCATATAAATGATATAGGGCACGTTGTCGATCAGGTTGTACAGCTCCGTAAAGAAGCGGTCCAGACTGCGCACATAGCCCCAGATCAGGCCGAAGATCACGCCCACGATGCTCTCGCCCACGGCGACCACCAGAGCCAGACGGATGGACACCTGGGTGGCGTACCACACCTGGCACCAGTAGTCACGGCCCAGGTTGTCGGTACCGAACCAGTACTCACTGTTGGGCCTGATGAAAGCCTTGCTGGAATCAGAGATCAGGCTGGTGTAGTGATACTTGCCGATGCCCAGCGCAATGAAGGAGAACACCGTCAGCGCCAGGAACAGGATCAGGCAGAAGACAGCCACCTTCTGCTTGAGGAAGTTCTGGATGACAGAACCCCAATAGGAATAGTTGGAGTAGCCGATGCGTTCAGCTTCTTCCGGGGAATAATCCACAAAGTAGAACAGTTCTTCGGGCTTCTTGCCCTCAAAATCCGATGCCTTAGCCATCAGCGAGCCTCCTCCTTTCCGGTCAGAGTAATACGGGGGTCAACCACCATCATCAGCACATCGCCCAGGAACACACCCACGATGCCCAGCACAGCGTAGAGGATGACCAGGGTCTGCACAACGTTCAGGTCATAGCGCTGGATGGCATCCGTCAGCAGGGGGCCCATGCCGGGAACGGAGAAGAACCGTTCCATCAGCAGGGAGCCGCCCACCGTCAGCAGGATGGACTGGGGGATATACTGCACCATGGGAACCATGGCGTTGCGCAGAACATGCTTAAACATGATCTCGCGGGAGCTCAGGCCCTTGACACGGGCCAGCTTGATATAGTCGCGGGTCAGCTCATCCACCATGTAGCGGCGGGTCCACAGGGCATAGCCTGCAATGGATGCCAGCGAAAGGCAGGTGATGGGCAGCACGCTGGAAGCACTCACATTGCGGGTGGAATACAGCGTGGGGAATCCCAGGTACTTGGAACCAAAGACCAGCACCAGAGAATACGACACCAGCGACGGGACCGCGTTGACGAACACGGTGTAGGCCGTGCCGATCCAGTCGAATACCTTGTCCTTGAATGCCGCCTGCAGGATGCCCATCAACACACCGACCACCAGAGAGATGCCGGAGGCGATGAGGCCCAGACGCATGGAGACACCAAACTTTTTACCAATGACCTTGACCACCGGGGCACCGTTCTGGATGCGGCGGGAAGTGCCGAAGTCCAGATGCAGCAGGTTGTTATAGAACTTGACCAGCTGGGTGGGGATGGGATCGGTCAGGCCAGCTGCTTCCAGAGCGGCGGTCTTCTGCTGATCGGTAAACTTCATGAGCTGTTCCTCAGTGAAGTAGTAGTCCGTCGGCAGGCAGCGCATCATCAGGAAAACTGCTGTTGCGATCAGAAAGATTGTGACAAGCGACTGGAGCAGCCGCTTAACCGTGTATTTTAACATGTTATCGAACCCTTAACTTTTATTCTTGCCCTTTCGGGCGGGGAAACGGGGAACTTAAGCCTTGGTAGCTGCGTCGAATGCAGCGGCGAACTCCTCGTACTGCTCGGTGGTGTAAGCCTCTTCGCTGGTCTCCCAGTTGACAGCCTTGTAGTTGCAGGGACCATACATCGCGTTGATCTTGCTGTACTCGTTGGCGTGGGTCAGAGTCCAGGAAACATCGAAGTTGCAGGGGCAGGCCAGAACGCTGTTCAGCATGCTGGCCTCAGCCTTTGCGAAGGCAGCGTAGCGGGCATCGGTATCATCAACGATGGCCTTTGCGGTGTTGACCAGATCGGTGAACTCCTCGTAGCAGGCCACCAGATCCTTCTGCCAGTCAGCGGGGCCGGCCTCGACGACCTTGGCGATGTTGGAGTAGTACCAGCTGTAGTAAGCGTTGTCGTCGTGCAGGATCTCCTGACCAACGAAGTTGACAGGATCGCCGTAGTCAGCGCCCCAGCCGTTGATGACGAAGCTCTGCAGCTGAGGATTACGGACTTCCTGGGTGATGGAGGAGACGTAGGTCTTGATGTCCAGCACGATGAAGTCATCGCCGAAGCTGTCGGTGAAGCACTGCTTCAGGACGGTTGCGCTGTCCAGAGCGGTGGAGTTGCCGGCGATGATGTGGTAAGCAGCGTGGACGGGGAAGGTGACGCCGATGGCGCTCAGCTCGTCCATGGCCTGCTTCTTCAGGTCAGCAATGTCGCCGTTGTTAGAACGCAGGCGGATCATGGTCTTGCCGTCGTAAGCCTCGCCGTCGAAGCCCATCTCCTTGGCCACCAGGGTGGTGTACTCCTGGCCCTGGGTGTTATAGCAGACACCCGGCATGGTGTAGTAGTCGTTCTCGCACTTCAGGGGGTTGATCTTGTTGGTACGGGCATAGTAGTTGGTCAGATTCAGGCCCTTGTAGAAGCACTGACGGAAGGCGGTGTTGGCGATGGCCTTGTTCCAGTTGTCGTCGGGGGTGCCGTCCTCGTTGTTCTTCTGGTAGTTGAAGTGCATCTGGTAGCTGAACTTCTTGGGACGCTTCTCACACAGCTGAGCATTGTACTCGCTGTTGGGATCGGCCTGGATGGTGGTCAGGGTGCTCTCGCCCACATCCATCTCGTCCAGCTCACGGTTCTGGTACAGCTGGAAGGTAACGGTGCCGTCGCTGATCATGGTAACGGTGAAGCGGTCGAAGCGGGACACATCGTTTGCACCATAGTAGTTGGGGTTGGGGATGTAGCTCTTGGTGTTCTGGCTGATGAACTCCTCCACCACATAGGGACCATTGTACCACATGTTGGTGTAATCGCAGGCACGGAAGCCCTCAACGCCCAGCTCGTTGATCAGATCCTCAGAGACGGGGTAGAAGCTGGTGTAGGCAGCAACGGTATCGAAGTAGGGGCAGGGATCCTTGCAGGTGAAGACCAGGGTGTAATCATCCGGAGCCTCAACGCCCACGCCTGCATCCAGCATATCCTGGTAGGTCAGGTCGGCAGCAGCATCGCCCATATCGCTGGTCTTCTGATAGTAATCAGCAGCACCGGTCAGGGTCTCGTTGGGCATGGAGGTGTTGTTGGCCTGGTTCTTGGCTGCGTTCAGCACCCACTCCAGACCCACGAGGAAGTCCTTGCTGGTCAGGTGAGCCTTGACCTCGCCGTTCACATCCACCCAGTCCACATCGTCGCGGAGGTTGAAGGTCCAAACGGAAGAGTCCTCATTGTGGCTCCACTCCTTGGCCACGGAAGGCACAGCCTTGCCGTAGCAGTCAAAGCTCAGCAGACCTTCCCACAGGTTGGTGGTGACATTCATGTCGGAAGCCATCTGGCTGTACAGCATGTTCCAGCTCTCCAGCTCACGGTTGGTGGCCTCCCAGGAAATGAACTCCTTCAGCGGAGCAGCGCCGGTGGTGTTGGGGGCGCTGGTTGCGCCGGAAGAAGCAGAAGCAGCGGTGGAGCTGCTGGAGCCGCCGCCGCAGGCTGCCAGGATGCCGGCGGCACCAACAACGCCGGAAGCCTTCAGAAAGCTGCGGCGGCTGATTGCATGAGACTCGTGATTGATGTTCATTGTGTTATCCTCCCTAAAATTTTTTCCGTGCTTCGGTGCATGGTGCAGGGCGCGTTGTCCTGCTTGTTTCCCACTCCTTTGCGGGAGCTTCGCATCTCCTGTACTGCTGAGGAATACAAAAGAGCGCAGATACAGACCCCTCTGTCTGTGCCTGTGCTCCTCCCGCAAAACCTTAACACGATGATTATTATACCATTAAAAGAATAAGCTGTCAATGGAGCATGGACAGGAACCTCTTCAAAAAAGAAAGACAGACTGTGAAAATTGATGAAATATATTTGTTTTTGTCTGACGAAGGATGCAAAAAGTTTAACACTGTTTTTGAAACACAAAACAACCGAAATTGTTCTTCACAAACGAACAGGTGCGAAACACTTTACATAATAAAAGAGCGGGAGCCATCCGCTTTGCGAACAGCTCCCGCCGGGGGAAAAGTGCTTAACTTAGAATGCGCTCAAAAACCGATCAGGCCTGGGTGGCTGCATCGAAAGCAGCGGCGAACTCCTCGTACTGCTCGGTGGTGTAAGCCTCTTCGCTGGTCTCCC
>ENA-UOJO01003064-UOJO01003064.1-human-gut-metagenome-genome-assembly--contig:-P57-NODE-3064-length-16309-cov-5.366310_pt1 | contig 16309 bp, 14 predicted proteins | sample MGYA00242351_ERZ723898 | MGnify/ENA metagenome assembly ERZ723898 | reverse complement strand
AAATGACATTTCAGCCAAAGAAAAGATCCAGAGCTAAAGTTCATGGATTCAGAGCTCGTATGAGCACAAAGGGTGGCCGTAAAGTATTAGCTGCCAGAAGATTAAAAGGAAGAAAACAGTTATCAGCCTAAGATATAAGACCGCAGTTATGTGGTCTTTTCTTCTATAATAAAAGAAGGGGGATTCGATGAAATACTCAGAGTCCTTAAAGAAAAACAGAGATTTTCAACAGGTTTACAAGCGTGGAACATCAAAAGCAAATCGGTATCTGGTGATGTACGTGCTGCCAAATCAGCACATGAAGAATCGTCTGGGAATATCAGTAAGCAAAAAAGTAGGGAATAGTGTGGTCCGCCACAGAATCACCAGACTGGTAAGGGAAAGCTATCGTTTAAATGAATCTTTATTTAAAAAGGATCTTGATATTGTAGTGATAGCCAGAAACTCCGCAAATGGTACCAACTATCATGAGATAGAGAAAGCATTTATGGATCTGGCGAGGAAGCATGGAATCGCAGGAGATGATGTAAATGAAGAAACTTCTTATTAAATTGATACGTCTCTATCAGAAATATATATCGCCGATGAAGAGAACAAAATGTCCTTATATTCCCACATGTTCTCAATATGGTTTGGAAGCAATCGAAAAATATGGTGCATTAAAGGGAGGATTACTGGCAGCTTGGCGAATTTTAAGATGTAATCCTTTTTCTCATGGAGGATATGATCCTGTACCATAAATGTATAGGTGGAGGTGGCTCCATCAGATTATCCAGGAGGAACTAGAAAATTGGAAAGTATGATTTTGGCTACTAAGAGTGGTACCCCGATCATTGGTCAGATTGCAGTAGTGATGGGATGGATCATGAATGCTATCTACAAGGTTCTGGATGCAGTTGGAATTCAGAACATCGGTCTTTGTATTATTATTTTCAGTATCCTGATTTACCTTTGTATGACTCCTCTGCAGATCAAACAGCAGAAATTCTCCAAGCTGAGTGCGATCATGCAGCCTGAGATCCAGAAGATCCAGAAGAAATACCAGGGTAAAAAAGATCAGGATTCCATGATGAAGATGCAGGAAGAACAGAAGGCTGTTTACGACAAGTATGGTGTATCTGCGACAGGAAGCTGTGTTCAGCTGGCAATCCAGATGCCGATCCTGTTTGCCCTGTATCAGGTAATCCAGAACATTCCGGCTTATGTTGGAAGTGTTTACAATGTATTTAACGGTGTCTGCACAAAAATCCTTGCAGTAGACGGATTTACAGATATCATTAATAAATTTATCACAGATAACAAGATGACACGAGTAAGACAGGTTACGGAAAATGCAGATTCTATCGTAGATTTCCTGTATGCGCTGTCTCCATCTCAGTGGGAATCCTTACAGAAGATCAGTCAGTTTTCTGGATTTTCTGATCAGATCAGCAAAACAGCTGGTGAGATTCAGAAAATGCAGACTTTTGGTGTACTGAACATTGCGGATCAGCCACTGAGCTATATTAAGACAGGATCTCTGATCCTTATCATTGCCGCACTTGCAATTCCGCTTTTATCATGGGCAACACAGATGCTCAACTTAAAGCTTATGCCGCAGGCCGCAACACAGAACGGAAACAATGATAACAATGCAATGGCAAGCTCCATGAAGACTATGAACACAGTTATGCCACTGATGTCCGCATTCTTCTGTTTCACATTCCCGGTAGGTCTTGGTATTTACTGGATTGCCAGTTCAGTCGTAAGAAGTATCCAGCAGCTTCTGATCAACCGTCATCTGGACAAGATGAACATTGATGATCTGGTAAATGAAAATATGAGAAAGATGGAAGCCAAGAGAGCAAAAGAAGGACTTCCGCCTCAGAAGATCACCAATCAGGCTCATCAGAGCGTCAAAAACATCAATAAAATTGACAAGGGCATGAGTGGTACAGATGAAAACAGCCGTGCGAAGAAGGTGGAAGATGCTTACGAAAAGGCTTCACACGCAAAAGCCGGAAGTATCACAGCCAAGGCAAATATGGTAAGAGATTTTGATGCACGTAATAAGAAGAAATAAATAAAAAACAGGGAAGGCGGGGTTTTATCATGGGTGAATATATGCAGTTTTCAGCCAAAACCAAGAATGAGGCAATTACCAAGGCATGTATTGAACTGGGTGTATCCAGTGATCAGCTTGATATTCAGGTAGTGAGTGAAGGAAGCTCCGGATTTTTTGGAATCGGAAGCAAACCGGCGATCATTAAAGCTTGCAAAAAGGAAGAAAGTTCTGAAGAAAAAGAAATCGAAAAGATCATAGATTCTGTTAAGATCGATGCACTTAAAGAAGAAACTGCGAAAGAGGTACAGAAACCAGCAGTGAAATCTGTTTCCAAAGCACCGGAAACCAAAAAAGAGACCTCTGCAGAAAAAGCAAAAGAAGAAAGACAGCCGAAACCGGTCAGGGAAAAACAGTTCAAAGAAAAAGTATCCAGAGAGAAACCAGTCAGAGAACAGAAGGAAAGACCTGCAAAAGAAAAACCGGTCAGAGCTGCAAAGGCAATAGAGATCATTACAGATCCGGAAGAAATCAAAGATATTGAAGAGAGAGCACTTGTATTCCTGAAAGATGTATTTGCTTCCATGGATCTCGGAGAAGTAACGATCACTTCCAAATACAACACAACAGACGGCTGTCTGGAAGTTGATTTCGAGGGCGAAGATATGGGTATCCTCATCGGTAAGAGAGGACAGACACTGGATTCCCTCCAGTATCTTACAAGCCTTGTTGTAAACAAAGGAAAATCCGATTACATCCGTGTAAAACTGGATACCGAAGATTACAGAAGACGCCGTAAAGAAACACTTGAAAATCTGGCAAGAGGAATTGCCTACAAAGTCAAAAAGACAAGAAAACCGGTAGTACTTGAGCCGATGAATCCTTATGAAAGAAGAATCATCCACTCAGCACTTCAGGGAAACAAATTTGTTGAGACAGTGAGTGAGGGAGAAGAACCTTACCGTCACGTAGTTGTAAAATTAAAAAGATACTAATATATGATTTTAAAAGATGTTATTCTAGGTGAAAGCGTGAATAACACGTGCTTGACGTGTGCTTTTTACCCTGAATAACATCTTTCTTTTTCAGGAGGAAATATGGACGCTACAATTGCAGCAATTTCTACAGCTATGAGTGCTTCGGGTATCGGCATCGTCCGCATCAGCGGAGAAAAAGCAATGGATGTGATTGCGAACATTTACCGTTCCAAAAACGGCAAAAAAGATATCCGTGAAGTGGGAAGCCATACGATACATTATGGCTTTATCTATGACGGGGAAGAAGTCGTAGATGAAGTATTAGTTATGATCATGAAAGGACCTCACACATATACAGGTGAGGACACTGTTGAAATAGATTGTCATGGCGGCGTATATGCCATGAAGAGAGTTCTCGAGACGGTACTGAAAAACGGTGCCATCATCGCAGAACCGGGAGAATTTACAAAAAGAGCATTCTTAAACGGAAGGCTGGATCTTTCGCAGGCGGAGGCAGTCATGGATGTTATTCAGGCCAAAAACTCAATGGCACTGAAAAGCTCTGTCGAGCAATTAAAGGGTTCTGTGCAGAAAGCAATCCGGGAGATCCGTGCAAGGCTGCTACATCAGATTGCTTATATTGAGACAGCACTTGACGATCCGGAGCATTTTGACCTTACCGGGTATCCACAGGAACTACTTGAAATTGTGGAAAAAGAGAGTGAAAATATAAGTGACCTGTTGAAAACTGCTGACGACGGAAGAATGATCCAGGAAGGAATCAAGACGGTCATTCTTGGAAAACCAAATGCGGGAAAATCATCGCTGCTTAATTTTCTTGTAGGGGAAGACCGTGCAATCGTTACAGAAATCGCAGGAACGACCAGAGATATTCTTGAGGAATATATTTCACTGAACGGTATTACACTTCGGATGATTGATACTGCAGGTATCCGTGAGACAGAAGACATTGTGGAAAAAATCGGTGTCGGCAGGGCAAAACAGATGGCTGAGGATGCGGATCTGATCCTTTATGTGGTGGATTCTTCACTTCCGCTTGATGAGAACGACAGAGAAATCATGGAACTTCTTTCCGGTCGAAAGAGTATCGTCATCTACAATAAAACCGATCTGGAAGCCGCAGTGAGTATTGAAGAATTAAAAGAAAAAACAGGAAGTCCTGTCATTCCTGTATCCGTTGTGGAAGAAACAGGACTCAGACAGCTTGAAGATGAGATCAGGCGTATGTTTTTCCATGGAGAACTTTCTTTTAATGATGAGGTATATATTACAAATGCCCGCCATAAAGCAGCACTTGAAGAGGCGAAAGAAAGTCTGAGGCTGGTAAAAGAAAGTATTAACATGGGAATGGCAGAAGACTTTTTTTCCATAGATCTGATGAGTGCATACGAAAGCCTCGGACGCATCGTAGGAGAGTCAGTGGGAGAAGATCTTGTAAATGAAATATTCAGCAAATTCTGTGTAGGGAAGTAAGAAGGGAAGATAATAATGGAGAATAAAACACTGGAAAAAACCTGTGATATCGTAGTAGTAGGTGCAGGACATGCCGGATGTGAAGCCGCACTTGCCGGTGCACGTCTGGGACTTGATACAGTGATGTTTACGGTAAGCGTAGACAGTATTGCACTGATGCCGTGTAACCCGAATGTAGGTGGAAGCTCAAAGGGTCATCTGGTAAAAGAGCTGGATGCTCTTGGTGGAGAAATGGGTAAAAATATTGACAATAAATTTATTCAGTCAAAAATGTTGAACAAGTCCAAAGGTCCTGCCGTGCATTCCTTAAGAGCGCAGGCAGATAAACAGGCATACAGTACAGAGATGCGAAAAACTCTGGAAAATCAGGAAAATCTGACCATCAAACAGGGAGAAGTAACAGAACTTATCGTCGAAGACGGAAAGATCACAGGTGTAAAACTGTATTCCGGAGCCATTTATCACTGTCAGGCAGTTGTACTCTGTACAGGAACATACCTGAAGGCAAGATGCATCTACGGAGATGTCTGCAATTATACAGGCCCAAATGGTCTGCAGGCAGCCAATTATCTGACGGATTCCCTGAAATCTCTCGGAATCGAAATGTTTCGTTTCAAGACAGGAACACCAGCGCGAATTGCAGGAAATACTATTGATTATTCGAAGATGGAAGAACAGTTTGGTGACGAAAGGGTTGTGCCGTTTTCCTTTTCTACGGATCCGGAGTCGGTACAGATTCCGCAGAAATCCTGCTGGCTGACTTATACAAATGAAAAAACACATGAGATTATCCGTAACAATCTGGACCGTTCCCCGTTATATTCCGGAATGATCGAGGGAACGGGACCGAGATACTGCCCGTCCATCGAGGATAAAGTCGTTCGTTTTGCAGATAAAAACCGCCACCAGGTATTTATCGAACCAGAAGGACTTTATACGAATGAAATGTATATCGGTGGAATGTCCAGCTCTCTTCCGGAGGATGTACAGGATGCTATGTATCATTCTGTTCCGGGCCTTGAGCATGCAAAAATCGTAAAAAATGCCTATGCAATTGAATATGACTGCATCAATCCGCGTCAGCTTTATCCGACACTGGAGTTTAAGAAAATAAAAGGTCTGTTCAGCGGCGGACAGTTTAACGGAAGTTCAGGATATGAGGAAGCTGCTGCACAGGGTCTGATTGCCGGAATCAATGCAGCAATGGAAATCAAAGGTCGGGAGCAGCTTGTATTGGATCGTTCCGAGGCTTATATCGGCGTACTGATCGATGATCTTGTAACAAAAGAAAATCATGAGCCGTACCGAATGATGACCAGCCGTGCAGAATATCGACTGCTTCTGAGACAGGATAATGCAGATCTTCGTCTTCGTAAGAAAGGTTATCAGGTAGGGCTGATTGATGAGGAGACTTATCAGGCAGTTCTTCGAAAAGAAGAAGCCATCCAGAAAGAAATTGACAGAACTGAACATACAACAATCGGCGGAACACCACAGGTGCAGAAACTTCTGGAAGAAAAGGGCAGCACACTTCTGAAATCCGGTACAACAATCGCCGAGCTGATCCGCAGACCGGAACTGAATTATGAAGATCTGGCACCGATCGATCCGGAAAGACCGGAGCTTCCGTGGGATGTGAAGCAGCAGGTGGAGATCAACCTGAAATATGAAGGCTATATCAAACGCCAGCTCAAACAGGTAGAACAGTTTAAGAAACTGGAAGCAAAGAAAATTCCGGAAGATCTTGATTACGAAAAAGTCGGAAGTCTGCGTATCGAAGCGAGACAGAAACTGGAAGCATACCGTCCGATTTCCATTGGACAGGCATCCCGTATTTCCGGTGTATCACCGGCAGATATTTCTGTACTTCTGGTATATCTTGAACAGTACAGAAGAAATTCCTGAGAAAGAGGAGGAAAAAAATATTGGCTTATGATCTGAAGGTACTCGAACAGGGATGTGAGGAACTTGGCATTACCCTGAATGAGGTGCAGAAACAGCAGTTTATTACATTTTATGAATATCTGGTTGAAAAAAACAAAGTCATGAATCTGACCGGAATCACAGAATTTCAGGAAGTGCTGGTAAAGCACTTTCTGGACAGCCTTGCATGTGTGAAGACCGTAGATATGAACAAAATAAGCAGGATTATGGATATCGGTACAGGAGCCGGTTTCCCGGGTGTTCCGCTCAAGATCGCATTTCCGCATCTGGAAGCATGTCTTCTGGATTCACTGAAAAAACGTGTAAATTTTCTTGAGGAAACATTTGCACTCTTAAAGCTTGAAGACATCACGGCAATTCATGGACGTGCGGAAGAATTTGCAAAAAACAAGGTGTATCGTGAACAGTATGATCTGTGCGTATCCAGAGCCGTTTCCAATCTGGCAACGCTGTCAGAGTATTGTCTTCCTTATGTAAAGGTCGGCGGTCATTTCATTTCCTATAAATCCGGCACGGTGCAGGAAGAACTGCAGCAGGCAGAAAAGGCAGTAAAAATCCTCGGCGGCAAGATTCAGGATGTAGTTTATTTTAACCTTCCTGATTCCGAGATCCAGCGTTCTCTTGTCGTAATCGAGAAAATAAAAACGACACCGGGACGCTATCCGCGCAAGGCAGGAACACCACTGAAAGAGCCACTTGCGTAGGGGAAAATCAGCAATATTTATTTTCACAAAATCATCACAGATTTATCCTATTTTTATCACAACTTTCTCATAGAATATCCCAAGAGCAGACATAAGATCTGGCTCTTAAATGGAAGATACTTCCAGGTACCCCCTATCTCTGTTTCACCTGGAGGTGTCTTTCATTTTGTATAGAGACAGAAATAATAAAACGATTATGTCAATGAAAAAGGAGGAGAGACTTGTGATTGAAGTAAACAATCTGGTCAAACGCTATGGAGACCATACAGCAGTTGACCACCTTTCTTTTAAAATAGAGAAGGGCAAAATCTACGGCTTTCTGGGGCCAAACGGAGCTGGTAAATCTACGACGATGAACATGATTACCGGTTATATAGCATCTACGGAGGGAACGGTAACCATCGACGGTCATGATATACTCGACGAACCGGAGCAGGCAAAAAAATGTATCGGCTATCTGCCGGAAATGCCGCCTCTTTATTTCGATATGACAGTGCTGGAATATATGAATTTCGTCGCTGATCTCAAAAAAATCCCAAAAGATAAAAAGAAATCCATGGTTGCAGAAGTCATGGAAATGGTAAAAATCACAGATATGAAAAAGCGTCTGATCAAAAATCTGTCCAAAGGCTACAGACAGAGAGTCGGTCTTGCACAGGCAATTTTAGGTTATCCGGAAGTGATCATTCTGGACGAACCTACAGTTGGTCTTGACCCGAAACAGATCATTGAAATTCGTGATCTGATCAAGAGTCTTAAGGAAAAACATACGGTGATTTTGAGTTCCCATATTCTTTCAGAGGTAAGTGCCGTATGCGATTACGTACTGATCATTTCCCATGGTAAACTTGTTGCCAGTGATACACCGGAGAACCTCGGAAAACTTGCAGAAGGATCTAATACCCTGAATCTGATCGTAAAAGGTGAGAAAGACAAGATCTGCACGGCACTCGGACAGATTGAGGGTGTGAAGAATGTCACTGCAGCCGACGCAAAAGAAGAGTATGCATGGAATGTAACTGTTTCCACAAATGAGGACTGTGATGTCCGTGAAGAAGTATTCTTCAAAATGGCAGATGCGAAGTGTCCGATCCTTGAGATGCAGTCCAGGAAAGTATCCCTGGAGGAAATCTTCCTTGAACTGACTGAAGATGATAAAAAATCAAAGACTTCAGATAAAAAGATGGAAGTAAACAGTGCCGGGGAAGCTGAAAAAATCCTGGAAGCACAGAATGGAGAAACAGACAAAAAGGAGGGGGAAGATAAATGATCGCAGTATATAAAAGAGAGCTGAGAAGTTATCTTACATCCATGATCGGATATTTGTTTATATTTTTTATCCTGCTTCTGACTGGTATTTATTTTTCCGCATATCAGCTCGGAGCGGCATACCCACGTTTTGAATATACATTGAGTGCACTGACATTCGTATTCCTGATCAGTGTACCGATCCTTACCATGAGAGTTCTTGCAGAAGAACGTAAACAGAAAACAGATCAGCTGCTCCTTACTGCACCGGTATCTGTAGAAAAAATCGTTATCGGCAAATATTTTGCACTGGTTACGATCTTTGCGATTCCGATGCTGATCATGTGCTTTTATCCATTACTTATGACAAAATTTGGTACGGTATCTCTGGGAGCTGCTTATACGGCAGTCCTCGGATTTTTCCTTCTGGGCTGTGCAAACCTTGCTATCGGTGTGTTTATTTCATCCCTTACCGAAAGTCAGGTCATTGCGGCAGTGCTGACCTTTGTCATTCTGTTTGCCTTTTATATGATGAACGGAATTTCCTCTTTCTTCTCCGAAGGAGCACTTTCCACATGCATTACATTCGGACTTCTGATTCTGGCAGCAGCAATCATAATCTACACCATGATCAAAAATTTCCTGATTTCTGCAGTTGTCTGTGTGGTCGGAGAAATTGCACTTGTGATCGTTTATGTCGTGAATTCCGGCTTTTTCTCAGGCGGAATCCAGAAAGTACTGGACATTTTTAACCTGAGCAGTCATTTTGACAACTTTGCAAATGCAATTTTCGATGTAAAAGGAATTCTGTATTTCGTGTCTGTAATCGCAGTATGCTTATTCCTGACCGTACAGTCGATTGCCAAGAGACGCTGGAATTAAGGAGGTGGGAGACAATGAAATTCACAGACAAATTTAAAGCAAAGAAGACAGAAAATCAGGAGAATCCGGCAAATGAATCTCCAAAGAAAGAAAAGAAACCTCTGAAGCAGAAGATCAAGGATTCCATGAATAAAAAGTATCTCAAAAATGGGTCCTACAGTGTAGTCATCAGTGCCATTTTTATTGTAATCGTACTTGTTATCAATATGATCGTCGGATCACTTCCAACAAAATATACGGAGGTTGATGTCAGCAGCGAAAAACTGTACAGCATCAGTGATGATACAAAGAAATTTCTGAAAAAACTGGACAAAGATATCACTATATATCAGGTGGTTCAGAGTGGTTCCGAAGATGAGACCATCAAGAAACTTCTGGAAAAGTATGGTGAAGAGTCAGATCATATTAAAGTAGAACAGAAAGATCCGGTAGTAAACCCGAAATTTACATCCGAATATACAAGTGACGATGTTGATGCAAACAGCCTGATCGTTGTATGTGGTGACAGAAGCAAAGTGGTAAATTACAGCAGTATTTATGAATCGTCTATAGATTACAATACTTATCAGTCTACAACGACAGGATTTGATGGAGAAGGCCAGATTGACAGTGCAATTTCCTATGTGACATCAGAAGATCTTCCGGTGCTTTATACGTTGGACGGACATGGTGAAAAAGAACTGGATTCCACACTTCAGGAGGATATCCAGAAGGCAAATATTGACATTAAGTCCCTGAATCTGATCACAGAAGAAAAAGTTCCGGATGATGCGGCATGCCTGCTGATCAATGCACCTACTTCTGATATTTCCGAATCTGAAAAAGATGCAATTATTGATTATCTGGAAAATGGCGGAAAGGCTATGATCTTCTCTGATTATACAGAAGAATCTATGGAAAACTTTGATGCTGTTCTTGCAAATTATGGTGTGGAAAGAACAGATGGTATAGTGATCGAGGGCGATTCACAGCATTATGCCCAGATGCCTTATTATTTGGTACCGACGGTCAACAGCACAGATGCAATCTCTGATTTTGCATCCAAAGGATATTATGTTCTGATGCCATATGCACAGGGAATCAAACAGACAGACAATCTTCGTGACACCGTTACAGTCAACAGTCTTCTGACTACTTCCGACAGTGCATATTCAAAAGTAGATGTCAACAGTGGTTCAATTGACAAGACCGACGATGATATTGATGGTCCGTTTGATCTGGGTGTAAGTATTACAGAAACTCTGGATGATGACAAAGAAACTCAGATTGTTTATTATACAAGTTCCAATCTCATGGACAGCCAGATCAACCAGATGGTATCCGGCGGAAACGAACAGATGATCATGAGTTCTCTGAACTGGATGTGCAGTTCTGATGAAACTTCTACCATCTCTATTCCGTCTAAAAACCTGCAGATTTCCTATCTGACACTGACTGCTTATGATGTAAGCTTCTGGAAAATTATGGTAATGGGAATTATCCCGGTTATTTTCCTTGTCATTGGATTTATGGTATGGCTGAAAAGGAGAAAAGCATAATGAAGAAAAAAACAGTCAAACTTGTTTCTGCTGTTGTGGTGCTTGGTGTGGCATGCGGTGCTTATGTCGGTGTGAATTCTTATGTTTCTTCACAGGAAGCAAAAGAGGCCGAGGAAGAGGATAAGAGCGTTGATCTCATAAGCCTTAAAGCAGATGAGGTGACAGCAGTTTCTTTTAAAGCAGATGACGCAGATGTAGAATTTGATAGAAAAGATGATAGCTGGACAGAAAAATCAGATGCAGATTTTCCGGTAAATCAGGATACTGTGGATGATGCAGTTAAGGGAGTTGCTTCCCTTACTGCAGATCAGGAGATTTCGGATGTTGAGGATTTGAGTCAGTATGAGCTGGATGATCCGCAGAATACGATCACACTGACAACAGCAGATGGAGATACAACACTTCAGGTTGGCATGGAATCTTCAAATAATCAGTATTACGTGAAGAAGGAGGACGATGATAAGAATGTCTATCTGGTATCAAGTACATCATTGGAGCCTTTTATGGGAGAATTATATGATTTTGCCGAGAGCGGTACATTCCCATCTGTTACTTCTGCAACAATCACAGATGTAAAGGTTGACAAAGAAGACGGATATGAACTTACGCAGGATGCAGATAATCTGTTCTGGAATGTCTCTGATGGAAAAGATACAGAAAAGGCAGATACAACAAAAGCAGGAAATGTGACATCGGCAATTGGTTCTCTTGCGTATGACAAATTCGTAGATTACAACTGCACGGATGATGCAAAATATGGATTTGACAATCCGTATGCTGTAGTTACAGTGAAATACACTGAGGAAGAAGCAGTGGAAAGCGATGAAGAAAATGCTGACAGCGAAGAGAGCACAGAATCTTCAGAAGAAAACACAGATGCAGATTCTGATACTGCAGAAAGTGCTGATGCATCAGAAGAAGATTCTTCCGAGGATGAGCAGGAGACCCGGACGGTTGAGAAGACACTTACCATCTATGTGGGAAATGAGACCGGTGATGACCGTTATGTAAAAGTAGATGACAGCAAAGAAGTATACACAATCACCAAAGATTCCCTGACAGATATCCTTGACAGTACAATATCTGATTTTTACAGCCTGACCGTAAATTATGTATCCGTGAATGATCTGGATTCACTGGAAATAAAGAGTGATGACGGAGATCACACAGTTGACGTTGTAAGGGAGACAGCTAAGGCTGAGGATGAAGAAGAGCCCGATACTGATACAGATACATCAGATGAAGAGAATACAGATGAAAGCAGTGCAGAGACATCTGATGAGAGTTCTGCTGATGTAGATTCCTCTGACGAAACCACTTCAGATACTACAACGACTTCATATGAGCTGGACGGAGAAGAACTCGATGAATCGGCATTTACGACCTTCTACAACAAACTCATCAATATGACTGCACAGGAGCGTCTTACCGAGGAATATACTCCGGATGGTGAGGCAGCATATACATTCCTTTTCAAAGATACAGATGGAAATGAAACTACTGCAGAATATTATGAGTATGATACAAACTTCTATGCAGCAGTCGTAGGAGATAAGGTTTATCTGGTAAATAAGATGAACGTAAAAGAACTGAATGACGCTTATCAGGATATGATAAATCGGTGAATACTTCCCCCGCGAGTTGCCCGCGGGGGATTTTTTTGATAAAATGAACATGATATTACTACAAGTGAGGAACGAGAAATGTTATATTTTGTAAATGACTATTCAGAAGGTGCACATGAAAAAGTTCTTCAGCACCTGATTGACACCAATATGGAACAGCTTTCCGGTTATGGCACGGACCATTACTGTGAAACAGCTAAGAAAAAGATAAAGAAAGCATGCGGCTGTGAGGACGCAGAAGTCTATTTGCTGACAGGCGGTACACAGACCAATCAGATTGTCATTGATACCATGCTGGCACCGTATGAGGGCGTTGTAGCGGCTCACACGGGACATGTCAGCACACACGAAGCCGGTGCAATCGAATTTACCGGACATAAAGTACTGGAGCTTCCGGAAAAAAACGGTAAGATCTGTGCATCAGACCTTAAAGAACTGGTAGAAACATTCTATGGAGATGATAACCATGAGCATATGGTATTTCCGGGAATGGTCTATATTTCACATCCGACAGAATATGGAACTTTATACAGCAAAAAAGAGCTGGAAGAGCTTTCTTCCGTGTGCAGAAAATATAAGCTGCCGCTTTTTCTCGACGGAGCAAGACTGATTTATGGCCTTGTCAGTAAAGAGACAGATGTGACACTGCATGATATTGCCAGGCTTTGTGATGTATTTTATATCGGCGGAACAAAAGCCGGACTGCTTTGTGGTGAAGCGGTTGTCTTTACCGGAAAATGTATGCCAAAACATTTTCTCACACGTGTAAAACAGCATGGCGCACTTCTTGCAAAAGGCAGACTCCTTGGCGTGCAGTTTGATGCACTTTTTACAGATGACCTCTATCTGGCAATCGGCAAAAATGCCATCGAGACGGCAGCAGTCCTGAAAGAAGGCTTAAAGAAAAAAGGATATCAGTTTTTTATTGATTCACCTACAAATCAGCAGTTTGTCGTACTTGAAAACAGCAGAATGGAAGAATTAAAAAAAGACGTACAGTTTGGTTTCTGGGAAAAAGCTGACGATTCGCATACAGTGGTCAGATTTGCAACCAGCTGGGCAACCAGAATGGAAGATGTACAAAAACTTCTTTCTCTGTTATAGATTGTAAAAAAACTTTTTTTAGCGTATAATAAAGCTACTCAGGTGATAAAAAGGGAGGTAGAACATGAACAAGCACAGTAAACGACTGCTTACTCTTGCAACACTGGTAACGACAACAACTGCCACTATCCATATTATAAATAAAGTAATCGCGGCATCCGCCTGTCTTAAGGAAATGCTGGATACTGATGTCAGAAATTATTATCATTGGCGTTTCGGCGATATTTATTATACCAAAAAAGGTAAAGGAAGCCCGATTCTTCTGATTCATGATATGCTTCCGGGTGGTTCCGGATATGAATGGACCAGAATTGAGGATGAACTTGCACTGGAACATACCGTATATAATCTGGATCTTCCGGGATGCGGACGCTCCGAGAAACCGGGAATGACTTATACAAACTTTGTTTATGTGCAGGCAATCTGTGATTTTATAAAGAATGTAATCGGTGAAAAGACGGATATCATTGTAAATGGATATTCCGCTTCCTTTGTAGTTATGGCATGTCATAATGAAAAGACATTGTTTAATAAGATCATGATGGTAAATCCGGTCAGCCTTACCAGCCTGAAACAGATGCCTGGCAGGAAAGAAAAGCTTCTGCGCAAATGTCTGGAGATTCCGGTATTCGGAACACTTGTTTATCATATGGTTGTATCAAGAAGTGCAGTCAATGATGACTTTATCGAGAACTATGCATTTGATCCGTTCCATCCGGATCGGGAACTTCAGGATGCATATTATGAAGCTGCTCACAGAGGCGGGTGCTATGCAAAGAATGTATATGCAAATAAAGCTTCAAAATATATGAACATTGATATTACCCGGGGTCTTAAAGAGATTGACAACAGCCTTTATATCGTAGAAGGTGAAGCGGAAAATAATGGTGAAGCAATCGTATAAGCTTACCAGAATGTCAATCCGTCTGTAGAGGTTGCGACACTTAAAGAAACGAAGCATTTCCCACATGTAGAAGTTCCGGAACAGTTCCTGGAGCAGGTTGGAATTTTCTTCTGAAATTAATACAGTAAAATGTCATAAGACAAGAGTATAGATAGCCCACAGCATTTGCTGTGGGCTTTTTTCTATCTAAGATCATACCAGAATTGCGAGTTATTCACACAAGAAATCTATTAGAAACGATTCAGTGGTGTTATTCCTGCCGTTTGTATTTGGAAACAGCAAGGATCAGTGCGAGCAAAGCAAGGGTAAACATGATTTCGATTCCCATGGATTTCCAGATATCAACGGCAATTTTGCCGGAAACGACATGATACCGGGAAAGGGTCTCGTTGACGTTTTCATACCAGTAAACTGGAAGAAACTGTGCAACCCTGAGGACTTTTTTATTCATGATATTCATTGGCACAAATACACCTGAGAGGAAACATATACCAAGGGAAACGATGTTGGTGATTCCATTGAGCATGTTGCTGTTTTTCATAAAAAGGCCGATCAGATATGCCAGTGAAAGTGCAATTGTCAGCATTAGGAAGGTATTTAACAGGTAATACCCCAGAACTTTGGAAATCAGGAGTTCTTTCCCATACATAATACCGGCACCGGCGACTACAATCAGCCAGAGGGAGAATCCAATGGTAAACATTGCAAGAAGCCCTTCAAGATTCTGCCTGTGGGTGGAGACGGCAGATGCCTGCATACGTTTCTGGATATTCTCTTTTCGGAATGCCAGAAGGATATAGCCCATGGAGTAGCACAATACGGCCAGAAACAGATACGGAATATAGCGGAAATAATACGTATATCCAGGTGTCTCAAGTGCTGTTTCATCGTCCTGATACATGGTAACTTCAGAGACAGACTGTTCAAGCGCAGCAGCGGCAGCTTCTTTCTGTGAAAATCCGGCAGCAGTATAAGTCCGGATGGAATTTAGCCATGCATTTATCTGCTGATCCACATAAAAAGAAGAATAAGAACCGGGCACTTTTGTGACAGAAAGCGGGTTTTCATCTACAATACAGGTTTCATAAAAATTTTTTGGAATCTGCACAATATATTCTGCATTTCTGTAAAAAAGTTCCTCCTGCATTATGGTGGGTTCTGCGGAAATCTTGTATACATTGTGGATGGTTTTGAGATATTTTGTGAGTGCGTGAGAAAGTGTGCTGTCATCCTGATCTGCAATGGCAAGGTCAATCCGCGTTTTTTCAAAATCTTCCAGATGTTCTTTTTTGGCGGAGGCCTGAAGAACCATGGCTATCGAAAAGAAGATTAACAGGTAAATGCTGACCAGTCCGATATTCTTTTTTAATATTTTCATATAACACTTAAATACTGTCATATCGATTCCTCCTGATCAGTAAAAATGAGGCAAAAACAAGCGCGGCGCTCATGACTGCCAGTGTAAGTACATTTCGGTAATAGCGTGCCGGATCATTATATACATTGATGCAGTAAAAAGCATCCGAGATAAGGGCAGCGGGATTGATGCGGTTGATGATCGGGCAATGTTTTTCTACGGTATCTTTCATCGAACTGTTCATCAGGCCGGAAAGAAAACTGCAGACCATGGAAATGGCAAGGATAACAGCAACTTTGATTCCTTCGCCCATTTTGCTGAGACTGCCGATAAACAGGCCCATGGAGACACCGATGAGACTTCCGAAAAGAGAAATAAGAAGCATTTTTCCTATCTGTCCCTGAAAGTCAAGTTTCAAAATATTTCGCAGATAAATAAGCAGAATGATAACATCTACATAGCCGATCAGGAAAGAGGAAATCTGTTCGGAT
>ENA-UOJO01003062-UOJO01003062.1-human-gut-metagenome-genome-assembly--contig:-P57-NODE-3062-length-16315-cov-11.423063_pt1 | contig 16315 bp, 8 predicted proteins | sample MGYA00242351_ERZ723898 | MGnify/ENA metagenome assembly ERZ723898 | reverse complement strand
ATATAAAAACAAATTAACGCCCGCCACACCCGCGGCCCCCGCCCGGCCGGAATGCCGCCAGCAGCCGCGCGGAACGCAAAAACTTTTGCGATGATTGTGCACTATTATGTACAGAAACCGTAGGAAAATCGAGGTAATCCTGTGCTTTCTGCACAAAAAAATTATGGAAAGCGAGATATTTTGCTTTTGGCCTGCAAAAGTGGAGAAAGCGTCCCGGCGCCCTTGCATTGCTCCCGGAAACTTGTTAAAAAATTCATACCATGGGGACAAAAAGCTCCCTATTTGGAAATTAGAAGGAGGATCTCTAATCATGAAACACATTTGCACGAAGTTCGTGGCGATGCTGCTGGTCATTGCCATGATCGCAGGTGTGCTGCCGTTTGCGTTTGCGGCAAACGTCGGCCCGTTCACGGATGTGAAGGACACCGACTGGTTTGCTTCGAACGTTCAGTACGTTTATGACAACGGACTGATGATCGGCACCACAACGACGACATTCGAACCGGAATCGAATCTGACCCGCGCACAGACTGCCATGGTCCTGTGGCGCATCGCCGGTCAGCCCGCTCCCACCGCCAAGGCTCCCTTCACCGATCTGGTGGATGCATGGTACCGTGATGCCATCGCATGGGCCGCAGAGCAGAAGGTCGTCAACGGCCGCGGCGACGGCACGTTCGACCCCGCAGGCTTCATCACCCGCGAAGAGCTCGTCACCATGATCTGGCGCTACGCTGGCGAGGCTGCCTCCGAGCAGGACCTGAGCAATTGGCCGGATGCCGATAAGGTCTATGACTACGCCGCCGGCGCCATGAAGTGGGCCGTCGAGACCGGCGTCATCAACGGCAAGGACGGCAAGCTCGCCCCGAAGGACAACGCCACCCGCGCCCAGTTCGCCGCCATCATCGAGCGCTACATGAAGCTCAATGACACGAAGGCCGACGACATCGTGATCCTCTACACCAACGATGTTCACGCGAACATCACCGGCGGCTCCAGCAAAGCCCCCACGCTGACGTATGAGCAGGTCGCCTGGTACCGCAACAACCTCCAGACCCCGTACAGCCTGCTGGTCGATGCGGGCGACGCCATCCAGGGCGAGGCCATCTCCACCCTGACGCACGGCGAAGCCATCGTCGAGGTCATGAATGCCGCCGGCTATGACTATGCCACGTTCGGCAACCATGAGTTTGACTACGGCATGGATCAGCTGCTCGACACCATCGTCCCGGCCGCAAAGTATCAGTACCTGACCTGCAACTTTGCCAGACTGGACGGCACCGCCATCGACGGTGTGAAGCCCTATGCCATCGAGACCTTCGGCAGCAAGAAGGTCGCCGTCATCGGCATCAGCACCCCGGAGAGCTTCGTGAAGTCCACGCCGACCTACTTCCAGGACAAGGACGGCAACTACATCTATACCTTCGCCGAGGGCAACAACGGTCAGGACCTGTACGACTCCGTGCAGAAGACCATTGACGCCGCGAAGAAGGACGGCGCCGACTACGTCGTGGCCGTCGCACACCTCGGTATCGACGAGTCCTCCGAGCCGTGGCGCTCCACGGACGTCATCGCCAACACCACCGGCCTGGACGCCGTGCTCGACGGCCATTCCCACAGCACCATCCCGCAGGAGATCGTCAAGAGCAAGGACGGCAAGGACGTCGTTCTCTCCTCCACGGGCACGAAGCTGAACAACCTCGGCAAGCTGACCATCAGCGCCGACGGCAAGATCCACAGCGAGCTCATCAGCGACCGTGAGATCGAAAAGGACGCCAAGACGAAGGAAGTCGTCGACAAGATCGTCGCAGAGTTCCAGGCCCTGCTGAACAAGGTCGTCGCCCACACGGACGTTGACCTCACCACCCAGAACCCCGAGGGCACGGCCCGCGCCATCCGCAACCGCGAGACGAACCTCGGCGACCTGTGCGCCGATGCTTACCGCGTCACGCTGGGCGCTGACATCGCCATCGTCAACGGCGGCGGCATCCGCGCCGACATCCCCGCAGGCGACATCACCTACAACCAGATCATCAAGGTCCATCCCTATGGCAACATGGCCTGCGTCGTGGAGGCCACCGGTCAGGAGATCCTCGATGCGCTGGAAATGGCCTCCCGCAACACGATGGCCGAGTATGTTTCCGAGTCCGTCGATGAGAACGGCAACAAGGTCTATAACGCCGTCGGCGAAATGGGCGGCTTCCTGCAGGTCTCCGGCATGAAGTACACCATCAACACCGCCGTGGAATCCACCGTCAAGACGGACGACAAGGGCTCCTTCGTCTCCGTGGAAGGCGCGCGCCGCGTGCAGGACGTTCAGGTCCTGAACCAGACCACCAACACCTACGAGCCGATCGACCCCGCCAAGACCTACACCCTCGCCTCCCATAACTACATGCTCAAGTCCGGCGGCGACGGCATCAACATGTTCCAGGACAACAAGCTCCTGCAGGACGAGGTCAAGATCGACAACCAGGTCCTCATCGACTACATCGTCGATTCCCTCGGCGGCAATGTCGGCGAGCAGTACAAGAACCTCGCAGGCGAGGGCCGTATCACCGTCGTCAATGAAACGAAGCCCGCGCTGAAGGACAATGAGTATGCCCTCAGCACCGAGCTGCCCGACGGCGCAAAGGTCGTCTTCGTCAACCGCTCCGTCAGCAAGGCCATGTCCGCGGCGAATTCCGAGGGCAGCGCCTACAACCGCGCGGGCGTCGATGTCACGCCGGTCGACGGCATCCTGACCACCGATAACGACGAGATCGTCTGGACGGTCGAAAAGACCGAGGGCGGCTTCTTCCTGAAGCGCGCCGACGGCAAAAAGCTCTCCATCGGCAATAAGCCCGACGGCGGCACCTACAACAGCATGGGCTTCGACCAGGAGGATAACCCCGTCTGGAAGATCGTCCCGGCAGCCACGGACGGCTGCATCTACCTCCAGAGCGCAACGGCCACCGGCTCCTCCGGCGACCCGAAGAGCGTGGAGTGGTACGCACAGTATTCCAACTTCAGCATGTACTATGTCAGCAGCAGCAACGAAGCGCTGTTTGCCATGGACATGTACGTCAACACCGGCGCGGGGAAACCCGCGCCGGCCGCTACGATTGAGAAGCTGGTCCCTTCCACGCTGCGTGAGGGCGCTGAGATCCCCGCCTACATCACCACCCCGAAGGGCTACAAGGCCGACGGCAGCTTCCCCTTTGTCGTCATGATCCACGGCCACGGCGGCAACCACAACGAGTCTGACGGCTTTGACAAGATCTCCAACGGTCTTGCCGAGCAGGGCTTCGTCGTTGCCACGCTGGACCTCCCCGGCTGCGGCAAGAGCAAGGAGAGCTTCCAGCTCAACACCATGACCAACATGAAGGCCGACGTTCTGGCCGTCATCGACTACGTCTGCAAGAACTACGCCGTCGACAAGACCCGCATCGGTGCGTTCGGCTACTCCATGGGCGGCCGCATCACGCTCGAGCTGCTTGCCGAGGGCAAGTACAGCTTCTCCACCATCGAGCTCGTCGCTCCGGCGGAGGACCTCACCGACCTGAAGAACCTGTTTGGCGGCGCCGAGAACTGGGACACCATGAAGGCCGAGGCCAACGAAAAGGGCTACGTTGAATTCACCACCAAGTATGGCCAGCACCAGCAGCTGAGCAAGGAATGGTTCGCCGACCTCGAGAAGTACTCCGACGGTCTGGTCGAAAAGGCCGCCGAGAACTATACCGGCGACTCCCTCGTCATCTGGGCCACGAACGACGAGGCCGTTTCTCCCTCCGTCTCCTCCGCCGTTGCAACGACGCTTGGCTCCGCCACGCTGAACACCTACGCAGACGGCCACTCCTACAGCTTCTACGGCACGACCGAATACACCATTTCCACCGTCAACAACGGCTCCGTCAACTATTTTGTGAACGAGCTGAAGACGAACGAGACCCGCATCCACGGCTATGTCCAGTCCATCGCCAAGTATGGCAACCTTGAGCTGACGATTCCCGGCTCCGAGCTTGACAAGGCCGGATTCGAATATGGCGATCTTCTGAAGATCACCGTGGACGGTAAGGAATTCACCGTCCCCTATGGCACGAACTACTCCGATGTCGATCAGGGCAGCACGATCCTCCGCAACTCTGACGGCCATCTGACCCTCGCCATCAACATGGGCGACTTCGCCGGCAAGAACGGCATCGCCACGAAGAAGACCAACGAAGACAAGACCTATGAGTGGTACTACGCCGCAGAGACGAACATCCCCGCCGTCGTGACCATCGAAATGGGCGAAAAGGGCGGCTACTATGACGAGTGGCTCATCCATCAGCTCGTCCGCACGAACAACCGCGAGGACTACAAGCACCTGTCCGACGCCGAGTTCGCGAACTTCCGCAACGTCGCCACTACCGGCATGGGCAAGAACGCCCTGTACCGCTCCTCCAGCCCCATCAACGACGAGATCGGCCGCAACACCTATGCCGATAAGGCCGCCGAGGCCGCGGGCATCAAGACCTTCATGAACCTCGCCAACGACGAGGCCACCGCGAAGGGCTACGAAGGCTTTGATTCCACCTACTATTCCAAGCAGAACGTCGTCTACCTGAATCTCGGCGTCGACTTCACCGCCGCCGACTTCAAGACCGGCCTTGCCACCGGCCTGCGCTACTTCACCACCCACGAAGGCCCGTACCTCGTGCACTGCACCGAGGGCAAGGACCGCGCGGGCTTCGTCTCCGCCCTGCTCGAGTGCTACATGGGCGCAGCGTATGACGAGGTCGTCGCAGACTACATGGTCACCTATTACAACTACTACGGCGTGACGAAGGAAGCCGAGCCTGCCAAGTACGATGCCATCCTCCGCTCCAACATCGTCAAGACCCTGCAGACCGCCTTCGGCGTCGAGGATCTGAAGACCGCCGACCTCAAGCAGGAGGCTACCGACTTCTTCAAGGAGCTGGGCCTCACCGATGCCGAGCTGACCACCCTCACCGCCAACCTGAGCAAGAAATACACGGGCGGCAGTACGGAGCCGGAGACGAAGTCCTATGTGAAGGTCACTGCGGCCCCCGAGAACTGGAGCGGCACCTACCTCATCGTCAACGAGGCCGACGAGACCAGCGCCTATGTCTTCAACGGCAATGACGCTGTCAACGGCTACGTTTCCGCCACGATTGCCAACAGCAAGATCACTTCCAGCACCGAGCTGGACGCCGTCGCTGTCACGATCGAGAAGACCACGGACGGCTACACGCTCAAGGTCAACGGCCAGTATATTTACGGAACCGACGGTAAGAATACGCTGAAGTTCACGGATACTGCTGCCAACGCGGTCAACACCATCACGCTCAGCGAGACCGATGGTGTGATCATCACGAGCAATACTTCCGTCCTGCGCTTCAATGCTGCAAGCAATCAGCTGCGCTTCCGTTATTACAAGAGCAGCAGCTACGCCAACCAGCAGGCCATTCAGCTTTATAAGCTCGAAGGCTGATCTGCAGATTCCAAAATATCCCGCCGGGGTTCCGGCGGGATATTTTTATGCACAGTTTTGGAGCATTTTGTGCAGAAAATTTTAGTGTGTGCCCTTTGTAGGGGAGCGGCATGCGGGGAATGGAAAATCGAAAATGGAAAGTGGAAAGTGAAAAGCTTTCAGGTTTGTCATTCCGAGGAGCGAAGCGACGTGGGAATCTCGGGGAGGCAGTTGCGATTTCGCCGATGGCTTTCCCACGATCCGGCCGGGTACTGCGAGATTGCCACGTCGGCCTACGGCCTCCTCGCAATGACAAGTCGGGGGGCCAGCACCGTTTTAACGGCGGCCGGTACGGATCGGGGAGGGCCTTCCCGAGATTGCCACGTCGGCCTACGGCCTCCTCGCAATGACAAATCTGGAGGCCTCGCGCCATAGAAGGAATGCCGTCCTTGTTGCAAGCCTGCATGGCGCTCACTACCCGCAAGGGGCACGCCGCATCCGTAAGGCGGCAAAGCCGCCAACGGCTGCGCAGGGAGCGCCGCTACAGACGCAATCGGTGCGCGCCATTTTAACGATAGCCGGTTCGTATTGGCGGAGGGAAAATACGGCCCACAAAATTGGAAAATGGGTTTGACAATTTATCTTTTCTGTGGTATCCTAACCATAGAGAAAGTTTGTGGTATCTTATCACAAATTTGGGCTGGTCGAGAGACCCTGGTCCACCGAGCGGCGGGGAGATTCCCCGCCATTTTTTTACCCTGACATTCGGTTTCAGAAAGAGATGAGCGACATGGCAGAGAAAATTTTAAGCGTTTTTATCGACGAGTCCGGTGACTTCGGTGCTTTCGATCCACGCGCGCCCTATTATCTGGTCGCAATGGTCCTCCATGATCAGAGCATTGACATTTCAGCCGAGATCACCGCGATGGAAAATCGCATGCGAAACCTCGGTTATGAACATCATGCTATTCATACCGGTCCGCTCATCCGCAGGGAATCCATCTATCAGAATGATCTTGTGGAAGACCGGAAGCACCTGTTTTATGCCCTCTACTATTTCTCACGGAAGCTGGACCTGCACTATGTCTGTGCAAAAGTGCGGAAAAATGAGCACGCCGACGTCGTAGAGCTGACTGCCATGGTTTCCAAGGCCATTGCGTCGGCGATCCGTGAGCACGAGGCGTTTTTTCACGCTTACGATCATATCATGATCTATTATGATAACGGGCAGGTGGAGCTGACGAGAATTCTGACTGCCGTATTCAGCACACTGTATACAAACGTCACCTTCCGGAAGGTCAGCCCCGCAGATTACCGCCTTTTTCAGGTCGGCGATCTTGTCTGCACGATGGAGCTGCTGGCCGAAAAAGCCGAGAGCAATACATTCTCGCGTTCAGAATCGGAGTTTTTCGGGTCGCCGCGAACTTTCCGCAAGGATCTTTTGAAGGGACTCCGGAAGAAAATGCTGTAGGGGAGTATTCAACGGCAAGAGGGCACTGGTACACCACCGCACCACCCAGACGTGTCATTCCGAGGAGCGAAGCGACGTGGGAATCTCGGGGAGGCAGTTGCGATTTCGCCGATGGCTTTCCCACGATCCGGCCGGGTACTGCGAGATTGCCACGTCGGCCTACGGCCTCCTCGCAATGACAAGTCGGGGGGCCAGCACCGTTTTAACGGCGGCCGGTACGGATCGGGGAGGGCCTTCCCGAGATTGCCACGTCGGCCTACGGCCTCCTCGCAATGACAAATCTGGAGGCCTCGCGCCATAGAAGGAATGCCGTCCTTGTTGCAAGCCTGCATGGCGCTCACTACCCGCAAGGGGCACGCCGCATCCGTAAGGCGGCAAAGCCGCCAACGGCTGCGCAGGGAGCGCCGCTACAGACGCAATCGGTGCGCGCCATTTTAACGATAGCCGGTTCGAATCGGCAGTGCGCAGCCGGGCGCGGAGCGCCCTCGCAGCGGAAAAGCCGAGGGCCTTCCGGAAGCGCAAAAAATCCGGGGCTGCGATTTGCAGTCCCGGAGGTTTTTTGGGTTCGATCAGGCCTTACCGGCGCAGCCGAGGACGTCCTTGAGCTTATGCTCGACGAGGGCCTTGATGTTGGCGCGGGCGGGCTTGAGGTACTGGCGCGGGTCGAAGTGATCCGGATGCTCGTTGAAGTAGGCGCGGATCGTGCCGGTCATGGCCAGACGCAGGTCGGAATCGATGTTGATCTTGCAGACGGACAGCTGAGCGGCATGGCGCAGCTCCTCTTCCGGCACGCCGATGGCGTTGGGCATGTTGCCGCCGTTCTCGTTGATCATCTTCACATACTCCTGGGGCACGGAGGAAGAGCCGTGCAGGACGATCGGGAAGCCCGGCAGACGGCGGGAGACCTCTTCGAGGATGTCGAAGCGGAGGGGAGGCGGCACGAGAATGCCGTCGGCATTGCGGGTGCACTGCTCCGGCTTGAACTTATAAGCGCCGTGGCTGGTGCCGATGGCGATGGCCAGAGAGTCGACGCCGGTCTTGGTGACGAATTCCTCGACCTCTTCCGGACGGGTGTAGGAGCCGACTGCGTGGCTGACCTCGTCCTCGATGCCGGCCAGGGTGCCGAGCTCGCCTTCGACGACGACGCCGTGGTCATGGGCATACTCGACGACCTTGCGGGTCAGGGCGATGTTGTCCTCGAAGCTGTGGGAGGAGCCGTCGATCATGACGGAGGTGAAGCCGCCGTCGATGCAGCTCTTGCAGGTCTCGAAGTCGGGGCCGTGATCCAGATGCAGGACGATGGGGATATCCGGGTTCTCGATGACGGCAGCCTCGACCAGCTTCACCAGATAGGTGTGGTTGGCATAGGCGCGCGCGCCCTTGGAAACCTGCAGGATGACGGGGGCCTTCAGCTCGCCGCAGGCCTCGGTGATGCCCTGCACGATCTCCATGTTGTTGACGTTGAAGGCGCCGATGGCGTAGCCGCCGGCATAGGCCTTCTTGAACATCTCGGTACTGGTAACGAGAGCCATTGTGAAAACACTCCTTTTTTGTATTTTCGGCAGTGCGGGCAGTGGAAGGGCCGCATGCCGCTATCGTTGCGGGGCACGGTGTTTTCTTCCCGAAAATGCGCCGCCGCAGAGTTTTACCGCTAACATTATAGCACAGGTGAAAGAGAAATCAAGTGGGGAAAATCACTGCATTTTGTTCGAAAAACACCACTGAATTCAGCGAGATTAGCCGATGGAGATGGAGCGAATGTTGGGGAGGGGACAGCCCGGCCCGGCACTGCCGATTTGTACCGGCCACCGTTAAAACGGTACCGGCCAATGTAGGGGAGCGGCATGCCGCTCCCGGCGACGCACTTGCAGTCCGTACAAACCGCCGTCAAAATGGCAACAGCCTCCGATTTGTCATTGCGAGGAGGCCGCAGGCCGACGTGGCAATCTCGGGAAGGCAGTTACGTTTTCGCCGAAAGTGTCCTGTTATCCACCCCGGTTCTGCGAGATTGCCACGGGCGCAAAGCGCCCTCGCAATGACAAGTCGGGAGACTTTACCGTTTTAACGATAGCCGGTACGGGTCGGAAGTGCGCAGCCGGGAGGGGACAGCCCGGCCCCTACAGTGGTGCACACCATTTAACGACAGCCGGTACGGGCTGCAAATGCCTTCCCGAGATTGCACCCCAAGGGCACTTCCTCGCGCTGCGCGCTCAGGGCGCCACGTCGCTTCGCTCCTCGCAATGACAAGTCGGGAGACTTTACCGTTTTAACGATAGCCGGTACGGGTCGGAAGTGCGCAGCCGGGAGGGGACAGCCCGGCCCTTACAACGCATTACCGCTTCTTGGCCAGTGGGGTGGATTTTTCCTGTGCATCCTGCAGCGCGAGGATGATGCGGTTCGAGACGAGCCAGCCGCGCGGGGTCAGGTACCAGCGGGAGCCGCTCTGCGCGGCGAGGCCGTGCCCGGCAAAGCGCTCGAGCAGCTGCTGCAGCGGCGCAAAGGGCAGCAGGTAGCTGCGCTCGTACTCCTGCGCATCCATGCCGGAGGCGATGCGGGAGCGGAGCATGACGTATTCCCCGGCGCGCTCGCGCGGGGGGATGGTCTCGCACTCCGAGAGGACGGAGCCGTGGTGGGCGATGCCCTCGACATAGGTGCGCAGGTCCGGCTCGATGGTGAAGCGCTTGCCCGCAAAGTCCGAGGCCGCGCAGGGACCGAAGCCGAGGTACTCGCCGCCCGTCCAGTACTTCAGATTGTGGCGGGAGCGGAAGCCGGGCCTGGCAAAATTGGAAATCTCGTAGTGCTCGTAGCCGTGGTCCTGCAGAATTTCCGAGGCGGCAAGGTACATATCGGCCTGCACGTCGTCATTCGGGAGGTTGGCACAGTCGCGGTACTCCCACAGGGGCGTGTTCGGCTCGACCTTGAGGGCGTAGCAGGACATGTGCTCCGGCTTGAGGCGCAGGACGTTCTCGAGCGTGCCGCGCCAGCCGGTGAGCGTCTGGTTCGGCAGGCCGAACATCAGGTCGAGCGAGAGGTTGGCAAAGCCCGCCTCGCGCGCGCGGACGACGGCCATGCGCGCCTGCTCGTAGGTATGCGGGCGGCCGAGGCGCTTGAGCATGTCGTCCTGATCGGACTGCACGCCGATGGAGATGCGGTTGAAGCCCGCGCGGACCAGCCGCTTGAGCCCCTGCGGCGTGACGCTGTCGGGGTTGGCCTCGAGCGTGATCTCGGGGTCCGCGCCGAAGTGGAAGCGCTTCTGCAGCTCGTCGAGAATTTTTTCCAGATTCTCCGCGCCGAAGAAGCTCGGCGTGCCGCCGCCGAAGTAGACGGTGTCGACCGTGTAGTCCGGCGCGAGGCGGCCCGTTTCGCGGATGTGGTCGGCCAGCGCCTGCAGGTACTGGTCCGTCGTGCGGCGATCGCGGCTGCCGCCGAGGGAGTAGAAGTCGCAGTATTCGCACTTGCTCTTGCAGAAGGGGATGTGGACGTAAATGCCCAGCGGCTTGCCGGAATTGCTGCGCATGATCAGCCCCCGATCCTTTCGGAGATGAACGTGCGGAATTCGTCCGGCGTGCCCTTCGTAAAACCGGCCTTATTCACAAAGTACCACTGCTGGCGGCCGCAGTGCAGGAGGAACAGATGCTCCGTCTCGCGCAGCTCCGTGATGGTGGAATACCCGGCGTCGAGGACCTCGCCGTTCTCCTGCAGGGTCTGGGCGAGGGTGAGGTCATAAAAATCCGTGTGGAGGTGCAGGGCGTTTGAGCCGTACTTCGACTGGATGTTCTGCTGCCAGCGGCGCAGGGCCGTGCGCGGGCCGCGGAGCTGGTTGAACAGGGCATAGCCCACCACGAGCACGAGCAGAAGGGCCAGCACGAGATGCATGGTGTTCTTCGTCATAACGTACTGCCAGACCATGATGCCCAGCAGCACGACGGACAGGCCGAAGCAGACCCACGTCAGCAGCTGCACATAGCGCGGCATAAGGCTCTTGGACGCCTCATACTGGATATCGGCGTCAATGGTCGTGTCTACAGAAAATCTCGATTCCATGGATGATCCTTTCCCGTGCCTCAGCGGCACTTCGGGCAGGGCTTGAGTCCCAGCTCGTTTTCGGCATAGGCCGTGTTGAAGATGTAGAAGGCCTGACGGTCCCAGTCCTCGCAGGCGTAGGTGTGGTAATAGTCGTTGCCGTCGCTGGCGACGCAGGCATTGCTGTTGTAGAACTCTGCCATATCGGCAAATTCGTTGTAATTTTTGGACAGCTCGTCATAGGCGTCGGACAGGGCATCGTACTGGGCCTGCAGGTCGGAGACGTTCTCGTTCTGCTGCTGCAGGAGGGAGTATTCCTGCACGAGGTCGTAATAGTCGTGATACAGGGCGTCATAGTTTTCGTTGGACTGGTCGAGGGCGTCCTGCAGGTCGCTCAGCTGGGCCTCGGCCTGACTCTGCTCCAGCGCATGGTCGGAGCGCTCGCGCTCGAGCTTGGCGTTCATGCCGTGCCACAGCAGGAAGCCGCCGACGGCCGCGCCGACGACCACAACGCCCAGCGCGATGAGTGAGACGAGCATACCGGTATTGCGGCGCTTGCGCGGGGCAGCTTCCGGGATGGGAGGCATGTCGGAGACGGGCGGCTCCGGGGGAATGGGGGGCATGTCGGAGACGGGCGGCTCCGGGGGAATGGGGGGCATGTCGGAGAAGGCGGGCTCCTCGGGGACAACGGGCTCCTCGGGAACGGCAGGCTCCTCGGGGACGACGGGCTCCTCGGGGACGGCAGGCTCCTCGGGGACGACGGGCTCCTCAGGAACGGCAGGCTCCTCGGGGACGACGGGCTCCTCGGGAACGGCGGGCTCTTCAGGGATGACCGGCTCCTCGGGAAGGACCGGCTCGGCGGGGATGGGGGGCTCGTCCGGCACGGGAGCCACGGGCGGGATCACGCCGGGAACGGGCGGTTCGACGGGAGGCATTTCCCCGGCATTCGGGACTGAGCCGGGCGTTTGCGGCTCGACGGACGGGTTCGGACGGCGCACCGGCGCACCGCAGAACGTGCAGAATTTCGCGTCATCCCGGATCTTGTTTCCGCATTTCGTACAGAACATGGTGTGATCTCCTTTGTGTGTATTTTTGGATTGAGAACGGGGGAAAATGCCCGCATTCGAAGCCTTGTAAGGACAAATTTGGGAGCCTGCCGCATTCGGAGGGGCGCATTGGCAAGCTTGCAATCGCCTCCCTCCCGTGTCATTGCGAGGAGGGCGCAAGCCGACGTGGCAATCTCGGGAAGGCACTTCCAGTTCGTACAAGGTACCGATAAAAACGTACCAACCAATTGCGTCTGTAGCGGCGCCCAGTGAGCGCCTTGCAGGCTGGCAAGTTATAGAGTGGCTTCGCCGACCGCGCAATGCTCCCAGGTTTGTCATTCCGAGGAGCGAAGCGACGTGGGAATCTCGGGGAGGCAGTTGCGATTTCGCCGGGGCTTTCCTGTGTTCCAGGCGTGTACTGCGAGATTGCCACGGCTCCTGCGGAGCCTCGCAATGACAAATCTGATAGCCTGCTTCACCCGGAGGGGCGCAAGGGCAAACCTGAGAGTGCCTTCCTCCCGTGTCATTGCGAGGATGGCGCAAGCCCGACGCGGCAATCTCAAATAGGCACTTGCGAATTCGCCGGGGCTTTCCTGTGTTCCGGCGTGTACTGCGAGATTGCCACGGCTCCTGCGGAGCCTCGCAATGACAAGTCAGGGGGGCTTTCCCCATCCGGAGGGGCGCAATGACAAAGCTGAGAGTCTTCTGCTCGCTTTGATAACAAGCCGGACTCGGCAAAATCGCAACCAGCCGCGTGAAATTGCTACATTTCCCAATCAGCAGACAAATCCACCCATTTGGGATTCATCGTCGCTATCAGCGCATCTTTCCTTTTTCGGGACCAGCTCTTTATCTGCTTCTCACGCTCGATTGCTGCTCTCACATCCGGTGTTGTTTCAAAATAAACTAATTTATAAACATTATATTGCTTTGTAAAGCTCTCTACAGGGCCTTCGCGGTGTTCGTGCAATCTTCTTTGCAGGTCGTTTGTCATGCCGGTGTACAGGACAGTATTTCCTTTGTTGGTCAAAAGGTAGACATAATACTGTTTCATATCTTGACTGCCTTTCTGGGGGTCGAATTCGCCGAAGCTTTTCTGTTATCCGAGCGAGTACTGCGAGATTGCCACGTCGGCCTCCGGCCTCCTCGCAATGACAAGTCGGGGGGCCAGCACCGTTTTAACGGCGGCCGGTACGGATCGGGGGTGCCTTCCCGAGATTGCCACGTCGCTTCGCTCCTCGCAATGACAAATCGGAGGTGCGTGCCGTCTTTACGATGGCTCGTACTGAACGGCAGTACCTACTTGAGATTGCCACGTCGCTTCGCTCCTCGCAATGACAAATCGGAGGTGCGTGCCGTTTTACGATGGCTCGTTCCGAACGGCAGTACCTTCCCGAGATTGCCACGTCGCTTCGCTCCTCGCAATGACAAATCTGGGAGCCGGTATGATCAGCTTAATCTTCCCCGGATTCTTCGGTTTCCTCCGTATTGGAGATCGCCTCAACACCGATGACGCGGTTGCCCTCTTCGATGCGCATGAGGATGACGCCTTGGGTATCGCGGCCGTAGAGGTTGATGCTGGCGGCCGGAGTACGCAGCACGACGCCGCCGGACTCGATGAGCATGACGTCGTTCGTATCGTCGACGATGGCCGCGCCTGCGACAAGGCCGGTCTTCTCGGTCAGGCGGTAGTTGCGCAGGCCCTTGCCGCCGCGCGTCTGCGGCTGGCGGTCCTCGCCGCGCAGGTAGGACTCGACGGCCGTGCGCTTGCCGTAGCCGTTCTCCGTGACGGTCAAGAGGCTCTTGCCCTCGGCGGCCACGGCTGCGCTGACGACCTCGTCGCCGTCGTCGAGGCGGATGCCGCGCACGCCGGCTGCGTCGCGGCCCATGGGGCGGACGTCCGTCTCGGCAAAGCAGATGGCCATGCCCTGCCGCGTGGCAAGGAGAATATTGTCGCTGCCGTTCGTCTTCAGGACGGCGATGAGCTCGTCGCCGTCCTCAAGCGACAGGGCGCGGATGCCGGCCTTGCGGGCGGTATAGAGGGCGTCGAGCCGGATGCGCTTGACGGTGCCGCCGCGCGTGACCATCATCAGGTACTCATGGTCCGTGAATTCGCGCGTCAGCAGCATGGCCGTCACGCGCTCGCCCTGCTCGAGCGGCAGGATATTGACGATGTTCGTGCCGCGCGCCGTGCGCCCGGCCTCCGGGATGAGGTAGCCCTTCTTGCGGTGGACGCGGCCCGTGTTCGTGAAGAACAGAACATAGTCGTGCGTCGAGGCGATGAAGAGATTCTTGACGTAATCCTCCTCCTTCAGGCTCTGGCCGGAGACGCCGCGGCCGCCGCGGCGCTGCGTGCGGTAGGTATCGACGGGCAGGCGCTTGATATAGCCCGCGTTCGAGAGGGTATAGCAGCAGTCCTCTTCTTCAATGAGGTCCTCGATGTCGATCTCGTCCTCTACATCCTGGATCTCGGTGCGGCGCTCGTCGCCGTACTTGTCACGGATGGCGGTCAGCTCGTCCTTGAGGATGGACTTGACAAGGCCCATATCGCCGAGCACGCGCTCGTAATAGGCGATGCGGTCCTCCAGCTCCTGATATTCGTTCTGGAGCTTTTCGCGGTCGAGGCCCTGCAGGGCCTTCAGGCGCATATCGAGGATGGCCTGGGCCTGGATGTCGTCGAGGCCGAAGCGCTGCATGAGGTTTTCCTTTGCGTTGTCGTAGCTCGTGCGGATGATGCGGATGACCTCGTCGATGTTGTCCTGCGCGATGAGCAGGCCCTCAAGCAGGTGGGCGCGCTCCTGTGCCTTGCGCAGGTCATAGCGCGTGCGGCGGAGGATGACCTCCTCCTGATAGGCCAGATATTCATCCAGAATTTCGCGCAGGGAGAGGACCTTCGGCTGGCTCTGGTTCTTCACGAGGGCCAGCATATTGATGGCGAACGTCGTCTGCAGCTGGGTCTGGGCAAACAGGCGGTTCAGAACGACCTGCGCGTTTGCCTCGCGCTTGAGCTCGATGACGATGCGCATACCGGTGCGGTCGGACTCGTCGCGGATGTCGGAGATGCCCTCCAGACGCTTCTCATTGACCTGATCGGCCATATTCTTGATGAGCATACGCTTGTTGACCTGATAGGGGATCTCCGTGACGATGATGCGCTGGCGGTTCTGGCCGAATTCCTCCAGCTCGGTGCGGGCGCGCATGGTCACGCGGCCGCGGCCCGTGGCATAGGCGGCGCGGATGCCCGCACGGCCGAGGATGAGGCCGCGCGTCGGGAAATCCGGGCCGGGGAGGTGCTCCATAAGGTCGGCGAGCGTGGCCTCGGGGTTATCGAGGACGCACAGGCAGGCGTTGATGGCCTCGGTGAGGTTGTGGGGCGGAATATTCGTGGCCATGCCGACGGCGATGCCGCTCGAGCCGTTCACGAGCAGGTTCGGGAAGCGGCTGGGGAGCACGCGCGGCTCCTTGCGCGATTCGTCGAAGTTCGGGTCCCAGTCCACGGTGTCCTTTTCGAGGTCGCGGAGCATTTCATTCGAGATTTTCGAGAGGCGGGCCTCGGTGTAACGGTAGGCAGCGGGGGGATCGCCGTCGACGGAGCCGAAGTTGCCGTGGCCGTCGACGAGCATATAGCGCATGGAGAAGTCCTGCGCCAGACGCACGAGCGCATCATAGACCGACGCGTCGCCGTGCGGATGATAGCGGCCCAGCACGTCGCCGACGCAGGTCGCGGACTTTTTGAACGGCTTGTCAGCCGTCAGATTATCCTCATACATGGCATAGAGAATGCGGCGGTGCACGGGCTTGAGGCCGTCGCGCACGTCAGGCAGCGCACGGCCGACAATGACCGACATGGCATACTCCATGTAGCTGGTTTTCATTTCATGCACCAGCTCAGAGGTCACGATCGCCTGATCCGGGAATCGGATGTCCTCCGGCTGGTAGTCCTTTTTATGATGTGCCAAGGTTTTTCCTCCTTGATTTGGTTTGCTGCTTATCTGAAGGGGTTTTTATTGTGTTATTGCGGGGAGCAAAGCGCCCATGGCTCTCCCTCTGGGAGAGCTGTCACCGAAGGTGACTGAGAGGGCCCTGCAGGCACTGCCGATAAGCTCAGGCCGTTGTTCAAATGGTACGCACCTCCGACTTGTCATTGCGAGGAGCGAAGCGTCCTTGGCTCTCCCACTGGGAGAGCTGTCACCGAAGGTGACTGAGAGGGCCTTGCAGGCACTGCCGATAAGCTCAGGCCGTTGTTCAAATGGTACGCACCTCCGACTTGTCATTGCGAGGAGCGAAGCGTCCTTGGCTCTCCCACTGGGAGAGCTGTCACCG
>ENA-UOJO01003060-UOJO01003060.1-human-gut-metagenome-genome-assembly--contig:-P57-NODE-3060-length-16320-cov-5.882816_pt1 | contig 16320 bp, 3 predicted proteins | sample MGYA00242351_ERZ723898 | MGnify/ENA metagenome assembly ERZ723898 | reverse complement strand
GTTGTTGTATTATTATTTGTATTATTATTTGTATTGTCAGTCTTCTTAAATGATTTAACAAGACTTTGAATTACATCTACAAGCTTGCTTAGATTAGTAATAAGGAAGTAAGCATTGTTTTTATCAAGTCCGACAAATCCGCTTGCCTGCTTTTCAAATGTAAAGCTGTATTTGCTTTCACGGGTGATTTGGAAAATGCTGTTAAACAAGTCTGTAAGTGCGCTTGTTTCGCCAAATCCGCCGATTGACTGAAGAACACCTGTAATGAGAGGAAGGTTCTTTGCAAATGCGCTGTTGTCTGAATCAATAACATTGTTTACAAGACCGAGGATTGCATCAAGCCAATCTTCTACAAAGATACCAACGAAAGTATCGAAAATCTTTGTTGAATCAGGATTTTGAGCATATGACTTGAATTCAGTTACCTTTGTGTTAGAAACAGCGGTATAGGTTTTACCCGATACTGTAATTTCTTCAGTTTTAAATTTACCGTCGTAGCAGTATGTCCATGCATTTTTGCTGACACCGTACTTATCTGCTCCAAGGTCTTCCATAATATCGAAGAGCTGTGGAATAGCAACCATTAAGTTGTTAAGTCCGCTGTTAGCAATATTTCCGTTGTTATCTTTACCCTTAACTTGATTTCTGAGTGATGGGGTATTTACATAAGTGTCAACTGCTGTTGTAAATAATCCTGCAAGTTCGTTAATTACTTCTGCAAGTCCGGTTGCAAGCTGAGCGTTTGTGTCTGAAAGAACGCCTTTATCATCTGTAAATGCTTTCTTAAGAACCTTATCAAGTCCGCTGAGCTTAGCGTCCCTAAGTGCTTTATCGGCAATGTAAATTCCTGTGATGTAAGGAACTTTTGCTTCATATTTACTGTAAACAGTAAATTTAGCATTTGTCGGAGCTTTTGCAAGAGCTACTGAAATATCATTGCTTGTTACACCATTATATGTATAGTATGTAACATCTTCGGTATATTCAACTGTCTTTGCAGTACCGTTTTCATCCACTTCTGTTTTTGTCTTCTTTTCTGTTACAACTTTAGAAGTGATTTCGTTGCCTTTACTGTCAACAATCTTTTCATATTTAGTAACATATTCTGGTTTGCTGATAACAGTACTTGTTGTAATATTCTTTGTCGTAATTTTATCAAGTCCGCCTGATAAATCGGTATATTTGGTGATTTTGAAATTCTTTTCAGCACCGTTATTCCAATATGTACCGCCCATCTTGTCATAAGAACCGTCATTCTTGAGCCAATGCATAAGCAATGGAAGCATTTCATTAAGGTCCCAAGCAAGTGTGTCAATACCGATGTATGAGCCATAATCAGCAGTTAAGTCATAGAGAAGACCATCATGTGTGAAGTTATAAAGCATATTGTTTTGCTTGGTTTCACCTGATTTAGCACTGAAGAATATCGGTTCAAGTACTTCATTTACAAGAACAACAACAAGCGGAAGAAGATTGAATATTGTTTCAACCGGTGATTCAATAAGGTTAGCCCAAATATTGTAAGTTGCTTTGACAAGGTCAATTTTTGTTGAAGCAAGTTCGTCAAGAGCACCGTTGATAATATTACCTATTGTTGAACTCGGATCGAGATATGTGGAAATAATAGAGTTAAGAACTATATTTGTAAGCTGTGTACCACCGTTACCACAAAGAGCTGCAAGTGCATTGTTGATAACAGGCTGCTTTTGAGCGTCTGTAAGAGTTACACCTGTTGTATCAAGATGTTCTTTAACATAGTCATTGATAAACTTGCTAATATCCAAAGAACATTTGATTGAATTGTTATCATAAGTTAAGTCGTCAGACGCAGTGCTTATTTTTGAGCAAAAATAAGATGTAAGAGTTGACATATATGAATATTTAACCCATTCATTTAAATCTGCTTTTGAATAAGTATTGCCGGTATGCTTGTATGCATAAATACCGGTGTTAGGATCTGAATTTTCTGTATCTAAAAGAGTAGCATTTTGAATATAATCACTTGTTTTATTGCTTCTGTTGCTAATCCAGTTACCTGCAAACAAGTTGATAACCTTGTTACGCTGTTGTGCATCAGAGTTGTTATTCTTTCTGCTGTACATCTTCAAGAATGTAGCAAAATATTCAATAGTGGCTGTATCTCTGAGATTCTTAGGAAGAATGAAAGTTTTAGAACCGTCTGTATCATTAAACTTCATACTACCGTCAGCAAAATATCCGTTTATTGTTTCAGGGAAATTGTTATCTTGAATAGCAACCAAGTTCAAAATTGAATACATCTGCTCAAGTTCATCATCTGTAAGGAAGAATTCATCTCCGTCTTGCCAGTAGAAGTTGAAGCCTGCAGGCATATCCTTATCAACTGCTTGATTTATATCTTCAAGTTTAAGTCCTTTAAAGTCAACCAATGCTCCCTTTAAAATATATTGAGCATAAGGAGCGTTTTGTCGTCCGCCGCCATTTACATCATCAACAAGTGAAGCGTATGATAATATGATATAAAGGCTTGTGATATAATCCTTTACAGATGACATTGATAATGCATCTGTGGATACACTATCTCTGGTGAGCATTTCGCTTACTGCAGTGTCAAGACTGTCGTATCCGAGAGCTTGAGCAAAGAATGGCTCAATCTGTGATAATAATCCGTCAACAGTTTTAAAAGTTTTAATACCGGTTGATTCAATGGTGTATGGGTCTCCGGTAGGAGATGTAACTTTTGGGTTCCATTGGTCATTAAAGAAATCTGAATCAGCAGAGAGTTTGAAATCTGCACCGCCGTCAACAGCAAGTCTAATGTAAGGCATGGTTCTTGCTAAGTTACCGCCAAACATATTTGTGAAAGTATCTGTTTGAGGTGAATATGCATAGTAAATACAATCAGCAACATCAGAGGCATTAAGATCAATACCAAAAACTTTATAGTAGTTGTTTAAGTAACTACATACTTCATTTACGGTTTTCTGCTGAGCTTCTGTGAGTGTGTAGGTTGCGGATTTAAGCTGTGAAAGGCTTGCCATCATAGATGTTTCGCCTATTCTTACATGTCCGCCGTCACCGTTGAAGTCCAACATATCTGTGATTGAAGAAAGTTCAACAGGTTTGATTTTACCATCTGCAACTTGATCGTCATATTGCTGTGCAATTGCAGGCAAAATATTATCAACAGCATCGGAAATATCAAAGTTAGTAGAAGTATTTGAATCTACTAATGTTGTTAAATACCACAAACCTTTGGTGTTGTATTTAATGTTAACATAGTGCTTGTGCTGACCTGTTGAGTCAACAGTGATTTTTTTGATTGCTTTACCATCAAGGTTGCGATCGCCTGCACCATAAAGAATATCTTCAAGTGCTTTCTTTGTTTCTTTGTTTGCAGAAATGTTGCTTACACCGTCATAAATGAGCTTATGGCACATACCTGCAAGCTGGAAGAAATTGATGTCGTCACTGAAATTGTTGAGGTAGTCATAATTGCTTACATTTGATGATGATTCACCAATAATGTCTGTGACAAATTCCGATTGGCTTGTAGATACAGCCATTTTGCCGACAGCATTGATAAGCGTAGGCTGAAGTGCCTGCAACATCTCAGGAAGAGTCGTATTCTCCTTAATTGATTCTTTCTGGTCTTTAGTCAACTTGTCTGAAGTTGTACCAAGACTGATTGCCCCTTTGTTATAGACTACTTTTGAAATTGCGTCTATACCCATGAGAAGGGACGGAAGCTCATCTGCCAAACCGTTGACGGTTTTATATGCGGATGAAGCATTAACGCTGGAAGTGTTCCACAATGGGTTGTCATTACTGTTTTTTGCAAATGCAGTAAATCCAACCGAACAAGTGGTCACGACCATTACCACAGCTAAGAAAAAGCTGAGTATTTTTTTGCTCGTTCTCATATAAATTTTCTCTCCTTTACAATATGATTTACGAACTTTGTCGTATGGTAACGCATTTTGGATTATGCGCCGAGCAGTATTTGTTTATTACACAGTTTCTACACAAAAACTGCTTTTTAGGCGCAGGATATCCACACGCGTATTAACAAATACAATATATTTATATCAAATAAAATCTAATAAGTCAATAATTTTATAACATATTTTGAATTTATTGTGAATTTTAACATATTTTGCGTTTTGAATTTGACAACGGAGTGCTTGTAAATGGACTTAATCGGAAATTATGTCTAACAAGCGTCGATTTTATTAAGAACAACTGAAAAACGGATAAAACAGAGAAAAAGTGCATTAAAAATTTTGCAAAATGTAAAGCTTCAGCCCTTTACAAATGTAAAAATTGTGTAAAGTATTGTTGCTTTACTCACCGTGAAAAGCTTATTTTTCTCCATAAAACTATTAACAAATTGTAAAATTTTCGTAAACTAATTGTGCAGAGTGACAAAAAAACGAAGTCGTTTTTGGCTAAAGTTACAAAAATGAGGATTGTAGGTTTAATTTATTGACTTTCGGGTGGCCGTATGTAATAATTATAATGTGTTTAAAGCACATATTGCGCCAATTTAATGCTGTGGCTTGTAATGAGCCTTCATTCTAATTCAGATTGCCTGATGGTCAGAGATTGCGACGGGCATTACGCACAATATGTTAACACTTCACTTTAAATTTTTTAAAATTTTACGGAGGTAAAAAATGAAAACGAAAGCAAAAAAGTTTTCCCATAAGCTGCTTGCGTTGTTTATGGCTGTTCTTATGGCTGCTTCTTGCTTAACATGTGCATTTTCAGCTCACGCTGCACCTGTTAGTTCAGAAAAGCAGTATACAGATGACGCGTTAGAATATAACGACCTTGCTTGGAATATTCTTTCTGACGAACAAGCCGCAACAGCATTGCTTGACTATGCGGACCTTATGCTTCCTACAGTTGCTCCAACAGTTTACAACCTTCTTGCAAATCTCCCATCCAGCGTTACAGCTTATATGACATGGGATGCCGCTCAAAAGCATCTTAATATCAACGCGTTCGGTATTATTAAATATACCTTAACAGTTAAGCTTGACAGCGTTGATGATGTAATGCTTACACTTGAGAGTGTTGCAGGTCTTCTTTCTAAGTATGGTAGTTATGTTGGTGACGCAGGTAACATTCAGCTTAAATCATTAGCTTCAAGTGATGCCAGCAAGAATTTCTGGCATGTTACAAGAGAAAACTATTCATCAACTGAGATTGTTAAGAGAGCTCTTGCTCTTCTTCAAATCAACTCAGCTGACTATGCCGGTAAGGATGTACTCGGTCAGGTATTAAGAGGTGATTTCAACCTCGGTGTTCTTAAGAGTGCGGTTAATATCTACAAGCTTCTTGCAGGTCCATTAGGCTTCAGCGATGAAAGTTATGCTAAAAACCTTGTTTATAACATTGTTCAGCAGCTTATTTTCAACTATACAAAATGGTATACACAGGATGAAATCAATGATTTCAAGAGTGGCAAAACTCAATGGGTATATGATGACCAGCTTTTCGATAAGCTCTCTACCGAGCTTCTTCAGAAGATAAGCGTTCTCGTTACATATAACCAAGAATATAATGAAAAGAACGAAGATGGCTCACTCAAACCTATCCAGGATACATCAGCTACTCGTTATCTTGAAATCAAGGCTGAAATGAATAAGTCAGGCTCGGATTATGCAGCAGCAGCTGCTAAACTCGGTTATGACCCTAACCTTGTATATTCAAGCGAATTTAAAGATGATGACGGCAATCCGCTTAATGTTCTTCTTTTTGCTTATGGACATCCGGATGCAAACGGTTATGCAACAGAGCAAACAACAAAGCTTACATTTAAGCCAACCGATTCTCTTTTCAAATTAGGTTATACAGCACTTGATCTTGCTTGGGATACAGTTCTCAAGGGTACAGTCAAGCTTCTCCATGTAAACACCCAGGGTGACAGAAATCTTGATAATGCATACTATTATTATTTCGACAAAAAGGGTGAATGGAATTCAAGCGATATTGCTTCTAACTATACTCAGGCAAAGATTAACGAATGGGCTGAAGCTAATTACGAAGCTTATGGCGATAAATCAGCAGATGACTTTATTGCAAAAGCTAAGGAACAGCTTTCATTTGACCGTGCAGCTGCTGAAACATCAACAGGCAAGTGGTCAGATATTGATGAAACAAAGCTCTTTGCTAAGTTAAGATACAGCCCTCTTGCTGACTACGGTTTCAATATGCAAACAGGTCCTATCAACCTTTACTTTGCACAAACCGGAACAAAGAATATTGACGATTTCTTTAAAAATGAATATTCAAATTACGGTTCAATGGTAGCAGGCTTTAACGATGCACTTGTTGCAGCAGTTAATGATTTGTTCCCACAAAGAGATAACATTATCGGCAATCGTCCGGAAATGGCAAAATCTAAAACAACAAAGGCAGACGGTGTTGAATCAATCAATGATGCAACAATCAAGAAAATCACTTCAACACTCGTTGGCAATGCACTTAAGATGGTTCAGTACACAGCAGATGCTACTGACGCTAACATCCTCAAGGCATTCTATGATGCTAACGGTACTGATGCTGTTCTTTCAGAAGCAAATCTTGAATCAGCAATGGTTCCTATGCTTGTTGCTTGTATCGGCCAGGTTAACCTTGGTGCAGGCAAACTTCAAGATATTATCCACCCAGCAGAATGGGATGGTTGTAAGGATGCAGAAGCAGTTGCTTATGTATGCCTTAAAGAATACTTATCATACGTACTTCCTAATAAGGATTATTCATCACTTGTAAATGTAGCCAATGACGGTACAATCAACGCAACACTTGAAGGTACAATTCTTCCTATGGCTCGTGATGCAGTTGCATATGTACTTGAAGGATATGTTCCTGTAACATACAAAGGCAAAACTTGGAAGACAGAAAACGAAGATGTTAATTCAAGTGCTACAATTTTTGACCTCTTGAATTCAGTAATTCTTTACTACGGTGGAGATTACTCAATGAAGAAGGCAACTAACTCAGGTGAAAGAGCAATGGGTGTTGCAGCTCTTCTCGGTATTTGCGATGAAAAAGGTAACAGTGCTCTTACAAATAACCTTTGGGAAAATATTGATAAAATTGCTAACAAGTTCCTCCCTATTCTTGGTACACTCCAAGGCAAAGAATACGGTAAGTTCGATTCACATGACCTTATCTGGAACGATGTAGTTCTTTCAGTTCTTAATATTGCAGATAAGAAAGACAGCGGTTTCTGTGGCGTATCTAATTTCGTTTACAAACTTATCACAATCGTATCTGCTGAACCGATTCAGTCAAAAGGTTTTGTAAATACTGTTTATGATTTGCTTGCTGACCTTATCAACGGTCTCCTCGGTAAGCGTTATTCTAAACAGCCGCAGGATTTCACAACCGTAGTTCCTAAGTCAAACGGTGACAACAAGCCATTTGATGATTTACTTCAGGTTAAAACTATTGCAGGTACCGGCGGTACTGACCTCGGTGCAATCCAAAAGGCTATTTGCAACTTTGTTGAATTCACCGGTTATGGTGCAGACAGCACCAAGGGTGATGCTGGCAAGTATGGCGATTCAGTAATGAGGGGTATTTTCTTTGCTCTTTCAGCAGTTAACTCTTTCGTTCCTGAAGCTATCACTCCAATCGGAACTCAGCAGCTTAAGACTGCTTCAGCAAGCTTTGCTACACCTTCTATGAAGACAACAGCAGGCGGCGATTGCAGCGATACAGTTTCATTTACAAATAACTGCACAGGTCTTAACCGTGCATATATCTCTAATGGACAGCTTGTTCAACTTTCTCGTTACTATTACAAGCTTAAGTCAGCAACTTATATTGACAGTAACAACGCAAAAACTGATATTACATCTCAACTTAAATCAGGTCTTATTGCTCCTAACGAAACAATAGAAACACCTAAACTTTCTATTACTTTCAACTCATCAGCAGGAGAATCAAATGTAGTTGAAGTTCAGTTTGTATACGACATCGTACTTAAAGATGGCACAGTTGTTGCAGCTGATAACAATGTTTCAGCTTATAAGTATATGACAACCGCAACAGGTTGGAAAGAAGCTATGTATAATAGTAACAAGCAGTTCTTGCATGATACAAATAAAGCTGATCAAACAGTTGGTGTTGAGGGTGCTTATGTAAAATCAACATCTACATTTAGTAATGATAATACTCTTCTTGCTAACTATCCTGAATACATGGTACTTGATTCATCAAACCTTGCTGATATTTCAACATATTCAGTTAGATATAGAAGTAACAGAAAAAAGATTTTAACCGGTAAAAAAGCAGTTGACGGTATCTACTTCTATGATGAAGATTCAAATTATCAGTCAAACACACTTGATGCAAATAATGTTGTAACAAAGTATGATAAAAATGCTGCTTATACAACAGTAAACATCACAAGTGAAAACGCTATCCCTGCTTGGGATAAGACAAACGGTAACCTTCTTAAGTATAATATGTATGACTACCGTGTTGAAACTACTCCTGGTTCAGGTGAATTCGGTGAATGGAACCGTAACGAGGTAACAGAAGCAACAGCAGGTAACAGCGATAAAATTACTTATTATAAGGGTTACACAAGCGATGAAATCGAAGCAGTTAAAGCTCAAACTAACCCTGATGGTACCACAGCTGCAAATATTAAGGCTATTCAGACAAGAACTCATGTAGTTTACACTCTTTCTGAAGCTATTGCTAAGAATATTATCGCAGGTTACCATGTTGGTGACGGTGATATTTACGAATCAGTTTATTTGCAGAACAATGGCGGTCAGATTAACTACGATAACCTCTTCAACATTGTTTCAATGGGTAACACCAAAGTTCCTGGTTTCTACATTGAAAGTGAGAAGAAGCAGATTCCAAATGCATCTGCTCTTGAAGTTCAACCGTTCCGTTATGATGGTGAAACCAACATTCAAGGCGGCGAATATCCGGTTGATATGTGTATCTACAATGGTTCTAAGTCAGCTTATGCTCACTTTACTATCCTTGTAGGTGATACCAGCCAGCTCAGCGGTATGAATACTGCTTATGATAATTTGGCATCACTTGTATCACAGTATAAGTCTTCAGACTTTACTAACTCAACTGTTTTCGAGCAAGCTAAGCAGGCTCTTCTTAATGTACTTTCTATTAAGTCATCTGCTATGACAGTTGCTTTTGCACAGAGCATTAACAATAAGACTCAGCTCACAGCAACAACTAAAGAAGTTACATCAAAGTTTGGCGATTTAGCTTATGTTCCTTATACAAAATCTGCTCCAACAGTAACATCTAAAGGAAAAGAATATACAATTCCAAAGGATGTTTTGGCTAACGCTTATGTTGGTGGCGAAGCTCTTGCTGACGGTTCAGGTAAAGTAGGCGGTGTTGCAGGCGTTTACTACTTCGATGCTGCAGGTACAATGCCAATCTATTCACCATTAGCTCTTTCTGATGATAATGGAAAGGTTCGTACAACAGACCAAGCCGGAATCAAAGTAATTAAGAATGCAGATGGTAAATACTATCTTGCTAACTCAGTTGTTTATGAAACAACTTGGGACAATGCTATTACCACAAATGGTAATCCTTGCCAGATGCCTACTAAAACTCAGGCAACTGACTCACAGGGCAATCTTCTTTACAACCAGGTTCAGTATGTATACCGTGATGCCGATGGCAAGAAGGTTAACTCAAATGAAGATTGGTCATGTAAGTTCCCTGTAACAGATTATACTATCGTTCCTAACGAAGTTAAGTCTGACGGTTCAATCGTTGATAACCGTGGTGCTGTTGCAAAGGCTGTTGATAGAATCAACTATGTAACAAGCATTATGAATGACACACTTAAGCCGGCTGCAGATAATGCATTCAAAAACATTTCTGTTGCAAGAACCGGTCTTAATGACACAAACTTTAACATCTTAACATTCTCTAAGATGACTGACATTGCCAGAAACATTGAAAAGAACTTTACTGTTGATCTTGAATATCATTATGATAAAGTTGTTTTAGGTGCAGATGGCAACCCGGTAATTGATGAAGCTACCGGAGAGGCTAAAACTGAAGATGCAGTTAAGAAGGAATTAGGCGTTTCTCCTGCAAGTGCAGCATCAACTGTACAAAACTGCATTGACAACGGAAAGTCTTATACTTATGTAACTCATTCATCACTTTCATCAGCAGCAGTAGCTGAATATACCAGACTTTTCAATATCTTCGCAAGCGCAGCTGTTGAGCGTGGTTACCAGGGTGCACAGCTTGAAAAAGAAATCAAGTGTGCATCAGGCAACATCTATTCAACTCTTACTGCTACTAAGGCTGTTTATGCTGAAGATGGTAAGACTGTAACAACCGAAGCTTCAGTTTCAAAGACAACAGGCGCAAACGCTCCTCGCTTTGGTAAGTGGGATGCTGAAGGTAAGCTTGTAAACGATGGTTCTTACTCTGCAGAATCATGGACCAGATATGTCAGAGCTCTTGCAGCAGCAGTTGCTCTTGCACAGTATGGTCACGGCGATTATGCTCATAAGGATCCAGCTAACTTTGTTCTTTCTGATAAGAAGGGCTACGATGCTTCACTTACAAATATCTACACTGTTGATACAGAACTTCAGGCTGCAGAGATTGCTCTTGCTCCTGCTGAAACTACAAACAGCACTGTAACAGTTAATGCTGTTGAAGGTGCTACTGTAACAATCAATGGCGCTGCTTACGCAACTCCTGTTTCAGTAGAAACCGGCTCAACAATCACAATTGATGTTAAGGCAGCTGAAGGTTACCAAGTTGTTAATGAACTTACAATCAACGGTGAAAAGGTAACAGTTAATGCATTCCCTTATGAATATAAGGTTGATGGAAATGTAACAATTGCTCCTTCAGTTAAGCAGGCAGCAGCTGATACAATCACTGTAAGCGGTAAGGTTCTTATTGCAGCAAACACTACGGGTACTAAATCAACCAAGGGTATTGTTGGTATTGATGTAGTTGCTAATGGCGAAGTAGTTGCTACTTCAGCAAGCGATGGTTCATTTACTGCTACTGTTCCTGTTGGTACAACATCACTTACTGTTCAGAAAAAGAATGTAACTATCAACAGAACTGTAACACTTAGTGGTACAAAAGATATTTCAAATGCAGAAATTTCTGTATGTATCTGCAATTATAACGGTGATACAACAGTTGATGCTCTTGACAAATCTACATTTGCTACAGCATATGGAAATAAAGACAAATATAATATCTATTGCGATTTAAATGGTGATGGAGCCGTCGATTCGCTTGATAAGTCAACATTTGCAGCTTTCTTTGGTAATAAAGTTGAGTATGTTCCACTTGCTCTCGGCTGATTAAATTAAATCATATCAGGGGTAGCAATACCCCTGATATGTGGCCGTTTATTACGACGGTTAATTTTATATTTAAATTTGATATAATCGGGTAATCCCCGTTTATATACCGGCCCTGTTTTTAGGGTTGGGAGGTTAAAGGCGATTGCGTTTAGTCACTGTTTATCCCTGATTTTACAATATCATTTCTTCAAAGCTTGCTTTTACGCTTTTGCGTTTTTATAACCGAGGTTTGATTTGGTGTTGTATGCGCTCTCGTCTCTCCCTAAATTTTATTTACTTGGCAAGGAGGTAACACCTATGCAAAATGCATTTGTTAAAAAGAGAATAGGTGCTGTAATTGGTACACTTACTTTCTTGGTGCTTATTGCACTTTTCGTGTGCCTTCCTAATACTTCATACGGTGCAACTGTTGGCAGTGAAAAGCCAAATATTTATTGCACCTATACCGACTCTGACGGAAAACAATATGACGGTGATAAATTGCCTGCCGGTACTTACGATGTAAACTTCTATTTAGAAGGTGTTTCCGAGTTATCGGTTGTGCAGGTAACTGCAAAGTACAGTGCGGATGCTACTGTTGATACAGCGGCAAAGTCGCTTCTTTCTGATAATATCGCCGGCATTTCGTCAATGGGAACTATTACACAAAATTCAAATTTGGTGTTTGGCTTTGTTTCTGATTCTGACTCTTGTTCAGCAATCAATAGTGATGGCACATTGCTTGCAACTTTTTCAGTTGCTTTTGCTAATAAATGTGATGCGTCTAATGTAATTTCAGTTTCAACCAGCCCGAATGAGACTTTTGTTTTAACAGATTATAATGATGGGCTTAAGGATGAGTATGCACTCGTTAAACAAGCCGATGATTATGATGGTTCTTTATATCTAATGACCTGTGATGTTTCGCCGAAAGGTCCGGGTTGTGATATAACAGGTAAGATTGCTATTGCTATATCGCTTAATGGATCATTATATAATGACAAAGGTGTTGGCAATATAAATCTTACAGTCAAAGCTGCCGATGGCTCAGCCGTTGCCACAGCAGTTACAGATTCAAACGGTAATTATACACTTGCCGATATTCCGGTGGGTGAATACACAATGTTAATCAGTGGTGAAACCACTATTAACAGAAAGGTTACATTAGTAGTTTCCGAATCAAAGACTGTTGATACTGTCGCAGTTTGCATTTGTGATTATAATAATGATGGTGTTGTTGATGCGCTTGATAAATCAAAATTTGCTACAGCATTTGGTGGTAAGTATAATGCCTATTGTGATTATAATTGCGACAATGTAATTGATGCATTAGATAAGTCGACTTTTTTGACCTTCTTTGGTAAAAAAATTCAGTATAAAAATGTAACTTTGTAATAAATAGGGGGAAAGAAAATGAATAAAACTTTCAAAAAGGCAATTGCTGTCATTTTGTCAGTTCTTATGGTTGTTTTATCAGTTCCTTTCACTGCACTTGCAGCACCTGGTGATTATGAACCAAATGCTAAAATGTATTTTGGTACGTTCACTGAAGCAACTGCAACGAGCTTTACTGATTATTCAACCAGTGGCACAGCAGCATCGGATTTTGGATCATATGCTTCTCTTTACGGTGTGCCTGTAGATTATAGTTATAAAGTAGTTGGTGGTAATAAGACTTCGGGTACTCTTTCTATCAACAAGGACAAAGCAAACACATACATTGACTCTGCTGGACTTTCTTATGATAAGCTTTCACAAGATATTCAGCTCGGTGCCGGTGATTATTTCACAATGACATTAAGTCTTGAAAATATTAAAAAAATTAAATGTTTTATGTCTAAAATTCAGTTCAGTGATTCTATCGAGCCTGCTGGTGTTTATACTTATAAAGCTGGAAGAGTTAATAAATACGCACTCGGTACTGAAAGTGAAAGAGTTGCTAATAAAGGCACATGGGTTGCAGATAAAGGCGGCACAAATTATTTGCCATTATATTCAATGTGCACCCAAGGTATTGCCCAAGGTTCTTTTAACCCAGAACTTGATCCTAACGATTCAAAAATCACAGCTAATGAAGAAGATGGTAAATATAATATAATTGAATACTCTTTTGCTTGTGACGAATGTGACACTTCTGCTATATCAGACCCTACCGGATATTTCGTAGATCCTGCAACAGGTGGTGCAGATTATACGTTCGCTGATTCAGCTCCGCTTACTACATTCGTATTTAAGATTGTAACTGATGATCCGATTGAATTTAATGTTTACAATCCAACAGATCTTAAGAGTTTATTGTATGTTGCAACAACAGATGACGGTACAATGCTTAGCGAATGTAATACTTACGCTAAGAATGTATATAATGAAAATACCAATACTAACGATGGTGATACAGAACATCCTGGTTCAAGAAAGATGACTTTCATGGGCTTCAATGAATTTAGAGAAGCTCCTAAGCCATCAACTCACACAATCACATTTACAACTATTGGTGGTGAACTTACCACTCAAACTGTAAATGATGGCGTAATGCCAACAATTCCAGATAACACAGCAACAACAAAACCTGTTGCTTCTGATTCAACTCATCACTCAGTAACAAGTTACAAGTGGACACCTGAAGTTGTAGCTGCAACAGCTGATGCTGCTTATACTGAAGAAGCAGTAGTAACAAACCCTGAATGTAAATTCGTAGTAACTGACCATAAGGACGCTACTTATAAAGAAGCAGGTTATGATGTTTACACATGTACTGAAAATTGTGGCAATACTTATACAAACCCAATTGATAAGCTTGTATGTGACCACGCTGATACAAAGGTTGTAAACGCTACTAAACCTACAATCAACAATCCTGGTAACACAGGTGATACAGTATGTAATGTTTGCGGCGATACAATCAATACCGGTACTGTAATTGCTCAGCTTAACGGTAATGATTACAGAGATGCACTCAAGGCTGCAAAGGATGTTGACGCTTCTAAGTATACAGCAGATTCTTATGCTAAGGTAACAGAAGCAATTGCTGCTTATGATGAAGCAACAGTTGGTGCTTACACATCACAGGAAGATGTAGACGCTGCAACAGCTGCTCTTAAAGATGCAGTTGCTAAGCTTGATGCAGGTGTAGTTGTAACAGTTGCTTCAACAAAACTTGGCACAACAACTCTTAACGATGCTGATGCTACAAACGGTGCTAACGCAAGACTTGCAGTTGGTGACAAAGTAGTTCTTACTGCTAAAGCTAATAACGAAACAGGCGAATTCGTAGGTTGGAAAGTTGGTAACAAGATTGTTTCTGACGAAGCTTCATTTGTAACATATGCAACAGCTGACATCACTTACGAACCTGTATTTGCTGAAAAGGCTGACACTTCATTTACAGTAGTATTTGTAGACCCATACGGCAATGTAATTGATACTCAAACTGTAACAAGCGGTGCTAATATTGAAATTCCAACAGCTCCAACACTTATTGGTTACACATTCACTGGTTGGTCAATGACTGAACCTGATATCCATGCACTTACAGATGGTGCTACAATTTACGCTCAGTACACTAAGGATAATGTTGCTAAGTACACAGTAACTGCTCCTGAAGGTGCTACTCTCACAGTAGACGGCGTAGAAACAGCAAGCCCTGCAACAGTTGCTTATGACGCTAAGGTTAGCGTTCATAAGGACGGCGTTGCAGCATGGCAGGTTGACGGTGTAACAGTTGCTTATGGCGATACTTACACATTCTTCTGCGGTTCAGATATGAATCTTGTAGCTGTTGATACTGCAGTTGAGCAGAAAACAACAGTTGTAATTACAGGCGTAAATGAAATTGCTGGTTCTGTTCAGGTTTCATTTGCTGCATCTCGTAATGTTGCTCCTGGCGAAACAGTAGTTAAGCAGGGCTTCATTTATGGTAAGAATTTAGCTGATTCTGAACTCACACTTGATAATGTTGGCAATAAGGGTGCAGACGCTAATGCAGGCACTGTAAAGATTGCTTATACTAAGAATTCAGCAGCAGATATTTCTCTTAGATATGGTCTTTCTAAGAAAGACGGTAAGGTTTCAGCTGCAGCATTTGTTATCACAAAGACTGCTGATGGCACTTTGAAGAAAGCAATTTCTGAAGTTAAATCTTACACTTATCACTAACAAATTATAATTTATTGATGCTATTGCCTCTGCCTAATCGGCAGGGGTAAGGCACCGGTAAATTTGGGAGGAAAACCAATGAAAGAGCTTTACACAAAGCCAATGTCACAGATTGATGAATTCAAAACATATGATGTTGTAACTACATCAGGTAGAGAAGATGTAGAGGGCGGTTTAGACTAATACAGCCTTTTCAATCTGACATTGAAATAAAGCTAGGGAGACGGTAGAAATACCGTCTCTTTTTGCTTTTTATAAACTAATAAAATAAAGGTGTAAGCACCATAAGATTTTGGTTGACATAAAACAAAGCCATCGGTTAAAAACCGATGACTTTTATACTGCATATTTGAGAGGCGGAGCAGTGGAATGAGCGAAAAATAACTTAAAGTTATTTTGAACGATATGGAACTTGCGACAACACCAAAATCTTTGCTCTCGTTGTTCGCAGAATTTGGAACTATGGGGTCCCTAAAAAGCGTAAGCTTTTTGGGGAAAAGGAGAAAGGGATAGAGTGTTTATTATGAATTTCAAAGAAATTCATTCAAACACGGAATTGCTTTTGACGCGTCACAGGTTCGAGCAGAATTCTCACCCATAAACAAAAAGGAAACAATTAAACAGGGCTCTTATAAGAAACAAAGATACTACAAAACAGTTCCCTGAACTGTTTTTCCCAAATTCTTTGCTCTCGTTGTTCGCAGAATTTGGAGTATCTTGTCACAGTTTCGAGCATTACATCTAATTACATAAAAATAAAAAGGATACCTTATAGGTATCCTTTTTATTTTGGTGGGAACAACAGGGCTCGAACCTGTGACCCTCTGCTTGTAAGGCAGATGCT
>ENA-UOJO01003045-UOJO01003045.1-human-gut-metagenome-genome-assembly--contig:-P57-NODE-3045-length-16362-cov-28.910591_pt1 | contig 16362 bp, 12 predicted proteins | sample MGYA00242351_ERZ723898 | MGnify/ENA metagenome assembly ERZ723898 | reverse complement strand
AGATCGCCGTCGTCGAGCGCCACAAGGGCACGCATCACATCGGCCTCGGCTACATTCAGGGCTACGGCCTGAAATCCGGCGCGGTCGCGACCAGCATTTCGCATGACTCGCACAACATCATCGTCGTCGGCACGAACTCCGCCGATATGGCGTTCGCCGCGAATTACATCGTCGAGCACCACGGCGGCATCGTCGTGGTCGAAAACGGAACGGTAAAGGGTTCGGTCGTGCTGGAGATCGCGGGCATCATGTCCGACCGTCCGCTGACCGAGGTCAACGACCAGCTTGAGGCGGCCAAGGACGCGGCCTTCACGCTCGGCGTCAGCCGGGGCATCGACCCGTTCATGACGCTCAGCTTTATGGCCCTGCCCGTCATCCCCAAGCTCCGCATCACCACCAGAGGCGTCGTCGACGTCGACACCCAGCAGTACGTATAAAACACACAGAAATAAGTCAACCGGCCCGCAGGCGTGTCCTGCGGGCCGGTTCTGATTTTTATGACCGCCTCCGGCGGTATTCTGTCGGCAGCTCGCCGTATGTCTCCTTGAACGCGGCCGTGAACCGGCTCTGGCTCTCGTAGCCGACGGCCTGCGCGATGGCGGCAATGTCATTCTGCGTTTTTAACAGCAGGGACGCAGCCTGCTCCATGCGGTGCTTTTTCATGTGTGCGGCGATCGTCTCGCCGTAGACCTGCTTGAAGCAGCGCTTGAGCGTCGTCGTGTTCATCAGATACTTCCGCGACAGCTCCTCAATGGTGACGCGCTCGGCGAGATTGGCCGTCAGCTCGTCGTGGACATGGCGGATGATCTGCTCCTGCGAGTCCTGATAGTCGACGGCCTTTTCCGGGCAGGCGATCTGCATGACCTGCTCGACGATCTCGTGCAGGAGCTTGATCTGCATGGTGTCGCCCGCCTTGTAATAGACCTCCTTGCCGCACCGGCGGCTTTCGATCAGCCCGCTCTGTGCAAGTGAACGCAGATGGTGCGAGACGGCGGGGCTGGACATATCGAGCAGCGCCGCGATGTTGATGACGCACTCCTCCCGGTGGCTGAGCAGCCAGAAAATGCGCACGCGGGTCGGGTCGCTCAACTGTTTGAAGATATCGCACACCGCGCCGAAGTGCTCCACGTTTTTCAGCTCCCGGTACAGATCCTCCGTGTGTCCGTGCACGCCGTGGTCGTGCGGAAGAGAGAATTCCGGCATTTGTCCCATCTCCTTTGTCCGTTTTGGACATTCCGTTCGCCCGTTTGGAAGCAAGATCCCCGGAGGGCTTGATTTCCGGCGTTTTTCTCAGTATACTGCGGATGTAATGATTAAGCAAGCGTTTAATTCAAAATTTCAAACGGAGGTCCTGACCATGAAAAAGACATACCAGATCGAGGTCGACTGCGCAAACTGCGCAAACCTGATGGAGGAAGCCGCGAAGAAGACCGAGGGCGTTGCGAACGCGACCGTCAACTTCATGACGCAGAAGATGATCGTGGAATTCGCCGAGGGCGCAGACGAGAAGAAGACCATGAAGGCCGTGCTCAAGGCCTGCAAAAAGGTCGAGCCTGACTGCGAGATCGAGCTTTAAGCTGCAATTGCTGCTCCGGCAGCGCGGAACGGAGTATTTGCTATGACAAAGAAACAGAAAAAAATGTTCGTGCGCATCCTCATCACCGCCGTGATGCTCATTGCGCTGAAATTTATCCCCATCACCGGCATCCCGCAGCTGCTTGCCTATGTGGCCGCGTATCTGGTCATCGGCTATGACATTCTGCGCAAGGCCGGAAAGGGCATTCTCAACGGACGCGCGTTTGACGAAAACTTCCTTATGACGCTGGCCACGCTCGGCGCGTTCTTCCTCGCCATCTGGACGAAGAGCGGCGACTATGTCGAGGGCATCGCCGTTATGCTGTTCTACCAGATCGGCGAGCTGTTCCAGAGCTACGCCGTCGGCAGGAGCCGGAAGAATATCTCCGCACTGATGGATATCCGCCCGGATTATGCGAATATTGAGGCGGATGGTCAGCTGACGCAGGTCGACCCGGACGTGGTCGCGGTCGGCAGCATCATCGTCGTCCAGCCGGGCGAAAAGGTGCCGCTCGACGGCGTGGTCGTCGAGGGCACATCCAGTCTCAACACCAGCGCGCTGACCGGCGAAAGCCTGCCGCGCGACGTCAAGGCAGGCGACGAGATCATCAGCGGCTGCATCGATCTGTCCGGCGTGCTGAAGATCCGCACGACAAAGGCATTCGGCGAGTCCACCGTTTCGAAGATCCTCGATCTCGTCGAGAACGCAAGCTCCCGCAAGTCGCGCTCCGAAACGTTTATTTCCCGCTTTGCCAGGGTCTATACGCCTGCCGTGTGCATTGCGGCGCTGGCGCTGGCTGTGCTGGTCCCGCTGGGCCGGATGCTTGCGGGGGCTGACGCGAACTGGACCGACTGGGTTTACCGCGCGCTGTCCTTCCTTGTCGTCAGCTGCCCGTGCGCGCTGGTCATCAGCATTCCCCTGAGCTTCTTCGCGGGCATCGGCGGTGCAAGCCGGGAGGGCGTGCTGATCAAGGGTTCAAACTATCTGGAGGCCCTGTCCGCAGCGAAGGTCGTCGTGTTCGACAAGACCGGGACGCTGACGCGCGGCGTGTTTGAGGTCACGGCTGTCCACCACAGCCCGCTGGCGGAGGAGCAGCTGCTGGAATACGCGGCGCTGGCCGAATGCGCCTCCTCGCACCCCATCAGCAAGAGTCTGCAGAAGGCCTATGGCAAGGAAATTGACCGCAGCCGCGTGACGGACATCGAAGAGCTCAGCGGCCACGGCATCACCGCCACGGTCGACGGGCACGCGGTCGCCGCAGGCAACAGCAAGCTGATGAAAAAGCTGGGCGTTCAGTACTGCGACTGCCACAGCACCGGCACGATCATCCACATGGCCGTTGACGGCCAGTACGCGGGACATATCGTCATTTCCGACGTCGTCAAGCCGCATTCGAAGGAAGCCATCGAGCAACTCAAGCGCGCGGGCGTCCAGAAGACCGTCATGCTGACGGGCGATGCAAAGCGCGTAGCCGACAGCGTAGCCGCCGAGCTTGGCGTCGACGAGGTGCGCAGTGAGCTTCTGCCGGGCGACAAGGTCGCGGAGGTCGAGAAGCTGCTGGCCGCGAAGGGCAAAAACGATATGCTGGCCTTCGTCGGCGACGGCATCAACGACGCCCCGGTCCTCACGCGGGCGGACATCGGCATTGCAATGGGCGCGATGGGTTCCGATGCGGCCATCGAGGCCGCCGACATCGTCCTCATGGACGACGACCCGCTGCAGATCGCAAAGGCCATCAAAATTTCCCGCAAGTGCATCGGCATCGTCCGGCAGAACATTGTGTTCTCTCTGGTCGTGAAGTTCGGCTGCCTCGCGCTCGTCGCCTCCGGCGTCGCGAATATGTGGGCCGCCATCTTCGCCGACGTCGGCGTGATGGTCCTCGCCGTCCTGAACGCGATCCGGGCGCTGAAATACAAGGGCTGACGGATAAAAATGCAAAAAAGAACGGGGCTCCGCAGGCAGCGGAGTCCCGTTTTTGCCATATTGCGCAGCGCCGGTCAGCCCTCCGCCACGGACGGGCAGGTGCGGACGTATTCGTAGAACTGCGCGTTTGCCGCTTCCATGTACGGCGTGACCCAGAGCGTGCCGACGCCGAGGCACAAAGAGCCGACGATGATCCAGCCGAGGAAGCTCAGGTCGAGCACGAATTTTTCCCACTTGTGGCCGTCCATCATCTGACGGCTTGCGGTGATGCAGGCGTTCCAGCCGTAATCGGGGTGGTCGAGCTTGATATAGTACGCCATAGAATAGGCATACGCCTTGACAATGCCGGGGATGACGAACAGCAGCGACCACAGGAACGTGAAAAGCGACGTCATAAGGCCGATGAGGAACGTTCCGCCGAAATCATCCTGAAAGCCGCGGAACATATCGCCCAGCTGCACGGGCTGATGGTCGCGCGCCTGCTTGAGGAAGATATACGCCATGCCGTATTCCAGCGGGCCGACCACGAGCAGCGCGCCGATACCGGGGATGATCCCGGCGGCAGCCGACTCCAGCAGGCCGATCAGCAGGCACACGGCCAGACCCATCATCCAGAGATTCTGAAAAATACCGCCGCCGAGCTGCGCTCTTGCGCGGGCCTTTAATTCTGCACGATCCATAAATTACACAGTCCTTTCTGAATCCTCTTATTTCTTTCTTTTTCCCGGACACTCCCATTATACTGTATGCAGCCCGGCAATGCAAGATTCACAATTCCGGCACACCCGCGAGGCACAGCGGCAGCACCGCCGCCGTGATCAGCCCCTCGACCAGACCGATCGCCAGATGGATCGGCTGCATGAGCACCGCGAACGCGCCGAGCGGCAGCGCCGTGATGCCGGAGAGCGTCGTTTCCAGCACGACGGAGAATGCGCCGAGCTGCAGCGTTGCAACGCAGCCGAGCACCGACGCAAGCGTCAGGCGCAGCCGGGCCTTGCCCGCGGAAAGATTTCCGCGCATCAGGGGCCGGTAGATAAGGAAATATCCCACGAAGCAGCCGTAGAACGCCATGTTCCAGACATTCGCGCCCAGCGCAAGCAGCCCTCCGTCAGCAAAGAACAGCGCCTGAATGGCAAGAATGACGATCATGGACAAAAAGCCTGCCCACGGCCCCAGCATGGCGGACAGCAGCATACCGCCGCACAGATGCCCGGACGAGCCTGTGCCGGGGATGGTATAGTTGATCATCTGTCCGGCGAAGACGAGCGCGGACATGACCGCCATTGTCGGAAGCTTCTTTTTTGCCGTCTCCGGTGCGGCAAGCTCCTCCCTGCGCAGCTGCACGAGCGAAACGCCCGCCGCAGCAGCAGAGGCTGCGTACATCGTAACGGCGACAGCAGGAGATAAAAGTGCGTCTGCCATATGCATGGTCTGTTCCTCCGAACTTTTTTTGCTTATTATTAAGAAGCCAGAACGCCGCGCACAAGCTCCCCTGGGGGATATTTCGGATAAAAAAGTCCTTGTGCATCATGACAAATTGCGGCAAAGGAATTTGTGGAAGTCTACCGAAAAATTTAAAATCGCAAGATTGTCGGATAAAAAAAGCAAGTCTAACATTGAACAAACAGCCTGTTCCGCTATGATGGAGCTATCCGGAGGCGGCTTTCGGTAAAAGCCGCCCGCCCCTCAAGCACATATTTGTATGAAACCAGACAATTGATACAGGAGGATGCAGACATGGCAACATTCAGATTTACCGCAGGCCCGTGGAACGTCCACGAGGGCAACGAAACCTTTGGCCCCGGCCACCGCAAGAGCATTCCGCTGGAAGAGAAAATGAAGAAGTACGCCGAGATCGGTCTGGCCGGCATGCAGTTCCATGACGACGACGCCGTTCCCGACATGAACAACATGACCGAGAAGCAGATCATCGACTACGCGAAGGACGTCAAGGCGATGCTCGACAAATACGGCCTGTTTGCAGAGTTTGTCGCGCCGCGTCTGTGGTTTGACAAGCGCACGAATGACGGCGGCTTCACCGCCTCCCGCAAGGAAGACCGTGAATTTGCCCAGTGGCGCGCCCGCCGCTCCTGCGACATTGCCAAGGCGCTCGGCACCAAGAAGATCCAGCTGTGGCTGGCCCGCGAGGGCACGCTCTGCGCCGAGGGCAAGAACCCCGTTGAAATGACCCTCCAGCTGCGCGACGCGTTCAACGACATCCTGACCTACCGCGACGACGCGCTCATCCTTGTCGAGCCGAAGCCCAATGAGCCCATCGACCGCTCCATCTGCGGCACTGCCGGTCACGCGCTGGCCGTCGGCGCATACACCGTCGATCCGAGCCGCGTCGGCCTGTGCATCGAATCCGCGCACTCCATCCTCGCCGGTCTTGATCCCGCGAACGACATGGGCTTCGCGCTGGCGCTCAACAAGCTGTGGGGCGTGCATCTGAACGACCAGAACGGCTGCCGCTACGACCAGGACAAGGCGTTCGGCGTCGACAACCTGCGCAACGCGTTCAACCAGGTCAAGGTCCTGTACGAGAACAACTTCGGCGACCGCGGCAACTTTGAATGCGTCGGCCTCGACGTCAAGGCCATGCGCACCCAACCCGATGAGGACTGCTACCGCCATCTGATCAACTCCAAGAAGATCTTCGAGAAGCTGCTGGCCAAGGTCAAGAGATTCGACTACGAATTCCAGGCTGCCTGCGTCAAGGAGCAGAACTTCGAAAAGCTCGAAATGTACGTCATGGACCTGCTGATGGGCGACTGAAAAAAAACGGGCCGCCGCGCACGGGAAGCGTCCCCCAAAGGTCAGGCAAAATTTCGAACAACAAAGAATCAAGCCGCCAAAAGGGCTTGCCGTCTGTGAATCGCAGGCGGCAGGCCCTTCAGTCGTTCCCGCAGCCAGCTTCCCGAACTCCGGTGTATTCTCCCTGGACATAGTGAACCCCCATTTCTTAGGGTGTATCTGAAACCTCATGATGTGACCGGCAGCGAGGGATTTTTGCGTTGCGCAAGACATTTTTTCGCAGGAATACTGACGTATTTCAAGGAAAAATGACGCGGCGCACCGCAAAAAGGCCCGCTGTCCGGGTGCGTTGGGAGTTTTCAGATACACCCTAGTATCAGGTTTTTCCCATACCTGGCTAACAAATGGGGGTTTTCACCGCGCCGGGCGGTTTTTCATGTGCGGTAATTCAGAATGTCGTTCGCGACCGGGGTGTAGAACAGGCGGTGGATGCGGGCGGGGTCTTTGGTCTGGCCGAGAATCCACATGAGCTTTCCCGTGATGGCCTCGGTCGTCATGTCGAACGCTTCGAGCACCTGCGGGCATTCGCGGATCTTGTGCCCGACCTGATAAACGCCGACGTTGCTGCCCTCGTTCTGCACCTGCGTGGTCAGAACGACGGTCTTGCCGCCCTGAATGCCCTCCTCCAGCACGGACAGGAAGTCATTCCCGTCATACGACGGGATGCCGCCCACGCCGAAGCTTTCCAGGATCAGCGCATCGTTGTGCCGGAGCATCCAGCCCGCAAGCTCCGCCCGCGCGCCGGGTATGAGCTTCAGGAGCGCAACGCGCTCGTCGAGCGTGTCATAGAAGACCGGCTCGGGCAGGCAGGCGTTTTCGATATACTGCAGAATGCAGCCGTCCTGCAAGACGGCCAGATACGGGTAATTGATGCTGGAGAAGGCCTCGTAGCTCTTCGTGCGCGTTTTGCAGGCGCGGGTGCCCTGAATGACCTTGCCGTTGAAGACGATCATGACGCCGTGCAGGGTGCCGCTGCACGCGCACAGAAACGCGTCGGTCAGATTGACCTTGGAATCAGTCGAGTCAAAGCTGATGGGCTTCTGCGCGCCAGTCAGGATGATGGGCTTGCGCGCCCCCTGAATGAGATAGCTGAGGGCCGCAGCGGTATAGGCCATGGTGTCCGTGCCGTGGCTGATGACGAAGCCGTCGTAGCGGTCATACCGCTCCCGGATGGCCTTCGCGATCAGCAGCCAGTGCGACGGGGCAAGATTCGTGCTGTCCAGCGACAAAAGCTGTAAGCATTCCGCCCGGCAAAGCGCCGATACCGCCGGGACGAAGGACAAAAGCTGTTCGCTCGTCAGCTCCGGCATAAGGCCCTCCGCCGTCTTCCCGGACGCAATCGTTCCGCCGGTGCCGATCATCAGGATTCGTTTCATGGGCGTATCCTCCCGCGTTTTTTCATTATTCTTCCGTCTGCACCGTATACGGCAGGAACCAGTCGAGGTAGCGTGTCGGCTCTGTTACGGCGCCGCGCGTGGTGTAGAGCGCATAGCTTTTGAACAGGATGGGCGTAATATACCCGCGCTCGCATACACGCTTATAGAGATTATAGGTGTTGCCGCTGTTGACAAGCGCCATGCTGCACAGGTTCATCATGGTGCTGTCGGACAGGTCGCCGTAGTTGAGTGTGCCGGTCGCGCCGAAGAACGGCGAGAGGTCAAAGTTTGGAGACAAACGCACCTCGCCGTAGTACAGGTCGAAATTTCCCTGTAAAAGTGCCTGCTTGTACTCGGTATACTCCATGGACTTGACCGTGATGTTGAAGCCCAGAGAATTGAGCATTTTCGCGGCCTCGTTTGCCGCCTGTACGCGGATGTAGCTCGACGAGCAGACGAGCATCGTGCCCTCGACCGGGACGGAATAGCCCTTGGAGGGGACGTAGAGGTCGAGGATGCCGTCGCCGGTCGCGTCCTCGACGGAGGCGCTGGCCAGCTGGTCGTAGTACGAGCCGGTGTCATAGGCGAAGCTGTTGGCCAGCTTCACGTCGTAATACCGGGAATTGGGTGAGCACGGCAGCGTCGACGCGACGGCAAAGCCGCCCAGCGTCTGCTCGACCAGCTGCTCGCGGTCGATGGCGAAGGTGATCGCGCCGCGCAGGCCGTAGTTGGAGAAGACGGGCGAGTTCATGTTGTAGCCGATGTACTGCATGATGGTCGTCTCCTCGTTCCACAGCTCGTAGTCGTTGTGGAAGCCTGCGAACGCGGAGGAGTTCGGGTCCGTCAGAACCATGTTGACCTTCTGATACTCAAAATTATCGCGCACGTCGGCGGCGGTGGACGAAACGGTCAGCGCGATCTCGTCAAAGTCGACCAGCGGCTGGGTGTCGCGCCACCAGCTTTCGCAGCGCGTGAGCTTTGTCCCGGCAAAGTCATACGGGCCTGTGCCCGGAGGGCTGGCCTCGTCCTTCGTGCCGGACTTGATGATGGGGATATCCAGCAGCAGCGGCAGGCACTCATACGCTTCGCTCGTCGAGAGCACGAGCGTCAGATCGTCCTGCGCCTCGGCGGAAGTGATGAAGCGCAGGCGCGAACCGTAATATTCCGAGCCTGCGGCGGATTCGATGGAATAGGCCGCGTCCGCCGCGGTAAGGGCGCTGCCGTCGTGGAAGGTCACGCCGGAGCGGAGCTTCACCGTGGTCGTGCGTCCGTCGTCAGTGACAAAATAGCTCTCGGCGAGAATCGGTTCTGCCTCGTAGCTGCTTGTCACGGCGAACAGCGGCTCGTAGAGGAAGGAAAAGATGATGCGGTTGTTGAGACTCTGGCAGTTATAGGGCTGCAGGCCGTAATCCGGCTGGTAGGCCAGGCCGAAGGACTCAAGCGCCGTATACGTCTCGGTGACGACCTGCTTGACCTCCTGCTTATCCTCCGAGCCGTTGACCGAGCCGGTCTGCTGGGCGGCGACGGCCTCGTCGCCGACGGGGAAAAGATTCTGCATCCATTCGCTCGTCGCGATCGTCGTGCAGCCGCAAAGAAGGGCCAGACACAGCGCAAGCGCTGTGAGCATCAAAAGCTTTCGTTTCATGCCGGTGCGCCTCCTTTCAGCCGGATGATGGCGGCCTGCGACCCGCGGTTCCCGCCGGTCACGCGATGCGACCAGAAGCGCTCCGGCTGGCATTTGGTGCAGTCCGGGCAGATGTCGATCACCTGCACGCCCGCTCTTTCCAGCCAGATGCGGTTCAGGCGCTTCAGATCGACGTGCGCCTTTTCGCCGTGCGGCTCGATGGCCGCTTCCGCGTCCGGGCCGAGCGATCGCCGCATGGCCTCCGGCACCTCCGGCCCGACCTCAAAGCAGCAGCGGCCGATGCATGGGCCGATGGCCGCATGAATGTGCTCCGGCGCGCAGCCGAATTCCGCCTGCATCCGAAGGACGGCCTTGTACGCGATGCCCTGTGCCGTTCCGCGCCACCCGGCGTGGACGGCGGCGATGGCCTGCCGCACGGGGTCAAACAGCAGCAGCGTCGTGCAGTCCGCACCGAAGCAGACGAGCGCCGCGCCGGGTTCGTCGGTCAGAAGCCCGTCGCAGACGGCGGTCTGCTCCCGCTCCAGCCCTGTGCCGCAGTCCTGCTTGCCGACGCGCAGCAGAAGATCGGTATGCTCCTGCCGGGTAAAGATCGTTTCCTCCGGCGAAAAGCCAACGGCAGCGCCGAGAATGCGGTAATTCTCCCGCACGTTTTCCGGCCTGTCTCCCCGGTGCGTGCCGAGATTGAGGGAGGACAGCGCCCCCTCGCTCACGCCGCCGAAGCGCGTGGAGAAGCAGTGCACGCTCCCGGAAAGCGCGTCGGCGGTCAGATATTCAAGTGTTCCGTGGTGAATGGTGTGAAACATGGGCTTATTTCGCGTTCTGGCCGCGTTCGGCGGCGAGATCCTTGTCGCGGCAGCATTTTTTGTATTTTTTTCCGCTGCCGCACGGGCACGGGTCGTTCGGGCCGACCTTGATCTTCTTGACGACGGGCTGACGCTTGACGGTCTTGTCGCCGCCAGCCCCCTCGCCGGTGACCTTCGCCACGCGCTGGCGCTTGATCTCCTCGTTCGTCTTGATCCGGACGAGGAAGACGCGGCGGACGATCTCTTCTTTAATTGCGTCGTTCATGGCCTCGAACATATCAAAGCCCTCGCGCTTATACTCGATGACGGGGTCTGTCTGCGCGTAGGCGCGCAGGCGGATGCCCTGCCGCAGATCGTCCATGGCGTCGATGTGATCCATCCAGAATTCATCGACCACACGCAGCGTCACGACGCGCTCAATCTCGCGCATGACGGGAGACGTGAACTGCTCCTCCCGCTTGGCATAGGCGCGCTGCATGAGAGACAAAATCTTCTCTTCCGCCTGCTCACGCGTGAGCGCGGCCAACTCCTCGTCGGAGAGAAGCCATGTGCCCGTGGGGAAGAAGATGGGCTCGAAATGCGTCATCATCTCGAAGAAATGCTGCTTGTCGGCCAGCTTCGGCTGCTCGCCGAAGGCGCTGGCGACATACGTATCCACATAGAACCGCATCATGGACTGGATGTTCTTCTGCAGATCCTCGCCGTCGAGCACCTGACGGCGCTGCTCGTAGATGATCTTACGCTGGACGTTCATCACGTCGTCGTATTCCAGCACGTTCTTTCTGGACTGGAAGTTGCGGCCCTCAACGGTCTTCTGCGCGTTTTCGATCGCGCCGGAGAGGATCTTGGCGTCGATGGGCGTATCCTCGTCGATGCCGAGCGTCTCCATCATGTTCATAATGCGCTCGGAGCCGAACAGACGCATGATATCGTCCTGCATGGACAGATAAAACCGCGTCTCGCCGGGGTCGCCCTGGCGGCCGGAACGGCCGCGCAGCTGGTTGTCGATGCGGCGCGACTCGTGCCGCTCGGTGCCGATGATGAAAAGGCCTCCTGCCTGCCGGACAAGCTCTGCCTGCTTGTCCGTCTCGACCTTGAAGCGCTTATACGCTTCGGTATAGGCCGCGCGTGCGGCCAGAATTTCGGGATCCTCCGTCTCGGCGAAGGAATTGGACTCGGCGATCAGTTCGTCGGACAGGCCCTGCTTGCGCAGCTCGTTCTTTGCCATGTATTCGGCGTTGCCGCCCAGCATGATGTCGGTGCCGCGGCCCGCCATGTTCGTCGCAATGGTCACGGCGCCCAGATGGCCCGCCTGCGCGACGATCTCGGCTTCTTTTTCATGGTGCTTGGCGTTCAGGACGTTGTGCGGGATGCCCTCGCGCTTGAGCATCTGCGAAAGAAGCTCGGATTTTTCAATGGAGATCGTGCCGACCAGAACCGGCTGGCCCTTGGCGTGGCATTCCTTGATCTGCGCGATGACGGCACGGTATTTGCCCGCCTCGGTCTTGTAGACGACGTCGGGGTCGTCAATGCGGATGACGGGTTTGTTCGTCGGGATCTCGACGACGTCGAGATTGTAGATGCCGGAGAATTCCTCCTCCTCGGTCAGCGCCGTGCCGGTCATGCCGGAGAGCTTGTCGTACAGACGGAAGAAATTCTGGAACGTGATGGTGGCGAGCGTCTTGTTTTCGCTTGCGACCTTGACGCCCTCCTTGGCCTCGATGGCCTGATGCAGGCCCTCGTTATAGCGGCGGCCGTACATGAGGCGGCCCGTGAATTCGTCGACGATGATGACCTCGCCGTCCTTGACGACGTAGTCGATGTCGCGCTTCATGAGGCCCCTTGCCTTCATGGCCTGATTGATGTGGTGCGAGAGCGTGGCGTTTTCGGGGTCGGCCAGATTTTCTACATTGAAGAACTGCTCGGCCTTTTCAATGCCCTTCTGCGTGAGCGACACGGAGCGGTCTTTTTCATCGACAATGTAATCGCAGTCATACTGATCCTGCAGCTCCTTGCTGTCCGTCGTGGAGAAGACCTGCTTTTTCAGGCGGGAGACGAAATAATCCGCCATTTCATACAGCTTGGACGATTCCTCGCCCTTGCCGGAAATGATGAGCGGTGTGCGCGCTTCGTCAATGAGGATGGAGTCGACCTCGTCGACGATGGCGAACGCGTGGCCACGCTGCACCATCTCCTGTTTGTAAATCGCCATATTGTCGCGCAGGTAATCGAAGCCCAGCTCGTTATTCGTGCCGTAGGTGATATCGGCGGCATAGGCTGCGCGGCGCTGCTCCGCGGTCAGATCGTGGACAATGAGGCCGACGGAAAGTCCTAAGAAGCGGTAGACCTTGCCCATCCACTCCGAGTCGCGCTTGGCAAGATAATCGTTGACCGTGACGATGTGCACACCCCGTCCGGCCAGCGCATTCAAGTATGCGGGCAGGATCGCGACGAGCGTCTTGCCTTCGCCGGTCTTCATTTCGGCGATGCGGCCCTGGTGCAGCACGATGCCGCCCACGACCTGCACCCGGTACGGACGCATGCCGAGCACGCGGTCGGCTGCCTCCCGGCAGACGGCGAACGCCTCCGGCAGCAGCGCGTCGAGCGTCTCACCGGATGCGTAGCGATCCTTGAATTCCTGCGTCTTTGCGCGAAGCTCCTGATCAGTCAGCTTTTTATACGGCTCCTCGAGCGCCATGACGGCCTCGACCTGCGGCTCGAGCTTTTTGACCTCTCGCTCAGAGCGGGTGCCGAATAGTTTTGTAAACAGTCCCATGGTAAAAACCCTTTCTGCGCCGCGCGGTACGCGCGGCGGTACGTATTCTAAAGTGAGATTATACCACATATATGGCGGCAAAAAAAGAAGAAATTGTGAATTTCGGCGGCTTGATTTACCCGGAGGGGACTGGTAAAATGAGTTTGATTTTTATGGTATCGAGGTAATCTGCTATGGCTATCCGTCTTGTGGCCGTCGATGTCGACGGCACGCTCGTCACTGCCGACCAGCGTGTTCTGCCGCGGGTGCAGGCCGCGGCGCAGCGTGCGCTGGAGCACGGCATTCAGCTCGTTCTGTGTACCGGACGCGCGCCGGGAGAGTGTTGGTACATTTTAGACGCGCTTCCGCAGATCCGCTACGCCGTCACGCAGACCGGCGCGATCGCGCAGGATCTGAAAACCGGCGAAACGCTCTACCACTGCCCGCTGTCCCCGGATGATGCGCGGCTGATCTATTCCCATGTGCGCCGGTACGACGGGCTTGTCAATTTCTTCTCCGGCGGCATTGTGTATAACTCCAAAGAGCAGATGGCGCGCTTTGAGCGCTATTATCCCGCCGACTTCCGGTGGCTGTTTGAGCAGTCGCATGAATTTGTCGACGATCTGGACGCCATGGTCGCCGGTTGGGGTAAACCCGTAGAAAAGCTCTATGTGCCGTTTTCCAGTCAGGAAGAGTGTGAAAGGGCCATGGCCGATCTGACAAAGCTGCCGTATTTCGTGACAGGCGCGGGCTACGTTGATCTGGAGGTCATGAACCCGAACACCAGCAAGGGCATTGCGCTTGCAGCGCTGTGCAAAAAACTCGGCATCCCGCGCGAGCAGGTCATGGCCATCGGCGACAGCGGCAACGACGCGGCCATGCTCGACTTTGCGGGCGTCGGCGTCGCAATGGGAAACGGGGAAGAAGCACTCAAGCAGAAAGCAGATCTGATCGCGCCGACAAATGAAGAAGGCGGCGTGGCCGATATGCTGGAGCTTGCAATCAAAGGAGAGATATAAAATGGGCGTACAGGATCTGACAGTACAAATGGTCGTCATCGTCGTCATCGGCGTATTCTTTGCGTCGTTCATGGACGCCATCGCGGGCGGCGGCGGCATTATTTCCGTGCCGACCTATCTGCTGGCGGGACTTCCGATGCACTTTGCGCTGGGCACAAACAAATTTTCCTCCTCCATCGGCACCGCGTTTTCCACGGGCCGGTATATCAAAAACGGCTATGTCGACTGGAAGCTCGGCATTCCGTCCATCGTGCTGGCGCTCATCGGCTCGTTCTTCGGAACAAAATTGCAGCTGATGATCTCCGAGGTGTACTTACAGTATCTGCTGCTGATCGTGCTGCCGGTCGTGGCCTTTGTCGTGCTGCGCCAGCGGCAGCTGCCGGAGGAGCGCGGCGATATCGAGCCCAAAAAGCAGATGGCCATCGTCTATCTGGCCGCGCTCGTCGTCGGCGCGTACGACGGGTTCTACGGGCCCGGCACGGGCACGTTCCTGCTGCTCATTTTCTGCAATCTCGGCAAGCTCGACGTGCGCACGGCGGGCGGCAATGTCAAGCTCGTGAATCTGTCTTCCAACATTGCCTCGCTCCTGACCAGCCTGTTAAGCGGCAAGGTCTTCCTCGTCCTCGGCCTCATCGGCACGGTGTCGAGCATTTTGGGCCATTTCATCGGCGCGGGACTCGCCATCAAAAACGGCTCGAAGATCGTAAAGCCCGCTATCATCATTGTCCTCATCCTCCTGGCCGCAAAGGTCATCCAGGGACTGATTACGGGATGATATATCATAAAACTGCACTGCCGCTGTAGGGGCCGACGACTCTGTCGGCCCCTTAAATGTTGCAGATTTGCTGAAAATATCAGAGAATTCGCAGCGGGCGGACAGAGTCGTCCGCCCCTAGGGTGTATCTGAAAACGCCCAACGCACCCGGACAGCGGACCTTTTCACGCTGCGCTGCACCATTTTTCCTTGAAATACGTCAGTATTCCTGCGAAAAAATGTCTTGCTCAGCGCAAAAATTTCTCGCTGCCGGTCACATTGGGCGTTTTCAGATACACCCTACGTACAATTCGGAAAATTGCAAAAACCTATGCCTTTGACTGCTTGTTTTGCTCCATTGCAAATCCACATAGAATCTGCTATAATAAATTGTTAAGTTATGCAGTTCGGAGGAAACGTACATGGAACGCAAACCCGTTGTAATCCCGCAGGAGGCGCTGGAAAAGGAAGCCGCTGTCTGCGGACAGATCAAAGCCCTTTGGGCCTCGCGCGGCAGGACGCCGCGGGCCTTTGTCGATACATACGGCTGCCAGCAGAACGAGGCGGATTCCGAGCGTATCCGCGGCATGCTGCGCGCAAGCGGCTATGAGATCGTGGATACCGAAGAGGGCGCGGACTGCATCGTCATCAACACCTGCGCCATCCGCGAACACGCGGAAACGCGCGTCTACGGCAACGTCGGCGCGTTGGTGCACACCAAGGCCCGGCATCCGGAACAGAAAATTTTCCTGTGCGGCTGCATGATGGGCCAGCCGCAAGTCGTCGAGCGCATCAAAAACAGCTACCGCCATGTTGACGGCGTGTTCAATCCGCACGAATTATGGCGCTTCCCGGAACTGCTGCAAAGCGTGCTGCGCACGAACAAGCGCATTTTTGCCGTGGACGATTCCGCGGGCAATATCGCCGAGGGCATCCCCGTCGTGCGCTCGTCCGATCTCAAGGCGTGGGTGTCGATCATGTACGGCTGCAACAATTTCTGCTCGTACTGCATCGTGCCGTATGTGCGCGGGCGGGAGCGCTCGAGACGGCCCGAGGAGATTCTCGAAGAAGTCAAGGGCCTCATCGCGGCGGGCTATAAGGACATTACGCTTTTGGGCCAGAACGTCAACTCCTACGGCAAGGATTTAGGCCTCGGTGTCGATTTTGCCGACCTCATGGCCGAGATCGCGCAGCTGCCGGGCGAGTTCTGGCTGCGCTTCATGACGAGCCACCCGAAGGACGCAAGCAAAAAACTCTTTGATACCATTGCGAAATACCCCAAGATCGCCAAGCAGTTCCACCTGCCCTTCCAGTCCGGCAACGACCGGGTGCTGAAGGCCATGAACCGGCACTATAACCGCGAGGAATATCTGAAGCTGGCGCACTATGGCCGCCAGATCATGCCTGAGCTGGTTCTGACCAGCGACGTGATCGTCGGTTTCCCTGGCGAGACGGAGGAGGAATTCGAGGACACGATCAGCCTCATTGAAGACGTGCGCTATGACGCGCTGTTTACCTTTATCTTCTCCCCGCGCGCGGGAACGCCTGCCGCGAAAATGGACGACCCGACGCCCAAGGAGGAGAAAAACCGCCACTTTGACCGGCTCTGCGCCGTGCAGAACCGCATTTCGCTGGAAATTCATCAGGGCTACGTCGGCAAGACCGTCCGCGTGCTCTGCGACGGCCGCGACAAGGAC
>ENA-UOJO01003041-UOJO01003041.1-human-gut-metagenome-genome-assembly--contig:-P57-NODE-3041-length-16377-cov-53.793898_pt1 | contig 16377 bp, 10 predicted proteins | sample MGYA00242351_ERZ723898 | MGnify/ENA metagenome assembly ERZ723898 | reverse complement strand
AGCTCCAGGGCTGCCATGCGCCTTCCAGCGCAACGATCAGCTTGCCGCTGGACTGGATGCTGGACAGCTGGTCACCGGCAGCGGGGGCCACGGATGCATCCGTGCCGGAAGCGGCGGTGCTGCTGGAAGAATTGGAGCAGCCGGCCAGAGTCAGCACACCGGCTGCGGCCATGACGCTCATGAGAGAAATAAAAGTTCTGCGTTTCATAATTTGTATATCCTTTCGATGAAAAAACGATTTAGAATGGCCGCCGCGTTCGCTTTGGCCATGATTAGCGGAAAATTATTTTTAATTTTGCAATCGAGAAAAATCTGCGGATTTTTCTCGATTGCTTTTTCACGGAAGAAGGCCGTGAAGGATCGCAGCAAGAATGTTTGATTGGATGCTGCTGCCCGATACGGCCCCTCCGGTGAAAAATGTAATTAAAAACGACCGCAGTCGTTTTTAATTACGAATCAAGAAAATAGAATTTCCTATAAATATGGCCAAAGTGAAACGGAGGCCATTCCAAATGGTAAACTTATTCAGTGTGCGCAATTTTCCGCAAAAACTCGCGGGTGCGCTCCTCCTTCGGGTTCGCAAAGAACTCGCGGGAAGCGGCCTGCTCCACCACCACGCCGTTCTCCATGAACACCGTCTTGGAAGAAACATTGCGGGCAAAGCCCATCTCATGGGTGACCACCAGCATGGTCATGCCCTCCTCGGCCAGCTGCCGCATGACGGAAAGCACCTCGCCGGTCAGCTCCGGGTCGAGGGCAGAGGTGGGCTCGTCAAAATAGATGATCTCCGGGTCGGACGCCAGCGCCCGGGCAATGGCCACGCGCTGCTGCTGGCCGCCGGAAAGCTGGCGGGGGTAGTAGTCCGCCCGGTCGGCAAGGCCGACCTTTTCCAGCATCTTCCTGCCCACCGTGTCGGCCTGCTCCTTGGGCATCCTGCGGGCGACGATGAGGCCTTCGGTGACGTTCTGCAGGGCCGTTTTGTTGCGGAACAGATTGTAGTTCTGGAAGACGAAGGCCGTCTTTTTGCGCAGCCGGGCGATGTCGGCGCGGCTGGCCCTGGCGAGGTCGAAGGTCTCGCCGTCGAAGGTCAGCTGGCCCGCGTCGGCGGTCTCGAGAAAGTTCAGGCAGCGCAGCAGGGTAGTCTTGCCAGAGCCGGACGGGCCCAGAATGGCCACCACATCGCCTTTTTCCACGGTCAGGTCCACGCCCTGCAGCACCTTCAGTTCACTGGTCACTTTGCGGGCACCGGGCCGGTGGAAGATACCCGCCTGCAGGCCGGGCTTCGCGTAGGTGAAAAAGGACTTGCGGACATTTTTGATCTCTAACATGGACATGGTTCCCACGCTCCTTTCTTACTGGAAGCCGTGGGCATTGAGCCGACGTTCCAGCAGCGCCTGCAGTTTGGTGATGACCGTGCAGAACAGCAGGTACACCACCGCCACCTCGCAGTAGATGGGCAGGAAGATGTAGGTGCGGGCGGCCACGCGCTGACCGGCCATGAACAGCTCGGCCACCGTGATGTTGGACGCCAGCGAGGTGTCCTTGATCATGCCGATGAGGGAGTTGGAGAGGGCGGGCACGGCGGTGCGCAGGGCCTGCGGCAGCACGATGCGGCGCATGATCTGCCACCAGCTCATGCCCACGCAGTAACCGGCTTCCAGCTGGCCCTGGGGCACGCTTTCCAGCGCACCGCGCATGGTCTCGGCACAGTAAGCGCCTTCGTTAAAGGCAAAGGCGATAACTGCCGCCGGGAAGGCGTCCAGCATGATGCCCACGCTGGGCAGGCCGTAAAAGATGATGAACAGCTGCACCAGCAGTGGTGTGCCGCGGATGACCCAGATGTAGAACCGGGCGATCTGCCGCAGCACCGGCACGTTGGCGTACTGCACCAGCGCCACCGCCACGGCGATGATTATGGCAAAGAAGAACGAGACGAGGGTCAGCGGGATGGTCATGGTGAGGCCTGCCGTCAGGATGCGGGGCAGGGCTTCCGCCAGCACGCTGACCGTGCGGTTGGAAAGAAATGCTTCAAACATGGAAAAAGTTCCCTCAGAACGGTGTTCAAATACTCTAAAAAGAACGAGAATAAAAGTATTATAGAACTTGAAGTATGGTCGAAGTCAAGACCTTTTTCAAAATTCCTACAAAACCTACCAAAATACTATAACATGAATCCAGCCCGAGTGCAAACGGTTTGAATAAAACGCGTGAAGTCCACAAAAAATGGGAAAAGCAGGTGTTAACTTTGTGCAATGCGGCAACCGGTTGACGGCGCACGGGCTTTCGTGTACAATGGACATAACAAAAGCGCCGCGGGCTTTGGCCCGGCGACGGCGCAAATCCACCGCCTGCGGGCTGAGCCTGCCGCGCGGTGCCAACGGAGGACCAACGAAATGAAACATAAAATCGGCGTTCTGGGTGCAGGCACCTGGGGCATGGCTCTGGCACGGATGCTGACGGTCAGCGGCAATGAGGTGCAGGTGTGGTCGGCGCTGCCGGCCGAGGTGGACAGCCTTTCCACCACCCGGGTGCACCCCAACCTGCCGGGCATGAAGATCCCGGCCGAGCTGCAGTTCACCAAGAGCATCGAGGAAGTGTGCACCGGCAAGGATGTGCTGCTGTTTGCAGTGCCGTCGGTGTTCGTGCGCTCCACCACCGCGAAGGCACGGCCTTTCATCCCGGACGGGCAGATCATCGTGGACGTGGCAAAGGGCATGGAGCCGGAGACCCTCTACACCATGACGGAAGTCATCGCAGACGAGCTGGGCAAAGAAGATGGCCCGAAGAACGTGAAGCTGGTGGCCCTCTCCGGCCCCACCCACGCTGAGGAAGTGGCGCTGGACCTGCCTACCACCATCGTCTCGGCCTGCCCGGATGAAGCAGCGGCAGAGTTCGTGCAGGATGTGTTCAGCAACACCTGCATGCGCGTGTACACCAACGCCGACATCAAGGGCGTGGAGCTGAGCGGTGCACTGAAGAATGTCATCGCGCTGGGTGTGGGCATCTCCACCGGCCTTGGCTACGGCGACAACGCCCGCGCGGCCCTTATCACCCGCGGCATCGCGGAGATCGCCCGGCTGGGCGTGGCCATGGGCTGCAACATCCACACCTTTGCGGGCCTGGCCGGTATCGGTGACCTGATCGTCACGGCGACCAGTATGCACAGCCGCAACAACCGCGCGGGCATCCTGATCGGCAAGGGCGAGAGCCCGGAACAGGCCGTGAAGGAAGTGGGCATGGTGGTGGAGGGTATCAACGCTCTGCCCGCTGCCATGGAGCTGGCCGCACGGTACAATGTGGAAATGCCCATCGTGCAGACGGTGAACGCCATCGTGAAGGAAGGCATGAGTGCCAGCGACGCTCTGCGCACACTGATGGACCGCAACCGCAAGAACGAGATGCCGCAGGGCTACGAAAAAGTTTAAGGCATGACGATTTAAAATGGCCGACGCGTGCGCTCTGGCCATGAACAGAGGAAAGTCGATTTTTTTCGATTGGAGCTCCAGAAAATCTGCGGATTTTCTGGAGCTCTTTTTCACAAGTGGGGCCGAAAGCGGAGGACGCGGCTGGAGAAACTACCGGTCCGCTGGCCGAAAAGTGCAATAATCATTCAAACTTTTTACCAAAACCAGACACAAAGGGGTAGAAGGTGGGGAAACTTTCTGCTATACTAAAACAGAACGCGAAACCGGCGGGCGTTTTGTGCACCCTGCCGGAGGGAAAGGAAGGAATCTGCCATGCCGTCAACCTACGCGCACCGCCGCTTTGGTGCCAATGTTCTGGAACATCTGCCGGACGAAGTGCGGGTGCAGCTGGAAATGAACCGTGAACTTTACGATATCGGCCTGCACGGGCCGGACCTGCTGTTTTATTACCATGCGGCCAGCTCCAACCCCGTGAGCGCGCTGGGCAATGCCATGCACGACAAGCCCGGCCGGGTGTTCTTCGACCGCGCCCGGGGCGTGGTGAAGGCGGCAGGCGACCGCGACGCGGCGCTGGCCTATGCCATCGGCTTCATCTGTCACTTTGCGCTGGACAGCACCTGCCACCCCTATGTGGAGCAGTTCACCCGCTCCAGCGGCGTGACCCATTGTGAAATCGAGACCGAGTTCGACAACATGCTGATGCGCCGGGATGGCTGCGACCCGCTCAAGTTCTTCACCGCCAGCCACATTCATCCGTCGGAGAAAAATGCAAAGGTGATCGCGCCGTTCTACGAGGGCATCTCAGAGCAGGTGACGCTGGATGCGCTCAAAGGCATGATCTCGGTGCACAGGCTTCTGCAGGCGTCGAATCCGGTCAAGCGCTGGGTGGTGCTGACCGGCATGAAGGTGGTGGGCAAGTACGACATGCTGCACGGCCTTGTGGCGAACCCGCGGCCGAACCCGAAGTGTGTAGAGAGCGGCAAACAGCTGGAAGCGCTGTACGCCAAGGCTCTACCTCTGGCAGAACGGCTCATTCTGGAATTTGTGGAAAAGCTGGACACGGACGAACCGCTGGATAAAGCCTACGACCATACCTTTGGGGAGTTCTGAGCAGGTCGATGCAGGCCAGCAGGGAAAGATGCTGTTTCCCGCTACGACCCTTTTGGTGAGAATGTGTTTGGAGCGCTCCGCGTTTGCACAGCAATGAAAGCCCCAGTGGGGCTTTTAAGCGGCGAGCGGTCTGCGTTAGCAGATGGAGGGGCTTTGCCCCGACAAGTTCCGCAGAGCGCGACAAACACGAAAATAAAAACAAACTTTCCGCTGAAGATGGCCAGAGCGTGAGCGGCGGCCATTTTAAATGGTGAAATCTAAAAAGAGGGGGCACCGCCCGGCGGTGTGAGAGGAAACAAAATGCAAAACGAAAAATTCAAGGTGACGCCGCTGGAGCGCGCGTGGATCCTGTACGATGTGGGCAACTCGGCCTTTGTGCTGATGATCGCAACGCTGGTGCCCATCTTCTTCAACGCGCTGGCTGAGGCCGGCGGCCTGAGCTCGGTGGACTATCTGGCCTACTGGGGCTACGCAAGCTCGGTGGTCACGGTGATCACGGCAGTGCTGGGGCCGATTTTGGGCACGCTGGCCGATACCAGAGGCTTCAAGAAGCCCATCTTCATGCTCTGCCTGTTCGTGGGCGTGGCAGGCTGCTGTGCCATGGGCCTTGCCACGACATGGCTGCCGTTCCTGATCATCTTTATCCTTGCAAAGATCGGCTTTTCGGGCAGTCTGGTGTTCTACGACTCCATGCTGGGCGATGTGACCACCCCGGAACGCATGGATGTTGTGTCCTCGCAGGGCTATGCCTGGGGTTACATCGGCAGCTGTGTGCCCTTTGTGGTGTGCCTGGCGCTGGTGCTGGGCAGCGGGGCCATCGGCATGAGCCAGATGACCGCCCTTTCCATCGCGCTGTTCATCACCGCCGCGTGGTGGCTGGGCACCACCCTGCCGCTGCTGCGCAAATATAAACAGATCAACTATGTGGAGGTGGAGCAGCACGCCATCCGGCAGAGCTTTGTGCGCATCGGCCACACCCTCAAGCACCTGCACGAGGATAAACAGGTGTTCTGGTTCCTGCTGGCGTTTTTCTGCTATATTGATGGTGTGTATACCATCATTGATATGGCCACGGCCTATGGCACCGCGCTGGGGCTGGACACCACGGGCCTGCTGCTGGCGCTGCTGGTGACCCAGATCGTGGCCTTCCCGTCCGCATTGATCTTTGGCCGCCTGAGCGCGAAATATCCGTCCAGCCAGCTGATCCCCGTGTGCATCGCGGCCTACACCGGCATTGCGGTGTTTGCCTTCTTCCTGACCAAACAGTGGCAGTTCTGGGTGCTGGCCGTCGTGGTGGGCATGTTCCAGGGCGGCGTGCAGGCGCTGAGCCGCAGCCATTTTGCCAAGATCATCCCGGCGGAAAAATCCGGCGAATACTTTGGTCTGTTCGACATCTGCGGCAAGGGTGCTTCCTTCCTGGGCACCATGATCGTCAGCGTGGGCAGCCAGCTGACCGGCAGCGCCAATGTGGGCATTGGCATGCTGGCGGTGCTGTTCGCGGTGGGCTTTGTGCTGTTCCGGGTGTCCTGCAGGACCGAAGGGGCAAAACAGGTGTAAAAGGACGATTTGAATTGTCTCCGCTTCGCTCTGACAATGACAGCGGAAAAATTATTTTTGATTTGCAAAGGAGAAAAGCCTGCGGGCTTTTCTCCTTTGCTTTTTCACGGGAGGGACCGCAATGGCAAACAACATATTGCTGCTGTCAGCCTGCGGCTGTCGCGCAGCAGATAAAGCAGTACGAAACTCAAACCCGCTCCCCTGCGGGGAGCTGCCGCCGCAGCGGCTGAAGGGCCTATAAATCGGTGGAACACAAAAAATCCTTTAGCGAAGCGACTTGGATTTTTTGTATGGAGCCTAACTGCTTTGGGATTATTAAGGGCGAGCAGCCCTTAATTCGTGCCTCCCGCGCCTCGAAAGTAGCGGGTGCTTTTCTGGTTCTCTTTTGGCATGCAAAAGAGAACGTACCCGGCGGCAATGCCTTTTGCAAAAGCCATAGAACCTGCCCCACGCGAAAACGCCCTGCACGGGAAGCAAATGGTTGAAAAGCGTTCTGCCGGTTATAATTAACAAACCTGTAATTGTGTTTTTCGCCCTTGAATGATACAATAGTGTCAAACGATTTCAAAACCGCAAAGGAGAAAACGAAATGGAACGATTCCCCGGTTATACCGTCCTCCGCACCGAGGACTGCCCCGAACAGCACGGCACCCTGACGGTGCTCACCCACGATGTGAGCGGTGCCACCGTGCTGCTGGTGGAAAATGAAGATGTCAACAAGGCGTTCGGCATCGGCTTCGGCACCTTTCCGTCCGACGACACCGGAGTGTTCCACATTCTGGAACACTCGGTGCTGGCGGGCAGCGAAAAATACCCGGTCACTTCGCCGTTCCTGCAGCTGCTGAAAAGCAGCATGGCGTCCTTTTTGAACGCGATGACCTTCCCGGATAAGACCGTATACCCGTTTGCCACCCCCAACGAGACCGACTTCAAGAACCTGATGGACGTGTACCTGAACGCGGTGTTCTGCCCGCTGGCCATGGTGGACAAGAGCGTGTTCGAACAGGAAGGCTGGCACCGGGACGCCGACGGCACCGTGAGCGGCGTGGTGTACAACGAGATGCAGGGCGCGCTGGCTGCCCCGGACGCGCAGCTGCAGGACGCGCTGGAACGGGCCATGTTCCCGGATACGGCCTACGGCTTTGTTTCCGGCGGTGACCCGGAGAGCATCCCGGCACTGACCTATGAGAAGTACAAGCGGGTGTACCGTCGCCACTACAGCGCCGACAACTGCTGCATCACCCTGTACGGCAAGATGGACATGGCCGAAAAACTGGCGCTGCTGGACAAAGACTACCTTTCCAAAATGCCGAAGACCGGCACCCGCCCGCGCCTGACGCTGCAGGACGAGCAGCCGGGCACCTGCGTGGAGCTGCCCTATTACACCGAGAACCCGGAGCCGGACGAGGTGCAGTGCGCCCTGGCGTGGTACACCGGCGCGTTTGCCGACCGGGAGCGTCAGCTGGGCGTGGAGATTCTGCTGGATGCCCTGCTTGGCACCAACAACTCCCCGCTGAAAGCCGCCCTGCTGGCCGAAAATCTGGGCGCAGACATCGACATTGGCTTTGACGACAGCACCCTGCAGCCCACGCTGGAACTGGTTCTGCGCGGTGCCACCGAGGAGAGCGCCCGCAAGTTTGCCGCCGCCGTGCGCAAGGCCGTGGACGGCATTCTGGCCGAGGGCATCCCGCAGGAGCTGCTGCTGGCCTCGCTGAACAGCGCGGAGTTTGCATCCCTCGAGCGCCCGGGCAGCCTGCCGGACGGCGTGCTGGATGCCATCAACGCTTCCACCGGCTGGCTGCACACCGGCGACCCGGCCCTGCTGCTGCACACGGACAAACTGTTTGCGTCCCTGCGGGAGAAGATGGCAGGCGGCTGGTTCGACGAGCTGCTGCGGCAGCTGTTCGCCCCGGCCCCGGTGCAGGTGGTGCAGGTGCCCACCCTGCCCCAAAAGGACGAGGCGGGCGAGCCCATCCGCACCGACGGCAAGCTGGTGCTGGAACACCCGCTGACGGCCGCCGACCTCGGCGACGGTGCAAAGACTGCCGCCGGAGAGCGGGAACTGCTGGCCGGTGCGCAGCTGCTGCATCACCCCTCGGCGGGCAGCCTGTACCTGAACTTCTACTACGACCTCGGCCATGTGAAGCCCGAGGACATGCAGTACCTTGACCTGCTGACCGATGTGCTGGACGAGCTGGACAGCAGCGCACATACCGCCCAGCAGCTGAACACCCTGCGCAGCACCTGGCTGGGCGACAGCCGCGTGCAGCTGGATATCTGGACCGGCCGGCAGGAGGGTGCACCCTGCCACGCAAAGCTGAGCCTGTGCCTGAGCCTGCTGGAACGCAGCCTGGAAAAGGCCGTGGAGCTGGGCGGCGAGTGGCTGTATGACACCAGGCTCACCGGCCCGGCGGCCGAAGCAGCCTTTGCCCGGGTGCTGAGCCAGCAGAAGCTGAACATGGAACAGCAGTTCATCCAACAGGGCAACGCCTACGCGGCCACCCGCGCCAGCGCCCACTATTCGGTGGACGGCGCGGTGAGCGAGCGCTGCAGCGGCGTGAGCTACTACAAATTTCTGTGTGACCTGCTGGCCAAGGCCGACTGGGCCGCGCTGGGCGCAAGGCTGGATGCCCTGCGCACCGAAGTGCTGCAGAACGCACAGCTCACCGTGAGCCTGTACGGCAGCGAGGATGCCCTTGCAAAGCTGCGCAGCCTGCTGCCGGGCAGCCGCTTCGCCGCCGAGGGTCGCCGCGAAGCTGTGCCCTACACCGAACCGCTGACCCCGCCGGTGAACGAAGCGTTCATCATTGACGGCGGCGTGAGCTACGATGTGCTGGTGTGGCCCATGGAGCGCCGCAGCGACCGCAAGGTGCTGGCCCGGGTGATGAGCTACGAATACCTGTGGCACAACATCCGCGAGGTGGGCGGTGCTTACGGCACCGGGATGCTTTCCTCCGACGGGGTGGAGTACCTTTACACCTACCGCGACCCCCATGTGAAGGAGAGCTACGACACCTTTGCCAAGGGCCCGGCCGAGCTGGCCGCACGGGACTACACCGAGAAGGACCTGAACGACTTCATCGTGGGCACGGTGGCAAAGCTGGATACGCCCCGCAAGCCCCGCGCCGAAGCCCGGGAGACAGACCGCCGGTTCTTCTGCGGCATCACCGACGAGATGATGACGGCCGACCGCAAGGCCCTGTGCGCTGTGGACGCTGAACTGCTGAAGGCGCAGGCCGCTGAGCTGGGGGCCGCCATGGCTACCGGCACGCGGGTGGTCTTTGGCAGCAAGGACGCTGTGGAAGCCGCGAAGGACCTGTTTGACACCGTGACGACGCTGTGAAAGCGAAAAAATAAAAGAAAATAAGCTTTGAAAATCACCGGGAAGGCACATGCTTTTCCGGTGATTTTTTTTTGCGCAAAGGGGAAAGAAAGGCGGCTGAGGGCTGCTTTTGTGGAAAATTGACAAAAAAGACACGAAAACTTTGGTGGGGTGAAAATCCCGAAACTATTGAAACGCATATAAGGGGGGGGGGGGTATAATAAAGATGAGGCGGCCTTCCTCCGGGGGAGGTACCCGGACAACAAAGAGAGCGAGGGATAAACAATGAGAAAAAAGAGTACGCGGTTTCTCAGTGCGGCGCTTGCGGCGTGCATGATGGTGTCCGCCCTGCCGGTGGGCGCATTTGCAGCGGCACCGGCTGCGGCCAGCACAGAAAGCGCAGTGAGCACGCAGGCGGAGGAAGACGCTGTTGCTATTGATGCGACAAACTTCCCGGATGGAGCATTTAGACAATATGTAGCAGATAATTTTGACAAAGATAAAGATGGTGCGCTGAACCAAACGGAAAGAAATGCCGTTAAGGAAATTGAGATAAGCAATAGCGGATGCACAAGCCTGCAGGGACTCAAATACTTTTCGAAGTTGACCGACCTATTCTGCAGTGACAATAATTTAACGGAACTGGACGTGAGTGAAAACCCGGAACTGGGGCGGTTGATATGCTATAACAACAGTTTGACGTCATTAAATTTGAACAAAAACACAAAACTTAGAAGCTTGAATTGCAACAACAACAAGTTGACAGTTCTGGATTTAAGGGAAAATAAAAGCTTGTCGTGGTTGCGGTGCAAGAATAATTGCCTGACATCGCTGGATTTGAGAAACAACCCCCAAATCGGGGATTTGCAGGTTGGTTCCCAACGCTACCAAATTCTGGCGAACGACGATCGGACATATGATCTGCATCAGCTGCCGGGGAAATTTGAGTTAGATGGCGTTACCACCGGCAGCTGGAAAGGCGGTACGGTTGACCCGGCAACATGGATTTTGAAAGCGAACAGCACTACAGTTACTTATAATTACGAAGTCGAAGATGATGGGTTTAATTTTCCTGTTACGCTGGATGTGCATTGGCACAACTACCAGTGGGAACATGATGGCACCAAACACCGGAAGGTGTGCACCACCGCAAACTGCCCGGGCCTGACGGCAGACCAGGAGGCCAAAGGCCCCCATATCTACACCAACGCAAAAGACATTGACTGCAACACCTGCGGCTATGTGCGCCCGATGTACACTGTGACCACCGGTGAGAATGTTACCGCAGAACTTGAGGACGAAGTGCTGAATGCACCTGTAGCCGCAGGCACTGAAGTGGCCTTGATCGCTGGAAACGACCCCGAAGGTAAGGCATTCGCCGGTTGGAAACTGTATAAAGTGGAAAACGGCACCGAGACGGAAATTACCAGCTCGACAGAGCTTGCAAAGCTGCTGAAGAATGGCACTGAAACCACTGCAACTCTGACCATGCCCGCCTACAACGTAAAGGCAAAGCCGTATTACGAGAATATCCAGTATCAGGTGAACGCGGTGGACTGCACCGTGACCCTGAATGACGCAGAAGTGACCACCGCCGCAAAGGGCGACGTGATCACCGCCACCCCGAAGGAACAGGAGAAGTTCACGGGCTGGAAGGTGACCAAGACCGTCAACGGCGTGGTGACGGACATTACCGCAGACCTGCGCGACGTCAGCCAGAATGGCCTGATCATTGCGGAGCTGACCATGCCCGCCGCCGACGTGACCATTGAAGCGCTCTTTGACGATGACTCCCTGCTGCCCCCGGACCAGCCGGTCGTCACCGACGACGGCAGCGGCGATATCGTAGCCGGTGTGGTCATTGGCGGCATCGCGGCTGTGGGTGCTTACGAAGTGGGCACCGGCCTGTACCGCATTACCCAGATGGACGATGTGGCCATGCCCACGAACCGTCTTGCCCTTGCAAAGCTCCTGTGGGAGCGTGCAGGCAAGCCGGAGCCAGAGAGCACGGCCCTCTACAGCGATATCAGCGCTGAGGACACCGACGCCCAGAAGGCTGCCCGCTGGGCCGTGGAGCAGGAACTGCTGAAGGACGACACCAACGAAGATGAGCAGAAGTTCCACCCGGCTTTCCCGGTGAGCAAGCTGCGCGTCTGCCTGACTTGGGAAAAGGCAAAGCAGAAGGGCCTGTTTGACACGGCCGCCGAATAACCCCTGAAAAACCACAAAAGTGCCTGATGATACGAAAAATATCGTCGGGCGCTTTTGCTTTTTGTAAAGAACCGGAAAAATTTTCGGCACGGGGTTGACGCGGTGCAAAAGCCGTGGTAAAGTAATGGGCGGAAAACACTGAAATGCTTTTCACAACACAGAAACGAGGTGGTCGTCATGGAACCTGCCGGTAGTAGCAGCACGTTATATCCCCGATCAGTGAACCAGACGGCAGCCTTTGGAAATGCCGGGAAATGGCCCTGCTGTGCGTGAACGCGCACGGCGTGTGTTCGTGTTCCCCTGTGTAGATGATTCAAGCTGCCGCCTGGAAAAAAGGAGGCAGCTTTTTATGTCTGAAATTTCGATCAACACCCTGAAGACCATGCTGGCGAACCTGGATGACGCCAAAAAGTACCAGAGCCTGCGGGACGTGATGGAGACCCTGCCCGCGCCGGACCTGGCCGCCGTGTTTGAAGACCTGCCCGCCGAGAAGCTCCCGGTGCTGTTCCGCCTGTGCCCGAAGGACCTGGCGGCAGACGTGTTCACCGAGCTGACGCCCGAGACCCAGCAAAAGCTCATCGACGGGCTGACGGACACCGAGCTGAAGGCCGTGGTGGACGAGCTGTTCGTGGACGATGCCACCGACCTTGTGGAGGAGATGCCCGCCAATGTGGTCAAGCGCATCCTGGGCCAGGCAGACCCGGCCACCCGCCGCATGATCAACGAACTGCTCAAGTACCCCGAGGACTCCGCCGGCGGCGTGATGACCACCGAGTTCATGGAGCTGCGGCCGGACATGACCGTGGCGCAGGCCATGGATGCCATCCGCAAGAACGGCTTTGATAAGGAGACCATCAACAACTGCTACGTCACCGACGGCAGCCGCAAGCTGATCGGCGTGGTGTCGCTGCGGGCGCTGGTGCTGGCCAAGGACACCGCAGAGCCCATCCGGAACTTGATGGACACCAATGTGGTCAGCGTGGGCACCACCACCGACCAGGAGGATGTCTCCAATCTGTTCGAGAAGTACGGCTTCCTGGCCATCCCGGTGGTGGATGCCGAGAACCGGCTGGTGGGCATCGTGACCATTGACGACGCCATCAGCATCCTGCAGGACGAGGCCAGCGAGGATATCGCCAAGATGAACGCCATCGGCCCGTCCGATAAGCCCTACTTCAAGCAGAGCATGTGGGACCTGTACAAGAGCCGCGCACCGTGGCTGCTGTTTCTGATGATCAGCGCCACCTTCTCCAGCCTGGTCATCCGGGGCTATGAAGATGCACTGGCCGCTGTGACCGTGCTGACCGCCTACATCCCCATGCTGACCGACGCAGGCGGCAACGCGGGCAGCCAGAGCACCTCCACCATCATCCGCGGCATGGCCGTGGGCGATATCCGCCCCCGCGACCTGCCCCGCATCCTGTGGCGTGAGAGCCGCGTGGCACTGCTGTGCGGCGGCACGCTGGCCGTGTGCAACTTTGCCAAGATGCTGCTGCTGGACCGCGTGGCGGCCCCGGTGGCGCTGGTGGTGTGCCTGACCCTGATCTGCACCATCCTGCTCTCGCAGCTGATCGGCGGCATCCTGCCGGTGGTGGCCGAAAAGCTGCATGTGGACCCCGCCGTGATGGCTTCGCCCCTGATCACCACCATCGTGGATACCACCACGCTGCTGGTGTATTTCAACATTGCAAAGGCACTGCTGAAACTGTAAAAACGCAAAGAACGAACTCCCTGCGCCCGCAAACGCGGCACGGGGAGTTTTCTTTTTATGTATTCCTGAAAAAACTTTTCAAAAAACACAAGGCAGACCTCAAAGCGCCGAAACAGGAAATGCAACAATTTGTAATCCTTTTGCAAGAATTCTGACACGTTTCCGGCACATTTGTCTGTTGGTTGCAAAAGCATGAAAAATTGTGATGCTTCAAGAAAAGCTTTTGTCAGAGTAGGCTTCCTTTTGTTGAAACCTCACAAAATATTTCCTTCAATCTTGTGAACTTGTTCTCTTGTCATTTTGCCCTGTGCGAAGGTATAATACACACAGGAATTACAGGTGTGTGCGACAATTACGCCTGTAGAAAATGCTGTATACGATTGAAGGAGAACACTATTATGAAAATGATTTCTCGTCGTGACTTCCTGAAGGCTTCTGCTGTTGTCGGCGCTGCCGCCGCCATGACCGCCTGCGGCGGCTCTTCCTCCAGCACTGCTGCATCCAGCGTGGCTTCTTCCACCGCTGCTTCTGCTGCTGCCACCAACGGCTCCGCCAACATTGGCGTGTGCATCTATCAGTTCGCTGATAACTTCATGACCCTGTACCGCACCGATCTGGAAGGCTATCTGAAGGATATGGGCTACTCCGTCACCATCATGGACGGCAAGAACGACCAGAACACCCAGACCGAGCAGATCAACACCTTCCTGCAGCAGGGCGTGGACGTCCTGGTCATCAACCCCGTCCAGACCACTTCCGCTCAGACCATCGTTGATACCATCAAGCCCTCTGAGACTCCCATCGTCTTCATCAACCGTGAGCCCGACAAGAGCGTTCTGGACTCCTACGCAGACAAGTGCTGCTACGTCGGCGCTGACGCACGTCAGTCCGGTACTTACCAGGGCGAGCTGATCCTGGAGACCGAGACCCAGGGCGATATCAACGGCGACGGCAAGATCACTTACATCATGTGCAAGGGCGACCCCGAGAACATCGATGCTCAGTACCGCACCGAGTACTCCATCAAGGCTCTGACCGACGCCGGCAAGGAAGTCGAGTGCCTGTACGAGTACCTGGACAACTGGGACCAGACCACCGCACAGCAGGACGTCGCAAACGCTCTGGCACAGTACGGCGAGAAGATCGAAGTCGTCTTCTGCAACAACGACGCAATGGCACTGGGCGCTCTGCAGTCCATCCAGCAGGCTGGCCGCACCGTCGGCAAGGACATCTACCTGGTCGGCGTTGACGCACTGGCCGAGGCTGTGCAGGACGTCCTGGACGGCAACATGACCGGTACCGTTCTGAACGACGATGTGGGCCAGGCTACCGCAGCTGCTGAGGCAACCAAGCTGTACGTCGAGGGCTCCAAGGTCGAGCAGTACTACTGGGTCGACTATGTGAAGGTGACCAAGGACAACGCTTCCAGCTATGTGAAGTAAGACCAAAGTTCCCTGAAACAATGCAAGGTGCGCAGTGGACCTTGACAGCTTGAACAAAGCTATAAAGCGCGTGCGTGCGAGAAATGTTCTCCGCGCACGCGCCTTGTTTTGAAAAGGGTTTTTCTGCGGCCTAAAAATAAACGACAAGGAGGCTCTGCGGAATGTCAGAATACCGTCTGGTAATGAAAGGCGTGGTCAAGACCTTCCCCGGCGTCAAAGCGCTGGATCACGCCCAGCTGGAGCTTCGCCCCGGTAAGGTCATGGCGCTGATGGGTGAGAACGGCGCCGGTAAGTCCACATTGATGAAATGCATGTTCGGCATTTACAAAATGGACGAGGGCGAAATTGAATACGAAGGCGAAAAGGTGAACATCCCCACCCCGCTGGATGCGCTGAACCGCGGCATCGCCATGGTGCACCAGGAACTGCAGCCCATCCCGGCGCGCACGGTGGCCGAGAACATCTGGCTGGGACGCTACCCCACCAAGAAGTACGGCCCCATCACGGTGGTGGATCACCCCAAAATGTACAAAGAGACTGAGGAACTGCTCAAGAAGCTGAAGCTGGAGATCGACCCCCATGCAAAGCTGGGCTCCCTGAGCATTGCACAGATGCAGATGGTGGAGATCGCAAAGGCGGTCTCTGCAAACTGCAAGGTGCTGATCCTGGACGAGCCCACATCGTCCCTGACCGCCAACGAAGTCGAGAGCCTGTTCCGCATCATGCGCGAACTGAAGGCGCTGGGCGTGGCGCTGGTGTACATCAGCCACAAGATGGACGAGATCAAGGTGATCGCGGACGAAGTGACCATCATGCGCGATGGCAAGTACATCGGCAAGTGGGACGTGGCCGAGATGACCAAAGAGCAGATCATCGCAAAGATGGTCGGCCGTGAGCTGTCCAACCTGTATCCCCCGCTGGAGAACCACCCCTCCGACGAAGTGATGATGAAGGTGGAGGACTTCACTTCCATCCACCCGCGTTCCTTCCGCCACTGCAGCTTCGAGATCCACAAGGGCGAAATTTTGGGCGTGGCCGGTCTGGTGGGCGCACAGCGCACCGAGCTGATGGAAGGCATCTTCGGCCTGCGTGCCCATACCTCCGGTAAGGTGTGGATCAAGGGCGAAGAGGTGAACATCAAGCAGCCCCGCGATGCCATCCGGAAGAGCGTGGCTCTGCTGACCGAGGACCGCCGCGCCACCGGCATCATGGGTGTGCTGAGCGTGGCCGACAACATCTCCATTGCATCGCTGGATGCTCTGCGCAAGGGCCCCATCATGCTGGACAACAAGAAAATTCTTGACCTGGTGGCCACCAACAAGGAAAAGATGGCCATCAAGGTGCCCAGCCCCAAGACCCAGATCAAGAGCCTTTCCGGCGGCAACCAGCAGAAGGTGCTGATCGCCCGCTGGCTTGCCAACAACCCCGATGTGCTCATTCTGGACGAGCCTACCCGCGGCATCGACGTCGGTGCAAAGTATGAAATTTACTGCATCATCGCCGATCTGGCCAAGCAGGGCAAGAGCATTATCATGATCTCCTCTGAAATGAGCGAGATCATCGGTATGTCCAACCGTGTCATGGTCATGTGCGATGGCC
>ENA-UOJO01003040-UOJO01003040.1-human-gut-metagenome-genome-assembly--contig:-P57-NODE-3040-length-16379-cov-20.861309_pt1 | contig 16379 bp, 18 predicted proteins | sample MGYA00242351_ERZ723898 | MGnify/ENA metagenome assembly ERZ723898 | reverse complement strand
AAGAGGGCCTGCGTTTCGCTATCCGTGAGGGTGGCCGTACCGTTGGTTCCGGCGTCGTCGGCAAGATCATTGAGTGATTTTGTCCTTGAACGTCAGTTCTAAGGCGAACTAAGCACTTATAAAGACCTTCCCATTCCGGAGAGTGGGAAGGTCTTTTTTGTTTGCATCCTCTGCCTTTCCAGACAGAGGATTTTTTGCGGCGCATAGCACAACTTTATGGTTTACAAAGATTGGTTGTCGTAGTATACTGGCGATGAAAGAACAAGCAGCACTGGAACTTGGTTTGGGCCGACGTGAGCTGTCGGACACACTGCCGAAGGAGCTGCTGGACAGGCAGAGGAGGTCAGCGACGATGGCGTTTGATTATAAGAAGGAATATAAGGCACTCTACCAACCACCTCGTGAGCCGCAGTTTGTCACCGTGCCAGCCATGACCTTTGCCGCAGTGCGGGGGCAGGGCGACCCCAACGACCCTACAGGCGAGTACAAAGCAGCCATCGAGCTGCTGTATGGCCTGCTCTACACCATCAAGATGAGCAAGAAGGGCAGTCACCGGGTGGACGGTTACTTTGACTTCGTAGTGCCTCCGCTGGAAGGGCTGTGGGAACAGACGGGGATCGGGAAGGAAAGCTTCCACTGGACATCCATGCTCCGCCTGCCGGAGTTCGTGACCCGGGAAGAGTTCGACTGGGCGGTCCGGGAAGCGACAGCCAAAAAGAAAAAGGATTTCTCCAAGGTCGAGTTCTTCACCTACGATGAGGGCCTCTGTGTCCAGTGTATGCACCTCGGCTCTTACGACGACGAACCGGAGACGCTGGCCCGGATGAATGCCTTTGCGGCAGAGCAGGGCTATGCGGTGGACTTCTCTGAGACGCGCTTTCACCACGAGCTCTATCTCTCCGACCCCAACCGCACCGCGCCGGAAAAGCGGAAGACCATCCTGCGACACCCGCTCAAATCAAGCTTGTAATCCAGCCCCAAGGCCGCTATAATAAAAGAAAAGGCCGCTGTCTGGCGGCGGAAAACGAGGAATGGATATGAAGCTTCCCGAGAAGAAACAGCGCTGGGTCTATCATGCAGAGGCTCTTCCGCAGACGGCAGGCGAGGGCGTCACCCGCCGGGTGCTGGCCTACACCGACGGCCTGATGTGTGTGGAGAACACCTTCGAAAAGGGGGCCGTGGGCGCACTGCATCACCACCCCCACACCCAGATCACCTATGTGGTGTCGGGTGCGTTCGATTTCACGGTGGACGGCGTGACCCACACGGTGAGGGCAGGGGATACCATTCTGAAAGAGGACGGCGTGGAGCACGGCTGCGTCTGCACCGAGGCCGGCATCCTGCTGGACATCTTCACCCCCATGCGGGAGGATTTTGTCTATAGCAGTTTGCGTTTTTAATGCACAAGCAACAGCCGCAAACTGCATATCGCAAAGATGCAGTTTTGACCGGCACTATTTTTGAAAATTGCGATAAAATAAAATGAGCCGCAGCCCATCCCACCGGGGAAAGGCTGCGGCTCGTTTTTATGCACTGAAACTCAGGCGGCAGTGGAAGAAGCGACCTCGGAGGAAGCAGCCTCAGAGGAAGCAGCCTCAGAAGATGCGGCCTCGCTGGAAACCTCAGAAGCAGCCTCAGAGGAAGCGCTGTTCTCCTCGGCCACGGCAGAGGTGGAAGCAGCCTCAGACTGAGCGGCAGCAGAAGCAGCCTCAGAGGTAGAAGCAGCAGTAGAAGAAGAGCTGCCGCAGGCAGTCATGCTGACAGCCAGGACCAGAGCAGCAACGGTAACACAAACATTCTTGAGTTTCATATCGAAAATCTCCTTACTTTTGAAAAAACAGTTTCGCGGAAGGCTGTACAGGTGAAACCTTTCCGCAAAAAGATATTCTAGTCCGTTTTCGAAAAAAATCAAGCCCTTTTTTGGCAAAGATTCTATTTTCCAGAGAGATTCTACACTTTTGTTATAACTTTTCTCCAAAAGTCAAGGATTTTTGACGTGCAAAAACGAAACACTCCGGGCTTTTCCGGAAGAGAAAAGCGTGGTATAATATCGCTAACGCGATATTCTAGTTTTATGCGCAGCGCCTCGCCGCTTGCTCCTGCGGAGCTGCGTGGCAACCGGCTTTGGATGCGCAATTATACCATTTCACTGCGTTCATGGTATAATATCGCTAAGCAGAAATGGATCCCGCAAATCATGCGGATGATATTGAGGTGGAACGATATAGACATCAAAAAAGTGGCAGTTCTGGGAGCCGGTGCGGTCGGCTCCTATGTGATCTGGGGGCTTTCGGCCCGCAGGGACATCGAGCTTGGCGTGGTGGCCGAGGGCCCGCGCGGCGAGCGCCTGAGGAAAGATGGCTGTGCCATCAACGGCAAAATCTACCGTCCGGCGGTCTGGACGCCGCAGGAGGCGCATGACGCCGACCTTCTCATCGTCTGCCTGAAATACGGCGCACTGCCCGGCGCACTGGACAGCATCAAAGCCGTCACCGGCCCCCATACCACCATCATGAGCCTGATGAACGGCGTGGACAGCGAGGACATCATTGCCTCTGCCGTGGGTGGGGAGCATCTGCTTTACTCCCTCATCAAAGTGGCGTCCCACAAGGAGGCGGACGGCTTCCATTTTGACCCGGCGACCACCGTTGGCATCATTTTCGGTGAGAAGGAGCCGCCCTGCGACAGCCCCCGTGTCAAGGCCGTGGAGGCCCTGTTCGGCGGCACAGAGCTGCACTTCCGGGCCACCGACTGCATCCGGGAAGAGATGTGGAGCAAGTTCCGCCTCAATGTCTGCAACAACCTGCCCCAGGCCATCCTCGGCGCAGGCGTAGGCTGCTACCGTGACAGCGTCCATATGAAGGCCATCAGCGACGGCCTCCGCCGTGAGCTGGAAGCCATTGCCGCAGCCAAAGGCATCGATATGCAGAAGGTGGATGCCGTGTCCGGCAAGGGCTGCGCCGTCAAGCCCTCGGCCCGCTACTCGACGCTGCAAGACCTCGACGCCGGACGCCATACCGAAATCGATATGTTCTCGGGTGCGCTCATCCGGATGGGCAAAGAGCTGGGCATCCCGACGCCCTACAATGAGTTTGCTTATCACATGATAAAAGCGCTGGAAGAAAAGAACGACGGTAAGTTTGATTATACCGGCCCGAATCAGGAAATGACATGGGCAAGATAACGGAGGAAATGCCGATGAATATTACGGTCTATCTGGGGGCCAACGAGGGCAGCGACCCGGCCCTGAAGCAGGCGGTGGAGGAACTGGGCCGCTGGATCGGCGAGAGCGGGAACGCGCTGGTCTACGGCGGCTCCCGCAGCGGCCTGATGGGGCGTCTGGCCCACAGCGTTCTGACGGCGGGCGGCGAAGTGACCGGCGTCGAGCCCCAGTTCTTCATCGACTCCGAGGTGCAGTATGACGGCCTGACCAGGCTCATCGTCACGCAGGACATGACCGAGCGCAAGACCAGGATGATCGAGCTGGGCGACGCCTTTATCGCCTTCCCCGGCGGCACCGGCACGCTGGAAGAGATCGCCGAGGTGATGTCCAAGGTCTCGCTGGGTCATCTGGACGCGCCCTGCATCCTCTACGACCTCGACGGCTACTACGCCGGGCTGAAAGCTTTGCTGGCCCACATGGTCGAGATGGGGCTGTCCAGCCCCGAGCGGCAGAGCGGCATTTATTTTGTAAAGAATCTGGACGAGATAAGGAACATCCTGAAAAGGGCATAAGAAAAGCGCTGGAAGCGGTGTAAAGGCTTCCAGCGCTTTTTGTTGTCTGCTTACATGGAGATGACGCCCAGCGCGTTTGCCACCGAGCTGATGAGGATGATGGCTGCGAAGATGGGGCAGAGGTACTTTATCATAAAGTTGAAGATGCGCTTGCGGCGGAAGGGCTTGCCTTCCAGCGTGACCTCTTCCTCGATTTTTTCTACACCGATGACCTGGGACACCAGCAGGCAGGTGGTGATGGCTGCAATGGGCATCATGACGGAGTTGGTGAGGAAATCGAAGAAGTCGAGGAACTGCATCCCGAAGACCGTGAACCGGGCCAGAGGGCCGTAGCCCAGAGCCGACAGACTGCCCAGCACCAGCATGATGATGCCGATGAGGACGGTGGCCTGCTTACGCTCCCAGCCCAGCTCGTCCTCGAAGGTGGAGACGGCGCTTTCCGTCAGGGCGATGGAGCTGGTGACGGCGGCGAAAAGCACCAGCGTGAAGAAGAGGATGCCCACCACGGTGCCGAGGCCCATGCTCTCAAAGACCTTCGGGATGGTGATGAACATGAGGGCCGGGCCGGCCTGCAGGGTGTCCGGGTCGCCGCCCGAGAAGGAGAAGACCGCAGGAATGATCATCAGGCCCGCCATGATGGCAATGGCCGTGTCGAAGATCTCCACGTTCTCGGTGGACTCCTCGATGGAGACATCCTTCTTCATGTAGGAGCCGAAGGTGACGAGGATGCCCATTGCGATGGAGAGGGAGTAGAACATCTGCCCCATGGCGGTCACGACGGTCATCCAGGAGAAGTTGGAGAGATTCGGCACGAGGAAATACTTCACGCCCTCCAGCGCACCCGGGCGGGTGACGGAGTAGCCCGCGATGATGACGGACAGCACCACGAGAATGGGCATCATCACCTTGGAGACCCGCTCCACGCCGTTGCGCACGCCTGCAAAGATGATGGCAAGGGTGAAGATGGTAAAGATGACAAAGCATATCTCCGCCGAAGCGCCGCTGGAAATGAAGGCCGAGAAGTAGCCGTCTGTGGCCAGCTCACTGCCGTGGCCGCTGACGTAGTCGGCCAGATACCGGATGACCCAGCCGCCGATGACCGAGTAATAAGGCACGATAAGGATGGGGATGATGGCGTTTATCCAGCCGCCGAAGGAGCGCTCGCCATTGCGGACGGCGGCGAATGCGCCCACCGGGCTTTTCCTGGTCATCCGGCCCAGCGCCGTCTCGGCCACGATCATGGTGTAGCCGAAGGTGAAGGCGAGGATGATGTAGATGAGCAGGAAAATGCCGCCGCCGTACTTTGCTGCGAGGTAGGGGAAACGCCAGATATTGCCGAGGCCTACCGAAGCGCCTGCCGCCGAGAGGACAAAGCCGATCTTGCCCGAAAAGGCGCTTCGCTTGTGCTGATTTTGGTTCATTAGATTCTCCTCTTTTCACAAATTTGAATAAGTCCAGTGTAACACTGCCGCAAGTGGGATTCAACAGATTTTCCGATAAAAACCGCGAAATGCATCGAAAGAATCGAACGGCAGCATTAAAAAATAAGCACAGAGGCCCAAAGACCTCTGCGCTTGAAGATGCAGATTCAGTCCACTACCGGCACATCCAGCCCGAATTCCAGCGGGCGGAAACGGGGGCAGACGTTCTCCGTGATGCAGATGACCGACGCGGCCAGGCGGCTGCCGATCTCACAGGACTGGGCCAGATTCTTGCCGTAGGTCAGGCCGATGACCGTACCGGCAAAGAAGGCGTCGCCTGCGCCGGTGGTGTCGATGACGTCCACCTTCTTGGCGGGTACGACGCCGCACTCGCCGGTGTGCTTGGCGTACACGGCACCCTGACCGCCCATGGTTACCACCATGCTGGGCATGTTGGCGCTGTGGACGTTCCGGGCCAGTACCTGAGCCATCTGGCTGGGGGCGAGATGCTCGTAGTCATCCGAGAAGAGCAGACCGGCCTCCTGCTGGTTGCAGACGAAGCAGTCGATCTGCTGCAGATAGTCGCGGCGCTCCATGGCGATGCTCATGTTGGAGACTGCGGCAAAGACTTTTTTGTTGTATTTCCTGGCATAGCGGAGCACCTGCTTGACCGTGTCTTTCTCCAGGTCCAGCTCGATGGCGATGGCGTCGCAGTCCTTGAAGATCTCGTCGCCCTTCTCCTCCAGCAGGGTGGTCAGCGGGGTGGTGTCAGGGCGCTTGGAGATGGCGGCGTGGACATCGCCGTCGTTGTCAAAGATGGCCAGCCAGGTACCCATGCCATCGGGGACCTTCTGGATGTACCTGGTGTTGACCTTGTGGTTGTCCAGCTTGTCGATGACGTCCTGGCCCATGCCGGTGTCGTCCACCAGACCCACGAAGGTGGGGCGCAGCTCCACATTGGCGATGTCCTCCGCCACGTTCCGGCTCACACCGCCATGCACCTGTTCAATGCGGCCGGCGTTCCGTCCGCCGGGGATGTAGGTGGAGAGGGGATAGCCCTTGATGTCCACGAAAACTGCGCCGATGACTACGATTCCCATATTTGAAATTCCTTTCCTGAATAAGAACTCTCTTTGACTTCTATCCTATTTACGCTTCTTCTGCCTTTTGCGCCCGAATATCGTCGCCCATAAAGAGGAAGGGGACAAAAGAGGAGAGGCGGCTGGAGATTTTTTCGGTGTAGAGCTTTTCCAGCAGAGCGCCGTCGGTGATGTTGGTGGTGACGATGGTGGGCAGCTTCGCGCCCAGACGGTTGTTCAGCAGGCTGTAAAGGGTGCTGATGAGGAAGCTGGAGTTGAATTCGGAACCCAGGTCGTCGAGGATGAGCAGGTCGGCCCCGGCGGCGGTGCGCAGGAGCATCTCTTCCTCCCCGGCGGGGTCGGAGCCGAAGTGCAGGGCCTCGAGCTTCGAGAAGAAGTCGGGGCTGGACACATAGATGACGTCGAAGCCCTTTTCCAGCACCTCTCCGGCGATGGCCAGAGCGGCATGGGTCTTGCCCAGACCGGCATTGCCGAGGAGCATCAGGCTCTCGCTGGTGGTATCGAATTCGTCGGCGTAGCCGCGCAGGTCGTCCAGAAGAGTGGACATATAACTCCGCACCGGCTCGCCGAGGGAGGCGTCCATCCGGACGGGGTAGTAGCGCAGCTCCATGGTATCGAAACTGGAAATAGAGAGGCTGGACAGAGCCTCGATCTCCGACCGGCGGAGCTGCTGCATCACCTTGTGGACGCAGCTGCAGGTGCGTCCGTCCACAATGCCGGTGTCTTCGCAGAGCCTGCAGGTGAAGTGCGGCTCCAGTGCGTCGGCGGGACGGCCGCTGGAGGCCAGCAGGTCGGCCAGCTTTTTGCGGGCATCGGTGAGGGCCGCAGCGGCATCGGTGCGGTCCCTGCCCGCCGCACCGGCCAGTGCGCAGCGGATGCCCCGCACCCGCACCTCTTCTTCGGCGTGGCGCAGCCCGGGGACAGCGGCCTCGGCCTCAGCGCGGGCGTCCTCCGCCTTGGCCCGTGCGGTCTGACGACGGCGGGCGACGGTGCGCAGGGCTTCCTGATACAGTTCGTTTTTGGTACGCATAGTGTCTCCTTATGCCGGGGGTCACTCGGACTTTTTCTTGAGGGGGCGGCGGCGGGCAGCGTTCTTGAGGAAGTCGTTGCCGCTGGGGGTCTCGCGGTCCACCCGGATGTTCCGGCTGGCTCCGGCAGCGGCCACCGGAGTGCGCACATCGTGGATATTGCGCAGCCCCTTGGCGTTCCAGGTCTTGAGGATGCTGTTCCAGTACCACAGGTCACGCTTCGGCCCGGCCTGCACAGCGGCCTCCTGCACCATGGCATCGTCGTAGCCGTAGACCTCATACCACCGGGCGATGGCTTTCCGCCCGCCGAGGGTGAGCTCGCTGTCCGGGATGCCCAGCAGGGAAGCAACATACTGCTCCCGGGTCTGGCGGAGGGCCAGCAGCTTGAGGTGGGCGTCGGCCTGTTCGCCGGTCTCCACGCCCTCGGCCCGCCAGACTTTCAGCTCGTGGAGGACGGCGGCCATGGTCCGCTTGCCCCGGCTGGCCACATAGGCCACGCAGAGCATGACGGTCTCGGGGGCAAAGCCCTCCTGTACGTAGAGGTTGACCAGCTTTTCCATCTCGCTGTGGGTCAGCGGGCGGGCAAAGCCGGTCTGAGCGCAGTCGATGAGGCTCGAGATCATGGGGTCGGTGCGGCTTGCGGCGGCGATCTCCGCCCAGGTCATGGGGGCAGGAGCAGAGGGCTCTGCTCCCGGCGCGGCGTTCTCGTCGTAGCGCTCGAGAAGCCCCGCACCGGCCCAGAAGGAGAGGGCGCTTTCGGCAGAGATGCGGCTGCGCAGTTTAAGGTCAGCACAAATTTTTTCGGGGTCGGTGACGCCGGTGGCCAGCACATACAGCGCTACCCGGACGTTGTATTCCTCGGCGATGCCCAGCTTGGAAAAGATGAGCTGCGGCACCGGGATGGTGTCGCCCTTGAGCTCTTTGAGACGGTATATCATTTGCTTTCCCCGCTTTCTGCGTCCTCGTCCTTCGGCGGCGGTGACCAGGGTTCACAGTCCAGGATGGAGGGCCGCTGCTTCCAGAGCGCCAGGTCAGTGCTGTAGGCAGAGGACAGATACTCTGCCGCTGCGGCCCGGCCCTCGTCCGTCAGCGGAAAGACCATCTGCCGGCGCAGGGCGGGGTCGGTGCGGTCCAGCGCCCAGGGGTCGGGCCAGATGTCCACCGTGAGGATGGCTTCCTCTTTCTGTGCGCCCTCGCCGCCGTCCGGGTCAGGCACGCTGCGCTTGCCGGGCGAGAGCAGATAGCGCATCCCGTCTTCGTTGCCGCTGTATTGATTCTTGCACTTGAAATAGTGCAGAAGGGGTACAAAAATCATGACGTCCCTCTCAGTTTTAGACTTGCTGAAATGATAAAAGCGCCAATTCTTGACGAATCAGCGCTCTTTTTGTGGAGCAGGATACGGGACTCGAACCCGCCGCCTACTGCTTGGGAAGCAGTCGCTCTACCGGATGAGCTAACCCTGCGTTTACTCATTTATTGTAGCAAAGGACACGGGTTTTGTCAACCGCTTTTTGGCTCGATTTTGGTCGGAACCAGAAACTCCTCTGTCGGCAGCGTAGAAAATCAAATTTTACTTTATAGCAATTCAACTTTTTAATGCAGCAGCAACAGCGTTGAATTGCATATCGCAAAGATGCCGTTTCGATAGGCACTATTTTTGAAAATTGCGATAAACAAAAAGGCCGCCGTTCTGCCCGCAGGAAATAAGGGCAGGACGGTGGTCTTTTGAACGGACTGTGAATTACAGCTCAGCCAGAGCGCGCTTGAGGTTCTGGGCGATCTGGTCAGGGCAGCTGGTGGGGCGGGGGCCGCAGGTGGTGCCTTCCATGCGGGCGATGGCGTCCTCAGCCTTCATGCCCTTGAGCAGACGGCTGATGCCCTTCAGGTTGCCGTTGCAGCCGCCGATGACCTCGATGGACTCGATGGTGTGGTCATCGTTCAGCACGATGTGGGTCTCCTTGGAGCAGGTACCCTTGTTGGGGTAGCTGAAAGACTTGCTCATATTCAAACTTCCTCTCTTTATATCCGACTGACAGGCGAGCGGACTCGCGCAGTATCTTTATTATATCCCTGTCAGGTGGGGAAGTCAATGTGGCCCGGTCACAGAGCGCCGCCCCGACGCTTGCGGGCCAGTGCCTCGATGCGCGCGATCTGGTCGTCCTCGGTGACGCAGGCACCCACCGGGTGGGGCTTGCCGTGGTTCGCGCCGTGGAAGTCGCTGCCGCCGGTGACGATGAGGTCATGCTTCTTGCAGAGCTCAGCGCACTCGGCCATATCCTCGGGGCTGTTGCGGGGGTGATGCACCTCGATGCCGTCGATGGCCCCTTCAGCCACCAGCTCCCGCAGCAGAGGCATACTCTTGTACACCGTCGGGTGGGCGAACACCACCACGGCCCCAGCGGCCTTTGCCGTGGCCAGCACCTCCCGCACCGGAGGGTAAGTGGGGGAGTGGAGGCACTTGCCCCGCGGCTCCCAGCCGAACAACTCGTGATAAAGCCCGGTGTAGATGCCGTCGCACAGGCCCAGCTGTTGCAGCGCCTGCATGATGCCGCTCTTGAAGAGGACGCCGCTGTCCTGCGCATATTCCAGTGCCTGCTCGGCGCGGAACTGGGGGTACAGCGCCTCGATCTCCCGGCAGCTCTGCAGAGCGCACTCGTTGCGGCGCTGGCGCATGATGTCGCAGTGCCGACGCATGGCAGGGCAGTCGAGGTCGGGCCAGAAGGTCAGCAGGTGGACGCGGTGGCTGCGCTCGAAGTCGTAGCCGGTGAGCTCGGCGGCGGGGATGAGCCGCACGCTGTCCTGCACCGGGTGGTCGTAGGCGTACTGGGCGCTGAGTGTGGTATCGTGGTCAGAAAGGGCCAGAGCGCTCAGCCCCAGCCGCGCTGCCATCAGGGGCAGGCGGTGGATGGGAACAGAGCCGTCAGAACAGGTGGAATGAGTATGAAGGTCGCCAGCCATAAGTTACTTTCCCTCGATTTTTATAGATTTCTGCGATTAGTGTACCACAAAAATCATCGGGGAACAAGGGAGCCTTACACGGCCTTGCCGCCCACCGTGAGCGTGGAAGAACGGATGTGGTGGGTGAGAACGACTTCGGTATCCTCGCCGCCCATGGCCAGCAGTTCGTCCACCGAGAGGGTGGTGGAGCAGAGGATGGTCTGGAAGGTGATGGTGTCGATGCCCTCAGCCCGCAGCTGACGCAGGGTGGCCAGCGAGGCCCGGAGGGAGGCCGTGAACCGCCCGACGCGGAGGGAGAGGACGTTGTTGTCCCGGATGCTCGTGTAGGAGATGCGCTGGCCGTCCTTGTCGGTGACGACGAGGCCCGGGAAGACCGACTCCTGCACAGAGGCGTCCGCAGAGCCGCCAGAGGAGGTATCATCGGGGACGACAGGGGTAACGGGGACTTTGTCGCTGGGCAGAGAGGTATCGTTGCCCTCAGAGTCGTAGCGGGTGATGGAGCTGCCCTCAGCAAGGCCGGAGAACTCCTGCTCGATGCCGTTAGCGCCGATGGCTACGTTGCCTTTTCCGGCGGTGGCCGTAATGGTCACTTTGCCCTCGAGGGTGATGTCGGCATCTGCATCGCTTTCGCAGCCAGCACCGATGCCGGCGCCGCCAATAACGATTTTTTTCCCTTCATCTGTACCGCCGCCGACCGCATTGATGGTGGGACTGCCGTTCTCATTGCTCTTGATGGTGATTTGATTGCCGTTGTTATCGCTGTTGTTTTCAGCGCCAGCACCGCCGCCTATGGCCGCGCCGCCTGCGCCTCCGGTAGCGTTGACCTTGGTGTTGCCCTCGATGGTCACATTGCTGAGACCATAAATACCACCGCCGATGCCTGCGCCATAAGCGCCGCCCTGCACATTGTCGATTTTGGCATTATCCTTGATGACCACGTTACCATTGCCGATTTTATCGGGGGAATCAAATGCGCCGCCGCCGATGCCTGCCGCACCGTAGCTGCCGGTCGCATTCTCGATTTTTGCATTGCCGGAGATGGTCACATCACCATCGCCGCCTTTGCCACCGCCGATGCCTGCGCCGTAACTGCCAGTTTCTGCATTTTCAATCGTGGCATTACCGGAAATATTCACTTTGCCATCGCCAAGATAGCCGCCACCAATACCTGCGCCATAGTCGCCACCTGTAGCATTGACCGTGCCGCCGGAGATGGTTACATCACCATCGCTACCGTAGCTCTTCGAAGACGGGACTTCCATGATCGCACCGCCGCCAATGCCAGCAGCAGAAAAACCGCCTGTTGCGGTAACATCGCCGCCGGTGATTTCCACAGTACCATTGCCGCCGTAGCCGCCGCCGATACCTGCGCCTTGGCCGTCAGCCTTCGCCGTGATATTGCCGCCAGTGATTTTTACAGTACCGTTGCCGCCGACGTAGCTGTTGTCTATTTTTCCGCCGCCGATGCCTGCGCCACCGTTGTTACTGGTAGCATCGATCGTGCCGCCAGAGATGGTCACTTCGCCATCGTGTCCATAGGAACCGCCAATACCGGCGCTGCCTGACCCGGCGGTGGCGGTCAGACTGCCGTTCTTATCTTTGTCCTGAATCGTCAGTTCGCCGCTGGTGTCAGTCTTGTTGTGCTCCAATCCGGCATGGCCAGCGCCGCTCTTCAGCTCGTTGTCGCCATCCAGCTCGATATTGGTATCGCCCTTGCCGGTCACGCTCACAGCGGCTTCGCTTCGGCTGCTGGCGTCGATGTTCACATTCTCAAATTTGACCTCGACCTTATCGCCCTCATCTTTGGCCTCGATGGTCACAGTGTTCTTGTCTGATTTGCCGGTGATGACGGTGCCGGTGTCGCCGTAGGTGGTCTCATTGTTCTGGGTGACGTCGTTGCCGGTCTCGCCTGCCGAAATCGTAATGTCACCATTTTCGATGTCCCATGTCCCTGCAAAGGCCGGGGCGGCAAGGGTGGTGAGCATTGCGGCGGTCAGGATAAACGCTGCTGCCCGCTGAGAGGCCGGACGGGGTGAACAGATACCCCCCCCGTATGGAGGGGCCGACCCAGAACACGCATCGCAAGCTTACGATAAGACAGCATACAAAAACCTCCTTTGGATGTTGAAAAAATATGGACGTTCGATTGATACAATTATAGCACTTCTGGGGAAGCAAGCAAGCAAACCTGCGTGAAATGCTGCTTTTTGTGCGTGAATGAAGGAGTTCGGACAGATCTTGGCTCTCCCCTTGGGAGAGCTGGCGCGGAGCGCCTGAGAGGGCAAGGATGCTGACGAAGAAGAGCAGGCGCAGCGATAGCATCGCTCTGCCAAAGAGCCAGCTTATCGCTGCGTGGTGGCTCTCGGGAGATGGGCTTGCCCTCTCCGTCATCGCTTGCGCGATGCCACCTCTCCCAAAGGGAGAGGCTTTCAAGGGGGGCTTTTGCTTTTCTGCACAAGGCATGGTATACTGGAAAAGAAAAATCCGCCAACCCGGCGGGAAAAAGGAGAAACGGAAACATGAAAACGAAATTTGGCATCGTGGGCTGTGGTTTCCTCGGCAATATCGTGGCCGATGCGTGGAAGAAGGGCCTGCTGGAAGACTACGAGCTGGTGGGTGTCACCAGCCGCACCTTCGCTTCGGCAGAGAAGACGGCGGCAAGCGTGGGGTGTGCGGCCTGCGCGGACGTGGATGCTCTGCTGGCGCTGGAGCCGGAGTACATCGTGGAAGCCGCTTCGGTGGAAGCGGTGCGCGCAATGGCCGTTCCGGTGCTGCGCCGGGGCGTGAACCTCGTGGTGCTGTCCATCGGTGCATTCGCCGACCTCGCGTTTTATGAAGAGGTCAAGCAGGCGGCCCGGGAGGGCGGCGCAAAGGTGCATCTGGCCAGCGGTGCCATCGGCGGCTTCGACGTGCTGCAGACCGTCACTCTCATGGCTGAGGCCCTGAAGCTGGACGAGAAGGCCGGCATCGAGACTCACACCGGTGCGAAGGGCTTCCGCAACACCCCCGTCTGGGCCGACCATCTGCTGACCGACACCGAGAAGACTACCGTCTTCACCGGCAGCGCCAAGGAAGCCATCGCAACCTTCCCGCGCCGGGTCAACGTCGCTGTGGCCACCTCGCTGGCAACCACCGGCCCCGACATCACCGGCGTGACCATGCACTCCGTACCTGGCTGGGTGGGCGACGACCACTGCATCACTGCCGAGATCGAGGGCGTGAAAGCCGTGGTGGACATCTGCTCGTCCACCAGCGCCATCGCCGGTTGGAGCGCCGTGGCGCTTCTGCGCAACCTCGCCTCGCCGGTCTGCTTCTATTAAAAAGGAGAGAGTCTCATGTTCAAGAAACTGGTAGCCATCGAGCCGGTCAGCCTCATCCCCACAGCAGAGGAAGCGCTGCATCAGTACGCCGGGCAGGTCGAGCTTTACCGCGATATTCCCACCGACGACGAAGAGATCGTTCGCCGCATCGGAGACGCCGACGCGGCGCTGTTGAGCTATACCTCCCGCATGGGAAAAAACGTCATCGAGCGCTGCCCGAACCTGCGCTACATCGGGATGTGCTGCAGCCTCTACTCGGAGGAAAGCGCCAATGTGGACATCGCCTTTGCCCGGGAAAAGGGCATCAAGGTGCTGGGCATCCGGGACTACGGCGACCGCGGCGTGGTGGAGTACGTCCTCCACGAGCTGACCGGCCTGCTCCACGGCTTCGGGATGCCGATGCTCCATGACGAGCCCGTGGAGATTTACGGCCTCAAGGTGGGTATCGTGGGTCTGGGCGTTTCGGGCCGGATGATCGCCGATGCACTGGCCTTCCTCGGCGCGGACATCTCCTACTACAGCCGCAGCCATAAGCCCGACGCCGAGGCCGCAGGCATGAAGTATAAGCCGTTGGACGCTCTGCTCCGGGAGAGCGAAGTGGTCTTTACCTGTCTGAACAAGAATGTCCTGCTCCTGGGCGAGCCGGAGTTTGAGGCGCTGGGGGAGGGGAAAGTTCTTTTCAATACTTCCATCGGCCCCGGCTTTGATTCCGCCGCGCTGGAAAAGTGGCTGGATAAGCCCGGCACCCACTTCTTCTGTGATACCTACGCCGCCGCAGGCCCCGTCAGCGAGGGCTTCTTCCAGCGGCCCAATGTCCACAGCCCGGGTGTCTCGGCAGGCCGCACCAGGCAGGCTTTCGTTCTACTGAGCCAGAAGGTGCTGGCGAACATCGAGACGGCGCTGGGAGAATAAGCTGTAATTTCTCTGAAAGCCGCTGCATGGGAGACCGTGCGGCGGCAGACGACAACCCCATGAAGCTCATGAGCATTGCCATGAAGCCGCTGTGCGCTCCGCCGTTCCCGCTGGACTATATTGAGGAAATGACCGCCTTGATGGGCGGTGATGGACGGATGCGGTAAGCCGCAGCCAAAAACGAAAAGATCGCTGTGTCGGAGAAGTGCTCTGCGGCACGGATGGAAAACTGGAAGAAACTGTGCCGGAGAAGGTATGAAAAAGTACAAAGATAGGGGAGAGTGCTTCGATGGACTATATCAGAGTTACCAAAGAAAACATCGACAGGGAACACATCTGTTGTGCCATGTCCGGCAAACAGAGCCTTGCCAAAAAAGAATGGCTCAAGCAGCGCTTTGAGGAGGGACTTGTTTTTTACCGCAGTGCAGAGCGCGGCAAATGCTTTATCGAGTACATCCCGGCAGAAAACGCATGGGTACCCATTGATGCAGCAGGCTGGCTTTATATCAACTGTCTGTGGGTCTCCGGTTCCTTGAAAGGTCACGGCTATTCCAGCGATCTGCTGGAAGAATGCCTTCGGGATGCCAAGGCGCAGGGCAAAAACGGCGTTTGCATTCTGTGTGCAGAGGGGCGCAAACGGGAGTTTCTCGCTGACCCCAAGTTTTTGACCCATAAGGGCTTCAAGGTCTCAGACATCTCCGATTGCGGCATCAACCTCATGTACCTGCCCCTTGCAGAGAATGCCCGGCCGCCAAAATTCAAGGACTGTGCCAAGCATCCCAAGGTGGAGGAAAACGGCTTTGTCCTCTACTATACCGACCAGTGCCCCTACACCTATTATTGGGTGCCAAAGGTGCAGGAGGCTGCAAAGGAACATGGAATCCCGTTCAAAACCATCCACATCACAGAGAAAGAGACGGCACAAAATGTGCCCGCACCGGTCACAACATACGCATTGTTCCGGGATGGGAAGTTTGTGACCCAGAGCATCCAGTCGGACAAGAAATTTTTGAAATTAGCGGCAGAATAATTGAATCAGGCAAGATGCCAGGCGCTCAGACGCAGTGCAGCCCATAGAATTGGGGTGCGCTGCGTTTTTTGGAGGATTTTATATGGAAGAAATTGTTGTATATGTTCACGGAAAGGGCGGTTCGGCACAAGAGGCCGAGCATTATAAAGCCCTATTCCCTAATTGTGAAGTAATTGGTTTTGACTACCACGCACGATCTCCATGGGAAGCCACGGAGGAATTTTCCGGATTTTTTACGGCAGTGCGGAAACGCTGCGGGAAGCTCACACTGGTGGCAAATAGCATTGGTGCGTTTTTATCTTTGTCCTCGTTGAATGAGAAATTGGTGGATACCGCTTATTTTATTTCTCCAGTAGTCGATATGGAGCAACTGATTTGCAACATGATGCAATGGGCTGACGTCTCCGAAGCAGAACTTGCAGAAAAACTGGAAATTCCCACAACATTTGGAGAAACGCTGTCGTGGAAATATCTCTGCTATGTCCGAGAGCATCCGATTTCATGGAAAATCCCTACCCGCATTTTGTATGGGGAAAAGGATGCTCTGACCTCCATGGAAACCATAAAGGCCTTTGCGGAAAAGAACAACGCAGAGCTGACCGTTATGCCGGGCGGAGAGCACTGGTTTCATACGAAAGAGCAGATGCAGTTTTTAGATCACTGGATAAAGAATAGGAGACCCTGCAATGAAACAGAAAATAAGGACGGCTTCGCTTCTCCTGCTTATGATTCTGGGAACCGGGCTGGTTGCTTGCCCTGCTTGCAGCAGGGCAGTGCTGTTCGAATCCCTCTGGGTCCCAAAGCCAGCGTGTGACTTATGTGTACGCAAAAGAAAAGCAGCAGCGTTAAAATTACGCTGCTGCTAAAAGTGGACC
>ENA-UOJO01003037-UOJO01003037.1-human-gut-metagenome-genome-assembly--contig:-P57-NODE-3037-length-16395-cov-9.001958_pt1 | contig 16395 bp, 16 predicted proteins | sample MGYA00242351_ERZ723898 | MGnify/ENA metagenome assembly ERZ723898 | reverse complement strand
GTCCCGTTACTATTGTCTCATGCCTGTCCATGCGCGGGGTGGTTTGACGCTTACTCAAAAAGCGCCGATTCCATTCGGAAGCGGCGCTTTTGCTGTAAATGCAGGCATTGTGGTTTTTTATTGCTCGTCAAGGAGCGGGCGCAGGACGCTGTAATTCTCATAGCGGGTATCGCGGGAGCTGGTGAGGAAGAGCAGCTGCGAGGACGGATCGGTCAGCACGTCGGCAAAGGCGGCGGCTGTGGATTCGACTGCGGCGGCATCCTCGTTCGCAACGGCAATGCGGTCGGCCTGCGCGGCGACAGCGGGATCGTCGGAGACGAAGTCCACGCGGATGCTGCTGCCCTCCAGCGCAGCGCGGATGCCCTCGGCGGCGTTCTGCACGGCGGTCTGGCGGGTGAGCCCGAGGTCGGACGACCAGTTGATGGCGTCGGACGACGGGAAATAGAACTGGTCAAAGAGTACCTCGTCGAAGCCGAGATCCTGAAGCTCCAGTGCGATGGAGGCAAGGAAGCTCTGCACCGAGGCGTCGGACGGGTCGAGCCAATAGCAGCGCTTGTCGTCCATCCAGAGTGCGCCGGAATAGAGGGCGAGCGCCTGATTCTGATGGGCAAAGGCATAGTTCGGCTCGGAGAAAGCCGGGACGCGGGCGATGACCGTGAGATCGGTACGGGCGGTCAACTCGCGGATCAGTGCCTCGACGGCGTCAATGTCGGCGGAAGTCGCGATCTGCGCGCCGGAGAGCTTGGAGCGGTAGTAGTAGTTGCCGAAAACGCTCTTGACGTCGATCATGACAGCGTCATAGTCGTTCGCGGCGTCCAGCGCGGCACGCACGGCGTCAACCCCGTCGGAGAGCATGTTCGTGGTGATGTAATAGCCCTGAATTTTGCTGCGCTGCTGCGTCTGCGGCTCGTCGGGGGACTGCGACGCGATCAGTGTGGTGAAGGGAAAATCGTCCGGATTTTGCGTTTGCTGTGGGTCGCGCGTGGCGGAGAGGGTACGGTCAAAGTCCAGATACGCCTCATTGCCGGAGTAGACCACATAGCGGCTGAGATACAGAAACCGGCAGAGCAAAAGCAGCGCGGCGGCCAGCAGAACGGCCAGCACAGTGAGCAGCACACGGCGCAGGAGACGTTTGCTGCGGAAGGAAAAAATACGCAAGCGGACGCCCCCTTACCCGGCCAGCACCGCCGTGACGCGGCACCAGTCCTCCTGCTGCTCAGTGGAGAGCACCTGAAGCCCGGCGGCTTCAAGCGCGGAGATGACTTCGGAAAGGCGTGTGTTGAGGATGCCGGAGCAGATGAAGACGCTGTCCTCGCCGAGAAAATGCGGCACGACCGGCGCGAGCGGGATGATGACGTCGGCCACGATGTTGGCCAGCACGACATCATAATGCGCTTCGAGCTTTTCCATCATGGCGGTATCGCCGATGACGTCGCCGGTGAGCGCGGTAAACCGGTCGGCAAAGATCTGATTGATGGCGGCATTCTGCCGGGCGATGTCCTCGGCTTTGGGGTCGATGTCGACGCCGGTGGCGTGGCTGGCCCCGAGGAGGAGCGCCGTGATGGAGAGGATGCCGGAGCCGGAGCCGAGGTCGAGCACCTGCTCACCGCCCTGAATGGCACGCTCCAGCTCGCGCATGCACATCTGCGTGGAGGCATGCGCGCCGGTGCCGAAGATCATGCCGGGGTCGAGCAGGACGACGACGCGGTTGTCCGGGTTTTCGGGGTTGAGCCATTCGGGCACAACAAGCAGCTTCTCGCCGATGGCGAGCGGCTTATAATATTGTTTCCAGTTGTTTTCCCAGTCTTCGTCGCGGACGTTGGCGAGCGCGACCTCAAGCGAGCCGAAGTCGACGGCGGGATAGTCGCGACGGAGGACGGCCAGATCGTCGCGAAGCGTGCTGATCTGCTCCGGCGCTGCGGCGCTGTCCTCCAAATAGAGGCGGATCTGGGAAAGACCCTGCATTTTCTGCTCGAGATCTTCGTCGACATAATCCCAGTACTGGTGGTTTTCTTCCAAAAACCGCTCGAAATCCTGCTGGTCGTCGATGATAAAGCTGTCGAATCCCAAAACGGTCAGCCGGTCGCAGACCAGGTCGATGGCGGCGGAGGTCGTTTTGATGGTTACTTCGATCCATTGCATAGATAACATGCCTCCTCATGGCATAGATAAATACATTTTACAGGAAAACAGCCGGAAAGACAAGGGGGAATTTTTCACGTCTCGCGGAATGACAGAAAGCACCCCACATTTGCGGCTTGGCAAATGCGGGGTGCAGACATGATGGCCGTGCACGGGCGGCAGGGAAGGAAGCTCAGACGGGCGGGCAGACAGTAGGAGCATCTGCTCAGCGGGTCTTTGCGCGCTTCGAGAAGTGAATGGCGAGTCCGATGGCGAAGCCAATGATCGCGGGGATGAGCCAGCCGAGGTTCTGGTCGAACAGCGGGAGGAAGCCCCTGGCGAAGTCGACCGCTGCGTCGAGGTGCAGCGCGGAGCGGACGGCGGCGGGCAGCGTCTTCATAAAATCGAAGATGGCGGCGGCCCACGTGAAGATCATGACGGAGATATAGATGGCCCGGTCATGCTGGAAACGCTTGCAGATGAAAGCCAGCACGATCAGCGCGGTGGCGGGCGGGTAGATCAGCATGAGCATGGGGATGGAATATTCGATGATGGCGCTCAGGCCGATGTTCGACACCGCGAAGGAGAAAACCGTGAACAGGATGGCCCAGGCCTTGTAGCCGATCTTGCCGTGCGTCATCTTGGTAAATGCCTCCCCGCAGGACGTGACAAGACCGATGGAGGTCTTAAGGCAGGCAAAGGTGATGGTGATGGCAAGGATGATCTGACCGATGCCGCCAAAATAATGGCTCGCGATCTGCGTGAGGGCGATGCCGCCGTTTTCCGAGATCTCAAACAGGCCGCGCGACTGCGTGCCCATGAGGATAGTGAGGACATAGATGAGCGCCATGAGCAGGCCGGTCAGCGCGCCGGAGCCGAGGACATCCGCCGCGACAGCATCGTCCTGCTCCACGCCCATGCGGCGGATGACGTCGATGACCACAATCCCGAAAGCGAGGCCCGCGATGGCGTCCATGGTGCCGTAGCCCTCGATGAAGGAGGCGAAGAAGGCGCTGGTTTTGGTCGCGTAGGCCTCCGTGGGGGCGACCGAGGCGACGGACGCGCCCGGATGAATGAGCGCTGCGATGACGAGGATCGCGAGGAAGACCAGGAAGATGGGGTTGATGATCTTGCCGATCCAAACCGTGATCTTGCCGGGCCGGAGCGAGAAGAACAGCACGAACGCGAAGAAAATCGCCGAGAAGATCAGCAGTGCGATGGACTGTGCGCCGTCAGACACCAGGGGCGAAAGGCCGGTCGTGAACGAGACGGTCGCGCAGCGCGGGATCGCGAAGAGCGGGCCGATCGTCAGATAGAGCAGACAGGTGAAGAAAATGCCGTAACCCTTACCGACCTTGCTCGAAAGCTCCTGCAAACCGTCAGAGTGCGTGACACCGATGGCGGCCACGCCGAAGATGGGGATACCGACGGCGGTGACAATGAAGCCGATGATCGCGGGGATGACATTGCTGCCGGCCATCTGGCCGAGATGTACGGGGAAGATGAGGTTGCCGGCGCCGAAGAACATGCCGAACAATGTCCCGGCCACAAGAATCTTTTGCTTCGAGGTCAATTTTTTCACAGTCATGGAAAACAGCTCCTTTTGGGCAACGTCACAGATCGCCGCCGTATCGTATGACGTGATTTTACTGGAAGGACTTGAAAAAGTAAAACGCATGATTATAATAGATATATGACAAACTCTCATGGAAAACCTTGAAGCGGAAAGAAGGCGCACGGCTTGGATAGCAAGAAACTTGAAATTTTAATGACTGCCGTGGATCTCGGGAGCTTTTCGAAGGCGTCGGAGGTCGTGGGCTACACGCAGTCGGGGCTGACGCATCTGGTCGACAGTCTCGAGCGCGAGATCGGCCTGCGCCTCGTTCGGCGCGACCGGAGCGGCGTCTCGCTTACGCGCGAGGGCGAGGCATTGATGCCGAGCATCCGCGAATTTCTGCGGGAGAACGCAAAGCTCGAGAACCAGATCGCGGCCATCACCGAGAAAAAGTCGGAGACGATTCGCGTCGCGGCCTACGCGAGCATCGCGATGCACTGGATGCCGGAGATCCTCTATCGGTTCCGCCGTGTGTGCCCGGACATCGACGTTGATCTCCGGATGGTCGACCATGAGCTGGAGCCGTTTGAGCTGCTGGAAAAATGGGAGACGGACGTCATCTTCGCCGCACGGCAGCCCGGCTTCGCTTGCGACTGGACGCCGCTCTGGAACGACCCGATGTGCGCCATCGTACCGCTGGAGTATCCGCTCAAGGGGGATGTGTTCCCGATCGAAGAGTTCACAGACAAGGAATTTCTGATGCCATACGGCCGGTTCGACCTCGATGCGCGGGCTGTCTTTGAGCAGAATGGCGTCGAGCCGCGCATCCGCCCGTGTTATGTCGACGACGAGACGGTCATCCGCATGGTGGGCAAGGGGCTGGGCCTCTCGATGATGGCGGAAATGATGATCCGCGGACAGCTGGACGGCGTGCGCGTGCTGCCCATCCGTCCCGCAGCGGGCCGCGAGCTTGGGATGGGGCTGCATCCGCGCGAGGCGCTGTCAGAGGGGATTGCCCGGCTGCGCAGCTGCGTGCTGGAATTCATCGAGGACGCGGCGAGGGCGCGCGCAAAGAAATAGAGATGGAGAAGAGAAGATGAGAAAAGGAACGTGGCGCGATCTCCGGCCGGAGATCGCGCTGGTCTGGCGGCTGAGCCTGCCCGCCATTCTGACGCAGATCACGACGATCGTGATGCAGTATATCGACTCGGCCATGGTCGGTGCGCGCGGCGCGAACGCCTCGGCGGCGATCGGATTGGTGGCGAGCAGCACTTGGCTGTTTGGCGGCTTGACTTCGGCGGTGGCCGCCGGGTTTTATGTGCAGGTGGCGCATCAGATCGGCGCCGAAAACGATGCGGAAGCGAGAAATGTGGTGCGGCACGGACTGCTGACGGCGCTGCTGCTGTCCGGGCTGCTGGCGCTGGGCGGCGCGCTGCTGAGCAAACCGCTGCCGGGGCTGCTCGGCGGCGGGGCAGAGCTGCACAGGGACGCAGCGGCGTATTTTCTGGTGTTTGCGCTGGCGCTGCCGTTCCAGCAGCTCAATGCGCTCTGCTCCGGCTTTTTGCAGTGCAGCGGCGACATGGTCACGCCGAGCATCCTGAACGCCGTGATGTGCGCACTGGATGTAGCGTTCAACACACTGTTCATCCCGCGCTATGGCGTGCTCGGCGCGGGGCTTGGAACGGGGCTGGCCTGTGCGGTGATCAGCCTCGTGATGGCGTGGCGCTGCTGCTTCTGCAACGCGGCGCTGCGGTTGAGGCGGAAGGAAACAGGCCGGTTTGAGAGCGAGATCCTGCGGAAGGCGCTGAAGATCGGCCTCCCGGTGGCGGTGCAGGAGGCGGCGATGTGCGGCGCACAGGTCGCCGCGACGACGATCATCGCGCCGCTCGGCGCGGTCGCGATTGCGGCCCATTCGTTTGCGGTCACGGCGGAGAGCCTTTGCTATATGCCGGGCTACGGCATCGGCGCGGCGGCGACGACGCTCGTGGGCCGAAACATCGGCGCAGGAAAGCACGCAGAGGCGAAACGCTGCGGCAATATCTGCACGGCGATGGGCGGCGTGTTCATGGGCGTGACGGGCGCAGTGATGATGCTGATCTGTCCGCTGGTGTTCCGGATGCTGACACCGGACGCGGAGGTGCGGACGCTGGCGGCGCAGGTGCTGCGCATCGGACTGCTTGCGGAACCGCTCTACGGCGTGTCGATTGTGGCGGCGGGCGCTCTGCGCGGCGCGGGCGATACGCTGGTGCCAAGTTTGATGAATCTGGCGAGCATCTGGGGTGTCCGGCTGGGGCTGGCGCTCGTGCTGACGCCGCGCTTTGGGCTGCGGGGCATGTGGACGGCGATGGCCGTGGAACTCTGTGTGCGCGGACTTTTGATGCTGCTCCGCCAGCGGACAACGAAATATTATGAACATTCCGTTGTACAGACGGGAGAAGCTGCACCAATCTGTGAAGAAGCATAAAATACAGCGTGTCGAAAAAGCCTTTTCGCCCCGCTGCTGTCCAGTTTTCTGAACTTGAAAAAGTTCAGAAAACTGCTTGATTGAACGCGAAGGGGACTCTTTGTCCCCTTCACTCTTCCCCTGCGGCTCATTCGCAGAACGGTGTATCATAGTTTTTCGACAGTCTCATCTCCTCTCTTCTCTGTTGAAAAGAGAGGGGATTTCGTGTCATTCGGTGTAAAACCGCACGGAAAAATCGAAAAACTGCCGTGCGGCGGGACTGAGGAAATCGTGCCGCCGGGTGACAATGTAGAACGAGCGGGCGGCATCGGTAAGCGGGAAGAGGAGCAGGTCGCCGCGGTCGCGCTCCCGCGCGACGGAGACGGCCGAGACGATGGCGAGGCCAAGTCCGGCGGCGACAAGATTTTTGATGCTCTCCTGGTCGTTCAGCCGTGCGGCGACATGGAGTGCGTCCGGCTCCAATCCGGCGGCGCGGAGAAATTCGTCGGCGAAGCGCTGGCTGCCGCTGCCATTCTCCCGGAGCAGGAGCGGGTGTGACTGCAAGAGCGCGGCAAGCGGCATATTCTGCGCCTTGGCGGCGGAAAATTCCGGCGTGTTCGGTGCGATGAGCACCATGGCATCCTGATAGAAGGGCGTGAATACCAGATCGTCGTCCGGAGCGGTCATGCCGGTGAGTCCGAGGTCGAACCGGCCGGTGCGCAGCGCGTGGAGGACGCCGGAGCTGTCGCTCTGGTGGATATCGAAGGAGACGTCCGGATGCAGAACGCTGAAGCGGGCCAGAAGATCGGGCAGGAGATAGGCCGAGGGGATGGTGGACACTCCGAGGGAAACGACGTGCTCGCCCTGCCGCCAACCGGCGAGCAGACGATCCTGAAGCGAGAGGACTTGCACGGCATAGTCGTACAACTCACGGCCATGCGGCGTGATGGAAAGGGATTTCGTGGTGCGGAGGAAGAGGCGCTGCTGCAATTCCTCCTCGAGCTGGCGGATGTGGGCTGAGATGGTGGGCTGCGAGGTATAGAGCTGGGCAGCGGCCTGTGTGAACGAGCCGCAGTCAGCCACGGCGACGAAGGAACGGAGCTGCTTAAAGTCCATGGTGCGCCTCCTTCGTTAAGATGTCGAGCGCGGCGAGGGCTGCATCCACATCGGCTTCCGTATTGAAAAAGCCGAAGGAAAAGCGGATGGAGCCGGTGGGGAAGGAGCCGAGCGTCTGGTGCGCGGCGGGTGCGCAGTGGAGGCCGACTCGGGTCTGGATGCCGAAGCGGTCGTCCAGCGCAAAGGCGATGTCGGCAAGGTCGCGGCCCGGCGTCTGGATGGAGACGACGCCCGCGCGGCCTTCTATTCCCGGCAGACCAAGCAATTTGACACGTTCAGCCGCGCAGAGCGGCGCGAGGCCCGAGAGGAAACGCTGCGTGAGAGACAGTTCATGCGCGCGGATGATGTCCAACCCGGTGTCCGCAAGGAAGCCGAGTGCGGCGTGAAGACTCGCGATGCCGGGGAGATTCATCGTTCCGGCCTCGAAGCGGTCGGGCAGGAAGTCCGGCATGAACTCGGTATGGCTGAGGCTGCCGGTGCCGCCCGCGATCAGCGGCGTCAGCTCGGCGGCAAGATCTTCACGGAGGGCGAAGCCGCCGATGCCCTGCGGGCCGAGCAGACCCTTGTGGCCGGTAAAGGCGAGGGCGTCGATGTGCATGGCTTCCATATCGATGGGGAAAACGCCGGCGGTCTGCGCGCTGTCGACAAAGAAGCGGAGGCCGTGTTCCTGACAAAACGCGCCGACGGCGGCGATGGGCAGGAGCGTCCCGCAGACGTTGCTCGCATGGCTCATGACGACGAGGCGGGTATTTGGCTGCAAAAGGCCCGCCATGGCCTCGAAAATCAATGTGCCGTCCGAGCGGCAGGGCACGCGGGAGAACGAGACGCCCTGTGCCTCGAGCTGCCGGAGCGGGCGCATGACGGCGTTGTGCTCCATCGACGAGACGAGCACATGGTCGCCCGGACGGAGGAAGCCCTTGAGCAGAACATTGAGGCTCTCGGTGACATTTTTGGTGAAGCAGACGCATTTGCAGTCCGGTGCGCGGAAGAGGGCGGCGAGGCGTTCGCGCGTGGAGAAGACGAGATCCTCTGCCGCGTAGGCCGCGCGATAGCCGCCGCGCGAAACATTGACGCCGCAGTCGGTCAGATAGTGGGCGATGGCCTCCACCACGGCGGGCGGCTTTGGAAATGTGGTGCTGGAATTGTCGAGATAGATGGGCATTGTGCTCCCTCCACCGAATGAATTTATTTTATTTTAACATAGACTTATCCAAATATCAAATTGATCAGACTTTTTCGGGGATGCCGAACATTGATCAGATTTTGTGATAAGTGGCAAGACCTTATCCAGTTTTGCGATTAGACTTTTGCGAGGGGATATTTTACAATACAGACAGCGATATTCTCGAAAAGAGAGAACGAGAAACAGCGAGAAAAAGGAGTAGAAAAGATATGACGTTGAAACATGAAAAGCGGAATATGATCTTCGCTGGTCTGATCATCGGCGTGATCGCGTCGCTGCTGGTGCTGTTCGGGAACCCGAAGAACATGGGCTTCTGCATCGCGTGCTTCCTGCGTGACACGGCGGGCGGCCTTGGACTCCATTCGGCGGCAGCCGTGCAGTACATCCGGCCGGAGATCATCGGTCTGGTGCTCGGCAGCTTTATTATGGCGATCAGCCACAAGGAATTCTCCGCCCGCGGCGGCAGCGCGCCGGTGACGCGCTTCGTGCTGGGCATGTTTGTAATGGTGGGCTGCCTGATGTTCCTCGGCTGCCCGTTCCGCATGATTTTGAGACTGGCGGGCGGCGACCTCAATGCGCTGCTGGGCCTGGCCGGCTTTGTGTGCGGCATCCTCGCGGGCGTGTTCTTCCTGAACAAGGGCTACACGCTCAAGCGGAGTCATGATCTGGCAAAGCCGGAGGGCGGCGTGTTCGTCATCCTGACGCTGGTGGTCTTTGCGCTGCTGCTGCTCGCCCCGGCGTTCATCCACTTCAGCGAAGCGGGCGCAGGCCCCGGCGCGCTGCATGCGCCGATCCTCATCAGCCTGGCGGCTGGTCTCATCGTCGGTGCGCTGGCGCAGCGGACGCGGCTCTGCATGGTCGGCGGTGTGCGCGACCTCGTGCTCTTCAAGGAGACCAAGTTGATCCTCGGCTTCGCGGCGATCCTCGTTGGTGCGCTGGTCTGCAACCTCATCCTCACCGGGGCGACCGATGCAAGCTATTTCCATCTCGGCACCGCGGAGCAGCCCGTGGCGCACACGGACGGCCTGTGGAACTTCCTCGGCATGCTGCTCGTTGGTTTTGCGTGCGTGCTGCTGGGCGGATGCCCGCTGCGGCAGCTGATCCTCGCGGGCGAGGGCAACAGCGACAGCGCCATTACGGTGCTCGGCCTTCTGGCCGGTGCAGCGTTCTGCCACAACTTCGGCCTCGCGTCCTCCGGCAACGGCCCGACGGACAATGGCAAGATCGCGGTGATCGTGGGCATCGCCGCCGTGGCGGTGATCGCGTGTGTGAATACGTTCCGAAAGGAGAGCAAATAAGATGACGACAGTTGACGCAAGAGGCTATTCCTGCCCAGAGCCTGTGATTATGACGCGCAAGGCGCTGATGAGCAAGGAAGCAGAATATGCTATTATGGTAGACAACACGGCTTCCCGCGAGAATGTGACCCGGTACGCGGAGCATCAGGGCTACAAGGTCGCGGTCGCGGAGGCGGACGGCGTGTATACGCTGACGCTGAAGAAGTAAGATGACCTATATTGCAACCTTTTTCTCCCACTTCGGCGCGACGCGCTACGAGCGGCTCTGCCGCGCGGCAGGGATCGCGGCGCGGACGATGCCCGTGCCGCGGAGCCTGTCCAGCTCGTGCGGGACGTGCGTCCGGTGCGAGGGCAGTTTCCTGACGCCGGAGGGCGTCTGTGCCGAGGAGATCGAGCGGATCGTCCGCGTGGAGGAAACGGGATTCTGCGAGGTATACCCGAAGGAGGATGGACATGGAGACTGATGTCAAGCTCACGAAGCTGGCCTCCTGCGCCGGGTGCGGCGCGAAGGTGGGCGCTGGGACGCTGAGCCGGATGCTCGAGGGCTTCCGCACGCACAGCGACCCGAGGCTTCTCGTCGGCTACGACAAGAGCGACGACGCGAGCGTCTACAAGATCACGGACGACGTTGCCATCGTACAGACGACGGACTTCTTCCCGCCGATCGTCGACGATCCGTTCCTCTACGGGCAGATCGCGGCGACGAACGCGCTGAGCGACGTGTACGCGATGGGCGGCGAGCCGAAGCTGGCGCTGAACATCATGTGTCTGGCCGACAAGATGGACGACCACACCGTGCGCGAGATTCTGCGCGGCGGCTATGACAAGGCGTATGAGGCCGGGGCCATCATCACCGGCGGGCATACGATCCACGGCGCGGAGCCGATCTACGGCCTGGCCGTGACGGGCTTTGTCCATCCGGAAAAGGTGCTGACCAACGCGAACGCGAAGCCGGGCGACGCGCTGATCCTGACAAAGCCGCTCGGCGTCGGCATCATCACGACGGCGGCGAAGGCCGAGCTGGTGGAGGAGGCGCTGCTGCAAAAGCTCTACCGCCAGATGGCGACGCTCAACAAGACCGCGCGGGATATCATGCTGCGCTTCCGCGTCCACAGCTGCACGGATGTGACGGGCTTTTCGCTCATGGGCCACAGCTATGAGATGGCGCAGGGGAGCGGCGTGTCCGTCCACATTGAGAGCGGCAGGGTGCTGTATCATGCCGAGGCGCTGGAACTGGCCGAGATGGGCTTTATTCCCGCGGGCGCGTACCGCAACCGCGACTTTGTCGCGGGCGGCGTGTGCGTGAAGGGGAACCTTTCCCGGGCAATGGAGGATATCCTCTTTGACCCGCAGACGAGCGGCGGCTTGCTGATCGCGGTGGATGGGGACGATGCGGAGGCGTGTTTGCAGGCCCTGCAAAGTGAGATCCCGTGTGCGGCGCAGATCGGATATGTCACAAAATTGCAGGAAAATCATTTGATTCTGGAATAAGCAGAGGCCCGCAGCGAACGCTGCGGGCCTTTTCACGCGGCGGACGCTTGACGAGGGGCGAAAATCCGGTATAATGGAAGAAAAACGGAAATGGAGCACGCTTGTGGGGAAGAAGACGATCTTTTTTGATTTGGACGACACACTGTACGACCGGTCTGTGCCGTATTGCAGTGCGTTTGCGGCATTTTTCGGCGGCAAGTACGCAGACAAGGCGCAGACGGCGTTCGAGCGGACGATGCTGCGCGGCTATGAGGTCTTCGAGGCGGCGCACACCGGCCAGATGACGATGGAGGCGATGCACATCTACCGCTACCAGACTGGGCTTCGTGATGCGGGCATTGAGATCACGCCGGAGCAGGCGCTGCGGATGCAGGCGCTCTATGCGGAGGAGCAGCGGCACATTTCGCTGACGCCGGTGATGGAAGAGATCCTGACGTTCTGCCGGGCGCATTTTGCGGCGATGGGCGTGATCACAAACGGCGGTGTGCAGTCGCAGCGGGACAAGCTGAAAAGCCTCGGTGCGGCGCGGTGGTTCCGGCCCGAGCTGGTGCTTATTTCGGACGCGCTCGGCGTGATGAAGCCCGGCCCGGAGATCTTCCGCATAGCGGAGCAGGCCGCGGGCGCACGGGCGGAGGATTGCGTCTATGTGGGCGATTCGTATTCTCAGGATGTCGCGGGCGCGGGCGGTTGCGGCTGGGAGACAGTCTGGCTGAACCGGCGCGGCGACGCGGCAGGTGAGCTTGCGCCGACGTATTGCGTGAAGACGGAAGAAGATTTACTGGCATATCTGAAAAGAATGGCATAGAGAAGCTCGGATGCGGAAATGGAATGTGCCGCATCCGATTTTTTCTTAACAGGTTGTGGATGCGCAGGGCTTTTCTTTTGCTCTTTACTGTGCTATAATACTTCAAAATTCGGAAAAAGGCGGGACAAGACAGTGGAATTCAAAAAACAGCGGGTGGTCGTGAAGGTCGGCACGTCGACGATCACGCATCCGTCCGGAGCGCCGAATTTGCGCAATATTGAGATTCTGGCACGGACGCTGTCCGATTTACAGGATATGGGGCATGAGATGATTTTGGTCAGCTCCGGCGCCATCGCCGTCGGGACGGACAAGCTGGGCCTTGCCGAGCGGCCGCGCGAGCTGCGGTTCAAGCAGGCGGCGGCGTCGGTCGGGCAGTGCAGGCTGATGTTCACCTATGATAAATTTTTCTCGGAATATGGGCATACGGTCGGGCAGATCCTGCTGACGGATGACGATGTGGCCGATCCGTCGCGCGCGGCGCATCTGGAGGCGACGTTCTCGGCCCTGTCTGAAATGGGCGTCATTCCGATCGTGAACGAAAACGACTCGGTGTCGTCGGCGGAAATTGAGACTGGTCAGCACAAGGTGCTCGGCGATAACGACACGCTGTCTGCCATCGTGGCGCGGCTCTGCCATGCGGATCTTCTGGTGCTGCTGAGCGACATCGACGGGCTGTATGACTCCGACCCGCGCGCCAATCCAGAGGCGCATTTGATCCACCGGGTCACGGCACTGACCGAGGAGATCCGCCGCATGGCCGGCGGCGCGGGCAGCTGGCGCGGCACGGGCGGCATGGCGACGAAGCTCTCGGCGGCGGGGATCGTGATGGCCGCAGGCTGCGACATGGTGATCACGAACGGCGCACGCATGGAAGAACTCTACGGCATCGTGGAGGGACGGGATATCGGGACGCGCTTTGTCGCGCGGTAAGGAGCGGATATGACGATTCTGGAACAGCAGGGCGCGGCGGCGAAGCAGGCCGCGCGGAAGCTCGCGATCGCGGGCACAGCAAAGAAAAATGAAGCGCTGGAGGCGATTGCCCGCGCACTCGAAGTTGGCGCGCCGCAGTGGCTCGCGGCGAACGCCGAGGATATGAAAGAGGCCGAGGCGAATGGGATGCGCCCCGCGATGCTCGACCGGCTGCGGCTGACAGAGCAGCGCGTGGCGGACATTGTGGCGGCGGTGCGGCAGGTGATCGCGCTGCCCGATCCGGTCGGGCGTGTGACGAAAATGGAGACGCGGCCAAACGGCTTGCAGATTGGGCGGAAGACCGTACCGCTGGGCGTGATCGCAATCATCTACGAGGCGCGGCCCAATGTGACGGTCGATGCGGCGGCGCTCTGCCTCAAATCCGGCAATGTCTGCATTCTGCGCGGCGGCAAAGAGTCCATCCGGTCGAACCGCTGCGCGGCGGCGCTGATGCGCGGCGCGCTGGAATCCGTGGGACTGCCGGAGGACTGCATCAGTCTCGTGCAGGACACGAGCCGCGAGAGCGCGAACGAGCTGATGCACCTGAACGGGTATGTTGACGTGCTGATCCCGCGCGGCGGGGCCGGGCTGATCCGCGCGGTGGCGCGGGAGGCGAGCGTGCCGGTCATCCGGACGGGCGAGGGCGTGTGCCACATCTATGTGGATTCGGATGCAAACCTCGACATGGCGGCGGAGATTTTGTACAACGCGAAATGCTCGCGCCCGTCGGTGTGCAACGCGGTGGAATGTGTGCTGATCCACGAGGCGGTCGCGGCGGAGTTTTTGCAGAAGGCCGTGCCGCTGCTGGATCGGAAGCACGTGGAGCTGCGCTGCGACGCAGCGTCGCTCGCGCTGCTCGGCGCGCGGGCCAGAGCGGCGGAGGACGCCGACTGGGATGCGGAATATGACGATTACATCCTCGCGGTGCACGTGGTGCGGGATCTGGACGAGGCAATGGAATTCATTGCGGCGCACAGTACGCAGCATTCCGAGTGCATCGTGACGGAGAGCTATGCGAAGGCGCAGCGGTTCCTCGACGAGGTGGACGCGGCGGCGGTCTATGTCAACGCCTCGACGCGCTTCACGGACGGCGGTGAGTTCGGCATGGGCGCGGAGATCGGCATTTCCACGCAGAAGATGCATGCGCGCGGCCCAATGGGCCTTGAAGAGCTGACGAGCTATAAATACATCGTGTACGGAAACGGACAGGTGCGGTAAATGGCGATGGGACGGCCTGGGCCGTCCCATTTCTGATGTTACGGGTGTGAAGAAAGAAATGCGTGGGCATAGCGCGCGGCAGGGGTGTTTTTCAGATAGACGACGTTCAGCTCGTGGCTGCCGGTGAGCGGCGGGCAGCAGAAATGGCCGAACTGCGCATCCTGCCCGACGACGGCCTCGTAGAGAAAGCTGACGCCAAGCCCGTTGGCGACCAGTTCGCGGATGAGCTTGAAGCTGCTGATGCAGATGGTGGCGCGGAACATTTCAGTGGTATAGCCAAGCTGTGACAGTTCGCGTTCCAGAATTTTTCGGGTGCCGGAGCCGGACTCGCGCAGAATGAGACGTTCGTCAAACAGCTCCGAAAGAGAAACCTCGCGCCCCGCGAACGGATGGTCTGCGGCACAGACGCCGATGTACGGCTCGGGACGAAACAGGAAGGAATCGTATTGGCGCTTGTCAAAAATGCCTTCCAGCACGGCAAAATCCAGCTCGCCTGCGTCCAGCATAGAGAGCAAATGCGCGGTGTTGTCCACCAGAAGATCCAGTTCATGCGCCGGATCGCGCAGAAAGCGGCAGATCTCCGGGAGGAGGATGTAATCGCCGATCGACTTGGTTGCGCCGATGCGAAGACGGGTCTTCGGTGCAGCGTGGAGTGCGCGGAGCAGCTCGGCATCGTTGTAGCGAAGGCTGATGGCATAGCGCTCAAGCAGCTCGCCCTGTGGTGTTTTGGAGAGCTTCCGGCCGTCATAGCGGAACAATCGGACGCCGTAATACGCCTCAAGCGACTGGATCTGCTTGCTGACTGCGGGCTGGCTGAGGTGGAGCCGCTCTGCGGCGCGGCCATAGTGCAGCGTCTGGCAGAGGGTGAGAAATGTCTCCAATTTCTGCTCCATAGATGCCTCCAATAAATAAATGGAATCGAATGATTCTAAACTATGACTTTATTTTATCACAATGCGGCGATAAGATAAAGACACAGAAAGAAAAAGGAGTGCGTTCTATGAAGAAGGTCATAAAATATCTGCCGGGTATGGCGATTGCGCTGGTGCTTGCGGCGGCAGCCAAGGGGCTGGAGGCGCTGGAGAAAGCAGCAGGGCTGCATTTCATCGGCGCGTCGGTGATTGCGCTGTTCCTCGGCATGATCATCAACCATTTCCGGAAGCCCACGGCGGTGACCGCGCCGGGAATCAAGTTTACCTCAAAGAAGATTCTGAAATTTGCGATCATCCTGCTGGGCGCGAGCCTGAACATCCGGACGGTGCTCTCCGTGGGGCGCTTTTCGCTGACGGTGATGCTGTTCACGCTGGCGACGTGCTTCGGCCTCGGGTATTTGATCGGAAAGGCGCTGGGGCTGAACTGGAAAACGAGCAGCCTCATCAACGCGGGCACGGGCATCTGCGGCGGCAGCGCCATCGCGGCCATCGCCCCGGTCATCGACGCGACGGACATGGATATCGCTTACGGCATGTCTGCGACGTTCCTGTTTGATATGGTGATGATCGTGGTGTTCCCGATTTTGGGGCGCGCGATGGGCCTTTCGGACGCAGCGTTTGGCCTTTGGGCCGGGACGGCGGTGAACGACACGTCGAGCGTTGTCGCGACGGGCTACGCCTTCAGCGAGGCGGCGGGCGATTTTGCGACGATGGTGAAGCTGACGCGGACGCTGGCCATCATTCCGTCGGTGTTGGTGTTCGCGGCGATCGGCGTCCACGTGAAGAAAAAAGAAGCGGCGGCAGAGGGCGCGGCCGTCAAGGTGAACTGGAAATCCGTGTTCCCGTGGTTTATCCTCGGCTTCCTGGCCATGTCGGGCCTGACGAGCCTCGGACTCATTCCGGCGGCGCTGGCTGCGGCGCTGAAGTCGGTGAGCAAATTCCTGATGGTGGCGGCGCTTGCGGCCATCGGGCTGAACACGGATTTTAAGACGCTCTGCAAGTCCGGCGCAAAGCCGATGCTGCACGGCTTCATCATCTCGCTGCTGGTGGTGCTGGTCGCCATCGGGGTGGAGTATCTGATCGGCGTCGCGCCGAACGGGACGCTCGGGTAAATCAACATATTAAAAAGGGACGGCCGCTGGCCGTCCCTTTTTGTGCTGCAAAGGATGTGGGAAACAGGAAGACCCCGCCGGCATAAAGCCAGCGGGGCCGGCCGGAAGCGCACGCGAGGGGCACTTTCCCGCCGCCATGGCCGCCGTCGACC
>ENA-UOJO01003032-UOJO01003032.1-human-gut-metagenome-genome-assembly--contig:-P57-NODE-3032-length-16419-cov-4.502750_pt1 | contig 16419 bp, 11 predicted proteins | sample MGYA00242351_ERZ723898 | MGnify/ENA metagenome assembly ERZ723898 | reverse complement strand
GCTGTCTGAACAGTATCGCGTAAAAACTGTTATTCATATTATGTAAATTCCTTTCCTGTATATTTGTATGTGTCAGAACTGTTTTTTATATATTATATAGCCGGGATTGTCAAGCGTTTGATAGAACTGAAGGCTTGAAAGCCGATGTTTTGTTCCAAGGTATGATTATGGCATTTTTATGATACCATATTTACTTGAATTTTGCAATCCCGAAAAACATCGAGAGCATTATTCTGCTGTATTTATACCGTATTCCCGGTATATGCAAGTGTTGACAATTTTTTTTAATTATGCTACAATGTATCTATTATTAATAAGATAAGAGCTGTACCGGATCGCAGCTGTTTACTGAAAATATATCTCCGCCTGAAAGGAATGAAAATATAATGAAAAAAGAGTTGGCAAAAACTTATGCCCCGTCTGAGTTTGAGGACAAATGGTATAAGTTTTGGGAGGAAAACGGTTATTTCAAACCGGACGACGACCGGAGCAAAGAGCCGTTTAATATAGTTATTCCGCCTCCGAATGTTACCGGACAGCTTCACATGGGACATGCTCTCAACAACACACTTCAGGATATTCTTATCCGAACAAAGCGCATGCAGGGATACAATACCATGTGGATTCCCGGAACCGATCACGCGGGTATTGCAACGCAGATCAAGGTCGAGCAGATGCTCCGCGAGGAAAAGGGACTTTCCCGTCATGATATCGGACGCGAGGAATTTCTGAAGCTTGTATGGCAGTGGAAGGAAAAGTACGGCGACCGTATTATAAATCAGCTCAAGAAGATCGGATCGTCATGTGACTGGAGCCGTGAGTGCTTCACTATGGACGATAATCTTTCTGCCGCTGTAAGAAAGACCTTTGTAAATCTTTATAACAAAGGACTTATATACCGCGGTTTCCGTATTATAAACTGGTGTCCGAGCTGTGCTACCGCGATCAGCGATGCGGAAGTAGAGCATAAGGAGCTTGAGGGCGCATTCTGGCATATCCGTTATAAACTGTCCGACTGCGACGAGTATCTTACAGTTGCTACGACGCGTCCGGAGACGATGCTCGGAGATACTGCTGTTGCAGTAAATCCCGACGACGAAAGATATAAGAAATATATCGGAAAAATGCTTGATCTGCCGCTTACAGGCAGACAGATTCCTGTCGTTGCCGACGAGCATGCGAAACCTGAATTCGGAACTGGATGCGTTAAGATCACTCCATGTCATGATCCGAACGACTTTGAGGTCGCACAGCGTCACGACCTTCCGATGATACAGGTGCTTACGCCTGACGCAAAAATGAACGGCGAATGCGGCGTTTACGCCGGGCTCGACCGTTATGAAGCACGCAAACGCATAGTTGCGGATCTTGACGCTTGCGGAGCGCTTGTTAAAATTGAAAAATGTACGCATGAGGTCGGTCACTGCTACCGCTGCGGAACTGTTCTTGAACCGACTGCATCGCGTCAGTGGTTTGTCCGCATGAAGCCTCTTGCCGAGCCGGCTATCAAGGTCGTTCGCGATGGTACGGTAGACTATATTCCCGAAAGATTCTCTAAGCTTTACCTTAACTGGATGGAGAATATTCACGACTGGTGTATTTCGCGTCAGCTTTGGTGGGGACACCGTATCCCTGCTTATTACTGTGATGACTGCGGAGAAATGACTGTTTCAGAGGAAAATGTTGAGGTTTGCCCGAAGTGCGGTTCCGCACATGTTCATCAGGACGAAGATGTTCTCGATACATGGTTCTCCTCCGCTCTCTGGCCGTTTTCAACACTCGGCTGGCCGAACAATACAAAAGAGCTTGAATATTTCTATCCTACTTCGGTTCTTGTTACCGCTTATGATATCATCACTTTCTGGGTATCCAAGATGATATTTATGGGACTTGAAAATATGAGCGGCGTATTCCCGGAGGATGTGAAAAAACAGATCCCGTTCCCGCATGTCTTTATTCACGGACTTGTCCGTGACGCGCAGGGAAGAAAGATGTCAAAATCGCTCGGAAACGGTATCGATCCGCTTGAAGTCGTTGAAAAATACGGTGCGGATGCGCTTCGCTTTGCGCTTACGACCGGAAATTCTCCCGGAAATGACATGCGTTTTTCGGATGAAAAGATCGAGGCGGCGCGTAACTTTGCAAATAAGCTTTGGAATGCTGCCCGCTTTGTTCTGATGAATCTTACCATTGACGGGACAGGGCTTCCGTGTACCGGTGAGATTGCGCTCGAAGACAGATGGATACTGACGCGCTTTGAGCGTCTTACAGCTGAGGTTACCGAAAATATCGACCGCTATGAGCTTGGTGTTGCTCTCTCGAAGCTTTATGATTTTGTATGGGATGTGTTCTGCGACTGGTATATCGAGCTTGTAAAGCCGAGACTTTCATCAGGCGACGTCAACGCTCAGCGTGTGATCGTGTTTGTTCTTTCGGAAACGTTGAAGCTTCTGCATCCGTTTATGCCTTTCATAACCGAGGAAATTTGGCAGAGTCTGCCGCATGACGGCGAAAGCATTATGATCTCGGCATATCCGAAATATAATGAAGAGCTTGTATTCGAATCGGATGAGCAGAAGATGGACCGCATCATTGCCTGCATACGTGCGATAAGAAACCGCCGTGCAGAGATGAACGTTCCTCCGTCAAAGAAGGCTGCTCTTTACATTGTTACCGCCGACAGGGATACGTTTGAGGCGGGAAGCAGCTTTTTCGGAAAGCTTGCCTCGGCTTCTGAGGTGCATGTGGTCGACGGCTATCATGCCGACGACGCCGTTCAGATCGTTTCCGACGCAGCTACGATATATATTCCGCTTGCGGAGATGATCGACTTCGAGAAGGAGCTTGCGAGACTTTCCGCCGACAGGGAAAAGACTCTCGGTGAGATCGCTCGTATTGAAAAGAAGCTTGCTAATGAAGGCTTCGTATCAAAAGCTCCGGCGGCTGTCGTTGACGGTGAACGCAAGAAGCTTGACGGATACCGCGATACGCTTGATAATATAGAAAAGGCTATCGCAAAAATCTCAAAATAAGAACGATAATTATAACCGCCGCACGGTTCTTTCTCTCTCGGCCTGTCTTTGCCCCGACTATTTTGCTTTACTTCGGGAATTTAATTTGCTTTGCAAATTAAATTTTATATGGCGCAGTTCGTAACTTTCTTTCAGTCGCGATTCAATGCGTCAAAAAGCATTGCGCCTTGCTTTTATGATATAATTTTTTGTTTGGACGCATCAGCGGAATAAAGCAGGATACCTTGTTATTTTAGGAGATCTTATGAAAAATATGATAGGAAATACGGAGGAAATATTAAGCCGCGGAATATACGGCTTTCATCAATATATTCTCAGCGATCCCGTTCGTATAAGCTTTGCAAGCAACGGTCTCTGCGAAATGCTTGAAGTCACCGAAAAATAACTCGTAAATGAAAAAAATGATGGTTATGAAAATTTTGTCCATGCAGACGACCGTAAAAGCTACAGAGAATTTCTGAAAAAACTTGCCGCCAGCGCGCAGACTCTGTCACTTGAATACCGTCTCGTAAAAAAAGACGGCAGCGTAATCTACGTAAAAGATACCTCCACATCGGAGAAATGCCGCGGCGGTATAATGACCTGCTGCTCCGTTCTCGCCGATATAACCGCGCTTAAAACAGATACCGGCGACCTGCATTTTATAAACGAAAGCACTCCGTGCGGACTTGTTACCTTCACCTGCGAAAATCAGCCTAAGATCACGTATGCAAACAAAAATCTTCTCGAAAGACTCAGGTTTCCGAAAATTAAAGACGGCGAGATAGACTATTACGATCTGTACAAAAGTAATATCTATCTGATGATCCCGATGGAGAACAGGCGAAGCGTCGCGCTCTATCTCAACCGTGTTTATACCCAGAACAAGCCTACGATCGGAGAATTCACCGTATTCAGATGCGACGGTACAAAGGCATATCTTTTCGGCTGTGTCATGAAATGCCGCGGAGAGTCCGGACAGGATGAATTCCGGTGCATATGCATGGATATGACAGAAAAATACTATATGAAGCGGGCGGGTGAGACAAACCGATATCTCAAAGCGCTTACCGCCGTATATGACAAAATATTTGAATACGACCTTTCCAACAATACCGTAAAATGCCTGTACCGGCGAAATGCATCTCCGGATTCTCTGCAAAGCATACCTATGCAGATGGAGGATGCGACCGACGGTTGGATCTTGGACGAAGTAATCGAGGAAGACCGCGAGGGACTGCGTAATTTTTTTGCAGAAATGTTCCGCGGCGAATCTGCCGAAAGCGACAGTCCTCCGCAGATCTGCTACAAAACAGTATCTATGTACGGCAGGTTTGTTTCCAATTCGTGAATAATACTGAAAATCGACAACTCCGCGGTTCTGTTCTGTTCGAAAAAGATTGCAGACAGCGGAGAAACCGACCTGCTCCGCAGCGAAAACAGTTCGCTGAAAAGTATCAACCGCAATATGCATGACATCGTTATGCATTTTACGGACGGGATCGCAGCATTTGAAGTAACCGACGGTGAAAACGTAAAGCCGCTGTATGCAAGCGACAATGTGTGCAACTTCTTCGGATTTTCAAAAGAAGAATGGCTCTCGCTTATGCAAAAAGGCAGCTCTATAGAAAACTTCATAAGGAACAGCAGCATAACATACGAGGATTTCAGACGGTTGCTCGACAGCGGAGAATCCGAATTTTCGTATTATGATATCAGAGCAGGAAAAAAGCGGCTTATAAAGGCTGTCTGCTCACCTGCACAAAGCGGCGGTAATACCCGCCATGTCATGCTTTACAGCGACGGCAGGCATGATATACCGGGCGGAAGAAATATATTTATCCGTACTTTCGGATATTTCGATGTGTTTGTGAATGAAAGGCCGATAGCGTTCCGAAGCCAGAAGTCAAAAGAGCTTTTCGCTCTGCTTGTCGACCATCGCGGCGGTTATGTATCGTCAAAAGAAGCGATCGGATTTCTCTGGGAGAACGATCCGGTCGATTCAATGACGCTCGCGCGTTACCGAAAGGTCGCACTCAGACTGAAAAATCTGCTTGAAGAATACGGAATAGCCGATATCGTCGAATCGGTAAACGGCAAGCGCAGGATCGTAACCGAAAAGGTAAGATGCGATCTTTACGATTATCTTTCGGGAAAAGAAGAATTTTCTCAGCTTTTCAGGGGAAGCTATCTTACGAACTACAGTTGGGGTGAAACTACCCTCGGTGAGCTGACAAATGAACATAATTTTTAAAATTTCAGAAGAAGGCGCGGAAAATGGAAAATTGCTACTATCACAAGGTACACTATTATGAGACAGACAGAATGGGCATTACACACCATTCAAATTATATAAGATGGATGGAGGAAGCCCGCGAATTCGTACTCGGAAGTATAGGCTTCGGTCTGACAAGCCTTGAAAAGCTCGGATTCACTTCTCCGGTCGTTTCCGTCGAATGTGAGTATAAACGCACAACAACCTACGACGACGAGATCAAGATCGAAGTATCCGTCGAGAAATACACAGGAGTAAAGCTGTTTCTGAGCTATATAATGACTAATGTCAAAACAGGTGAAACGGTCGTTGTCGGAAGCTCCTGCAACTGCTTTACCGGAGAGGGCGGACGACCTATCGCGATAAAAAAACATTTTCCAGAGATAGACGAAGCACTCAGAAAAGCAGCAGAAGAAGGCTCGAACCGTCAGGCGCAATTATAAATTGCGGGCAGGTACTCGGTACTCCCCGGCTTAAAAAGTCAAAAAGCCGCTCAGAAGCTCTGAGCGGCTTTTAAAACTATGTATTAGATCAAAGCACCGGCTGATATGCTTCCTCGAGCGCCTTTTCTATAACAGCGCGTTCCGAAAACGGAAGCTTTTTTCCGTTTACAAGCTGATAGTTCTCATGTCCTTTTCCTGCGAGAAGCACAACATCTCCCCGCTCGGCGCGGGAAACGGCGTAGCGTATCGCCTCACCGCGGTCTGAAATACGTATAAAGGGACTTTTTTTTATGTATAAACATATCTCGTCTATTATAGCATCGGGATCTTCACGGTCGGGATTGTCGCTTGTAACAATGCAGAAATCCGCGAGCCTGTCGGCAACCTCAGCCATTTCCCTGCGCCTGAGCTGCGCACGTCCGCCTATAGAGCCGAAAAGAACGATCAGCCTGCCTCCGGTATAGTTTCGCAGAACGCTGAGCGAGCTTTCAAGGCTGACTCCGTTGTGCGCATAGTCGATTACAAATGTCCTTCCGTGAGCCTCGATAGTCTCAAAGCGGCCGGGAACCGATATTTCCGAAAGTGTTCTGCATATAGGATCAGGTAAGATCCCTATATCCCTGCAAACCGCTATCGCCGCAAGCGCGTTACAGACGCTGAACATTCCCGGCATCTTTACTCTGTATGTGTCGCCGCAGCAGTCGAATTCCATTCCGTACGCACCGGCTGCACTGTATATTCCCGGAGACTCTGCGAGCCACCTGACCTCAGACAGCGGTTTAGTACCGGAAACTCCGGTACACTGCTCCGCGATGCCGTAAAAAGATATATCAGCGCTGCCCGCGCTGTCCGCCATACGGCTTGCATACCGGCTGCCGGCATTTATCACACAGTGCTTTGCCTCACGGAACAGCTTTGCCTTATTTGAGACATAATCCTCAAAATCAGGATGTTCTGTCGGACCTATATGGTCGGGCGAAAGGTTTGTAAATACCGCATAGTCGAAATGAAGTCCGTACACACGGTCAAGCTTGAACGCCTGCGACGATACCTCCATAACGACATATTCAACACCGCTGTCCCGCATCTGTACGAAAAGCTCCGCCAGCGCAAGCGCATCCGGCGTGGTATTGTCGGTCTTTCCGGAAAAGCTTCCGAATCTTACTCCGCAGGTCCCGATAACCGCCGCGCTGTATCCGGCGTCCGAGAGAATGCGGTATATAAACTCGGCAACGGTACTCTTCCCTTTTGTTCCCGTAATGCCTATAAGCTTCAGCTGCGAAGCGGGATAACCGTAAAAACGCTCTGCAAGATCGGCAACGGCGCGTCTGGCATCCGGAACGGTGATCACAAGCGCGTCGGAAGGAATATCGGGACGGTACTCACACACGAATACCCGACATCCGCGGCGGTAAGCCGCAGGCGCATACTCATGTCCGTCCGCGGCAGCGCCCCTGATACAGACAAATACACTTTCCTTTCCCGCCCTGCGCGAATCGGCAGTAAGCACCGATATGTCGCTGTCCGGGGCGGCGCCGGCGATATTGCCGTATATATCCGCAGGAAAAAGCTCACTGATTTTCATGAATTAAATACCTTTCTTGGCCTATGAATTATGTATACCGAAAATCCACAATAGCATACCGTGTCCGTTATTTTTGCTGATTTAAGTCTATGTAACGCTTGCTGTCGCAAGCTACACCTCATTCGTCGTGCTACGCACGCCACTTTCCCCTAAAAGGGGAAAGCCCGGAGTTAGTGCTGAACTGTAAGCCTTCCCCTTTAGAGGGGAAGGGGGACCGCGTTAGCGGTGGATGAGGTGTAGGACACGCAGTGTCCGTTATTTTTGCTGATTTAAAGTCTATGTAACGCTTGCTGTCGCAAGCTACACCTCATTCGTCGTGCTACGCACGCCACTTTCCCCTAAAAGGGGAAAGCAAAGCTTACAGAGATTGCTGATCCCGTTACCCCTTTCCGGTAAAGATTTAAGCCTCGTAGGTGCATGGTATCACTTATTATAGTTTCCGACAGCCTCCGGCGGATAATATGTCTCAAACTTCTTTATCTGACCGCGCTCATGCATAGCTATGTAAAAGCTTCGCAGAGGATTCATAAACGTGTCGACTCCGTAATGCATCGACGAAAAAGCGGTCTTTTCATTTTTGCAGGCAAGGATAGCATCCCGTTCCTCTTCGGTCGCGTAGCGCATAACAAGCTTTTCGGGGAGATAGCTCCAGTATGCACGGCGGTCGCAGAAATAGCAAGTCTCCGTTTTCCTGCCGAGAATATAGTCCTCTACGATATATTTCGCGATATTGCAGCCGGATGCGGTAACATAGTAGTTGCTGCGTCCCTGACGCACATTTATCTCAAAGAGCTTGTATTCGCCGTCACGCGTGTCGAATTTGATGTCAAAGTTTGCATATCCCACATATCCGATCTCCTCAAGAAAACCGCGGAGCTTTTCCATAAGAGGACGGTTGTACGCCGTAAGTATAGCTGCATGGTTACCCATTCCCTTCGGAGTATGCTCTTCCAGAAGCACATGTCCGAGACACATCATGCGTACCCGCGCGTCGCTTCCGCAGTATGCGGTCATCGTATACATATACGAATCGCCGCCTGGAATCGTATCCTGAACAATAAGCTTATCGGGATATCCCGACGCGTAGATCGTATCTATGATAGAATTTGCCTCATCGAGACTGTGCGCACGGTACACCTTTTTCATTCCGTCAAACGGATATTTCCAGTAGAGGACACTGCTCGACGGCTTTATAATAACGGGAAGACCGAACGGCACGGCATCGAGATGCATTCCCTTTTCTATAACCGCAGTCGCGGGATACGGTATCCCATGCTTTTCGCAGTAACCGTAAAAACGGTCCTTCAGCGTTATATCCTCCATAAGCTCCGCATTTATGCACGGCGTTATAAACCGCCCGGACAGCTCCGCTTTGTGCCTTATTATCATTGAAGCATAGTCGTCGGTACATCCCATAAGGATAAGCTTTTCTCCCGCATGTTCATCGGCAAATGCATTAAGCTCGGCGAGAAGCACGCTGTCATCGTCAAGTTTATCCACCTGCTTAAAGTTTATTATGCGAGTGTACTTTGTAGAACCGATTCTGTATCTTCCGAAAGCATAAGATTTTGCGCCGCAGTATTCATGAAAAGCGCGCGCCACATTATAGCAGTTAAGATCCGCGCCGAGAAGCACCGGAGTTACCGTTACGCCCGAAAGCTCAGGCAATATATTTTTATTTTTCATATTTATCTCCGCTTTTCCGTTTTGCGTTGTAAATTCCCGTCAGTTATTTAAAAAACTGTTCGTACCAGATAAGGAAAACAAGCGCAGTCCATATCTTACGGCCGTTATTAGCTCGTCCGTCTTTGTGATCGCCGAGAAGCTTCACAAGAATATCGCGGTTAAAGAAAGCATCAGCCTCAGGCGACGTGAAATAATCGCGCGCAAGCCTGTAATACCTGTCCTCGCGGAACCAATATCTTATCGGTACCGGGAAGCCTATCTTCGGACGGTTTGCCCAGTCGTCGGGAATCGTTCTGTTAGCCGCCGCACGAAGCACATATTTTGTGATACCGTCCTTTATCTTGTATCCGGCGGGGATCCGCTCTGCAAGCTCCATTACCCGCCTGTCGAGAAAAGGCACGCGCAGTTCAAGCGAATGAGCCATACTCATCTTATCAGCTTTCAGCAGGATATCTCCGGGAAGCCACAGCTTCATATCGAGATACTGTTTTTTCGTAAGCTCGTCCCTGTCTGCGACATTTTTATATATTCCGGCTGTTATACTGCGCGGCGAAGGTCCCAAACGATACTCCGGACGCAGGATCTGAAGCGCTTCATTTTCCGGATATATAAGAGCCTGACCGATGAAATAGTCCTCCGGTCTGCCGCTGTTTTTGATAATAAAATCATGCCCCTTGAAATACGGAAGCTTTTCCGCGGTCTTTGCCGCGAGGACGCGGAGCGGCGCAGGAATGCGCTTGTAGCGCTTCATCTGAGCCGTCTCATTGTACCATTCGTATCCTGCGAATATCTCGTCCGAGCCTTCGCCTGACAAAACTACGGTAACATGCTCTGCCGCAAGCTTCGCGAGAAAGTAGAGCGGAACAGAGGACGGATTCGACTGCGGCTCATCCATATGATACTGTATAGTCGGAAGCGCGTCCATGCATTCCTCGGCGGTCAGAGTCCGTCTGATATTTTTTATTCCGAGTATATCCGAAAGCTCGGCGGCATAGCTTGTCTCGTCAAATTTATCGTAGTCGTATCCGACCGAAAAAGTCTTGTCGGGATGCATAGCCGCGGTTATATAGCTCGAATCGACTCCGCCTGACAGAAACGCGCCGACCTTAACGTCGGCGATCCTGTGTGCGGCGACCGATTCATTTATACACTGATCAAGAAGCTCAACCCACTCATCAAGACTCTTTGTTCTGTCCTCGCGGAAATCGGTCTCCCAATAACGTCCTATTTCCGTCTTTCCGTCATGCCACACAAGATAATGAGCCGGAGGCAGTTTGTACACTCCCTCGAAAAATGTCTCATCGGCAGCAGAATACTGAAATGTGAGATACGGCCTGAGCGAAGCATGATTAAGCCTTTTTGAAAACTGCGGATGCTCAAGAAAGCTTTTTATCTCCGAGCCGAACATTATTCCGCCGTCCGGAAGCGCCGTATAATAAAGCGGCTTTATTCCGAAGAAATCGCGCGCCATAAACAGCGTTTTCTCGCGCTTGTCCCATATCGCGAAAGCGAACATACCGCGGATGCGGTCAAGCAGCGCTCTGCCGTATTCGAGCCATGCATGCAGAAGCACCTCCGTATCCGATTCCGAACGGAAGGTATGCCCCTTTCCGATAAGCTCTTTTTTTATCTCCATATAGTTGTATATCTCGCCGTTGAGTACGAGCGCGACGTTTCCGTCATCGCTCACCATTGGCTGACGGCCCGCCTCTGACAGATCAATTATACTGAGCCGTCTGAAGCCGAGCGTTATCTCCTCACCGAGATAATCACCCGCCATATCGGGGCCGCGATGGATTATTCTGTCCATCATTCTGCCAATGATCTCACGCCTGTTTTGCGCCATGCCTGTAAAGCCTGCAAATCCGCACATTATAAAAATCTCCGTTCCGCCCGTCCGGCAAAAACTGCTCCGTCAGGGCGCCATATAGTTTTGAAATTCACCGCCGCCTGTAAGATGCGGCAAGCCCGCGCGGCGGAAGCCGTTCAAACGGCAGATAGGTCTTAGTCTGTCCGCGCATATTTTCTTTGTCATGTGTACGTATTACGGCGTCACATGGCAAAGTTCTATTTAACCGTACCTTAAAAATATCCCCTGTCGGTCACTGCTTTTGTGCGCCGTCAGTCTGACGCTTTTTGAGGGCCGCATTCCATATCGCATTTACAATGACGGTTCCGCAGATTCCGAAAACTATTCCGAGCAAGGCTCCGCAGATAACGTCGGTAGGATAGTGAACATAAAGATAAAGCCGCGACAGGGCTACAAGCACCGCGATCACTATCGCCGGGATCGCAAGCTTATTTTTTCTCACGGTAAGCACGGTCGCCGCTTCAAAGCAGACGAGCGTGTGGCCTGAGGGGAATGAGAAATCACTCAACTTATTTATAAGAAGCTCGATACTTACGCCGGGCATGTCATATGGTCTTATCCGGCCGATAAGATTCTTCATGATCCCGTTTCCGACAATGAGTCCGAGCAGCATAGCAGCCCCCATCATAAGACCTGTCTTGCGATGCTTCGGTATAAAAAGAAATATTACGGCAACGGCTATCCAGAAGATACCGCCCTCTCCGAACAAAGTCACGATCCGCATAAAAATGTCGAGAAATCCGCATCTTAAATGCTCGGCTATGTAATCAAGTACCGAAAGATCCCACGCTGTTATAAAATTCATAGGTCAATCCTTTCCTTTTCATTGTCTGTAGTTTTTTATTTAAGATCAGGTCCTGCCGACATGCGCCGGTATATCCGCCGTCAGGCTGCGCCCGTCCCGGCGGAACGCTCCTGCGGCGCAGCCGCCGTCATTTGCCGGACATGACCGTCCGGTCATGAAAACTGCATCTTTACAAGCTTCCATTCTCCGCCGTCCTGTGTGAAATAAAGCTCAAGCCCGGTTATCGTATCTGTAACATCGCGGAAATTCCGCATTTTCGCGGTAAAGTCAGCGCTGCATGAGAAACAGTTTTCACCCCACCTGCGGTAATCGTACGAATCGACCGTAAGTGAATTTATCTTACACGGTATATTCTGAGTAAAACTGAACCGCGAGGACACTATACCGTTATACGCCGGAGAATCTGTGCGTGTACAGCCGAGTATCGCCGAATAACATTTGCCGTCGTTCAGATCTGTATAGCCTGCGGCGGTATATTCGACATATTTTGTTATAACGTCACGGACAAGCTCCGAATGCTCCTGCACAAGCGTTTCGTCGGTCTGATTTTCGATCCTGTACGATCCGTCGGCTTCGCGCTCAGGCGAGATGCTCTCTCCGCCGAATGAAACGGTCACCTCCGGAATACGGTAAAGTCCGTCCACGCGGTATACGCTTTCTGTCAGCGGATTGTTTATGTATCCGGCAATATCCGATATGCCGTCATACACCGACGAAGAAGAAACAAGCTGATCCCCGGTGAGCTTTACACCGTTTACGTAGCCTTCCGCAGACGACGGCATATGTATCTCCGCCGAATAAAGCGCAGCATCGGGATGCCCGTACTCCGCACGTACAGTACCGTCAGAATCGGTCTCGGAATACGGCTCTGCTGCCGTACCGTTTACTGTGACCGAGATATCAGGATATGTAAAAAGTCCTGTTACAGTGTATACAACGCTTACGGGAAGCTCTCCGGCTGCCCGGTTAAACTCGCTGTCTTTATAGCTCTTATATGCTATCCCTCTTTCAGTGATCTCCTTTTCGGTAAGCGGTATACCGCCGAGAGTTACTTCCGCACATTCGGGCGCGGTAATAATAAGGTCGTGACGGCCGGCCGAAATATCGAAAAGATATTCCGCCTTTCCCGCCGAAGCACTGCTGCGGCAGGAAAGCTCCTCGCCCGAAGCATGGGCGGCGACCTTAGGCGGCACTATAAATCCGTCTGCCGTATAAACATCTGTCTGCGGAAGTCCGGGCTGATCTTTTTCCCATACGGAAGCGCCGCGGTACGGAACAGTTTCACAGGTCAGAAAAGTTTCTGCGCTTATTCCGTTTATAGTCACAGAAGCTCCGTGCGGAACCGTTATCCCGGCAGAGATCCTGCCGCCGTCCGGCATTCCGAGAGCAAATTCCGACACCTCATACGAGACAAAACCGAAAGATTTTCCGCCGCTCTTTTTCAGCGCGGCAGTCCCGATGATAGCTCCGTCCGAGTAAATACTGTAAACAGGCAGATCATCGCTGTAATCAGCCGATTTAATGCACGAGAATGCCGGACTTTCCGCCGCTTCCCGGAGCGTTTCGCAGATTCCCGAAAAACTCTCAAAAGCGCAAAGCGGCGTGTCTCCCGCTAGACGTTCTATATCGGACTCACCGAGTGCGGAGATATATTCTCCGATTATGTGTTCGTGTCTCGTTTTCTCGTATGACGCGATAAATCCATTAAACACAAACAGACCTGCCGCGATCAGTACAGCGAATACCGCGCAATACACTGCAAGGAACCGGCCGAAGCTGCCTGTCCTTTTCTTTTTTTCTTTATTATTCTTATCTATGTTCCGGCCGCTCTGCGTATCAGCCCGCGTATCCTTATGTACCGCCTTTTCTCTGCTCCGCGCTCCTGCCTGCATACTGCTTTGCATGACATATTTATCGCCCGGCGTTTTTATCTGCGAAGCACTCGGCCGATTCATCCGCTCACCGTTTTGCGGCAGTCCGATCCCTCCGTCACACTGCGGCGGCGCATTCCCGCCGCTGCCCATGCGGATCTCCTGCTGTTTTGCAGGCTGAACATATTCCTCATCAAGCTGATTGAATCTGCGGAAATTTTCGCTGCGCCGTGCAGAGGCGTCCGGCGCAGCTCCGGAATTATTTTTTTCAGTCATAATATTATCCCCGATTGCCGATAATGAAGATTACTTAACAAGGATAGCGTTCGGAAGAACGCGTTCTCCGTACACATATGCGGAATTGTTCATGGTCTCGCCGCCGTACATCATCAGCGACGATGCTCCTCCGTCGAGATTCGCTGCGTTCACAGCTCCGAAAGACGTCATAACGTCTATCAGGTCGTCGAGCGTCGCTCCGAGACTTCCGATCGAACGGCCGTTGACGACAAGCATCAGCACTGCTCCGTCCGCACGCTGACCGATCGCCGTTCTCGGATTGATGCCTCCGCTGAGGCTTCCGCCGGCATTGCAGGGAACGCCGTTTATTATAAGAGCAGGTCCGAATGAGACCGCCTCGCGAACGCCCGCGGCAATAGCTGCTCTGCAGCTCATGGTTCCTACATGGAGAATCCCGTCCGCATCAAAACCGATCATGCTGTACTGTGCCGACTGATCTCCCCAGATAACCTCTCCGTCCTTTATAACAGGGCCGAGCGGCATACCTCCGGTTCCCATTCCGCCGGGATCGATAAAGCCTCCTGCGTTGGTTCCTCCGACCGCACCGTATTTTTCGATAAGCGCTTTCAGCGAAAGTCCCGCACAGTCCTTGCCGTATGCGTCGGGAACTCCGATAAATACGCGCCGCGGATCGTGAACTGTCATCATAACACCGTTGAATGTTCCGCGCTTTACCTCTGTGATTTCGATCCCGCTTTGCGGAATCTCCTGCGGATGCTCACCGTCCGGCTTATCTACGGTATCAGGATCTTCAGGAATCTCCGGTGCAGTTGTGCCGACCGATATAAGATCCTTATCCATAACACTGTCCTGAAGCTTTTCCGCCGCGTTTGCCTTCTCGTTCATTATCCTTTCGATCTCGGAGCGCGGCAGACAAATATCAGCGAGAAAGCCCCCGGCGCTTGTCTCCTTTACAGACATGACAAACAGCTTTTTCGCCGTCGGAGACGGTCCTCTCGTAAGTATGAGAATCACTCCGTAAAATGCGATAAGCAGCATCAGAAGCGTTACCCCGATGACCGCCGCTATCCGTCCGATAATCCTGCCGACGCGTTTTTCAGCATTTTTCCTCATTCAGATCACTACCCTCTTCCAAAGCAAGCTCCGTATTTTTCTCGGCGAATACCCATCCGCGCTGTATACGGAAACTGATAAAGAACAGAAAAATATCTACAAATATTTTTATTATTCCGACGGCAATATTGCTGTCGCCGAAAAGCTGCGAAATATACGAAACCAGAACGCCCGACACGATGAGCTGAGGCACGCACACCGCATAATAGCGGAGAACCGTTGACAGTTTCGATTTTTCGCAGGAAAATACGACCTTCGAATTAAAAAAGAAGTTAAAAAGCGACGATATGATCCTCGCAGATGCAGTTGCCGCCATTATAAGAGCATGACGCGACGCTATAACAGTTACCGCATCCAATATGTTAAGTATGGTATTGAATGCAACATAATCTACAGCCGTCGCCGCCATAGAGCTGAACATAAATTTCAGCATAACACCGTATACGCGAAGCGAATCGCGAACAGGATGAAAATGAGAGCCGCGGTTATCGTCTATGTAAACCGTCGAGATCGGAACCTCTTCGATCGGTATTCCGAAGCGCTTGCACTCAAGCAGCATATTCGTTTCGTACTCATAGCGGTCTCCCCTGAAACGGAGAAAGGTCCTGAAATATTCAGCAGGGATAACACGAAGTCCGGTCTGTGTATCACTGATCCTGAGTCCGAAGATCAGTCTCATCATAAGAGCGGTCGTGCGGTTTCCGACCGCGCTGCGCCGCGGCACGCCGTCCACCGAGAAATCACGCGCTCCGATGAAAAGCGGCAGTCTTTCCTTTTTTATCCGTCGTGCAGAGGATATTTTTTTCTTATCCGTATCTCCGCCGCAAGCCCCGGCGGACGATACCAGGCTCTCTGTGCCGCCGCTTACGCCGCACTTATCCGAAGAACGCATATCGGACTGACTTTTCACACTTTCAAGCAGCTTCATGCAGCACCGAAGCGCGTCGGACGCGGTATGCTGGCCGTCTCCGTCAACGGTCACCGCTCCGATAAGTCCCGTGCGGTTTTCCGAAAGATATGCAAAAGCCGTACGGAGCGCCGCACCCTTTCCGCGGTTCTGCGGATGGGTAAGAACCGTACAGTAAGGCAGCTTTCCTGCTTCCTCAAAAAAACGGACGTTTTCGGCGGCGCTTCCGTCGTTTACAAGCACGATATCACCAAAGCCGGCGGCATGCATGGAAAATACAGTCTGCAAAAGCTTTTCGTCGGGATCCAGAGACGGTATAATAACGGATATGCGGGACAATCCGGATACACTGTTATATCCAGCCTGATTTACTGCTCCTTCTGCCATTTTCTACTTCCTTAAGTTAGAATATAATTATATATATTATATATTAAAAGACGGGACATGTAAAGTACATATTTTCTAATATACAATAAGTTTACAAATAAATCAGTTTACAAAACCCGTACTATATCGTACAGCGCATTCGTCACCGTCCAGTTCTGAACAAAAGGTCTCATAATATTCCACCATGCTCCTCCGGCAAGCCCTCTCG
>ENA-UOJO01003020-UOJO01003020.1-human-gut-metagenome-genome-assembly--contig:-P57-NODE-3020-length-16457-cov-4.250823_pt1 | contig 16457 bp, 15 predicted proteins | sample MGYA00242351_ERZ723898 | MGnify/ENA metagenome assembly ERZ723898 | reverse complement strand
GGCCTTTCTTGACGGATCAAAGATGCTGCTGAGCATTGCCGGTGTAGTCTTGAGGAGCTTTTGAGCAGGAAATTTTCAACAATGAACACGATGCTCTTTACGCCGATTTCGATCGGCCCCGTAGAACTGCCTAACCGCATCGCTGTGCCGCCGATGGCTATGTACAGTGCGCGTAGCGGCGTGGTGCAGCTTTTTCACAAGATGCACTATGGTCACCTTGCCGCTTCCGGCGCCGGCCTCGTCTGCATCGAATCGACCGCTGTGTCGCCGGACGGCCGCATTACCAACTACGACTTGGGCCTCTGGTCCGATGAGTGTGAACAAGGGCTCAAGGAGCTCGTCGACCTCATGCATGAGATCGAACCGGAATGTCGGGTGATGGTGCAGCTTAATCATGCTGGCCGCAAGGCAAGCTCGGTGCGTCCGTGGCGCGGGCCTGCCCGCACGCTGCCGCCGATGGAAGGCGGATGGCGTGTGCGTGCGCCGAGTCCGATACCTTTCTCGGACACCTACACGACGCCGCGTGAAATTGAGTTTGAGGATTGCCGGCAGATTGCTGAGGATTTTGGAGCTGCCGCTGCTCGTGCAGCGCGTGCCGGTGTGGATGCGGTGGAAATCCATATGGCTCATGGCTACCTCATTCATCAATTTTTGTCGCCGCTCTCGAACCATCGAATTGATGAGTATGGCGGTGCGCTCGACAATCGCTGCCGCTTTGCCAAGGAAGTGATGAATGCCGTGAAAGCCGCTGTTCCGGCTAATGTCGCAGTGGGCCTTCGCGTTTCCGCCACCGATTGGGTGCCTGAAGGCTGGTCGATTGAAGACACCATTCACCTCGTTAATCTGGCTAAGAAAGAAGGCTGTACGTTTGTCGATGTATCGACGGGCGGCAACACGCCGGATGCGCCTATCCCCGTCGGGCCTGGTTATCAGGTTCCGTTCGCCTCACGCGTGAAGGCTGAAACGGGTATGACGACTTTTGCTGTTGGACTTATCCGTGATGCTTGGCAGGCGGAAACTCTGCTGCGCGAAGGTGCGGCAGATGTGATCGATATTGGCCGCGCAATGATCGATGATCCGCATTGGGGATGGCATGCAGCTAACCGGCTGCATGTTGAGAAGGTGCCGAAGCTTGTCGTGCCGCCGCAGTATCTGCGAGGCTTAAGCTATTGAGCGCAAGCGTTGCGGATGGCATAGAAAAATCCCTGAAATAGTGAGAAGCTCACCGTTTCAGGGATTCCTTTTTTGGCTGTTGGCAATCCTCAGCAGCTAACTGAGTTTCATGCGGCCGGCCAGCCAGGCCGGGAGCAATGCGCAGACCGCTCCGGCGGCAAGTGCCGTCAATGCGAGCCAGATTTCTCGCATGGAAAAGCTCGGCGTGATGCGCGCTCCGGTTTCGAGTTCCAGGGCTCCGGCGCAGAGTTCGGCAGCACCCCATCCAAGGATTAGACTGCCCAAGATGCCGGCAGTTGCCGCTGTCATGACAATAGACCAGGTGAGTGCTGCTGCATAGCGGCGAGGAGCTCCCAGTGTGCGCAGCAGCAAAATCGTTGGCAGTCTCAGGCGGCCGAGCAGAACGCTCGCCAAAAGCACCGCGGCGAGCGCGACGATGCTCGTGAGCAGACATACAAAGGCGAGCGCCTGCGATGCGCCGCCAAAAGCGGCGTAGAGATTAACGAGCACCTCAGCAGAAAAGACGCCCATGAGCGGCACGATCTTGCCGTCATGACCTGCAGCATCGATCTCATTGAAGCGCTGACGCAGTCGATAGGCCGAGGAGACTGAGGCGGGTTTCACAATGACAGCGGAAAAGCCCGGCAGTTCTTCAAGATGTGTTTTGTTGGACAGCATCCAGGATTCAAACAAATGCGCGGATGGCTGCTCACGGTCATGTGCTTCCTCGGCTTCGTGGTCATGATCGTGATCGCCGTGCGCATCTGCATGTGCTGCCCAGACACTTTCGATCGGTACCATTACCGCACGGTCCCATGGCGTTCCGGTGGGCGGCAGGATGCCGACTACTTCGTAAGCAATGCCCTCATGTGCGTGGCCAGCGCCATGAACTCGGCCGTGCATAGGGGAAAATTTGTCTCCGATGACATAGCCTGAGGAGGCGCCCGCAACGGCTTCAGTCGGCTTTGTGAAAAATCGTCCGGCAGCGGGTTCGCGGCTCTTGCCGCGGTCTAAAAAGGAGCGTGTTGTGCCGACAATCGTGCGGCCGGAGGGTGTGCGGTCGCCGAAAGCAACTGGAGCAGCCCAGCGGATGCTGCTTTTAGCCGTTTGAGCCTCTCGGATATTCGCCCAAGCGGATGCCGGCACGATCGGCAGCATTTCATCGCGCAAGAAAACCGTGCCGAGCAGGAGCGCCGAACTGGATCCGCGAGCACCGATCAACAGATCGAAATCGTCGGCAGACTGTGCAGCGGAAGCCTTTACCATTCGTTCGCAGATGCCGGCAGCAACAGCGATCGAGAGTGCCAGCGCAATGATGAGCGCCATTCCGGCCAGGATGCCGGCGGAGCGTCTGAGTTCGCTCTTGAGCAGCAGTGCAATATTCATGGCGCAGCTCCAATCAAGGGATGGATCGTGAAGGGGTGAGTTCGTCCGGCGTGATAAAGCGTCCCGCGCGGATTTCTGCGGTGAGCGGCAGGCGTTTGAGGACGCGGTCGCTGTGGCTGACGAGAATGAGTGATGCCGAAAGACTTTGTGCAGCTGACATCAGGTCATCAACCACGATGTCACCGCGAGCTTCGTCAAGATTGGCAGTAGGTTCATCGGCCAGAATGACGGCAGGACGGCCCATCAGAACTCGCACGAGTGCGGTGCGCTGCATCTCGCCGCGTGAGAGGTCTCCTGCACGGGTATTGGTGCGGATGCCGCGAGCAGCAAGCATTTCGCGGGCGGTTTCGCGGTCATGCGCGGCAATGGTGCCGCGGAAGGTGAGCGGCAGCAGAACATTGTCGAGTGCTGTAAGGTCTTCAAAAAGCCGAAAGTCTTGAAAAAGAAAGCCGCAATGCTGTCCTCGCCAGCGGTCGCGAACCGATTCCGTGCACTGCGAAAGAGCAAGTGTGCCCCAGCGCACAACACCTTCTGTGGGCGTGATGATTCCCGAAAGACATTTCAAAAAAGACGTTTTCCCAGCGCCTGAGGGGCCGCGGATGCCAAGCATGGCGCCTTGAGGCAGCTTGAAGTCAAAGCACGAGAAGATTGTTCTCACGCCTGTGCCATCAGGAACATCGAGTCTGACGGTTTCCAGTGATAAATCGAAAGGCTGAGGATCCGCGCAGCAGCCGGTATCACTGCTGCATTTGCGTCCAACATCGGCAGTGGGGGAAGCAGAGTTCATGACGACGGGTTCTCCAACCGGGGAATGAGAATTGCGGTGAAAAAAGTGTTAATGCACGATGCATCCGGCCCGCAGGTCAGCTCACACAACCTCAAAACGGGCGTTTACGATTCGTACGAGACTGACGAATCCGGTTTCCTCATCCATACGGCTGCCGACTTCGAGCGTACCGACCACTTCAATGAGGCGGTTGGCCTGTACGAACTCCTGTTTGTCGCTGAGAAAGACGACGACGATGTTGTCTGGCCAGTCAGCATCCGTGCTGCAGAACGGACAGAGACTTACCGGTGATTCCGTGAGGACGAAGAAATGGGCATCGGCTTTTAGTGGCGGCGCCATGAAACCCTGCATGCGAACCCTTTTCCCGGCGAGCGACTTGAGTTTGTCGGAACAGGTGAGCCCGAGGACGGAAACGCCCGAGTACATTTCGGGAAAGGCAAGCTGCGGAAGATCCGCAGCCAGAGCTGCCGATGAGGCAAGGGAATAAAGCGTCGGGAAAAGTATTCCGGCAGTAAGTACCGTTCTGCGATGCATGAGAGCTCAAGCCTGGTGGCAAATAAGGAAAACTTAAAAGGGCGTCTTCCCTTGGCGGGGAAGACGTCCTTTGCAGGCGGATCGCAGGTGTCAGAGAGAAGTCCTGCGGTCAATTCGCTTAGTGGCCAAGCGCGAGCGCTTCAGCCATGACGCGGAAGATTTCAGTCGAATTCATGAAGCCTTTGATTTCTTCAGACTTCGGCCCGCGGGCAGTAACGACCAGGTCATCGACGGTGTGAACGCCCTGGCTTTCATTGCGCGGCAGGTTTCCTTCGACGAAGTGACCGCCCTCGACCGACTTGTAGGTTTCGTCAGCCACATACTCGCCCTTTTCGTTCTTGACGGCCGGATTGAAGGTTTTATCCGGGTAGGCGCGATAGGTTTCGTAATAATCCGGGTGTGCGCCGAAGAAGACGGCCAGACGCTTGGAAGGTGCGAAGTCATCCGGGAAGCCGTCCTTGTCCGCATCAACGTAGTTGGGATAACCCGCATCGGCATAAACGCCCACTTTCTCACGCATGTCCTTGCCGGGCTTATTGTCGTCGACCGTACCGGCAACCGAGATGGAGTGCGTGTGGTCACCCGTTACGATCAGAAGCGTATCGGGATGTTCGTCGACATACTTCTGAGCACGTTCAACCACCTTATCGAAGGCAATCGTGTCGCCGACGGAGCGCGTCCAGTCGAGCGGGTGCGAGAACTTGTCGACCAAGCCGGCTTCAAGCATCAGGAAGAAGCCTTCCTTGTTCTGGCCGAGCACTTTGACGGCAGCATCAAACGCATCCGTCAGGTCGGGCTGATTCGGGAACTTCTTCACCGTGTTGCCCTTCCACTGGTGGCGGTCAATCCAGCCGTCCATATTGCCGGTATGGAAGAGCCCAAGGAGCTTTTGCGGCGCCTTGCCGTCAACGGCGGCAAGCAGTTCGGTACGGTCAGAGACGAACTTGTAGCCGTCCTTCTGGAAGAGTTCAAGATAGTTGGTTGAATCCTTGCGCTTGCTGCCAGGCGTACCCTGCGGGAGGAAATAGGCAGAGCCGCCGCCCAAAATCACTTCCGGACGAACTTCGTAGAACATGCCGACGATATCGGCCTTGTCGGAGCGGCGACGGGTATGCGCGACGACAGAAGCGGGCGTTGCATCTTCAATTTCAGCATCGGACACGACGCCGATGGCTTTGCCAGTCTTGCGGCGGAGCAGTTCGGCAATCGTTTCCTGACGCGGATCGTCTTGGCTGGCCTTGGTGCGGTCTGCGTAGACGCCGAGCGCATTAACGGAAGACTTGTGGCCGGTCATATAGGCCGAAGCTGTATTCGCACTGTCAGCGGCGATCGTGTCAACTGAACTCGTACCGAGGAGCGCCATGTGCGGCATATTGTCCATGGCAAGCGGCGCCTGATACATGCCGTTCTTTACGCCCTTGGAGAGAATGCGGGCTGCAGTGCGGTGTCCGACGGAAAGACCGTCGGCGAGCAGAATGATCACGTTCTTGGCGGCGGCTTTCTTAGGCGTAGAGTAAAGATCCCAATCTGCGCGCATTTCACCTTCGGGCGACTTCACGACAACGGTGTACTTGCCGGGCTTCTTGATTTCGACGTCACGCATGATGAGTGCGGAGCCTTCGGAATCGATTTCTTCGGGAACCCAGATTTCCGAACCCTTGAGCACTTTCTTATAGTCGGCGCCGTTGATTTCGACGACGACGTTCTTGCGGTCGGCCTTCTTGTCAAGTTCAATCTTGAAGTCGAATTTGGCATTGGTCATGAAACGTGCCTGATCGACAGGATAGATCTGCGCGGCAGAGACCGGTGCGGCAGCGAGTGCACTGAGAACGCCGACGGCAGCCAGTGCGGCGGATGCGGTGCTCAATATGAATTTCTGCATGGTGATGTGGTGTTCCTGTGAGGGAGAAAATGGGCGCGTGAGAGTGCGTCTACCAATAAATGGACAAATGGCGGACGGGAAAGGTGAGGATTCCTTTCGGCCGCTGCGGAGCAGTCTAGGAAGTACATGTGACGGGTTTGCAACGCGGCTGCGGCAAAGTGATGTCAGTTGTATGACGTTTTGGTGAAGCGCCCGTCAGCCTTAAAGAAGGGCGGCGGTTCGTGCCTTTGAGACGCCTTGAAAACAGTGTTGGTGAAGAAAAGGCAAGCCTCTCATGAGTGAAGAAGTTTTTCCCAAAATGCCCGTTCGCAAAGAGCTGAAGTTTGGACACGTTGATGCGCTAAAATGATCTCTTCAAGATTTAGAAGGGAGATTCGGACGCCGCCCCTCATAGAGCAGCGGCCGAACCGCTTTCTCGTTCTGCCCAGTACCCAAGGAGCTAAGCAAATGGCAGTTGATATCATCCCGACCTCTACCGACGGCACGGATCTGCGCATCGGCATCGTCGTATCCCGCTTCAATGAATACGCCGGCCGCGGCGAATTCGAGGCCTGCATGGATGAACTTCGCAAGCTCGGCGTGATGGATGAGGATGTGACAAAGGTCTCCGTTCCCGGCGCGCTTGAAATTCCGTTCGCGCTGATGAAGCTCGCGCAGACTGAGGAATACGATGCCCTGATTGCGCTCGGCGCTGTTATCCGCGGTGAAACCTATCACTTTGAACTCGTCTCGAATGAGTCCGGTGCCGGCATTACCCGTATTGGTCTTGACTATGAAATTCCGATCGCCAATGGTGTGCTTACGACGGAAAATGACGAGCAGTGTCAGGAACGTATTGAGATGAAAGCCCGCGACTGCGCTCGCTGCGCTGTTGAGATGGCCAACCTCGCCAAGGAATTCGTTTCGGCTGACGATTTTGAGGAAAATCCAGAAGACTAATTCCGGTCGGTCAAGGCAGAGGATGAAAAGGCGCGCTAGAATGCGCGCCTTTTCTGATTACTCTGAACAAATAAGAGCATCCAGGCGGCGTGCGCCGCTTGGGTTTCTCAATATCAGGCTCTCTTTATAGAGAGCGGACAGGACAACTATGACTGAAGCCCATAAGCCCGGCCGCCAGGCGCATGCACCGCGGCATCTCGCCCGCGTCTTTGCGCTGCTCGGCTTCTATCAGTGGATCGCAGATCCGACGCTTAAAGCCCAGAAAATTGAAGAAAATCTTCCTGCGCTCCTTGCCGATGATGAGGAAGGCACGCCCGTTGAAGATCTCGGTCTTACGTCTGAAGACTGGGCGCGCTGCGACCGTGAGCTGCTCACGACACTGCTTTCTGGAGCGATCGGCGAGCACGCTGCGCTTGAAGCTGAGTTTTCGCCTTTTGTCGACCGCGACCTGAAGCGCGTATCGCTCGTTGAGCGTGCGATTCTTTTCATCGGGACGTATGAGCTGCTGCGCTGCCCGCAGACGCCGTACCGCGTCGTTCTCAACGAGACGATTGAGTTGGCCAAACATTTCGGCAGCGGCTACCGGTTCACTAATGCTGTTCTCGAACGCGTGGCCGCTAAGGTGCGCGCAGCTGAGTTTGCAGCGGATCACGCCCAGAAGAAAGCCTAATCAGCAGCAGTTTTGTTGCAGCTGTTGGATCGAGCCGCTTGTGAGGAAACTCTGGGCGGCTCTTTTTGCAGGACTTTAAGAAAACAGGATGCGTGTTTAGACATCCTCTGCATGCTTTGGTGCAAAGTGCAGTGAGGATCTTGAAATCTTGTGCTTGAAGGCAAAGTTAGGCGCGTTCGTTGGGAGCGCTGCACAGGATAATTCGCAAAATGGAGGCTTCTTTATGAAGCGCAGAGACATCAAGGAGGTGTGTTGTGTCTGAGGCTGGTGAATTTCAAATCATTGAGCAGTTCTTCACGTATCCGTCGTTCGGAGCCTGGAAGAGTCAGGGGGTGGGTGACGACTGCGCCATCATTGATACCGGTGCGGGGCGTCTCGCGGTGACCTGCGACATGACTGCATTAGGCACGCATTTCTTTCCCGATGCCGATCCGGAAGATGTGGGCTATAAGGCGCTCGCTGTGAATCTTTCGGATCTGGCAGCAGCGGGAGCCGTTCCGCGAGCCTTTTTCCTGTCCATCGGCCTGCCGCGTCGAGACGACGGATGGCTGGCTGATTTCTCCCGCGGTCTGATGGCGCTTGCACATGAATCGGGCTGCGCGCTGCTTGGGGGAGATACGACACGGACGCCAGAGATTGACGGCAGACATGCTCCTGCAACGATCAGCATTACGGCGATGGGCGACTTGCCGGCCGGAATGGGGCTGACAAGAAGCGGCGCTCAGCCCGGTGACGATATCTGGGTGTCTGGTACGGTGGGCGACGCTTATGCGGCTTTGATGTGCCGGTGGGGTCGCTGGCAGGTGATGCCCGATGCGGAACCTCGGCTCTTTGCTCGGATGGATCGGCCGACACCGCGTATCGCGCTCGGTCAGGCGCTTCTGGGCGCAGCGACAGCCTGTGCGGATATTTCAGACGGTCTCCTTGCCGATCTGGATCACATCCTGACGAGAAGCGGTGTTTCCGCAGAAATCGAATGGGAGCGTATACCGCTCTCCCCAGTATTGTCGACGCTCACCGTTGCACGCCAGCATGAGGCAGCGCTTGCCGGCGGTGACGACTACGAACTGATTTTTACGGCGCCTCCAGCGGCAGCCGAGCGCATCTTTGAGGCCGGACTGCTCTCCAATACGCCCGTTTCCCGCATCGGCCGTATTTTAGAAAGAGAAGAAACGGCTGTTGTGGTGCGCACGGCAGACGGCCTGCCTGTTGCAGTGCCGAGCACTGGTTACGATCATTTCAACGCGGAAGATCCAGAATAATGGAGTCTGTCTGGCGGCTGCAGTGCAGCCGCGCGAAGATTCATTCGCCTTAGGACGACATGTTTGAAAAATACGCTCCAGATGCGCCCGCCAATCGCGTGCGCATCACCCGAAACTTTGTTCTTTCTCATCCTGCGCACTGGATTGCCACGTTTTTCGGCGTCGGTGCTCTGCGGCCTGCTCCCGGTACATGGGGAACGCTTGCGGGAGTGCTCGTCTACGGGCTGCTCGATCCCTTCATGACGCGCGAAGGCTGGGTAGCACTCACTGCCGCTCTTTTTATGCTTGGCGCATGGGCGTGCGAACGTTCGGGCCGCGACATCGGCGTTGTCGATCACGGCGGTTTTGTCATTGATGAGGTTGTAGCTGTTTGGGCCGTATGCATCATGCTGCCCGCCGGCTGGGGCTGGTGGTTGGCCGCATTCCTTGCGTTTCGACTTTTCGATATTGTGAAAATTTGGCCAGGCTCCTGGTTCGACCGCAGGATGAAGTCGGGTTTGGGGGTGATGCTCGACGATATCGCCGCTGCGGTCTATGCTTGGGCACTCATCGTTTTGCTGTCAGCAGCCTGGCAACGGTGGGCCTAACGAAGAATATTGATGGGTGAGGAATTCTCATGAGCACACTGCTTGAGCAAGCTGAATTGGCAGCGGATCTGCTTGGGGCTGCCGCACATGAAAACGGACGTATTGTCTGCACGGCAGAAAGTCTGACGGGCGGCATGGTGAGTGAACTCATTACGAGTGTCGCCGGATCGTCGGCATGGTTTGACCGCGGTTATGTGACCTATCAAATCTCCGGCAAAGAAGAGATGATCGACGTGCCGGCAGAAGTTATTGCAGAATTCGGCGTTGTGAGTGAACCCGTTGCTGAAGCCATGGCGCGCGGTGCACTCGCCTGCAGCCATGCGGATTTGTCTGTCGCCCTTACGGGGGTTGCAGGGCCGTCCGGCGGCACTGCGCAAACGCCGGTCGGCACGGTTTGTATTGGGTGGGCAGAACGCGATCCTTCCGGAGCGATCGCAACAAGTGTGCGTACCATTCACGTCACCGGTGATCGCCGAACAGTGCGGCTGGCCGCTTCTTTAACGGCGCTCCAAGGTCTGATCGCCCTCATTCGCGGCGGCGATCCGATGAGAATGCCGTCGCCCTTTGACTGATGCAATCTTTCGCATTCATGCAGTTTAGGCCGGCCTATTCAAACTGCGGCTGGTCCCGCATGTGATAATAAAAAATTCTTCTGACTTTTTTACTAAGTCGGATTATCTGGCGATCTGCGGCTGCAGATCGCTCATTTCATTTTTTTGACCCCTTTCAGATTTTTTATGTCCAGTTGGTTAGATGTGGCGCTTCTCGCCGTTCTGATCGTTTTGAACGGCGTTTTCGCCATGAGTGAAATTTCGCTCGTTACGAGCCGTCGTGCTCGGCTCCAGCGTCTTATTGATGACAAGGTTGCTGGAGCAGAGCGTGCTCGTGAGCTCAATGCGGATCCGAACCGTGCACTTTCAACGATTCAGGTGGGTATTACGTCCATCGGCATTCTTTCGGGCATTGTGGGTGAGTCGGCGCTCGCCCGACCGATGGAGGCGTTTCTGGTGATGGTTGGACTGTCGCCGGAAACCGCTAAGGCTATCGGTTTGTTTGTTGTTGTTGTGCTGATCACCTACTTTTCGATTGTGATGGGCGAACTGGTCCCCAAGCGCATCGGGCAGATTTCGCCCGAGCGCATTGCCTGTCGTCTCGCGCCTCCTATTCACTGTCTTTCCATTATTGCCGCTCCTTTTGTCAAACTCCTGTCGGTCTCGACGCACCTGCTTTTGAAGCGTTTGGGCATTTCGGAAACACAGGGGAGTTCCGTGACGGAAGAAGAGATTCACGCCATGATTGAAGAAGGGCAGGAATCCGGCGTTATCGAAACGGCAGAGCGCGATATGGTGCGCAACGTCTTTCGTCTTGATGATCGGCAGGTTGCCTCTTTGATGACGCCGCGCTCCAATATTTCTTGGATCGATCTTGAAGCGCCGGATGAGGAAAATATTGAACTGATCCGAACGTCAAAGCGATCGCGGCTGCCGGTCTGCGTTGGCAGTCTGGACAATGTGAAGGGCGTCTGCTCAACCAAAATGCTTCTGCAGCAGATTTTGGATTCTGGCAAACCGGACTTTGCTAACAATCTTATGCCGGTTTCTTATGTGCCAGAGTCGCTTACTGGGATGGAGCTTCTTGAGCATTTCCGTAAAACCGACGTGCCGCTCGCGCTTGTCGTGGACGAATACGGCGAAGTGCTCGGTCTGGTGACGCCGCGTGACGTACTGGAGGCTATTGCCGGTGAATTTAAGCCCGAGCAGCCCGATGACAGCTGGGCCACTCGACGCGAGGATGGTTCCTGGCTGCTCGACGGCATCATTCCGATTCCCGAAATGAAGGATGTGCTTTCTCTCAAGCACGTTCCTGAAGAGGAAGCCGGCCGATACAGCACGCTTGCAGGCATGGTGATGCTCCTTCTGGGAAGGTTGCCCAAAGAGGGTGATGCGGTCGAGTGGCTGGGGTGGCGTTTTGAGATTGTCGATATGGACGGTCGGCGAGTCGATAAGGTGCTCGCTTCTCGTTTACGCGCTGCGCACGGCATGGCAGAAGTTGTCCCCAAGGGGGAGGAGCTGAGCCCTCAAATTGAGAAGGGAGTGGTCGACAATCCGCATGATGGTGCGGATTCTAAGACGATTAAGTCTGTGGATAAGTCTGTTGGCAACTAATAGGCCGCTGCGGCACACTTGTGAACAACTTTAGAAAAAGCGGCATGGGTACTCACGGTATTGTGAGCATTCAAAATAAATTCAATCACTTCTAATTAAAGCAGGAAGGAAGGCATGGGAGCAAAAGTGTGGGGTACGGCCGCAGTCGTGATTGCGGCCGCCGCAGCAGCAGGTGCGGGCATCATCACTTGGGAGGGACGTGTTTGGGACGAACACGCTCAGGATCTCGCAAGTTACAAGGAGGCTCCGGTAAAGACGGTTATCTTTACGGAGACGGCTCGTACGTGGAGAACGCGCGCCTTTACGGTGGAAGTGGAACTCCTCAATGGCCTCAAAATGGTCTGGCAGGGCGGTGCTGAATTTGGATTAGGCACCAAAACGAAGGCGTCGCTTGATCTTACGCAGGGGATCGGAGCACAGATTGCGGCCGATAAAAGTGTGGAAGGGTTCGGCGACGAGCTCGTGATTGAAACTTCAATGACAGGAACCGTCAAACCTGTGGTGTGGCGGCTGAATCCAATCACCTATCGCGCTCCCGAAAACGCATTTGTTTGTCAGGCTGAGGTGGCGAGCATTACGGGCGAAAAGATCGGGCAGGATATTGTCGCTCGCTTCGTTCTGGGCGGCTGGAGCTGCCGAACGGCGGAAGAAATTGCGGCAAACGCTCCCTCCACGGAATCCATGAAAGATTTACGGGCTGAAATTCGCGTGGGAGAGAAGCCCATTGCGGACTTTACTTTTACGAGCGGGCCTTTTGTGAGCGGGGAGCTCTCCGGCGACGGAACGCGTGCGGCATTTATCTCAGCACGGTCGGCCGGACCGGCGCCAGAGGGTAAGGACGGAAAAGCGGCTCAGCGCTGGGATGAGCGGGTTGAGCTTTCCGTTACGAACCCGAAAGCGGGTGGGGAGTCAGCATCAGAAATTGGTTTGGATTTGACGATTACGAATCTTTCGGAAGCATTCCTGACGGAACTCCAAACGGCCACGCAGGAGACGGCAGTGAATCCGGACGCTGCTTTCCGGGTTCTCGGTATTTGGAGCCGCGCCTTTACGAAGGACGGCATTGCGTTGAATCTGACCGATGCAAGATATGTGCGGGGAAAGGATGCGGCGCATTTGAAGGGGGCATTTGCTTACAAGGCGGCGGATCCGAATGCGCAGGGTCAGGAGCTCGCTCGAGGAGCAAGCTGGGGCAGTTTTGAACTGGCTATTCCGCAAGCTTTGATTGCCAAACAGACAGCAGCTGTTTATACAGCGTCGGGTGATCTTCGGCTCATTGACGGCGTTTACCAATCTAAACTCGAAATTTTTGAGAATGCCTGTTTTGTGAATGGGAATTACAAAGGGAATCCGATTGCACTATTGAGTCTCTTCTGAGGCTGCAGCAAAAGACTGTGATAGAAAGCGGTTCGATTAAAGATTCGGACCGCTTTTTTTTTGAAACGAATACGGCAGATATTTGAGCGGATCAGCACTTTTTTCGGCGAGTACATCATAGAAAATGAAATGGACTCAATATTTTTCGGAGAATTCAGATGCACAAGCCGGTCAAACATCTTGCTGTCGCTGCGGCTAGTATCGTCGTCGCAGTAGGGAGTCCAGCCGCACAAACCATCGACATGGTTGTCGACGGTGCAATTTATGCCATTGAACTGAATGCCAGCGCAGCAGCCGAAAATTTCGCCAAACGCCTGCCGATGAAGGTGGTGTGGGAGGATTTTGGAAAGCTTGAGCGAATTGCAAGACTTTCTGAGCGGCTCGATGTGGGACGCGATCCTGTCGTCAAGTCGCCGGTAAGAGGTACATTCGCCTACTACGTTCCGTGGGGAAATCTTTGCCTCTTTCGCATAGGCGGAAATGCGCCAAGCCGAGATTTGGTGGAGTTGGGGGCCGTGGATGAGACAGCGCTTCAGGCGGTCATCCAAAGCGGCGGGCGCGAAGTGGAGCTCCGCGCCCGCTGAGTCAAGCAGCCCCAAAAATTAGAGTTCGCGGGCGCTGTTGATGGCGTCGCGTGTGGCAATCGCAGAACGGCGGGCTGCTTCGCGCCAGTCGGCACCGCTGCTGGCGTATAGGATTGCGCGGCCGGAATTGATGACCATACCGGCCCCTTCCGTGTCCATACCGGCTTTGACAGCAGCATTAATGTCGCCTCCCTGGGCGCCGATGCCGGGCACAAGGAGCGGTATGTCCGGCGCAATGCGGCGTACCGCAGCAAGCTCATCGGGGTAGGTTGCGCCAACAACGAGGCCAAGCTCGCCCGTACGGTTCCACTCATGTGAGACCAAGCGGGCTACGCGTTCAAAAAGACGTTCACCGCCGCCGAGGTCGATCATTTGCAGATCATCGCCGCCCTTATTCGAGGTGCGGCAGAGAACGAAAGCGCCTTTCTCGGCATATGCCAGATATGGATCCAGCGTATCGCCGCCCATATAGGGAGAGATCGGCACCAGAGCGATCAAAAGCTTCTTCGGCGTAGTGCTTGGCCGTCGAACCAATATCGCCGCGCTTGGCATCAAGGATGACAGGAATGCCGGGATGATTGGAATGAATGTAGGCGACGACACGGTTCAGCGCGTCTTCCGCGCCTTCGGATGCGAAGTAGGCAATCTGGGGCTTAAAGGCACAGACAAGGTCTGCTGTTGCATCAACGATGCCGGTACAAAAGGAATAGATGGCATCGGGTTTGCCGGCTAGTTCTTCAGGAAGGCGTGCCAGATCGGGGTCGAGACCGACGCACAGAAGCGTGTCGGCATTGCGCCAGCGGGCGCGCAGCATCTCGGTGAACTTCATGTCAACTCAGTTTTCTTTAGAGAGGCCGGCAGACGTCCGTGAAATCATAGCTTTGGGCGCCGCCGAGCGGTAATCAAGGAATAGACAACATTGTCCTTGCCGGCGTGCGGGCGGTCAAGGAATCTTGCCGACAAAGGCACAGAAACGAGAAGCTTTAGCTCAATTCATCGCTCGGATATCGTTTCAATGATGGCAATACCGCAAAATAAATGCTCAACAAGTGTGTCGAAACATTTTTTCTGCGCTTTGCTGTTCAAGCACATCGGTTGCGGTGGCGTAGGATGGAAAATGGACTTCGCGGGTTGTTGACCCTCGATCAGTAAAAAAGGAAAAGAGACAGGAGGAACATTTATGACTGGACTCTGCAGCCGCCGCACACTTTTGACGATCGCCGGCGCCGCCGCCGTTTCGTCAATCACCGCCGCCCATGCAGCTGACGGTAAGACGAGTAAGCCGGCTAAGCGTACCTGGCCCGACATGCCGACAGTGCCGACGGACTTCAATGCCGAACGCTGCTTTGTTGAGCTTCAGGATGCCGGTGACGGTGTTGTTTTCCAAGGACCGAAAAACGGACCGGTGGTTCGTCTGGCATTTGACACGCAGTGCCCGTGGTGCGTCTGGCAGTATGAACAGCTTAAGCCTTTCCTTAAGCAGGTGACCTTTATCTGGCATCCGGTCGCGGTGCTCAACCCCTGGAGTGAGCTTCAGGGCGCAGCAATTCTCTCTGCTAAGGACCGCAAAGCGAAGTTCCTGGAGCATGAAGCGCATTTCCACGACAAGGATTTCCGAGGGCTCGATGTCCGCAATGTCGAATTGCCCTTTGATGCGCGAAAGAAGGTCTGGGACTACTCCAAAGCCTTCCGTCGTGCGTGCGGTATCTCGGTGCCCTTCGGTGTCCTGAAGACCACCGATGGACGCTATATCCCGGTGCCTCAGGTGACCACGGAAGAGTTTGCCAAACTTTCGGGGCTGAAGCCCGAATAACGAGGAAGCGGATGTCCAATCGACGCTGCGTTTGAACGCGGCGCCGGTTTTGCGCGATCCTGAATAAAAAATCCTCCGCAGCCGTGCACGCTGCGGAGGATTTTTGCATTGTCTGCGGCCACGTTTGAGCGGTTTGTTCAGCCGCCCAAACGTGTCAGGGCATTCTGCAGTTGATTACATCATGCCGGGCATGCCGCCCATGCCGTCCATGCCGGCGGGGACAGCCTTGTCGTCGGCCGGAAGGTCGGCAACCATGCAGTCGGTCGTGAGGATCAGCGAAGCGACAGATGCTGCGTTCTGAAGTGCCGTGCGGGTCACCTTCGTCGGATCGAGCACGCCCATTTCAACCATATCGCCGTACTTGGCGGACTGAGCGTTGTAGCCGAAGTTGCCTTCGCCCTGAGCGACGGTGTTCACCACGACGCTCGGTTCATCGCCGGCATTGGCGACGATCTGACGCAACGGCTCTTCCATGGCGCGCAGAACGATGCGGATACCAGCGTTCTGTTCGTCATTGTCGCCCTTGATGTCCTTGATGGCGAGTTTGGCGCGGATGAGCGCGACGCCGCCGCCCGGGACGATGCCTTCTTCAACGGCAGCGCGAGTGGCGTGCAGAGCGTCTTCCACACGGGCTTTCTTTTCCTTCATCTCATCTTCAGTAGCGTCACCGACACGGATGACGGCCACGCCACCGACCAGCTTGGCCAGGCGTTCCTGGAGCTTCTCACGGTCGTAATCGGAAGTGGCGTTGTCGATCTCATTGCGGATCTGCTTCACGCGTTCCTTGATCTCTTCTTTGCTGCCGAGGCCGTCAACGATGGTGGTGTTTTCCTTCTCGACCTTGATGCGCTTGGCCTGGCCGAGTTCGTTGAGGGTCAGGTTCTCGATCTTGGTGCCGGTGTCATCGGAAGCGACGATACCGCCGGTAAGGGTGGCGATATCCTGGAGCATGGCCTTGCGGCGGTCACCAAAGCCGGGAGCCTTGACGGCGACAACCTGAAGGGCGCCACGGATCTTGTTCACGACCAGGGTGGCAAGGGCTTCGCCTTCCACGTCCTCAGCGATGATGAGGAGGGGTTTGTTGACCTTGGCAACCTGCTCGAGGACAGGAAGCATATCCTTCATGTTGGAGATTTTCTTGTCAGTGCAGAGGATGTAGGCGTTCTCCATCTCGCACACCATCTTTTCAGCATCGGTGCAGAAGTAAGGAGAGAGGTAGCCGCGGTCGAAACGCATGCCTTCCACGACATCCATGGTGGTCTCGAGGCCCTTGGCTTCTTCGACCGTGATGACGCCTT
>ENA-UOJO01003011-UOJO01003011.1-human-gut-metagenome-genome-assembly--contig:-P57-NODE-3011-length-16481-cov-34.789480_pt1 | contig 16481 bp, 18 predicted proteins | sample MGYA00242351_ERZ723898 | MGnify/ENA metagenome assembly ERZ723898 | reverse complement strand
GTTACAAGTTTTTCGATATTGTTCAATTTTCAAGGTCCTGTAAGCGCCTCAGCCAAGTGGCTGAAAGCTTATTTATTTTACCACCGAAGCACCAGATTGTCAAGCACTTTTTTGAAGATTTTTTGAAGTTCTTAGGAGAACCAATCGACCTTCGTACTTTTCCTGTCGCTTTTTCGGAGGTATTTGTGTCAGACGTCCGCCTGACAGTAATGTATTTTAGCACAGACCCCCTCAAAAAGCAAGTCCTTTTTTCACTTTTTTTGAATTATTTTGCGGTTCGTCTTTTTACCCAGTTTTTTCTCTCAGATTTGGCCGCTCTGTCCATCATTCGTCCAACAGCCTGTCCCGCATCACCTTTAATATCTTGCGCTCCCGCCGGGAGATCTGTACCTGCGTGGTATGGAGCAGTTTTGCCGTATCACTCTGGGTCTTGCCCCCATAGAAACGCAGCTGGATAATAAGCCTGTCCTCTTCGGGCAGGCTCTTCAATACCTCCGCCAGGCCTATCTTATCTGCAAGCTCTTCCTCTGGCGACTCTACCGGAATATCCATCTGACGGTCGCCCTCTTCCCGGTTCTCCGGCGTCAGACTCACCGCAGGCTGCGCCGCCTGGATCGCCAGCGTGATATTCTCCACGCTTTCCCCCAGCTCCTCTGCCAGCTGGGACAGAGTAGGCTCTGCTCCGCAAAGCTTGCTGTGATGCTCCCGGGCTGCATTGATGCGCAGGCTCAGCTCTTTGAGTGACCGGCTCACCTTTACAGTGCCGCCGTCCCGGAACAGCTTTTTGATCTCGCCCAGAATGACCGGCACAGCGTAGGTGGAAAAACAGACGCCACGCGACTCATCAAAGCCGTCATACGCTTTTACCAGCCCCATACAGCCGGCGCTGTAGAGGTCGTCGTATTCAATGCCTCTCCCCCGGAACCGTCCGGCACAGGAATGCACCAGCCCCAGATTCTGCTCGATGAATGCGCTCCGCCGGGTCTTGTCCGTTACCATTGCGACGCCCTCTTTCTCTTTATTATGTAGAGCGCTCATCCAGACGCTTGGTCAGCACCACCCGTGTCCCCTTTCCGGGCTGAGAGGACACCTTGACCTTATCCATAAAGCTCTGCATCACCGCAAAGCCCAGACCGGAGCGCTCTTCCGGGTTGCCGGTAGTGAAAAGAGGCTCCATGGCCTTTTCGACGTCCGGGATGCCGATGCCCTTATCCGTCACCGTTATCTTCACCAGCCGCTCCGGGTAGACGGCGATGCTCAGGGTCACGGGACCGATGGCATCCGGGTAGGCGTGGACGATGCAGTTGGTCACCGCCTCGGACACCGCCGTCTTGATGTCGGCCAGCTGCGGCACGGTGGGGTCATACCGAGCCAGAAAGGCCGCCGCTGCGCCCCGGGCAAAAGCCTCGTTTGCACTGAGCGAATCAAATTGGATCTTTGCACTGTTTTCCGCTTTCATTTATATCCCTCCTGATACTTCCCCGCCCGGCTCGGTGCAGGGGATGCTTGCAAGCTGTAAGACCCGCCGGAGCTGTTCCGGCGCGTGCTGGATGCGCAGACTGCCGCCCAGCGTCCGGGCGCAGCGCTGCCGCCCCAGTATCAGCCCGACGCCCGACGAATCCATGAACCCCACTCCGCCGAGATCCATCACCAGAATGCGCGGGCTGCGGGTGAGCAGGGCGTCGTCCAGCTGGATGCGAAGCCCCTGCGCCGCGTCGTGGTCGATCTCGCCGGCCAGATAGGCGTAGAGCACATCGTCCGCCGTGCTGAAGGTCACTGTCGCCATATCCTCATCTCCTTTTTCCTGGCATAAAGAAAAGACCTGTACACCTTTTCAGTGTACAGGTCTTTCGGGTTATTTTTTAGAGAACGGTGTCGCTCAGGCTTTTTGCAGCAGAGCCTCGGCCTCCAGTGCGATGGCCTCACTGCCGCAGACCAGCAGGCCGCGGCGGCTGTTGGCTTTCGCCTGCTCCACGGCCTCGGCCAGCGTCGGGCAGAACACCGCGTCGAAGTGATACCGTGCCTTTTCGGTCAGGCGCTCTGCCAGCGCCGCTTCCGTTCCCGCCGGGGCGACGAGGAAGACTTTGTCGAAGGGGTTTTCGCCCATGCCGGGCATGGTGCTCTTGTCCTTCTTCTGCTCTTCTGAAGTCAGTCCGGTCTCCAGTGCGGCAAGGAACGACTCCGCGCTTTCCTCCTCAGTCAGGCCGATCACGGCGCTCATGTGGCGTACTTTCGCCATATTGAGGACGCGCAGAAGGGCTGCAGCCTGCTGCGGAGTGCGGCAGGCGTCAAGGATGACGAGGGGCTTCTGGGACAGGACGCGGATGCTGCTGCGGTTCTCCACAGCGGCAAGGCCCGCCAGAATGGCCTCATCGGGGATTTCAAAGCCCTTGCGCCAGAGGGCCAGCGCCAGCTCGACCGCGACGGCGGCATTGCCCGCTGCATGACGGCCCAGGAAGGCCAGCGGGGCGGTGTATCCGCCGTAGTCCACCTTACTGGTGAACTTTTCCGCCTCGAGGAAGGTGATGTCCTCGGCGTCGGGGACGACGAGCTCACACTCGGCCTTGGCCGCCGCCACCACCAGCTCACTCAGAACAGCCTTCGGCTGCTCCGGCGCGGTGACGCAGACGGCGTCCTTCCGCATGACGCCTGCGGCCAGCGCGGCCAGACGCTCCACCGAGCGGCTCACACCGTCCGGGCCGATGGCCGTGACGGCGCAGACCGGCATATTGGGCAGGGCCGATGCCAGACCGGCATCCGGCAGCTCCACCACTGCCAGCTTGCAGCCTGCCGCACCAAAGCAGCGGGCCGCAGCCGCCAGCTCTGCCGCCTCACGGGGCAAAGGCTTTGCGGCGCTGAGAGCCTCAGCAGCCTGACAGAGCAGCACCGGGTCCACCGACACGCCGCCGATGGCGATGCGGGCCGACAGCGGCTCACAGCCGGCGCGGTAGAAGCCGACGTGGAACGCCGCCTCCCGCAGGATAGCCGCCAGCAGACCGGCAGCAGCGGTCTTGCCCGCCGTGCCGGCCACACCGACGAACTGCACCTTCTGGACATCCGCCGTCAGGGCAGCGCGCAGCTCCTCCGCCGGGGCAAAGCCCTCGGGCAGAGAAGAGAAATATTCGTTTGCCTGTTCGATGGTCATTGCGTCAATCCTCGTTTCGATGTTTGTAGAGCAGCCAGCACATCCTGCACAGGGCCAGACAGAACAGGCCCACCAGAATACCGGCCATCACGCCCGAAAAATCCAGCCAGACGTCGGTGAGCTGGCTGCTCCGGCCATCGCTGAACATCTGGATGGTCTCGTCCGTCAAGGCCGTGAGCAGACCGCCCAGGATCGGCCACGAGATGTGAACGAAAAAGTGCCGGGTATAGACCCGCAGACAGAAAGTGAGCAGGAAGCCTTCCAGCGCATACTCGCAGAAATGTGCCAGCTTGCGCACGATGTGGTCTGTCAGATGGTTCGCCGCGCCGGGCATTCCCAGACGGGTGAACACCTTTTTCATCAGGAGCAATACTCGTCCGCTTGCCGTTGCCGAGACGTCACCGATCTGCATGGAGTTGGAGAAGATGAAGACGATGCAGGCGATAAGTGCAAAGGTAAAGATGACTCGTGCCGCAATGAGCCAGGGAGAAGTTTTTTGCATATCAGAATCCGTTTCCCGCATCAGCCCAGGGCCTTGATGCTCTGCTCAATGTTGGCAAGCTTGTCCTGGCTCTTGGCGTGCTTATTGCGGATGTCCTCCACCAGAGCGGCGGGAGCGCGCTCGACGAACTTGGGGTTGTTGAGCTGGTTCTCAAACATGGCCAGTTCCTTCTCGGCCTTGGCCTTTTCCTTGTTCAGACGGGCCAGCTCCTTGTCGCGGTCGATGAGCTCCATCATGGGGATGAAGCCGCGGGCGGCGTGGGTGGACACCTGCACCATGCCGTCGGTGCTGCCCTCATACTTTTCGGTGAAGGTCACATCGGTGGCGAAGGCGAACTTTGCCAGATAGACCTCGGCGCTCTGGAAGGGAGCCGGGTCAGCCGTCTCGATGATCATGCTGGTCTTCTTGGCGGGGTGGACGTTCATCTCGGTGCGCATGGTACGCACAGCCTTGATGTAGTCCATCACCTTCTCGAAGGCTTCCTCCTCGTCGGCCCAGTTGTGGGCTTCGTCAAAGGTGGGCCAGCTCTGGGTCATGATGGTCTCGGCAGAGCCGGGCAGAGCCTGATACAGCTCCTCGGTGATGAAGGGCATGAAGGGATGCAGCAGCTTGAGGGCCTTGTCCAGCACATACACCAGCACGCGGCGTGCGGTGTCGGCCTGCTCGGCGTCGCCAGAGTTCAGGCGGGGCTTTGCGATCTCGATGAACCAGTCGCAGTATACATCCCAGATGAAGCTGTTGATCTTGGCAGCGGCCAGACCCATCTCGTAGTGGTCGAGGTTGTCGGTCATGGCACCGGCCACCTGATTCAGCTTGGTCAGCACCCACTTGTCGCTCATGTCCAGCTTGTCCTCGCTGGGCAGGCCCGGGGTAAAGTCCTCGGGCAGGTTCATCAGCACGAAGCGGGTGGCGTTCCACAGCTTGTTTGCAAAGTTGCGGGCAGCCTCCACCTTCTTCTCGCTGTAACGCATATCGTTGCCGGGGGTGGAGCCGTCCAGCAGCATGAAGCGCAGGGCGTCCGCGCCGTACTTGGCGATGACCTCCAGCGGGTCGATGCCGTTGCCCAGGCTCTTGGACATCTTGCGGCCCTGGCTGTCGCGGACGATGCCGTGGATGCAGACGGTGTCGAAGGGAGCCTTGCCGGTGTAAGCCAGACCGGAGAAGATCATGCGGCTGACCCAGAAGCCGATGATGTCGTAGCCGGTGACGAGGGTGTTGGTGGGATAGAAATACTTGAGGTCTTCGCTCTCCTCATTGGGCCAGCCCAGAGTGCTGAAGGGCCACAGAGCGGAAGAGAACCAGGTGTCGAGGGTATCGGGGTCCTGGGTGAGCCTGGTGCCGCCGCACTTGGGGCAGGTACAGGGTGCGCTCTTGGCGACCACAGTCTCGCCGCAGTCGTCGCAGTACCAGGCCGGGATCTGGTGGCCCCACCACAGCTGGCGGCTGATGCACCAGTCACGGGTGTTCTTCATCCAGTTCATATAGTTCTTGGTAAAGCGCTCGGGCACAAACTTGATCTCGCCCTTTTCCACGCTCTCGATGGCGGGCTTTGCCAGCGGCTCCATCTTGACGAACCACTGCTTGGACACCATGGGCTCGATGGTGGAGTGGCAGCGGTAGCAGGTGCCGACCTCGTGCTTCAGAGGCTCGATCTCCTTCAGGAAGCCGCCCTCCTTCAGGTCCGCGAGGATGGCCTTGCGGGCCTCGAGGGTGGTCATGCCGGCATACTTGCCGCAGTCCAGCACATGAGGCTCGTTGACGGTGTTCTTGCCTGCAGCAAACAGAGCATCGGCAGCAGCCTTGTCGGCAGCGCCGGTCATGTGGCCGTCGTAGGTAAAGACGCGGACGATGGGCAGGTCATGGCGCAGGCCGACCTCAAAGTCGTTGGGGTCGTGGGCCGGGGTGATCTTCACGACGCCGGTACCCTTGGTCATGTCGGCGTGCTCGTCGCAGACGATGGGGATTTCCTTGTTCAGCAGGGGCAGGATGACATGGCAGCCGTGCAGATGAGCATAGCGGGGGTCATCGCCGTTGATGGCAACAGCGGTATCGCCCAGCATGGTCTCGGGACGGGTGGTAGCCAGTTCCAGCATCTCGCCGGTCTCCTTGACCGGGTAGAGCAGGTGCCAGAAGCTGCCGTCCTTTTCCTCATACTCCACCTCGGCGTCGGAAATGGAGGTGTTGCAGTGGGGGCACCAGTTGACCATGCGGTTGCCGCGGTAGATCAGCCCCTTGTCGTACAAACGCACGAATACTTCCTTGACAGCTTCAGAGCAGCCCTCGTCCATGGTAAAGCGCTCGCGCTCCCAGTCGCAGCTGCTGCCCAGCTTTTTCAGCTGGCTGACGATGCGGTTGCCGTACTTGGTCTTCCATGCCCAGGCGCGCTCCAGAAAACCGTCGCGGCCCACCATCTCCTTGGTCAGGCCCTCGGCACGCATGGCCTCCACGACCTTGGCCTCGGTGGCAATGGAAGCGTGGTCGGTGCCGGGCACCCACAGGGCGGCATAGCCCTGCATCCGCTTGGTGCGGATGAGGATGTCCTGCATGGTGTTATCCACCGCATGGCCCATGTGCAGCTGACCGGTGACGTTCGGAGGCGGCATGACGATGGTAAAGGGCTTTTTGTCAGGGTCGGCCTTCGTGTGGAAGTAGCCGCCATCCAGCCAGAACTGGTAGATGCGGTCTTCCACCTGGCTCGGATCATACTGTTTTGCGAGTTCTTTCATAGTATCCTCCCAGATGAATAATTGGAGTGGGACGAAAAAAGCCGCCCCACGGAGCGTTCCATGGGACGGCTGTAATATAACCGCGGTACCACCCAAATTGCACACGGCTTTCTGCCGTATGCCCCTTGATGCCCCGATAACGTGGGGCAGACCCGGAGGCGACTACTCCTGTTTCCCCGCCTCTGCTCAAAAGCGACAGCACACCGCACCGCCATACCGGGTTTTCAGCAGCCCCCGGCTCTCTGGATGGCGAAAACGACGCACACTCTTTTTCCTTGCATTTATAAAAAGAATATAGCGTTTTTTGTGCGTTTTGTCAATCTCTTTTTCATCGGAACAAAATTTTCACAGCTGCCGTTCAGCGTACGGGCCGCGCTCAGACCGCCGTTCTTCTGCCGGATGGGCCGGACACGGCCCTTGAGCTGATTGAACTCCGGTGGAGCACCACCATGACAGCCCCGAACAGCAGCGTATACAGCACACCGTCCAGCAGGAACCAGCCGATGTTCTTCGCCGGGCAGAAGCTCACCCATCCGTAGGACACAGCGGCCAGCGCCGCGACGACCATATTGATAAGGGTATACCGTGTCCGCATTTTTCTTATGTTCCTTCCTTTTCGAGTGTGGCCCGCTGCATCCGCTGCATCAGGGTCCACAGGGACCCTGTTCGTTATTCTTTATTATAATATCATCTCATTGCGGCACTTTCAACGATTTATCCGTTTTTCAGCCTTCCGCGTCCAGAAGCTCCGTTTTCAGCCGGGCAATGAGCCGCTCCATCAGGGCCACACGGTTGAAGGGGGTCATGAGATAGAAGCCGTCGGCGTAGGGCAGAGCCTCCCGGGCCATCTGCATCGACACCTCAAGGCCCAGCGCCTCGCCCTGCTCCCGGTCGAGGCCCGCGAAGCGCTGGATGATGTCCTCCTCCACATGGATGCCGTTGATCTCGTTCTCCATGAAGATGGCGTTCCGCTGGCTGACCACGGGCATGATGCCGGCCAGAATTTTAGCCCGTTCGCCCAGTGTCTGACGGGCCTTGCGGAGATTTTCCACCGCCTGTGCCGACAGCACCGGCTGGGTCAAAAAGCCCGACATCCCGTTTTCCAGCTTTTCCACAGCCCGGCGCAGCTCCACGTCAAAGTTCCGGGCGTTGAGGTTCAGCGCACCAAGGACGGTCATGGCCGAGGGCATCTCCCGGCCCTCCCCGGCCAGCGAGACGATGTACTGGGCCAGTTTGCGGGAGTTGAACTGGTAGACATTCTTCACCTCGTCCCGCTCTGCGGTGGGGATGGGGTCGCCGGTGATGGCCAGCACCTCCCGCACGCCCTCGGCGTAAAGGCCCAGCAGAAGGGCCTTGGTGGCGTTGAGGTTGCGGTCGCGGCAGGTCATGTGGGGCAGAGCACACATTCCCAGTTCCCGGTGTACCCGGCAGGCCACGAGGGAGGAATCCATCCGGGCCTGCGCGATGGGGCAGTCAGCGATGGTCAGCAGGTCAGCGCCTGCGGCCTGCAGCCGCCGTGCGCCGTCCAGATAGCCGCTCAGGTCGGCCACCCGGGGCGAATCCAGTTCAATGGCGATGACCTTCTCACCTGCGTTCAGTTTCCGCAGGAAAGTGTCGTCTTTTTCCACCGCCGGTGCAGCCCCGGTGGAAAGTTTCGCTGCCGGAGCGGCTTCGGTCCGCTGGGGCAGGGCATCCAGCTCTGCACGCAGGGCCGCGATGTGGGCGGGCGTCGTGCCGCAGCAGCCGCCCAAAATACGGACGCCCGCAGCGGCGATCTGCCCCATCTCCCGGGCAAAATACGCGGGCTTGCCCTGATACAGCACCCGCGCCCGGGTGACCACCGGATAGCCCGCGTTGGGCATCACCGACAGGGGCAGCAGCGTCTCGCCAAGGCTCTGCACCAGTTTCTTCATCGCACCGGGGGCCGAGACGCAGTTCAGGCCCACGGCGTCCACCACGCCGCTCTGCTCCATCCGGCGCAGCAGGTCGCGGAACAGCAGACCCTCGCGGGTGTAGCCGTCCGGCAGCACCGCGAAGGACACCATGACAAAGGCGTCCGGCACGGCCACACGCAGCGCCTTTACCGCCTCCACAATGCCCACATCGGAGCTGAGCGTCTCGAACAGAAAGTTCTTTGCGCCCAGTGCGGCGAACTGCTGCGCCACAAGGCCGTAGGCGCTGCTGGCCGGGGCAGCCTCGGTGTCCGGGGCCGGGCCAAGGTCAGCAAAGACGGCGGCGTCCTTCTCCGCGGCAGCGTCACAGGCCAGCTTCCAGCCCGCCTCGGCCAGCTCTTCCCAGCCCGGCATCTGGGCCGCCGCCATCCGGGGCAGACCGAAGGTGTTGGTCTTGATGGCCTGCGCACCTGCGGCCAGATATTCCGCATGGACCTTCTTCACGCCCTCGGGGTCGGTGAGGTTGGCCATTTCGCAGTCCGCGCCCGGTGCCGCTTTATAATAGGTACCCATGCCGCCGTCGAACAAAAGCGGCTTGCAGGCAAGATACTCTCGGATGTCCGTCATAGAAAGGTTCTCCTTTTTTATTTTCCTTGATTTTATAAAGAAATTCAGGTATAATTTTTGTATGAAAGTGAGGTGCTTTTGGATGCCCAAGATTCGTTCCAGCGCAGACCTGCGCAACAACTACAATGAGATCTCCACCTTCTGCCACGACTACGCCGAGCCGGTGTTCATCACCAAAAATGGCAAAGGCGACCTTGCCGTGATGAGCATCGAGACCTACGAGGCCCTGACAGCCCGGTTCGATTTGTATGCGAAATTGCAGGAAGGTCTGGATGACGTGGCGGCGGGAAGAACGCGCCCCTGGGAAGATGTCCGCAAAGAGCTGTCGAAGCAATGGGGGCTTGAATGAACTACAAGATTCATGTCTCTCACGCCGCCGAGCACGACCTGCACTCTGCCGCAAACTATATTGCTCACCAACTGCAAAATCCGCTGGCTGCTCGCCGGATGCTGGCGAATGCACTTGCAAGCATCGACTCGCTCGAAACATTTCCCGGACGCTTTCCGGTGATCGACGAGCCGCTTCTTGCCTCTCATCAGCTCCATTTTGTCCCTGTGCAGAATTATCTTCTGTTCTATAGGATCGACTCTTCCACCCAGACCGTCCACATCCTCCGCTTCCTGTATGGTCACAGCGACTGGCAGGCTATCCTGCGGGTGGATGTTCTTCCAACCTGAGCATTCTCCCCGGCCCTTTGCCGGGGAGAATTTTTATGCAGTCATCTTCAGTTTAATGAAGTTTGCGCACTTGTCAAGCATTTTTGCCCCGAAGCAGCCCATTTTGCTTGCGCCGAAGCCGGTTTTGTGCTATTCTATGCATATTTACAATGGTTGGGAGGAATGTATCATGCGCCACGCCGGCACACAGGAAATCGAAACGCCGCGGCTGCTTCTGCGCCGCCTTATGCCGTCGGATGCCCCGATGATGTACACAAACTGGGCCAACGACCCGGAGGTCACCCGCTGGCTGCGCTGGACGCCGCACAAGGATGTGGCCGAGACGCAGGAGCTTCTGAGCGCATGGGCGCTGCTCTATCCCAACGAAGACTACTACCATTGGGCCATCGTGGAAAAGGCCACCGGCCAGGTGTTTGGCAGCATCGGCGTCTTTACCTCCTCCAGTGTAGAGCCGGACCGGGACCCCTGGCCTGGCTTTGACCACAGCAACGGCGTGTGGGAGCCGGGCTACTGCATCGGCAGAGCATGGTGGGGCAAAGGCTGCACCACCGAGGCTCTGAAAGCTCTGGTAGAATACTGGTTCAAGAATACAGACAGTAATTGGCTTGCCTGCTCCCACGCCGTGGAGAACCCCGCCAGCGGCAAAGTGATGATGAAAGCAGGCTTTGTCTACGACCACGAGGCCGTCTACCATAAATTCGACGGTACAGCGATACCCTGCAAGTGCTATGCCCTGACGCGGGAACACTACGAATCGCTATATTTTCCAAACGAATAACAGAAAGGAATCATTTTGAGCGAACTTTACGATATTTTAGTCGAAACTCCCCCGACGAAGGTCATCCTTCTCGCCCTTGACCAGGGTCTGTGGGACTGCGAGCGCAGCCTTGCCGAGCTGGCTGCGCTGTGCGAGGCCAACCACATGGAGGCCGTGGCCGAAGTCACCCAGAAGCGCCAGACCCCTGAGACCGGCATCGTGCTGGGCAGCGGCAAGCTGGAAGAAGCCGCTGCGGCCGCAGCAGAGCTGGGGGCCGAGTGCGCCGTCTTCGACGGTGAGCTGACCGGCAGCCAGATCCGCAACATCTCCACGGCCCTCGGCGGCCTCGAAGTCATCGACCGCACCATGCTCATCCTCGAGATCTTCCGCAGCCGTGCCGTGACCAACGAAGGCAAGCTGCAGACCGAGCTGGCCCTCCTGCGCTACCGTCTGCCCCGCCTGCAGGGCATGGGCGAAAGCCTGAGCCGTCAGGGCGGTGGCGGTGGCGGCGGCGGTGGCGCCCGCCGTGGTGCCGGTGAAACGAAGCTTGAGCTTGACCGCCGCCACGTCCACGCCCGCATCGACGCACTGGCTGAGAAACTGGCCGAGATGGAAAAGCGCCGGGGCGAGAGCCGGAAAGCCCGCGCCAAGACTGGAATGCCGGTGGTCAGCCTCGTGGGCTACACCAACGTAGGCAAATCCAGCCTGATGAATGCCCTCTGCGGCCCCAGCGTCGCCGAAGCCGATATGCTCTTTGCCACCCTCGACCCCACCAGCCGGAAGCTCGTCCTGCCCAGCGGCATGGCCGTGCTGCTGGTGGACACCGTCGGCTTCGTCTCCCGTCTGCCCCACAATCTGGTGGAAGCATTCAAATCCACGCTGGAAGAGGCCGCATGGTCGGACGTCATCGTGCGGGTGGCCGACGCCGGCGATGAGCAGCGGGAAGAGCAGCTGGCCGTCACCGACGAAGTGTTGGACGGCCTCGACTGCGCCGACATTCCCCGCCTGACCGTCTACAACAAGTGCGACAAGCCCGGCGCGCTGAGCTTCGACCCCGACATCCTGCTCACCAGCGCCAGGACCGGCTACGGCCTCGACAAGCTGCTGGCCAAGCTGGACGAGACCCTCAGCGACCGCGTCCACACCATCCGCATTCTCCTGCCCTACGATAAGCTGGGTCTTGCCGCCCCCATGCGGGAGCGCGGCAGCGTCCAGCTCGAGGAGTACCGCGAAGACGGCCTTTATCTCGAAGGCATCGTCAAGACCGAAGACCTCCACTGCTTCGAGGGCTATCTGGTCTGAGGACCCGCATACGAAAAGAACCGGACTCCGCGGAGTCCGGTTCTTTTTGCCTTTCAAGGCATCAGCCTGCGGCAGGAGGCGCTTCCTCTGCGCCCATCAGCTGGTCGTACCGGCCGGTGAACACCCGTTCCGGCAGGGCCGCCGTCAGGGCGAGGGCGGCGGTGAACCGCTCCTCATCGGTCAGCGCTTCCTCCACCGGAGGGAAGTGCGCGAGCACTTCGTCCAGCTGCTTTTTGACCTCCCGGGCCACAAAGATGCCCCGGTCGGTGAGGTAGATCTTGCCGTAATACTCCTTGACGATCATCCCCCGCTCCATCAGCAGGTTCAGCACCCGCACCACCGAGGGTTTGGTCACGCCCAGCTTCTCGGCGATGCTGCGGGAGCTGATGTCAAGATGGGTCTGCGAGACCTCATAAATCGCGAGCAGGTACCGCAGGTGTGCTGGCGTCAGTTCCATCTCGTATCACTCTCTTTTCGTTATATCACACGAACTTTTGGTTTATAAAAGGGGCGCGGGCCAAAGCCTTGACCCGCGCCCCCTTCTCCTACGCGATCGCTCAGTGGCAGCCACCGCCGCAGCTGCTGCAGTTTCCACTGCAACCGCTGTCACAGCCGCCGCTGCATCCACTGCAGCCGCCATGCTTATGAGAGTGCCAGGTGATCCAGCCTACACCGCCAAACACGATGGCTCCGACGATGATCGTCGGCAGATTGAAATTAGCAGCCAGGAACTCCATCATAACAATGCACTCCTTTCAGCGCGTTTTGAGAAGTTTTTACTTGATCTTGGAAACGTCGATCTTGACCTCGTTGTCGTTCACATACTTGTTGGGACGGACCATCAGGTAGATGAAGGCCACCAGGATGACAGCAGCCACGATGGTGAAGAAGTTGAAGCTCAGCTCGCCGGTGATGAGGCCGCCCAGCTGGTACACGACCAGAGCAGAGCAGTAGGCCAGTGCGCACATATAGCCGATGGCGAATGCCGTCCACTTGCCGTTGTTCATCTCACGCTTGATAGCGCCCATAGCAGCGAAGCAGGGAGCGCACAGCAGGTTGAAGATCATGAATGCGTAAGCGCTCAGAGCGGTGTAATCTGCCGCAACGAGGTTCCAGATCTCATCGCCGTTCTCAGACAGCTCCTCGCCGCCGAAGTGATACAGGACGCCGAAGGTACCGACGACGTTCTCCTTTGCGATCAGGCCGGAGACAGAAGCGACGGTAGCCTTCCAGTTGCCGAAGCCCAGAGGAGCGAAGATCCAAGCGACTTTGGTTGCGATAGCCGCCAGCACGGAGTTGTCCTGATCCTCCACCATGCCGAAGGCGCCGTTTTCGAAGCCGAAGCCCTGCAGGAACCACAGGACGACGGTAGCAGCCAGAATGACGGAGCCTGCACGCTTGATGAAGGACCAGCCGCGCTCCCAGGTAGCACGGAAGACGTTGCCCCAGGCGGGGATGTGGTATGCGGGCAGCTCCATAACAAAGGGAGCGGGGTCACCCGCAAAGGCCTTGGTCTTCTTCAGGATGATGCCGGAGCAGATGATGGCAGCCATGCCGATGAAGTAAGCAGAGACAGCCACCAGAGAAGAACCGCCGAACATCGCACCTGCGATCAGGCCGATGATGGGCATCTTAGCGCCGCAGGGGATGAAGCAGGTGGTCATGATGGTCATGCGGCGGTCACGCTCGTTCTCGATGGTACGGGAAGCCATAACACCGGGCACGCCGCAGCCGGTGCCGACCAGCACGGGGATGAAGCTCTTACCGGACAGGCCGAACTTACGGAAGATACGGTCCATGATGAAGGCGACACGGGACATATAGCCCACATCCTCCAGAATGGACAGCAGGAAGAACAGGACCAGCATCTGGGGAACAAAGCCCAGGACCGCGCCGACACCGGCGACGATGCCGTCCATGATCAGGCCGTACAGCCAGCCCGCCACGCCGATGCTCTCGAGGAAACCGCCCAGCGCGTTGGGGACGATCTCACCGAACAGGACGTCGTTGGTCCAGTCGGTAGCGAAGGTGCCGATGGCCCAGCCGCCGTCGGCGATGGAAGTACCCATAGACAGGGAGTACATCAGGTACATAATGACTGCGAAGATGGGCAGAGCCAGCACACGGTTGGTGACGATCTGGTCGACCTTATCGGAAACGGTCAGGTGCTCGACGCGGGCCTTCTTCTTGACAGCCTTATCGACGACACCGTTGATGTATGCGTAACGCTGGTTGGTGATGATGCTCTCGGCGTCATCGTCCATCTCAGCCTCGCAGTCCTTGATGTGCTGGTCGATGTGAGCGATCAGGTCGGAGGAGAGCTTCAGCTCATCCATGACCTTGTCGTCGCGCTCGAACAGCTTGACAGCGTACCAGCGCAGGAAGCGGTCATCGACTTTGCCCTGGATGGACTCCTCGATGTGAGCGATGGCGTGCTCAACACTGCCGGTGAAGACGTGGGGCAGCTCGCCGCCCTTGCCAGCCTTTGCAGCAGCCATAGCAGCCTTTGCAGCAGCCTCGGTGCCTTCGCCCTTCAGTGCGCTGATCTCAACAGCCTGACAGCCCAGCTCGGCGCTCAGCTTCTTCAGGTCGATCTTATCGCCGTTCTTGCGGACGAGGTCGATCATGTTGACAGCCATGACCACGGGGATGCCCAGCTCGATGAGCTGAGTAGTCAGGTACAGGTTGCGCTCGATGTTGGTGCCATCAATGATGTTCAGGATGGCATCGGGCTTCTCCTTGACCAGATAAGTACGGGAGACGACTTCTTCCAGAGTGTACGGAGACAGGGAGTAGATACCGGGCAGGTCCTGGATGATGACATCCTTCTCGCCCTTCAGCTTGCCTTCCTTCTTCTCGACGGTAACGCCGGGCCAGTTGCCGACGTACTGATTAGAGCCGGTCAGATTGTTGAACAGGGTAGTCTTACCACAGTTCGGGTTGCCGGCCAGTGCAATTTTAATGCTCATTGCAACTCCTTTTCTCTCGTTACGATCAAACGACTTCGATCATTTCGGCGTCGGCCTTGCGCACGCTCAGCTCGTAGTTGCGCACGGTCAGCTCCATCGGGTCGCCCAGAGGTGCGACCTTGCGGACGTAGATCTCCACACCCTTGGTGATGCCCATGTCCATGATGCGGCGCTTGACCGGGCCTTCGCCGTGCAGGCGCGCCACGGTGGCAGTCTCGCCGACCTTAACGTCTTTCAGAGTCTTCATAAAAAATCCTCCTCTACTTGTCTTTCTATTCAGAGACTATCCAGTTTCGGAGCGTCTCCCAAACAGCGTTTTGCCGCTGCTCAGCCAACCATAATGCGGTTTGCCATCGTCTTGTCGAGGGCCAGACGGCTCTCCTTGACCTGAACGATGAGGTTGCCTGCGATCTCATTGACGACAGTCACCTGACTGCCCACCACGAAACCAAGCTCTGCCAGATGCAGACGCACTTCATCCTTGCCGGTGATCTTCTGGATGGTGACGGTATCGCCTGCTTTTGCCATAGTCAAAGGCATCATAATTGTTCCACTCCCATTCGTGCTCCCCATTCTGCGGGGAGCTTTTCGGTTCGCTTTTTTTCGTCCTCGGGGATGGTCGCACCAGCCAGACGCCGCAACGCGCTCGCTCATGCCCGCGTCCCCTCCGAAAAGCTACGGCAGTTAGTCAGTCGCAACTATCAGCATGGATAGTTTATACTTACTAACCCGCATTGTCAACCATTTTCCGGCTCAAAAAAGTTAGTTTGTATGAACAAACAAATTTTCTTCCCTTATTTCAAGAAGATTTTTACAGTTTCTATATGCTAACTTTGTTTGCACATATTTACGATTTTTCTCTTTTACACTCCCCGCAAATGACACAGCCGCCCGGTGCAGGGGGTATTCTGCAACGAGCGGCCGCGTGTCAAAAGGAGGATTCTTCCCGCCAGTGCGTGGTTTCGCTCTGGCGGGCGCCAGGATAAAAAGAGAGTATTTGGAAGAGAATGTCAAAATTCAGGGGCGTCAGGCTGCAACAGCCAGACGCTGGATGGGCGTTCCGCTGCGGAACAGACGGAGATATACTGCCGTACACTTGTTCAGCTGAGCAAAATGCTGCTGGGCAGCACTGGGGTCCCCATAGGCTTTCCAGCAGCCGCAGCAGGTGAAGTTGCGGCCCGCATTTTCGATAAAACCCACCACATCGTAAAGCGGATAGCCCAGAAATACGCCGATTTCATGGGGAAAATCGGCCTCGCAGCAGAGCCGGCGGGACAGCTGCCGCAAAAGCGGCGCGTAGTCGTCCGACTGCTCAGGCAGAGTGTAGCCTTCCTTACACAGGAAATTCCGCACCTGCGGCTGGGCCAGCACAGCGCGGAGCTTGCTCTCGCGGTAGACGTACACCAGATACCGATGGGTCCGCACACAGCCCTTGAGGACGCGGACGCAGAGGCCCTTTTCGCCCAGCTGTTCGTTCCAGCTGCGGACGCGGCGGGCAAGGTCGGCGCAGTCGCTCGTCTCGTAGCGGAAAAGTCCCGCAGGCTTTAAGCCGGCCAGCACCGGAGCGCACTGTTCGATCATGACTGTCTCAAAGTTGCGTTCCATGTCTTCGGCCTCCCTGCCCGTTTTCCACTATTGTCTCCTGCCGTGTGGTGCTTATGCAGGAGATGCGGTTAGAAAAAACTAACTAGAATTCCAAAAAGAATGCGGCAGCCTGCCCCTCTCGAGCTTCTTCCGCTTCTCGGTTAGTTATTTCTAACGTGGCATTATCTTACCATAGGTCCGGCTCTGTGTCAACACCTTTTTGCAAAAATATTTGCTCCATTTTCTCTGTCGTGCTATACTGAGCCAAAGCTGATATAGCAATTCAACTTTTTAATGCA
>ENA-UOJO01003006-UOJO01003006.1-human-gut-metagenome-genome-assembly--contig:-P57-NODE-3006-length-16494-cov-29.151165_pt1 | contig 16494 bp, 10 predicted proteins | sample MGYA00242351_ERZ723898 | MGnify/ENA metagenome assembly ERZ723898 | reverse complement strand
CACTTCCTGCTCATGCAGCTGCTCTTTTTTCTGCTCGTCCTCTTTCAGGATTTCCTGCACGATCTTCTGTGCCACAAGCCAATCCTGCATTTCCGATTTGGTCTTGCGGTACTCTGCATAGGAGCTTTTCTTTCGTTCCAGAAGCATCGCATACTCTGCGTTCAGCTCGCTGATGCGCGGGAGCTTTTTGTCAGAACCGTTCTCTTTCTTATAGGCATCAAACGCCTTTTTTGCTGCGCTGCGCAAGGCCAGCATATCCCGATGGGCTTCATAGAACTCCCGGTCGTAGCCGGATGCTTTATACGCAGCAAAAACATCTTTTGTCTTGGCATAATTGATTAGATGCTTCCGCAGCACTGACACTTCCGACATCCGTGCCTCATCTGCTTTTACAGATTCCAGCAGCGCATCACATTTTTCAGAAATTCCATCTGCCTTTTCTTTCAGCTCTGCATAGTTCTTGATTCCATGCTCTTCCATGAACATCATAGCTTTTGCCATCTGCTTCAGATTAAAGACTTTCGCCCAACGCGCATATCCCGCGCCTTTGCCCGCCTGCATTTTGGCACGGACATCAATCAGGAACGACAGCTCTGCCTTCTGATGCACCTGTGCTGACCGTGCGTTTGTACGATTTTTCTCTGCAAATTTGCTTTTATGAACCGCATTTCCGGCAATCACTTCGCAGAGTTCTTCGACCGAATATCCTTTGCCAAGAGAGCGGAAACGAGCAAATCTGGCGTGGCCTTTTCCCCGCAAAGCAGGCTGTTTTCCATCTTTATACTCGTATCCGGCCTCCTGCAAAATTTCAATCAGTTCCCGAAAGTCTTTTGGATTTCTTGCCAATGCTGCATCAATGGCCTCGCAGATTTCATCCCGCTGCGATTTTTTCTCCGGGTATTCCGTTCTCTTCTGCCGCTCTCCATAGGGCTTCCGGATAATGACCGACAACCGGTGTTCCAGACAGACGATATCACTGAGCCTTGCCAGTGCAAGACCGGATAAGCGAAAATCTCGGAATTTTCTGGTGCTGTCTAATGTAGTCGAATTAAAAATAATGTGGTTATGAATGTGTGCACGATCAACATGGGTAGCCACGATAAAGGCATGTTTTCCCTTAGTAAAGCGCATGGCCGTCTCATATCCAACCTTGTTCGCCTCCTCCGGCGTGATTTCTCCGGGCTTAAAAGATTGCCGAATCTGATATGCAATCACATCATGCGCCTGGGTTCTACCGGTGATATGCTCATACTGCCGTTTGGAAAGCAGAAATTCTTCATCACAGGTCTTTGCGTCACAGGCATACGCGCTGATATATTTTCCATCTTCCGTCTTTGCTGCATTCTCAGTATAATCAGTACGGTCAGCCAGACACTGCGCCACCGTCTTTCCTTTATTAATATGCAGCGCAATTAGTCTTGTAGCCGCCATTTTCATATTTCTCCATCTAAAAAGAGCTACCCGAAGGCAGCTCTTACCAATCTACTATTCTCATTTTAACATCCGTTCCCGGTCATAAGCTCCCTGCAAATAAACGGCCTGCTTGATGATTTCTTCCATATCGAAATAGACACACATAATGCTTTCGTACAGCTTCCACACATTAGATTCGCTGCCGCCCACCATTTCCATCAGCTGGTCTTCCATCTTCGATTGCTCAGACTGTTTTTCCTGATAAGCAGTCTCTTCCACAAAATGATTCTCTCCATCTGTTTCCTCGTACCGTAAATCATAATAATCTTTCATAAACTGAATATCCATCTAATCCCTCCTAAACTCAAATTGTCAAAACATCCTCTACACACTCGCACAGCCGTTCCATCAGTTCCATGATGCCGCCCGCTCCAACCGCAGCTGCGAACAGTCCCATCTCAATCAGGGTCAGCAGGAACACATCCGTCCAGCTCGCCCGAACCACAGAATAAATGCCGCAGCCAAGAACGAAAAGCATAACCGGCGAAAGTACCCACAGGGATAGCTGCATCAGCAGATTCCAGATAAAGCACAGAAATCGCAGCAGAAACGCAACCGGCAGCAACAGGATTTTCAGCACCAGCTTCAACAAAAAACATACGATCTTCATGGATTTCACCTCTTCGTTTTTCTTTTCATCTTCATTTTATCGTACCCGCTTGTCAAACACCACGATGTCAACAGGAAGACCTGCAAAAAATATGTAATGACACAGACTGTTTCATCTGTGCCATGTGCAATAGAAATTCCGCACGTTTGCGCCGTCATCGAATACCAGAAAGCCTCTTTAAGATCAGCTTTTGCATCTCCCAGAGTTCATCCAGTCGCTTCTGCAAATCCCGGATATCCTCCGCATAGATGCTTCCAGATTCATTGGCGCGTTTTGCGTACTGGTTCAGGTTGTTGCTGCATCGGCGAAGAAGTGTGGATACCTGCGCCACATCCGACAAATCAAGATTTACGCAGTACCCGTCCATCGCCATTTTTCTCATATAGGCACCGGTATTCCGAATCCCCAATTCTTTCTGCTTTTCACGAATCCTCGCCAGCTCTTCCGGGTTTACCCGGACATTGATCCAGTGTTCCCGAACACTCATAGTGCCACCTCCTCATCATTTCGATGTGTCATCGGCGGAATGCGCCCTGCACGGTCACGCAGCTCTGCCAGGACAGACGGCTTTTCCGTTGTTCTCTCACGGTCTGGATCATCATTTTCACGGTCATCCATATTCAGCAGTGCGTCCAGTTCTGCCAGTCTTGCACTCTTTTCCGCCAGTTCTGCCTCCTGGGGGAACGGCTTTCCAAGCTCGGCCTGCGCAGCTTCCTGCTGGCTCCTAAGATTGTCCAGCTGCTGTTCCGCCTTCTCCAGCCTTGCAGGAATCCCGGCAAGAGCATTGTCCAGACGCTGGATATTGCCCGCAGCACTGGTGCCGATGGGCACCCGGTGGGTCATCTCGCCTTTCAGCAGCACCTGATACTCTTTCTGGAAGCTGTCATATGACAACTCCATCTTGAAACCGCGATAGCTGCCAAGCGGCACCGGCTCCAAACTCTGATTGGCTTTACAGACCGCAAGAATTGCTTCACCGGCCTCGGCTTTTTCAGTAAATTGTGTGCCATTCACCTCCATACCGCAGAACCCCTCTTCCGGCAGCGGATGTGCCGCCACCGTCCGAATATCCGACTGAAAGCCCTTGATGAACCCTTGCGTTTTCTCAATCTCCGCAGGGAAATATTTCATCAATTTATCTTCCAATCGGTACTGCTGGCTCTGATGATCCGCCTTCAATACTTTCAGCCTTGCAACATCTACATCCAAGTCCATTTTCTCCTTGATTTGCGGGTCTCCGGCACAAAGTGCCTTGATCTCTGCATAGGAAAGAGCCTGCTCATCTACATCATCACAGGAACGAACCGGAGATTTGCTGGTCATGATCTGACTGATAAACTTCTGCTTATTCTCCAGTGTCTGATAGAGGTAGGCGTCAAAGGTTCCTTCCGTCACATACTGATAAACCTGTACTTCTTTGTTGCGGTTTCCCTGACGGACGATACGACCATTTCGCTGAGTCATATCCGCAGGCCGCCAGCCCACATCCAGATGATGCACGGCCACCAGCCTGTCCTGCACGTTCGTGCCTGCGCCCATCTTCTGTGTCGAACCTAACAACACTCGCACCTGTCCGGTACGGACTTTGGCAAACAAATCTTTCTTTTTTGCCTCGGTATCCGCATCATGGATAAATGCGATTTCTTCTTCCGGTACACCGGACTGGATGAGTTTAGCACGGATATCCTCATACACGTTAAAGGTTCCATCGTTCTTCGGTGTGCTGAGGTCGCAGAACAGCAGCTGGGTCAGCTTATCCGACTGTCCTTCCTCATAAATACGAAGCACATTCCGCACACAGGCGTTGAGCTTACTGTTAGGGTCATCCGGCAGGAGCGGATTCATCAGCCGCTGATCCAGCCCCAGCTTTCTGCCATCCGATGTGATTTTCAGCATGTTATCGACCGACGGGTCTACCACACCGGAATGCACAGCCGCCGCCCGTTCCGAAAGCTCCGCCACCATCGCCTGCTGATGCTCCGAAGGCTGCACCACCACGGTTTCAAATTTTGCCTCCGGCACCGGCAGATGCAGCTGATCGGAAGTCTTGATATCTGCCACTTCCTTGAACATATTCATCAGCTCCGGCAGGTTGAAGAATTTTGCAAATCTTGTTCTTGCCCGGTATCCGGTTCCTTCTGGTGCCAGCTCAATGGCCGTGGTGGTCTCACCAAAGGTAGAAGCCCAGCTGTCGAAATGGGTCAGCCCTTTCTGCTGCAACGTGCCGTACTGGAGATACCGCATCATGGTGTAAAGCTCCGTCATGCTGTTGCTGACCGGGGTGCCGGTCGCAAAAATGATGCCGCGCCCGCCTGTCAGCTCGTCCATATATTGGCACTTCATAAACATATCCGAAGATTTCTGCGCTTCCGATGTGGACAAGCCCGCAACATTGCGCATTTTTGTGTAGAGGAACAGGTTCTTGAACGCGTGTGCCTCGTCTACGAACAGCCGGTCTACGCCCAGCTGCTCAAAGGTAATCACATCGTCTTTTCGGTCGGTTGCCCGGAGTTTCTCCAATCTCGCCTCCAATCCTTTCCGGGTCTTTTCCATCTGTTTGATGGAGAAACGCTCGCCATTCTGGGATTTCATCTCAGCAATAGCATTTTCGATTTCATCAATCTGGGCAGTCAAAATCCGCTCCTGCCGTTCTGCGGACACCGGGATTTTCTCAAACTGAGAATGCCCGATGATAACTGCATCGTAATCGCCAGTGGCAATTCGTGCGCAGAACTTTTTTCTGCGGGCAGTCTCAAAGTCCTTTTTGCTTGCCACCAGCAGTTTTGCACTCGGATACAGGCGTAGGAACTCGTTTGCCCACTGAAGGGTCAAATGATTCGGAACGACAAACATGGATTTCTGGCACAGTCCCAGCCGCTTTGCCTCCATAGCAGAAGCTGCCATCTCGAAGGTCTTACCGGCACCTACCTCGTGGGCCAGCAGCGTATTGCCGCCGTACAGCACATGAGCAATGGCATTCTGCTGATGTTCACGCAGCCGGATCTCCGGATTCATACCGCCAAAGCGGATATGAGAACCATCGTACTCACGAGGACGGGTACTGTTGAACAGCTCGTTATACTTTTCCACCAGTTCCGCACGGCGATAAGGGTCTTTCCACACCCAATTCTGGAACGCATCCTTAATGGCCTGCTGTTTCTGCTGGGCGAGGGTGGTCTCCTTTTTATTCAGAACTCGCTTTTGCTTACCGTCTGCATCCTCCACGGTATCGTAGATACGAATATCCCGCAGATTTAGCGTATCCTCTAAAATCCGGTAGGCATTGGCACGGCTGGTGCCGTAGGTCATATAGGCATGGACATCGTTCCGGCTCGGTGTACTCTTGCCGGTAATCTGCCATTCTGCCGTCATGGGAGAGAATTTCACTTCAATATTTCGGCGCAGATAGAACGGCGGTTCAAAGGTTTCTTCCATAAACTGCTGGATATAATCCCGATTGACCCATGTGGCACCAAGACGCACATCAATCTCCGAAGCATCCAGGTCTTTTGGCTGTGCCTTCTTCAAATATTCCGCGTTCACCGCAAAGGCAGGGTCAGAGGCCGCAGCCAACTCTGCCACGCGGAGCTTTTCCCGGACATTGCCGGACAGATATTCATCAGCTGTTACCCAGCCGGTTTCCTCGCTGCCCTGCGTCATCGGGTCTTTGAAAATGACACCATGCAGTTCCTGCTGGATTTTTTCATATTCCCCTGGTGTACCTAAAAGCTCCGACATATAGGGCAAATCCACTCTGCCGCGCTCTCCAATGGAGATTGCCAGAGCTTCAGCCGGAGTATCCACGCTGGTAACAGCCCGTTCCGGTCGAATCGTCCGTTTGGTGAACATATCCGCCTTGGATTCCAGCCTGCCGTTTTCATCCACATTTTCCAGAGAGCAGAGCAGATAATAAGACGAATCTTCCGAAAAAGCCTGTGCATTTGCACGGGAATTGATAATCCCATACTGATCGGCGAATCGGTCATAGGCTACATTCAGTTCCCGCTGTTTCTGGGCAATCGCTTCCTCCTGGTAATCGTTCAACTGATAGTCGATCAGTTCCTGCACAATGGTGCGAAGCTCCACCATGCCTTTGATCCTGCCGGTGGCTGTCGCAGAAAGGTCAGCCTTCCGCATGATGCTGTTCTCACGGAAGTAGACATCCCCATCCACTACGGCATAGGAGAAGTTCTTGACATTGGGGTCTGCCGGAATAGTTTCGCCCTGCAAGGACAACTCCTCCTCCGGTGCCAGCTCCTGTGCTTCATAATGACCGCCGATGTGCTGCACCGCCTCATGCAGCTGGTCTCCCAGATCCGCACCTGGAATCGGAATGACCGTACATTCTTCCTTGCCGTACTGGGTACTTTCCGTTGTAATCTCACCCAGCACCATTTCCGGGTGGTCAACAAAGTAGCCGTTGAGGGTAATACCCTCCGATGTCAGCCCCAGATGCACCCAATCCGGTTCGATATCAATGGGATGGTCTCTCTTTTGCAGGAAAATGATATCCGACACCACATCCGTACCGGCATTGGCACGGAATGCGTTGTTGGGAAGTCGGATAGCTCCCAGCAATTCTGCCCGCTGCGCCAGATACTTTCGTGCGTCCGGATTTTTGGAATCCATCGTATAGCGGCTGGTAACAAAGGCCACGATGCCACCGGGACGAACCTGATCCAGTGCCTTGGCAAAGAAATAGTTGTGGATAGAAAATCCGAGTTTATCATATGGCTTATCGCTGACACGGTAGTTGCCAAAAGGCACATTGCCCACGGCCAGATCATAAAAATCACGCCGGTCGGTGGTCTCAAAGCCTGCCACCTTGATTTCTGCCTGCGGATACAGCTTTTGCGCAATACGCCCGGTGATGGAATCCAGTTCCACACCATAGAGCCTGCTCCCCAGCATGGAATCCGGCAGCATACCGAAGAAGTTGCCGACACCCATCGACGGTTCCAGAATATTGCCTTTCTCAAATCCCATACTGTCCAATGCCTCATAGATTGCACGGATCACGGTAGGGCTGGTGTAATGCGCATTCAGAGTCGAAGCCCTGGCTGCGGCATATTCTTCTTCCGTAAGAGCTGCTTTCAGCTCCTTATATTCGCCTGTCCAGGCAGTTTTCTCTGCGTCAAAGGCATCTGCCAGCCCACCCCAGCCGACATAATTGGCCAGCGTTTCCTGTTCTTCCGGTGTCGCATCCCTATGCTGATTTTCTAAGGCTTTCAGCGTGTAGATGGCATCCATGTTGGCACGGAATTTCTGCTTAGGACTGCCTTCGCCGAGGTGAAAGCTGTTGATGCGGTAGTTCTCCGCATGTTTTGCTTCATGCCCTGCCCGGAACGCTTCTTCTTTTCCAGAATTCAGATCAACCACCAGATTGTGCAGGTGAACATTTTCCTCATGCCCCAAAATTCTTGCCAGATTTTCCTTGCTTTCCGAGCGGAAGATCGGATACACGGAATCCGGGTCCCGAAGTTCCACATCGAAAAGCCCGACTTTTTCAATCGTAAATGCCTTTCCGTCCAGATACAGCGTATCGCCAACGCGATAATCCGGCTGCACCGGAGCTGCGGGTTCTGGCTGCACAGTTGCAGGCTCTTTTTCAGCCTCCATGTTCCTGCCGCGAATCTCCTGCAACGCCTCTGATGCACTCACATAATCGGCAAATGTCTGTACTTTTCCGTCTGAATATCCGTAATACTCTTCTTTGACATAATCCCAGATGGCAAACGCATCCTTAGAATCCGGGAAGTTCTCGCCGGTCATTGTGACCACAAACCGTTCATCCGGTGCATAGCCAGACTCTCTGGAAAGTTCGCTGGCGTGTTCCTGCATTTCCAGTACCAGAGGATCTGTCTCTGCGTGAGCCGATTCCTGTACTTCTTCGGATTCCACATCTGGGAATGGAATGTCCTGCTGCAAATTCTGCTTGCTCTGTTCAACATAGAGCCAGTCTTTTGCTTCCCGTTCCTGAACTTTTTCAATCAACTGCTGGCGGTAGGTCTCTGCCTCCCATTCGCTGGTAAACTCTTCGCTGACACCATCCGGCTCCACATGAATGCCGTCCTGAATATCATCCCAGACCGCATAACCATCGTCTGTCTCCATCACGGTAAACCGCTGTGGTGCCGCCAGTTCACTCCGGGCATATACATTCGCAGCCGTATTCAGCATGTTGTCCACATGCTCATTTCCGGTATCGTAGCGTTCCGGTGGCGTTGGCGGAAACACATGGGCGGCAGTCGGCATAGGAAGCGGTGCACCATATTCCTGCTCCAGCTTCCGATACTCTTCCATTTCCAGTGCGGTAAGATATTGACCATTTACCACAAGCCGGTCTAACCGCTTATCCACCGCCGACCATGTGAGTCGCACTTCCCGATCATGGCCATAATTGCGAAGCAGAATACCTTTTCCGTCATAATCTGCAAAACCACGACTGCCATCCATAAAGGTATAGCTGTGACCGCCAAGACCGTATTCCGCTTTCAGAAATGCAGCTCGTTCTTTCGCGTCCCCTTGCTGCTGATACAGCGCATAAATACGGATTTTTCCGCCCTCAAAATTAGAACCTGCTCGCAACATCCGGTCGATTTCATCCTCAGAAATGACAAAAGCGGAGGGCTTTTCGCTCTCCGCTTCTCTGGCTGCATTTTCTGCCGCCGCATCAATTTTCTGAATCTGCTCTGCCTCGGACTGAAACAGGCTCATAAAGTTTAGCTGTTGATAAGTTCCGTCAGAATGACTTCCTCTGCCTGCGCTTTCAGCATGTTCATGTGCTGCACCCAGGCCATTTGGTTCGATTTCTTGTCCGGTGCCGGATTCGCTTTCAGAAGCTCCGCCATCATCTGCTCCATCCGTGCGGCCGCGGTCTCCTGAATCTCCCACAGGTGCGGATACAGCTTCTCGGTCAGGATAAGGTGATTGTACAGCAGCGTGTTGTTCTCCTGCAGGAACGCTCTGCGCATCCTCCCGTACTTGCCCAGAGGCTTCTGTTCCTGCACCGACAACTGGATATCCGGAATCAGGTAATCGCCGTTCTTCGTGTAATTCAGCTCCATCATAGTTTTGGCTCCTTTCTGCCTGCTTGTCTTTTTCATAGGTTCGGATCGTGCGTTCAATTTCCCGGAAGATCTGGCTGGACATTTCGCTGACCGCAGTTCCCAGCACATTGGCGGCAGCCTGCGTATTAAAATCAAAAATGTCCAGAAAATCCTCGTGCTCAAAATAGTCATCTGCATTGCCCACCGTCCGGGTAAAGACGGAATATGCGATGCTGACAGCGGCAGCTCTCTTAAAGGAAGCTCCGATGTTGAGTTCATCATATCCTTCCAGATAGGAATCTGCAACGATGTCACTGATCTGCCTGCGATTTTCCTCCCAGTAATCCCTTGCAAGGCGTTCTGCCGCTTCCATGATATGATTTTCCAGAGACCCAGCACCGGCAGGAACATCAAATGCTACATCCAGTGCGCGAATGATTGGCTGCTCATGCTCCGCATTCATTTTCCAGAGCTGTACCGGTCGGGAATTCTTCCGTTCTCCGGTATCTGCCACATCAAATACATACCGCAGTTTCGGCTGCTCGCCGCGCATGTCCAAAAGAGCAATGCCCTTGGAGCCACGCTTCACATAGCGGTTCATCCGATCATTCCAGAGATCGTACTCTGCACAGGCCGTCGCTTCTGGCCTCTGCTTATAGATCATCAGCTGCTCCGCAAAGGGATACTTATAAAGCCGCGCGGATGTGGTCAGAAACGCTGTCCACTGTTCTTTGCTGCCAGTGATCTGTGCCGCAGCTTCCTGCGCCATCTGCATATAATAAGCCGTTTTCGTCATCATCTATTTTTTCCTCCTCTCCTTTATTCGTCTGGATACAAATCCAGTGCCTCATATTCTGCATCCGTCATCTCTGCCAGTTTTGCAAGCAGCGAGGCCGTCCACCTGCGCAGGTTTCTATCTCTGCCGGTCAGACTTTTCTGCATCATCTGAAGCTCTGCAATCAGCCCTGTCCGTGTGCCAGGACTGTAAAGCATCATGAGCATCCATTCGTCATCCGTAAAACGCATTTATAACTCCTTTTCTTCGCAGCACCTACGAGGCGGCGCAGGCGGCACCGCCTCCTGCTTTTCCTTCAGCTGATCCAGAACCGATGCTTTCTCCGCCGGTTCTTCCTTCTTTCCGTTATTGATTACACCGTCAATCATACCGTAATCGTCTTCCATTGCCATTTCTGCGGCTTTCAGATAATTCTCCGGTTTCAAAAATCCGGGCAGCTCCTGGAAGCCGATGGAATCCACATAGTGACAGCTTACAACACCATTCTGCCGTAAAGCCACGATGTCAGACACAGAAAGACTATGCCCAGTAAAATCATCAGGGCGGGAAACATTGAATTTCGCATACAGTTCCTCCAACATCGTATTCTGATCCTTGTAGGGAAGCAGCGGAGCCGTATAAACCACTTCATAATGGTCAATATCCGGTTCCAGCCCCATCCGTTCCAGTTCTCGCATAGACGAAAAGCGTTCATATACCGTATCCTCGATGCGGCGAAGCTGCAAAATCGCATACTGGTCGGTAGCGCTGTCGAGAAATGCCATCATTCTTTCGTCCGGTGCCTGATTTCCATGCACTTCATCCCATTTTTCAATTCTTGCCATCGTTCATTTCTCCCTTCTCCATAAACGGCAGGCCGTTTTCCTTTGCTTCCTGTCGCTGCTGTTCCCGCCGCTTTTCACTGTACGGCGGTCGGATACCAACACAGCGTTTCGGAATCGTATAAGTGACCGACCCATGCTCCCGGTGCTCCAAAATAAACTGCTCCGGATACTGTTTTCGCAGTTCCCGGAGCTTCTTAATCAGGCGGCTGTCATGGGTGTAAATACTGGCAGTATCCAGTTCATTGTCAAAATTGATGACTGTTTCCTGCTCTGCCTTCGTAAGCTTATATTTCATCGCTCCGCCTCCTTCGCCTTAGCAGCTTTCACCGGCGTATCCGTTCTGGAAGACAAATCCGAGAGTTTACCCAGCACAGATTCCCGTCTGCTGATTTCCGCTTCCTCTGCACGATCACAAAGTTCATCATAGTCAATCCGCGTCATGGTGCGGCCACCGAACCCATAATCCGAAAGAATCTGGTCTCTGGCTGCATTCATGCTGATTTCCAGATTGTCGATCTGTCCACCGTCAATTTCCGTGAAGTCCTTATGATATAAGGTATAGTCGTAACCGTCCTCACAGGTCTGAATGGCAAGAAAGCCCTTGCTTCCCAAATCCCATGCGCTGCATTCTTCCGTAATCAGCGACTCCGGGCGGCAGGTGCCACCGCCGCGTTCCAGCATTTCTGCCAGCTGGCAAATGTGCAGAACATCATACCCCAGGCGAAGATGATATTCGTCCATATATTCGCAGCGAGCTGAGAATTTCCGATTCGGATACTCAATCTCCACCGCACTGCCATCCGGAATTTTGAACCGATCCTCGTAGTTGCTGGTAATAAACCGGATATTTTTAGCATTCTCCAGTTCAGGATCAGCCTTTTTCATCTGCCAAAGAACCTTTCTGCCGCCGCGCATCTGCTCCAGCATCTCCGGGGCTACCGGCGCAACGGTAAGACCAGCAAGCTGTGGAATCTCCTTGAGTGCTGCCACCCTCGCGCTTTCTTCCAGCGTAGAAAACGGCTGTTTATCCAACACATCCCAGTCAATGTGTCCCTCGGCAATCTGCACCTTGCTGTCCATATCAAAACAATGGAATTCCACGCCGTCCTGCTTTTCCTGCAAGGAAAGCAGAGCGACATTATCCACCAGATAAGCTGCATTCATCATTTTCATGCTCATTTTTTACCTCCAAACTCCAGCTTAAATGCTGCTGCACCGTCCTCGCCGGTCTCTACATGAACGGTTGTGTCATAGTAACGTCCAGACTTCTTGGAATAGCAATGGGTAAGCCGTGCTTTTCCCCGATTTACCAGTTGCTTTGCCAGTTCCTCTGTCATCTGCTTTCCCAGTGTCTGAAAAAACCGGTTTTCCTTCCAGAGCGCAAATTTACAGCTCTTATCCCTGCAAAACCATCCTTTTGCCGTTTCGCAGACATCACTGCCGCAGGCGGGACAGGAACCAATGACCTTGCGTTCCGGCTGCATCAGCACATCGGCTCCTTTTACAGCCTCGTAGGTTTTAACAAGTCCGCTGACCATGCTGCTGATTTCGCCCATAAAGGCATCGCTGTCATACTCGCCGTGTTCTATTTTCAGCAGTTTTTCCTCCCAGTCTGCCGTCATGGATGGAGACTGAATCTGTTCCGGCACCACCGTCACCAGCGCATTTCCCTTGTCCGTAGAGCAAAGGTATTTCGTTTTCTTATCACCCCTGCGCTCGATAAAGCCTTTCTGCACCAGTTTTTCGATGATGGCAGCGCGTGTGGCCGGTGTGCCGATGCCTTTTCGCTCTACACCAGCTGGAAATTCATCCGAGCTGGCACTCTCCATCGCTGAAAGCAGAAGATCTTCGGTAAACCTCTTGGGTGGGCTGGTCTTGCCTTCTTTCAGATCGACACCGGCAAGTTCCAATGTCATGCCTTCCGAAAGCTCCGGAAGATCACCTGCCTCCGCATTCTTCTCAGCATCTTCAACCGGCTTTCCTGCATATTGCCTCCAGCCCATATCCGTGACTGTTTTGCCTTTCGTGCGGAACTTCTGACCGGCACACTCCGCTTCTACTATGGTTTCTGCATAGTGGCAGGGTGTTCCGACCGCACAAATCAGCCGCACCGCCAGCAGAGTAAGAATCGCTTGTTCTCCACTGGGAAGCGAGGAAATGTCATAACCCGCCGCTGTTTTTGTAGGGATAATGGCATGGTGATCGGTGACTTTCTTAGAATTGATGACCTGCGCAGCATTCACCGGTGCCGGTACATCCGCCTGAATCTGAAAGCTCTGCTGGATCACAGAAACAAGTTCCGGCACCAGCGGTGCCATATCATCCGTCAGATACCGGCTGTCGGTACGGGGATATGTCACGAGTTTCTTCTCGTACAGAGCCTGTGTGTAATCCAGGGTCTGCTGGGCAGTGAATCCCAGCTGCCGGTTTGCTTCTCTCTGAAGCGATGTCAGATCAAACAAGGCCGGGGGCTTCTCTGATTTTTCTTTCTGCTCTACCTTGGTAATGATGGCACTTCCTGCCTGGCAACACTCTGCCACCAGTTTTTCTGCTTCTGCTTTTTCTTTCATTCGCTCACCGCCCGCTTGAAAATCCCGAAATTTTAATTCTGCCGAGTAGAACGGCTCCGGCTTGAACGCCCGGATTGCTGCATCTCGCATAACCACCATCGCAAGCGTTGGTGTCATCACGCGCCCCACATTCAGGGTCTGCCCATACAGACATGAAAAAAGCCGGGTGGCGTTGATTCCGACAATCCAGTCGGCTCGCTCCCGGCATAAAGCCGCCTCATATAAGGCATCATATTCTGTTCCCGGTCTGAGCTTCTGAAAGCCTTCCCGGATAGCACTGTCCTCCATCGAGGAAATCCAAAGTCGTTCCACCGGCTTTTTGCAGCCGCACTGATGGTAAACCAGTCGGAAAATCAGTTCGCCCTCACGCCCTGCATCGGTTGCACAGATCAGACTCTCCACATCTTTCCGCTGCATGAGCTTTTTCAGGATTCCGAACTGCTTTTTCGTGCTGGCGGACACCTGATACTGCCAATGTTCCGGCAAAATCGGAAGATCATCATACTTCCACTTTGCATACTTTTCATCATAGGCTTCCGGCTGGGAAAGTTCCACCAGATGCCCCACACACCAACTGACAAGGTAGCCATTGCCCTCCATATAACCGTCCCCGCGCTGATCTGCCCCGATCACTTTCGAGAGACTCATGGCAACCGAGGGCTTTTCCGCTAATACAAGCTTCATTCGATACTGCTCCTTTCGCAAAAAATTAGCAGCCAGGCACCGAAGCGCATGACTGCTATGTAAGGAACGGTATTCTGTTTTAGGTCTACAAACTGGGGCTTTTATGATCTTGCCACAGCTTATCAGTCTATGCACGTCAACTGTTGAAACCGCCGTGTACCGAACGGTACGCACGGTGGTGTGAGAGGACGGCGGCTAGTCACCGCCTCCTACTCGCTTGTGCCCATGTTTCGGCCCTCCACATCATCACTCCGCGCATGCGTTGTGCCTCGCCGCAACGCATTCTGCCCCTCGCTGACTCATCGCCAGGCATCGCTGATGGTGTTCGTCTGCCCATCCTCACTTCTGCAGTATCTGCTTTTCGTTCTCCTGCACACGCCGCTCGAGCGCTGTATACTGCCGGAGCTCGTCCTCGGTAAATCCCCGGAACTTCGCCTGCTCGTAGTCACGCTCCGCGGCCGCGATATCCTGCAGCACCGCATCCGACGCCGGCAGCAGCTCGAGACGAATCTTCCGCGGCTCGCGTTTTTTCTTCGTCATTCCGTTCGCGTCTGCATCCTGTGCCTCGCCACGCTTTCCGAAAAGACCGGTCGCCTCGGCTATTTCCGCCGCTTCACGTCGTTTCCTCGGCACGTCGACCACTTCGAGCATCCCGCGTGAGACCAGCTTCTGCAGCGCGGCGCGCAGATCCCCGCGGCTCATATGCATCAGCTCCGCGAGATCCTTCCGGCTCAGCGCCTTTCCGGCATCCTTTCGATCAGTCGCCTCCACGGCATCTTCCCGCGCAGGCATCTGCGCTTCAGCCCCTCGAGTGAGCGCCTTTCCCGCGTCCTTCCGATACAGCAGCAGCGACAGCTCCGCCAGCGTCATATCATACTTCAGCGCCACCGACTCGAGATAGCGCTCGAGCAGCTTCCGGTCGCGGTACTTCTCCACGATGATCCCATCCTCCGAAATCACCTCCTGCAGCGCCTGGCTCCGCTCCTCACCGAGCTTCTGCGTCCCCGGAATCGTCGCCGGGAACACGAAACCATCCTTCGCCGCATCCACTAGAAAATGATAGACCTGCAGCCGCTTCCGCTCATACGCATCCTCATCCAGCACATGCTTGAAGAAGTCGTTGTAGCACTCGAACATCGCGAGTTTCATCTCCACCGTCCGCGCGAAGCTGATCTTCTGATTCACCAGCGAACCCTTCGTCTTCACATAATAGTAGACCGGCGTCCGCAGCGCATAGAACGTCGTCGCATAGCGCACATACTCGAGATTAAACAGAAAATCCTCGCACCAGCTGAGCTTCGCATCCATCCGGATCCCGTGCGCCTCCACAAGCGAGCGCCGGTACAGCTTATTCCACAGCACCCCATAGTAGTAGTCCGCCGGGTTCTCCATCATGAAGCCAACGAACGCTTCACGCCCGATCACCTGGTCCGCGTCGATATCCCCCTTCTGCGACACCATCTCTCCGACGACACGATAGAAATCCGCGATCACCATGTCGCAGCCCGTCTCCTCGGCCGCCCGCACCATCAGCTTCGTCGCATCCGCCGTCAGCCAGTCATCACTGTCCACGAACTGCAGAAACGTACCCCGCGCCCGCGCGATCGCCTGGTTTCGCGTATCCGACACCCCCGTATTCTCCTTATGCACGACCACCACGCGCGCATCCGCCCGCGCATATCCGTCGCAGATCTCCCCGGACCGATCCTTACTTCCATCATCCATGAGGATCAGCTCGAAATCCCGAAACTCCTGATTCAGAATACTGTCCACACAGCGCGCGAGACTCTTCTCCGCGTTATACACCGGCACGATGATACTGACCTTCGGCTCCATAGGCACCTCCATCAAAAAACTACTTCTAGTTGTACCATAAAACCCTCCCGTTGACACTCGTATATTTCTGCTCACTTTTCCCGGGCCAATGTCTCGGCCCTCCGCCTGCTCACTCCGCGCCCACGCGTCCGCACCCTCCACCTTCTCACGTCGCGTCCACCCATTCGCACTCGTTGCCTTTATCGCGCCCATGCCTCCGCCCACTACCTCCTCACGTCGCATCGAAGCACCAATTCCCTCATGAAAATGTCATATTACAGCATAAATTCGCTCATGAAAGTGTAATGAAGCACGGATTATTCCCTCATGAAAGTGGCAAAATACTGAAAAGAACGCTCATAAAAGTGGCAGAGCACGGAAATCTGAATGGTAAAATTCCGAGTTGTTGAGCTGTTCTTACTTTCTATTTTATCAGATATCGCCTACAGAGTCCATAGCTTCATAGCTCAAAACAGTTCACCCACCAACCATTTGGCTATGTAAAGGGGACGGCTTTTCAGCCGCCCCACCGGTCAACGCTGCGTTAATCAGACAGGTTCATCGTCCGATTCCGCTTCATAATCCTCGTTGACATCCACTTCTTCGTCCTCGTCACCATCATCCTCCGGCAGCTGGAGCGCGTCTTCATCCTCATCGTGATAATCCGCATCAG